>Ga0315283_10004735_pt1 | contig 11899 bp, 9 predicted proteins | sample YL17G09_0_MG_FD_204541 | JGI IMG/M metagenome (GOLD analysis project Ga0315283, IMG submission 204541) | Sediment microbial communities from Yellowstone Lake, YNP, Wyoming, USA - YL17G09_0 | ecosystem: Environmental > Aquatic > Freshwater > Lake > Sediment | place: USA: Wyoming | collected...
CGAAAATAAACCGGACCGTCAAACTCAGCCACGATGGGTACCCAGTCTGCGGCTTCTGCCGCATCCGCGGGAACAATCACAGTAATCCCGGGCAAGGCACGGACATTGGCAAGGTCGGTGATCGAATAATGGGTGGGTCCATCTTTGAAATCCGAAATCCCGGCGTAACTGGCTGCAATCTTAACATTTGTCCTGGCGTAACAGACGCACGTACGGATCTGTTCCAGTGCCCGCAGGGAAAGGATGGATGCAAAGCCGTTGATAAAGGGAATGTAGCCACCCAGGGCAAGTCCGGCAGCCACATCCACCATGCCGGGTTCCGCAATACCAACATTAATGAAACGATCCGGAAAACGGGAAGCGAAGAAATTCGAGAGGGTGGATGCGGAGGTATCCACATCCAGAGCGACGATACTCGGGTTTACTGCGCCGTAATCAGCTAATGCCCGTCCGTAGGCTTCACGCATTGCCATCTCAGCCATCGGTCACCTCCCCAAGCTCTTCCAGGGCTTGTTTCATCTGGTCTGCGTTCGGGATATTCCCGTGCCAGTAGGATTTGTTCTCCATGAAGGATACTCCCCTGCCCTTGGTGGTATGCGCGATAATGATTGTTGGCTTATCGTGGACCTGGGCGGCAAGCTGCAGCCCTTCCACAACCTGCCTGATATTGTGTCCGTTGATCTCCAGGACATACCATCCGCACGTCTTCCATTTTTCCGCCCAGGATTCCATGGGCATCACTTCATGGACAGGTCCGTCGAGCTGGACGTCGTTGTTATCCAGAATGCATGTGAGGTTGGCAAGGCGGTACTTGGCTGCCACTGCTGCCCCTTCCCAAACGATGCCACCCTGCGATTCACCATCACCGAGGAGCACATAAGTGCGCAAATCCTTATTCTTCATCCTGGCTGACAGAGCCAACCCAGCCCCGACTGCCACACCGTGCCCGAGCAGACCGCTGGTCATATCCACGCCGGGCGTTTTCAACCGGTCGGGGTGACCCTGGTGCGGGCAATCGATCTCGCCCCAATTTTCCATTTCTGCTGCCGGGAAGAAACCTCTTCGGGTGAGGGCTGCATAGAGCACAGCGGATGCGTGGCCTTTGCTGAGGATGAATCGGTCCCGGTCATCCCAATCCGGACGGGTTGGATCGATCTTCATCACATGGAAATACAACGCGGACATGATCTCTGCGGCAGATAACGCTCCCCCGGGGTGCCCGGACCCACGGCGGTGTATGAAACGCAGGCTGTCAACCCGCAGCAGGCGGGCGATTCCTTCCAACTCCAGGATTTTTTCAGGTGCGAGATAGTTCATATCACCTCATATTTAAAAATATTCAAATGAAGGTCATAGTGCGATCCGGTGGCGAAGTGACTGCACATCCCCGCACCAGTTGCCCACATTCCATCGCCCGTAAACACCCATTCCCCCAAGAGGATCGGGTCCGAAATAAACAGGAATGTGGATTAAGGAAAGCCCTGGGTTTTTGCCTGCCTGCTCCAACGCAGTTTGGAGCGATCCGGGGGTGGTGCCTGCATCCAGCGCAAGGATACCGGGGACGGCGCGAGCCCATGAAAGGTAATCTACCCGGATTGAATTGGAGGTAGCAAATTCCCGCCCGTATTGGTCATTCTGCAGCCCGGTAATTGCGCCCATCCTGCCATTATCCAAAAGCAGGATACATCCCTTTGCTCCATGCTCCACCCCATCGATCAGGATCTGAGGGCACATTGTGAAAGAACCATCCCCTGTGAGCGCAAGCGCGTAAAAGGGTTTGGAGGCGATTCCGGTGGCAAGGAGCGCTGATACCGCAAAACCCATGTAGGATGCACCTGTTTCGGTGAAGGTTTGACCCGGGCGGTCGTCTTCCACAATCTGAAACCCGTTCGCCTGCACATCACCGGCATCGAAAAACACTGGATTCGACCTTGATTTTGCCCAATCCGATGCGATCTTGATCGCAGCAGGTTGGGTGAGGACCGTTTTCCCCCAGTATTCGTCCGGGAGCACCGGGTTCTTGATGCGCTCACCTTTAAAAACCTGCCAGGATTCTTTTTTCCAGGTACATTCCGTGACCCATTCATTTTTTGTTACAGGTGGCTCACCAAGGACACGGTTTAATAGCTCAAGTGTAGAACGAACATCCCCCACCAAAGGAAGAGTGCAGTTGTAGTGGACTGCATCTTCCGGGTCCGCATTAATATTGATAACCCGACTCACATTGGGATACCCGGTGCGCGAACAATCGGATTGGCAGACCGCGCGTGTACCTACCGCGATCAGGAGATCGGCATTCTCCATGGCGAAGTTTCCACACAGGGAACCCTTCGATCCCCCCACGGTCATATTTCGTGGATCGGAATACGGGATACAACCGGTGGCGATGGGTGTATGGACGAGCACACCACCAGAGCGCTCTAAAAGCTGGATCAACTCAGGTCCGGCATCCGTTCCACCCCCGCCGACTTTCACAACGATCTTGCTTGCTGCATTGATCCATTCTGCGGCTTTTGCATAATCCCCGGCAGAAGCACCGATTTGGATATCCTGTGAATCTGGAAGCTCAGCCAGATTGAAATCATCCAACCAGGCTGCCTGTGTATTCATGGGTAAAAGCAGGAAAAACGGACCTGCCCGGTAGGGGTGATCCACCACAGCTGCGCCGCGCTTAAGGGCTGATGATAAAGCTAAGGGAGTATGGAGCGAATAGGCTCTGCCCAAAGTTCCAAACAGTTTTTCAAATGAACTCTGTTCATGTTTGGGAATCTGCTGCATGTTAAAGCCTTCATCCTCGGTGGTTTCATCTCCAAGGAGATACCAGACTCCGATGCCATTTGAGGCAGGTGCGATGGAAGCTGCCAGTGCCTGGAGTGCGCCAGGACCGATCGAAGTCACCACCGCAGCTTTCTCCCCGGTCACCCAGCGGAGAGCGGTTGCTGCATGTGAGGCTTCGATCTCGCTCCGCAGGCCATATGCTTGCAGCAATCCAGCTTTCTGGTAAATGCGGAGCACCTCCCCGACTTCGGTGGAACCGTGACCGAGGACAGTTAAGAATGTTTTCACACCCTGGCGCAACAGCCCGATCACCAACGCTTCGGAAAGGGTCAGGCTCGTGCGGGATGGAAGGCTGCCGCGGGCTGCAAGGGAGGCATGCTCAGTGCGCTGGCGGGCAAGTTCTTTCATATCGGGGAATTCGCTCATGAACACCTCTTGATTAGAAAATGAGCCTAGAGACTTTGGAGCATCCGGTTAGAAAGTCCTTTTGCAACTTCCATCACGATCTTCGCCAAGGCGGGAACCCGCTCTGTTGTGACCCGTGTGGCAGGTCCTGATATGCCGATCGAGCCAATCCCCTTGCCGCGGAAATCGAAAACCGGCGCAGAGATACAACGGACGCCGAGGTCGAACTCCTGATCATCCAGGGCAAATCCAAGAACTTTGACCTTTTCAAGGTGGGAAAGTAATTCTTCAGGATCTGTTATCGTTTCGGGCGTATATCTTTCCAGATTGGTTGGAAAATCTGCTTCACAGAAAGCAAGCAGGGTTTTCCCGAGCGCGGTGCAATGCAAGGGGTTCATCGTGCCCACCTGGGCATTTACCCGTAATGTGGCAGGCGATTCCACCTGATCGATATACAGTGCTTTTCCCTGGGAGAGAACAGCCAGATGGGCGCATTCCCCGGTGCGTTCCATCATCTCGCGTAAAAAAGATTTGGCAGCTTCGCGGAGTGTTAAACGGTTGAGGACGCTGCGGCTAAGGCTGACCACTTGGGAACCGAGGTGGTACCGACGGGAGAATTCGTCTTTTTCAGCGTATCCATAACCAACGAGGGTTGAAACCAACCTGGAAGCGGTACCTTTATCCACGCAAAGGATTTCAGCCAGGTCGGTGATACTGGCCCCATTCTGAGATTGCCCCAGAATATCCAGGATGCGCAAGCCCCTGCCAAGGGATTGAATCTCTGTCATTGTTGAATATTATACAAACTAATTGCATCATTTACAACAAACTTTTTTTATGGAATACATTTTCATCTACTTCTTACCTCATTCTTCATATCAATTCATGATTTTAGGAGATAATAAGAGAAATAATATCGCTTTTCTCAATTTAGTTTATTAAAGGAATAGTTATCTTTGATTGATCGTTTCTAAAACATTGTGCAAAAACAACAGTTAGCCTATCCAAAGGTATGGATTTTTGGTATTCTTTAATAAATAATCCTAATTCCATCTCTCATCCTTTTTCCGAAGTCTAAATAGAGGCGGGCATGACAAAAACATATCAAAAAGATTCCATCGATCCGGCAGAAATCACCCCCAAGGAGGTGTATCTCAGCCGTAGGAATTTTATCCGTTCCACAGGTTTGATCGCCGGGAGCATGGTTCTGGCTGCATGCGTGCCGGCCATGCCCTCGGATTCGTCCAAACCGACGGCTGGTCCAACCCCAACCATTGGGTTGACAGATGAACTTGGCAACCCGGTTACCCCATATGACCAGGTCACCAGTTATAACAATTATTACGAGTTCACAACCGACAAAGAAAATGTAAAACCCCTCGCGAAAGATTTCCAAACTTCCCCCTGGGAGGTGGAAGTTTTCGGAATGGTCAACAAGCCGAAAAAATACAACTTCGATGAGCTGATAAAAACTTTCAAACCAGAAGATCGAATCTACCGGATGCGCTGCGTGGAAGCCTGGAGCATGGTCATTCCCTGGGTTGGCTTCCCGATTTCCAGGCTGCTGGAAGAGGTGGCACCGACTTCAGATGCAAAATTTGTGCGTTTTGAAACGATCATGCGCCCGGATGAAATGCCCGGACTGAGTGATAAAAACTATCCCTGGCCATACCAGGAAGGGCTTAGGCTGGATGAAGCCATGAATGACCTGGCTATTTTTGCCACCGGTTTATATGGTGGGGAGCTGCCCGCCCAGAACGGGGGAGGGATCCGGGTTGTGGTTCCATGGAAATACGGTTTCAAATCCAGCAAGGCAATCATTAAGATCGAACTGGTCTCGGAAAGACCTGATACGATGTGGAATACTCTTGCTCCGAATGAATACGGTTTTTACGCGAATGTAAATCCCAATGTAAATCATCCGCGTTGGTTCCAGAACACAGAACGTCGAATTGGTGAGACGGGACGCAGAAAAACCCTTATGTATAATGGCTATGAGGACCAGGTAGCCTATCTATATGATGGTATGGATCTGACGGTGAGTTATTGAGTGAAGCATATCCGGCCAACCCTTCTACAGGTCCTCGTTCACGCTGGCGGGATAATCCCGCTCGTTATTCTTGCATTCCAGTATTATTCAAATGATCTGGGTGCAAACCCGATCTTGGAGCTTGAGCATCGCACCGGCAGATTGGCACTGCTCTTCCTTGTCCTTTCCCTTGCCTGCACTCCGCTGAGTATCGTTTCCGGCTCAAAAGAACCAATAAAACGACGCAAGGCGCTGGGGCTGTATGGCGCTTTATACGCTTTTACCCATTTCGCCATCTTCGTCAGCCTGGATTACGGATTTGATCCCGGGTTGATATTTGCAGAACTAACCCGCCGGCCGCTAATCATTGTGGGAGCAGTCGCGTTGTTGATCTTAATCCCCCTTACAATTACTTCGACAAAATTTTGGTTTCAAAAACTGGGTCCAAATTGGAAGCGGCTGCACAGGTTGGTTTACATTCTCTCCCCGCTGGTGATCATCCATTACTTCATGGTTGTAAAAGGGAATCTCTTTCGACTCCAGGGAAATTACCAGCAACCGATGATCTATGCTGGACTGGTAATCATTCTCTTAATTTTGAGAATCCCGGCAGTGAAAAATGTTTTCCTTCGGAAAATCAATCCGGATAATGATTCGCCGGAAAACTCCTGAACCGTTCATTTTTTAAATTGGAACTATATCCCTCATTATTCTGAATCTGCAGAATGCTCATGCCTGTGGTGCAGGTCAGGTGCGTGCGGATGCACATGCTTTACCGGTTCATGCCTGTGAAAATGGGTATGCCGCCCTGAAAATTCTTTTTGAAGATCTGGATGTTTGTGGTGGTTGTGATCATCAGGATGCAGATGAGCATGGGCATGTTCCAACGGTTCGTGATCGTGTTGATGAGCGTGATCCTCGGAAAGCATCAACCAGGCTCCAAGGATCATGACCGGTACTGCTGCCCAGAAAAGGGGTTGAGGAATCTCCCCCAAAAAGATCAACGACAATGCAGCGCCTACAAAGGGGGCGATGCCGAATAAAGTACCAGTGCGGGCGGAGCCCAGGCCGCGCAGAGCAAGAATGAATAACTGAATGCTCACGCCATAACATACCGCGCCAACGATCATCGCTGTTGCGACCGACCCGATGGATGGCATTGGCGCCCCAAAGATAAATGCCAGCATGATGGAGAACAACCCTGCCCCGATTCCCTTGGTCCCAACGATCATCAAAGGATCCTTGCCGGATATATGACGGGTGAGATTATTATCCAGTCCCCATAAGAAACAGGCTCCAATGATCGCAAGCGCCCCAAAGGAAAAGCCCCATGTACCACCATTCCAGGTGAGCAGGATGCTGGCCAGTGTTATTAGAATGACCGCCCAGAGGATCCGTCTTCCGACTGCTTCCTTGAAGATGAATGCCGCGATAAGTGCAGTTGCCACGGTTTCAAAGTTTAGCAACAGGGATGCAGTGGATGCCGGCGTGCGATCCAACCCTAGTAAGAGCAGGATGGGGGCAGCCACACCGCCGGCCAGGATTGCACCCAAAAGCCAGGGAAAATCCGGGCGGGAAAGACGAGCTTCTTCTGCCTGAACTTGCTTGAATCCCTTTCTGAGTGTGAATAATAACCAGGATCCAAGACCTGATCCGATATATAGAAAAGCTGCTAGAGGCAGCGGGTCGATGGATCCTAGAAGGATTTTTGAAAGCGGGGCGGATGCCCCAAATAGGACAGCTGCGGCAATGACTTGAAGCGTAGGAATTGTGCGAGATGACTTTAACATGAAAACCAAATTACCTGGATCTTGAGTTGGTCTGCGGTAGTAAAGGAGATGCCTCTTCGGGTGGTTTTATGTTACGGAAACTCCGGTAAAGCAATATATCATAAATGATTTTCAATCCACCCGAAAGGAAAAACGGCAAGCCGAGAAGAAGAGGGTTTGAAAGAAAATACCCGGTCAGGGATGGCGAGATCGCTGCCCCGAGCGATCGGGCGATGGAAGTCACGCCTGAGGCAGCGGATCGCTCGTCAGGTTGAACAATCGCCATAGTATATGATTGACGAGTAGGGACATCCATTTGTGAAATAGCGAACCTTGCGAGCAGTACCACAACCGCAGATTCCAGGGTGGGCATTAAAGGGACCAACATTAATAGGATGTTGGAAGGGATATGGGTAAAAACCATGGTATTGATCAACCCAAACTTCTTTGCCAATCTTCCAGCCAACAAAGCCGAGAAACCGGCAAGGATATTCGCTCCAAAAAAAATACTGCCGATCACCCCGGGTTGCGCCTGAAACCGCACGAAAAACCAGAATGCGACCAGGCTTTGGACAACAAAGCCCCCCGCAAATGCATCCAGGCTGAAAAGAGCGCTCAACCGGAAAACGATATTTTTCGAACGATACAAACCAAGCGTGCGTTTTGCCTGCATCTCGATTTCGCTTTTTGGGACCTCCACTTGAAGGGAAAGGAAAAGAAATAGCACCAGCAAAACCAGACCGCCAATTGCATACCCGAGAAGGACCGCTTTATAGGAATTGACAACTTGAATTCCACCGTATTGCAGAACCTGGGTAAGCCAACCTCCAACCAGGGCACCGGCTGCGGTGGCAAACGAACCGCTCAGGTTATACCAGGCAAAGATTTGCGTCCGGCGGGTATCGGGGAGAAGCTGTGTCAGACTTGCCTGCTCCACAGATAAAAACGGCCCGATTTCATTCCCGCTCGGACTGATCACCCCGATGACAGCTGCAAGGATGAGAAAATAAATGTTCCGGGTAAAAAGAAATACAATCCCTGCACCAAACATTAATAGCGCGCCAATCATGAGCGTTCGCCGGCGGCCGAACCGGTCTGCTGTAGTGGTTAAATATAGAGTTATACCGGCATCCCCGAGCAGGGTCAGGGTGAAAAGGAGACCGATCTGAACCTCGCTCAGGAATATTGCGGCCAGGTAAAGAGCAAGAATTACTGAGAGGAATCCATAACAGAAAAGCCGCACGATCCGGGTGGAAAATAATAACCGGATATCGCCGGGGGAGCGTAAGGATTCATTCATCGCAGAAGGGTTTTATTTTCCAAAGTGTTCATCGGAGGTTTGAAGTTTATAACCAAATTTATCCTTTAACCGCTTCCAACCGGCACCAGGCATAAAGCGAATCGTAGACTTCAAATTGGTGGGCAAGATTTTCCTCATCTTCTGGAAATCGGACGCTGTACCCGGAAGCGATCGCCTCCAGGCCGCGGGCGATTGGATCCTTGTCAATATCCTCCTCCACATCCGCAGCGTGGACGATCTTCGCTAGGCGAACCAACCCAGGATCCTTTAGATCATATTTATGAAGGATCGATTCAAATGAGCAGCGGCCGTCCACGTGACCGAGCTCGACCCCGGGAATATCGAATGGAATTGCGCCTGTTTCCTTTGCGATCTCCTCGACCTGGTTTTTCGGAACAAAAAGAAACTCGGCATGATTGTCCACAAAACGGGTGATAAGCCAGGGGCAGGCGACCCGGTCAACGTGTACATGGGAGCGGGTGATCCAGAGCATCGTGAGCCTCCACTTTGGGTTATAAGATGTGAGTATCTTATCATATTCAGATTTAGGTCCGGGAATTTGAATTATTTATTTTGAACAGGAAGAATCGCATTTTAAGATTCTTTCAGGTGTAATCTAAGCGTTCGTCACACTCCGGTATTTTGTAAATTAATGACCCTGGATTCATATGAAGAAAGCCGATTCTGCTAGAATTATTCATCCAAAGAAGAAGGCAAAATAAAAGGAACAAACAACATGAACACAAAACTTTCCCTGGGTTTGAAAACACGGTACGGAGTGGCGGATTTGGGTTTTGCCCTGATCACCTCCGCCATTCAATTCTTTATCCTTTTTTACTACACGGATGTTGCCGGTATCGATCCTGCATTGGCTGGTGCTGCCTTGATGGTCGGGAAGCTGACCTGGGACGCGATCAACGATCCATTGTTTGGATACTGGTCCGACAGGACACGGTCGAAATATGGTAAAAGGCGAATATTCATGATTATTGGGGTGGTCCCGCTGGGGATAGCCACTTGGATCATGTTTTCGCTGCCGGAGGGTTTGACAGGTGCCACAGCGTTTTTTGCAGTTTTGTTGAGCTTCCTACTGGTGGATACCTTTCACACGATGACCTCCGTTCCATATTACGCGATGACACCCGAACTCACCCGCGATTACAGCGACCGGGCTGGTTTAACCTCGATCCGCATGATTTTCAGCGTTTTAGGGTATATCCTCGGAGCGGCATTAACGACAATTTTGGTGGGGATCTTTGAGTCGAAGGGTCTGGATACGCGCGCAGCCTGGAGTGCGACAGGTGCTTTCTTTGGAGCCGTGGCTGTTATCACAATTTTGATCACCACGCTCACAGTGAAGGAAACCGGTGAAATGCAAGGCGATCCATCGGAACTTCCTCCAGTCAAAGCATTGGCGACCTCCTTCAAGAATAAACCTTTTTTGAAACTAATGTTTGCTTTCATTCTTAGTAGTTTAAGTTTCGCACTCCTCACTGCACTGGTACCTTACTTCATCACCTACCAGCTTGATATGGGAGATCAGGTTTCCTATGTTTTGCTGGTCATGCTGGTGAGCATCGGAATTTTCCTTGTCCCTGCCAAAATGCTTTCAGACCGGATCAATAAAGGACCTGCATATGCGCTCGGGCTTTTTATTGCATCGATTGCCGTGATCTGTAGTTATTTTCTACCGCACCAACCTACGCCTTTGATCTATTTGATTGCCTTCATTGCAGGAATGGGGTTTTCCACCCAGTGGGTGTCTCCCTGGAGTATGCTCCCTGATGTGGTGGAATATGACGAAAAAATGACTGGGGAACGGCGGGAAGGAATTTATTACGGGATGTGGGCTTTCCTTACCAAATTTACCGGGGCACTCGGGGTGGCAATCGCCGGGTGGTCACTTTCCTTCTTTGGATATGTTCCCAATGTCGAGCAAACCACCCAATCACTTTTAGGGATCCGGTTATTTTTCGGCATCGTTCCAGCGGTGGTGATCCTCCTCAGCCTGCCGATATTAATTCGATACCCGATAACACGAGCCAATCATGCTGCCCTTGTGAAAGAGCTTGCCGATAGAAAGATCACAGCTTCACCTGCCGTAAAATAAGAGGCTCAGTGAAGATTGCGATCATCGGCTCGGGGATGTCCGGGTTGACCGCAGGGGCTTATCTTGCCAGGGGTGGGCATGAGGTGACGGTCTACGAGCAATTCCCAACCATTGGAGGGGTTACGGCCACCGTCAGCCAGGACGGGTTCCGATGGGATATCGGTCCTCTCCTGTTGGATGGTTTCGCGCCAGGGGATCGGGGCAGGTTAATCCTGGAAGAGCTCGGGATCAGTGAAAAAGTGGAAACCGTTCACGAAGATCGCGGCCTTGAGATCCAAGGAATACCGCTCTGGAAGCCGGTGGAATACGGCGGACCCCACTGGCGTAAAGATAAATTGAAAGAAATCTTTCCTGAGGAACGTGATGCTTTGGACCGGTATTACCAATTCTACGACCGCGTAATCCACCTTTTTTCACTCGTCAAACAAAGTGAAGAAGCACGGGGATTGAATTCATTGCTTCTCAAACTACAACTCTGGCTTGCATTCCAACCCCTGAAGAAGATGGCAGGCTGGAATGGAACCCGGTTGATGGATCATTTTTTCCGATCACCTTTAATGAAGACCATTTTCCTAGGAATTGTCGCTGATTTTGTAACCGCACCAAGCGAGTTTCCGGCACTGGGTGTCCCAACGATCCACCTGGAGACCGCCTTTGATAACCGCATTCCCACCTTCCCTGGTAACCGCAGTGCACAAATAGCTTATTCGTTCTTCCTAAACGGCTGCCAGAAAATGGTGGATGCGATGGCGCAGGTTATCACAGAAAATGGAGGGGTGATCATCACAGGTACCACAATAACGAAAATCCTTGTTGAAAACGGGACAGTCCAGGGAATCGAAAGCAATTACCAGCAGCGGGAAGATTTTGATATTGTCCTTGCGTCTGGGGGGATGAATGAGGTGTTTTTTAACCTGGTGGGGAAGGATTACCTATCTGAGGATTTCACGCGGCAGATCGAATCGAACCGTCTGATGGAATCGGTGCTGATGGTGCAAATCGGTATTGATTTTGACCCATCGAAATATCAGCGAGCTGCGCTTTGTTATTATTATGAAACGATTGACCTGGAAGGAGCTGTGCACCGTTTGCGAACAGGGGATTATCACGAAGGGAAAGAAGGACTGCTGATCTATGTACCCTCGCTACATTCACCGTCCATGGCTCCGGAGGGTTTGCATTCAGTGACGGTTTATACGGTTGCCCCCGATACCCTAAACGAAGGAACCTGGGCGAGCCGGAGGGAAGAGCTGGCGGAAAAATTATTGATCGAAGCAGAGAAACATATTCCCGGATTGCGGGAGCATACCCGCACAAGGATGGTCCTGACCCCCGAGGATTTTCGGAAGCGTACCCACCAATCTCATCATTGCTTCGGCGGGGTGCCACCGGTGATGGGAAACAAGCCTCCCGCGCATGAAACCCCGATCAAAGGATTGTGGTTTATCGGGGCGCAAAGTGAGAGCGGCGGCGGGGTGGTGAAAGTGATGACAGGAGCGGGAAAAGTC
>Ga0315283_10004737_pt1 | contig 11895 bp, 9 predicted proteins | sample YL17G09_0_MG_FD_204541 | JGI IMG/M metagenome (GOLD analysis project Ga0315283, IMG submission 204541) | Sediment microbial communities from Yellowstone Lake, YNP, Wyoming, USA - YL17G09_0 | ecosystem: Environmental > Aquatic > Freshwater > Lake > Sediment | place: USA: Wyoming | collected...
CCGGGATCGCGATGCTGCTGATCAGCGTGGCGCGCGCGTCGCGCAGGAACGCGTACAGCACCAGGATCGCGAGCAGGCCGCCGATGAGCGCCGAGGTCTTCACTTCGCTGATCGCCGCGGCGATGAACGTCGACTGGTCGTAGACCTGCTGGAGCTTGGTGCCCTCGGGCAGGTTCTTCTCCAGTTCCTTGATGCGGGCACGCACGCCGTTCGCGAGCGCCACGGTATTCGCGTCGCCCTCCTTGTAGACGGCGAGCTCGATCGACTCCTTGCCGTTGACGCGCGTGATCGCCGCGCGGTCCTTGTAACCGCGCGTGACGTTGGCGACGTCGCGCAGGTAGACGGGCTGGCCTTCCTTGGTGGCGATGATCGCGTTCGCCATCTGCTCGACGCTCTCGAACTCGTTCAGCGTGCGCACCAGGAAGCGCTGCGTGCCCTGCTCGAGCCGGCCGCCGGACAGGTTGACGTTCTCCGCGCGAATGCGGCGCGTGACGACGTCGATCGAGAGTCCCAGCTGGGCGAGCTTCTGCTGGTCGACGAAGACCTGCACTTCGTCCTCGTACCCGCCGCTCACCTTGACCGCGGCCGAGCCCTCGACCGCCTCGAGGTCGGGCTTCAGCCGGTCCTCGGCGAACCGGCGCAATGCCTTGAGCCGCTCGATGCTGTCGGCGCCGGTCGCGGCGCCTTCATCCATCAGCGCGATGCGCATGACGGGCTCGCTCGACGGGTCGAAGCGCAGCAGCAGGGGCCGCTTGGCCTCGACTGGCAACTGCAGCAGGTCGAGCTTCTCGCGGACGTCGATGCCCGCGATGTCCATGTCGGTGCCCCAGAGGAACTCGAGCGTCACGTCGGACTGGCCCGCGCGCGAAACCGAACGCACTTCGCGGACGTTGCGGATGATGCTCACGGACTCTTCGACCGGTCGCGTGATCAGCGTCTCGAGCTCGAGCGGCGCCGCGCCCGGCAGTTCCGTGCGGATCGTGATGGTGGGGTAGGAGAGGTCGGGCAGCAGGTTCAGCTTGAGCCGCGCGAGCGACACGAAGCCGAACAATGCGATGGCGACCGTGAACATCACGATGGTGACGCGGCGTTCGATCGCGAAGTCGATCAGTGACTTGAGCATGGATAGTCCCCGGGGGGAGGACGCCGTGCACGGCGTCCCGCCAGTTGCGTTACTTCGCCTTGGCCTGGCCGGCAGCGACCGCCGCTGCCGGTTTCGGCGCGCCGTCACCGACGATCTTCACCAGCGTGCCGGTCTTGAGGCCGGCCTGGCCGACGGTCACGACCTGCTCGCTGCCCTTCAAGCCGTCGAGCACTTCGATCCAGCCGCCGTTCGAGAGGCCGGTCTTGATCGTGCGCTGTTCGGCCTTGCCGCTGGCGACGACGAACACCGACTGCTGCCCGTCGGCGTCGAGAATCGCCGTGCGCGGCAACTGCAGCGCGTTCTGGCGTCGCTCGTAGACGATGTTGACGCGCGCGAACATGCCGGGTTTCAGCGTGCGGGTCGGGTCCGGGACTTCGACGCGGGCGCGGAAGGTGCCCGTCTGCGGATCCACCGTCGGGCTGATGCGCGAGATCGTGCCGACGAAGCGGGTGCCGCCGAGCGCATCGACGACGACTTCGGCATTCTGCCCCGGCGCGATCTTGCGGAATTCCTTCTCCGGCACGTGCACGTAGGCGAGCAGGGGATCGAGGTCGGTGACCGTGAACGTCGGCTCGTTCGGGCCGATGGTGTTGCCAACCTTGATCTTGCGTGCCGAGATCACGCCGTTGATCGGCGCGCGGATCTCGGTGTAGCTCAGTTCGAGACGGGCGCTGTCGTACCCGGCGCGCAGCGCGTCGAGGTCGTACTTCGTGTTCTCGGCCGTGCTCTTCGGCACCAGGCCTTTCTCCGCGAGTTCGAGCGTGCGCTTGTAGTCGCGCTCCAGTTTGCGCAGGTTGGCGTCGGTCTGGGCCAGCGTCAGGCGCAGGCGGTCGCCGTCCAGCCGCGCCAGTACCTGGCCGACCTGCACCGCATCGCCCTCCTCGACGAAGATCTGCCGCACCTCGCCGCCCACCTTGGCGACGACGGTGGCTTCTTCGTGGGCCTCGATCGGTGCGGTGCCTGAGTACACGGCCACCATCTCCGCTCGCTTCAGGGGCTGGACTTCGACCGGCACGGTCGCGTCCTTGTCCGCGTCAGCGCCTTCCTTATCCTTGGCCTTGCCGTTGTTGCAGCCAGCAACGAGAGCGCCCGCCAGGGCGATCAGGGCCAGCCAGCGTACGCAATTGCGCCGCGGATCCGCTGACTGCAGGTGTTGATTCGTCATGGCTATCGAGCCCCTGTGGATCGGTTCGAACTGGGCGCGATGGTAGGGAACTATAGTGTTGTAGTCAAGTACAACACTAGCGTCCTAGTACTTGCTCCGACAGGACGTCGTGGGACGCCTGTAAGGTTCAGCTGCCCTTGTCGGAGCCGCTGGCCTTGGCCACCAGCTTGGGCTCGAGCTGGGACAGGTCCGCCGTGATTTCAGCCGCCTCGCCCAGGATCGCGTCCGGCGCATCCTTGATCTCGGTGGCGGCCTTCAGGGCCGGCTCGCCGAGCGCCTGCCGTCGCGCGTTCTCGCGTGCCAGCTGCTCCTGCGTGCGGGTCTCACGCTCGGCCTTGCGCTTGGCCAGGTTGAGCGAGACGGACTTTTCAGCCCGCATCTTTTCCAGCGCCGAGATCTCGCCGACCGCGAACCGGAAGTTGGCATCGCCGGCGATGCGTGCATCGTGCTCGCGCTGCAGTTCCGGCAGCACCGGCGTGAACGCGCCTTCGCGGTGGAAGTCCGACGAGCGGATGCGGTTCCAGGGCAGCGAGCCATCGCGTGAGCTCTCGCCGACTTCGTCGGTGCTGATGGCGGAGGGCAGCGTCAGGTCGGGCATCACGCCGCGGTTCTGGGTGCTGTCGCCCGTGACGCGGTAGTACATGCCGATCGTGACCGTGAGCTGGCCGTAGCCTGGATCCTGCCCGAGCGCATAGCGGTCGAGCGGGTAGAGGTTCTGCACGGAGCCCTTGCCGTAGGTCTGCTGACCGATCACCAGGCCGCGGCCGTAGTCCTGCATCGCAGCCGCAAAGATCTCGGACGCCGACGCGCTGAAGCGGTCGACGAGGATCGTGAGCGGGCCGCTGTAGGCCGCTTCCTTGTCCTCGGACTCGAGTACTTCGACGCGACCGCCGGTTTCGCGCAGTTGCACCACCGGGCCCTTCGGCACGAACAGGTTGACGAGGCCGATGGCTTCCGAGAGGTGACCGCCGCCGTTCTCGCGCAGGTCGAGCACGAGGCCGTCGACGCCGCCTGCGGCCTTGATCTCGTCGAGGAGCTTGCGCACGTCGCGCGTGGTGCTGCGATAGTCCTCGTCGCCCGCCGCGCGCGCGTTGTAGTCCTGGTAGAAGGAGGGCACGGTGATCACGCCGACCTTCATCTCCTTGTCGCCGCGCTTGACCTTGCGGATTTCTTTCTTGGCCGCCTGCGCTTCGAGCGTGATCTTGGTGCGCGGCAGCGTGAGGATGTGTTCCTGCGTGCCCGGGGGCGCATTGCCCGGCTGGATCTGCAGGCGCACGGTCGAGCCGTTCGGGCCGCGGATCAGCTGCACGACGTCATCGAGACGCCAGCCGACGACGTCGACCATCTTGCCGTCCTTGCCCTGGCCCACGGCGAGGATGCGGTCGTTGGCCTTCAGCTCGCCGTTCTGCTGCGCCGAGCCGCCAGGCAGGATTTCCATGATGGTCACGTAGTCGTCGATCGACTGCAGCGACGCGCCGATGCCCTCATAGGACAGGCTCATCGCAATGCGGTATTCCTCGGAATTGCGCGGTGAGAAATAGCTCGAATGCGGGTCGAACACGTGGGCGAACGCATTCATGAAGTTCTCGAACACGTCGTCGGCCGTGATCTGCTCGGAACGTTTCGCGACCCGCTCGTAGCGCTTCTTGAGCACGTCGCGCGTATCGGCCCAGGACTTGTCCGTGAGCATCAGCGAGAGGGCGTCGTTCTTGACGCGCTTGCGCCAGAGTTCGTCGAGTTCCGCCTTGGATGCCGCCCACGGCGCATGCTCGCGGTCGAACTCGAAGGATTCGTCGAGCTTGAAGTCCGGCTCGGTGTCGAGCAGCTTGATCGCGTACGCCATGCGCTCGCGGTTGCGTTGCTGGAACCGGTTGAAGATCGCAAAGGCAGGCTCGAGCTTGCCGGTGCTGATGGCATCGTCGAGTTCGTAGCGGTACTTCTCGAATTCCTGGATGTCGCTCGCCAGGAAATAGCTGCGGCTGCCGTCGATCGATTCGAGGTAGCGGTCGAGCACCAGCGACGAGACCGGGTCGTTGACCGGGGCCTGGCGGTAGTGCGAGCGCTCGAACATGCTGCTCACCAGCCGGGCGACCTTGGCGTGACGCTCGGTCGGCGCGAAATCGGTGGTGGTCGTGGCATTGGCCGAGGCCGTCGGCGACCGGGCGGTGCCGAGCAGGAGCGTGCCCACGGCGAGGAGCAGGGCGACCAGCACCGCCGCGCCGGCGCGGTTGACCCCACGGCGGGCTGCAGGGGCGGGGGACGACGGGGACGGCCCCTGTTCAGCAGGCTGATACACTTGAAAATTCCTCGGCGGACATCGGGCTGGACGGCGGACTCGAAGGAGTCCGTCGGAACGCTAGGCTAGAGACACCCCGGCACCCAATCAAGGGCCGGACCCATCCCGGAGTGATTGAATCCGTGCGACCCCTCACCGTATTGACTGCAATCGTGCTCGGATCGTCGGTGGCGACGACCTTCGGCCTGGGCGCAACGCTGATCGTGTTCCTGGTGCTTTCTGGCGAAACCCCGCGTTTCCGCGAGGAGTTGCCGTTGCTGGCGGTATACGTGGCCATCTTCGTCGGTTTGACAGCGCTCGCGGCCGTCAGTTTCATTGGCCAGGCGCGCCGGACCCCCTGGCGCCACTGGGCGGTCGGCGCGATGTGGGGCGCGATGGCTTGCCTCGCGGCGTTGTACGCCTGGACGCGAGGCTGAATCGCCCCTCAGGCTAGACCGGGGGCCGGACGCAGTCGCTGGGATTTACTTACGGGAAACGTCTTCCCAGCCGTGGGGCTTGGAGTAACCGGCGTCGCTCGAATAGGGGTCGAACCCGGCGGTTCCCGTGTGAGATTTCTGCCTGGGGGCGCCATTCGCCTTGCCCTCGACCGAAAGCTTGAGCTCGCTGCGGTCCGACGGAGCATTGACCGGACGGATCTCGCGCGCCGCTTGCTCACCCGCCGAGCGGGTCCTGGCGGCCGCGGTCGCTGGCTCGTCGTCCCGGCCCCGGACCCGATCCCACCATCGATTCAGGCGTTCACCTAGTTCCATGCCGCACCCCCTGTGTCGTGGAACCCAGCCTCCCGAGCATACGCCACAACGCGACGAGGACCACAGGCCCGAGCGCGAGCACCCAGGAGTACCACCGCAGGGTGACGAGACCGCGCAGGTGGTCACCAAAGAACGCAGCCGCACCGCCACCGGCGTACTTGCCGAGCACGTACACGCCGGTGAGGTGCACGAGGAAGGGCAACACCATGACCCCGAACACCAGGGCGGCCAGCAGCCAGGACTTGTCGCGGCGCGGATTCATCACGGGGACGTCTCAACTTGTGTGGCGGCCGTGTGGACCGTTTCCTGATCGTGAGGGTAAGACGAACCGGCTGCAAGACCCGCCATTGGTTATCATCGGCCATCGTCGCGCATCGGGCGGCAAGGGCCCCAGAACATGCAGAAAGTACGGACCGCGGTCATCGGCGTGGGTTACCTGGGCCGGTTCCACGCGCAGAAATACGCGGTGCTGCCGGACGCGAAGCTCGTTGCCGTCGTCGACGCGAACGCCGAGAACCGCGAGAAAGTCGCCGCCGAGACGGGTTGCCGCGCGGTGGCGGACTACCGTGACATCCTCGACGAGATCGATGCGGTGAGCATCGCCACGCCCACCCCGCTGCATTATCCGATCGCGCAGGAGTGCCTCGAACGCGGCATCCACGTGCTCGTCGAAAAGCCGATCACCACGACCCTCGAGGAAGCCCGCAGCCTCGTCGACACGGCGGCCCGCGTCCGGCGCGTCCTGCAGGTGGGCCACCTCGAGCGATTCAACGCCGCGATCCTTGCCCTCAGCGGCACGCTCGGCACGCCACGCTTCATCGAGACCCACCGGCTGGCGCCGTTCAAGGAACGCGGCACCGACGTCAACGTCGTGCTCGACCTGATGATCCACGACATCGACCTGATCCAGAGTCTTGTCGGCGCGCCGATCGTGTCGATCGATGCCGTGGGTGCGTCGGTGTTCTCGGCCGGTCTCGACATCGCGAACGCCCGTATCCGCTATGCCAACGGTTGCGTGGCCAACACCACTGCCAGTCGCGTCAGCATGAAGATGGAGCGCAAGCTGCGGCTGTTCCAGGACGACGCCTACATCTCGATCGACCTGCAGCAGAAGGTGCTCACGATCGTCCGCAAGCCGCCGGCCGGTGCCGACGTGCCGAAGGGCCAGGTGCTGATCGAGGAGCGCACCTATGACCAGGGCGACGCGCTCAGGTTCGAGATCGAGGCGTTCCTGAAGTCGATCCGCGAAGGCACGCCGCCGGTGGTCACCGGCGAAGACGGGCTGCGCGCGCTCGAAACGGCGACGAAGATCACCCAGATGGTGCAGGACGACGCGCGCAAATGACGCGACACTATTACTCAGGCGCGGATTTCCGCCGCGCCCTGTCGATCGAAGAGTTGCGGCGGGTCGCGCAGAACCGGCTGCCGCGGTTCGAAATGGAATACCTCGAAGGCGGCGCCGAGGACGAAGTGTCCCTGAAGCGCAACCGCTCGATCTTCGAGCGCATCACGTGGCTGCCGCGCATGCTCGTCGGCACGGGCCTGCCAGACCTTTCGCGCGAGGTGCTCGGCGACGCGCTGCAACTGCCGCTGATCATCGCGCCCACGGGTTTCAACGGCATGGTGTGGCCGCAGGGTGACCTCGCGCTGGCCAGGGCGGCCGACGCGGCGGGGATCGCCTTCACGTTGAGCACCGTCAGCAACTACGACGTGTTCGCGCTCAACCCGCAGTTGCAGCGGCCTGCGTGGTTCCAGCTGTATCCGCTCAAGGACCAGAAGACGTCCGACCGCCTGATCGAGCGCGCGCAGGCAGCGGGCTGCGACAAGCTCGTCGTGACGGTGGACGTGCCTGCGCTGGGTGCGCGCGAATGGGATCAGCGCAACTATTCGCGCCCGCTCAAGCTGAGCCCGTCGAGCATGCTCGACGTCCTGCTGCATCCGCGCTGGCTGTGGCAGGTGATGCTGCCGCAAGGCGCCCCGGAATTTGCCAACCTCACCGAGTTCCTGCCGGAGGGTACGCGCTCGGCCCTGCAGGGCGTGCGGTTCATGGGCACGCAGATCAATCCGCAACTGAGCTGGGCCGACATCGAGCGCATGCGCAGCCGCTGGCAGGGCAAGCTGGTGCTGAAGGGCATCCTCTGCGTCGAGGACGCCAAGCGCAGCGTGGAGATGGGCGCGGACGGCATCGTGCTCTCGAATCACGGCGGGCGGCAGCTCGATTCGTGCGCGACAGGCATCGAACTCGTCGGCCAGTGCGCGGCTGAAGTCGGCGACCGCCTGTCGATCATCGTCGACGGCGGGTTCCGGCGCGGCTCGGACGTGCTCAAGGCCGTCGCGCTCGGCGCCGACGCCGTCATGCTTGGACGCTCGGCGCTCTATGGCCTGGCGGCGGGCGGCGAACCGGGCGTGGCCCACGCGCTCAGCCTGCTGCGTGTCGAGATGGAACGTGCGATGACGCTGCTGGGTTGCCACTCCCTCGACGAGCTCGGCCCGCACCTGATCAAGACATGATCGCGATTCGTGAGGCCTGGCAGGCCGGACTGCTGCGGCGCGAGCACTGGCTGCGCAATCTCATCTCGGGGTTCGTCGTCGGCGTCGTCGCCTTGCCACTCGCGATGGCCTTCGCGATCGCTTCCGGCGCCAAGCCCGAGCAGGGCATCTACACGGCCATCATCGCGGGCGGACTCGTCTCGCTGCTCGGCGGCAGTCGCCTGCAGATCGCCGGCCCGACCGGCGCTTTCGTCGTGATCCTGGCGGGCGTCACTGCCAAGCACGGTATCGACGGTTTGCAGATCGCGACGTTCATGGCGGGCGCCATGCTGCTCGCACTCGGCCTCACCCGCATGGGCGGCATCATCCGTTTCATTCCCGATCCCGTCATCACCGGCTTCACCGCGGGCATCGGCGTCATCATCTTCGTCGGCCAGTGGCGGTACTTCCTCGGCCTGCCCGTGACGGGAGGTGAGCACTTCCACGAGAAGGTGTGGCTGCTGCTGCAGGCTATGCCGCAGGTGCACTGGGCCACCGCCGGCATCGCCGTGCTGAGTCTTGCCGCCGTCCTGTTCTCATCGAAGCTGCCTGGCCTGCAGCGGGTGCCGGGTCCGCTGGTGGCATTGATCATTGCCACGGTGCTGCAAGGGATTTTTCAGTTCGGCGGCGTCGCCACGATCGGCACCGAATTCGGCGGCATCCCGCGCGGCCTGCCGAACTTCTCGCTGCCCGAAATCACGTTGCCGCGCGTGCTCGAACTCATTGGTCCCGCGTTCACGATCGCGATGCTCGGCGCCATCGAGTCGCTGCTGTCTGCGGTCGTCGCCGACGGCATGGCCGGCACGCGCCACGACTCGAACCAGGAGCTGGTCGGCCAGGGCATCGCGAACCTCGCGGTCCCGCTGTTCGGTGGCTTCGCCGCGACCGGAGCGATCGCGCGCACCGCAACCAACGTGCGCAACGGCGGCAGCGGGCCGCTGGCGGGCCTGTTCCACGTGCTCACGCTCGTGCTCGTGCTGCTGTTCCTGGCGCCGCTGGCCGATTACGTGCCACTGGCAGCGCTCGCCGCAGTGCTGTTCGTGGTTGCGTGGAACATGAGCGAGGTGCGTCACTTCGCCGGCATGGTGCGGCGTGCGCCGCGTGCCGACGTCGCCGTCCTGCTGATCACGTTCTTCCTGACCGTATTCTCGGATCTCGTGCTTGCGGTAAACGTGGGCGTGATCCTCGCGATGTTCCAGTTCCTGCGCCGCATGTCGACGGCAGTCGAAGTGTCACCGCTCGAGGGTGCGGAACTCGAAGTGGCGCTCGAGCGGCGCCAATGGCAGGCGCTGCCGCCCGGCGTCATGGTCTATTCGATCGACGGTCCGTTCTTCTTCGGCGCGGTCGACACGTTCGAACGTTCGCTCGCGCAGACGCACACCGATCCCAGGCGCCTGATCCTGCTGCTGCGGCGTGTGCCCTTCATCGACATCACCGGCATCCAGAGCCTCGAGGAGGCGCTGCGCGATCTCAAGCGCCGGGGCGTCGACGTGATCCTGTGCGGCGCCAACCCGCGCGTGAAGGCGAAGCTCGACAAGGCCGGCCTGCTCGACATCGTCGGGCCGGGCGGTTACCACGATGATCTCCATGCCGCGCTCACCCAGGTCGACTGGGGCGCGACGCTTGCCGACCAACCGGGTCGCACTGAAACCGAGGACTCCCGATGAAAGCGCTCGTCTGCCACACACTGACCGGCATCGAAGGGTTGACGCTGGAGCAGGATTGGCCGGAGCCCGCGCTCACTGCAGGAACGGTGCTGATCGACGTCCAGGCCACGGCGCTGAATTTTCCCGACGTGCTGATGCTGCGCGGGCTGTACCAGGAGCGGCCGCCGTTGCCGTTCATCCCCGGTCTCGAGCTGGCGGGAGTGATTGCCGCAGTGGGCGAGGGCGTGACGCGGCACAAGGTGGGCGATCGCGTCGTTGCGTACTCGGGTGGCGGGGCCGCCGCGGAACGCGCCGTGGTCCGGCAGGAACGACTGATTCCGATGCCGTCCACGCTCACCTTCGAGCAGGCGAGCGGCATCTGCCTGACGTACTTCACGAGCTATCACGCGCTGAAGCAACGCGCGCAACTCGCGGCGGGCGAGACCATGCTGGTGCTCGGCGCCGCGAGCGGCGTCGGCACGACCGCCATCGAACTGGCGAAACTGATGGGTGCACAGGTGATCGCCGCCGCGAGCACGGATGCCAAGCTCGAAGTCGCACGCGGCATCGGCGCCGACCACCTGGTCAACTACTCGACACAGGACCTGCGCGAGCGGATCAAGGAAATCACGGGCGGCAAAGGCGTCGATGTCGTCTACGACGCCGTCGGCGGACCGTATGCGGAGCCGGCCGTGCGCAGCCTGGCGTGGAAGGGACGGTACCTCGTGGTCGGATTCGCGGCTGGCGATATTCCGCAGATTCCGATGAACCTGCTGCTGTTGAAGGGGGCAGCCCTGGTCGGCGTGTTCTTCGGCAGTTTCGCCCAGCGCGAGCCGCAGGTGCAGCTCGCCAACGTGCGCGAGCTGTGGCAGTTGTTCGAGGCCGGCAAGCTGCGGCCGGTCGTGGGGGAGGTCCATCCCCTGGCCGACTATGCCCAGGCTTTCGCGTCGCTGGAGCAGCGGCGCGCGGTGGGCAAGGTCGTGCTGCGGATAAGGGGTTAGGGGATGGGGGTTGGGGGTTAGTCGGAATCAGTGGCCGAATTACGTGCTGTGACGCTTCTCAGCTGAAGTGCTACGGCAAGGATATTCACTTGCAGACGACTCGCTCCTCCGACTAACCCCCAACCCCTATCCCCTAACCCCTTCCTCACGCTGCCCCGATCTCCTCCAGCTCGGCATGCACCTCGAGCCAGCGCTCTTCGACGTCGCCAAGCTCCGCGATGACATCGGCGCAGCGCCGGCTGGTCGCCTGGACTTCGGCTGAGGGCGTCTGCGCGTAGTACGCGGTGTCGGCCAGTTTCGCTTCGAGTTCCTTGCGCTCGGCTTCGAGCCTGGCCATGCGGGCCTCGAGCTGCGTCGACTCTTTCATCAGCGGGCGGCGCCGCGCGAGCTTCTGTTGCCGCTCCGCGGCCGCAGTTTCCCGCTGCACCTTCCTGGTCTCACGCGAATCCGCGGCGCCCGCGGCAGTCGCATCCTGCGGCGCCGATTCGCGCCGGGCCGTCAGCCACGCCAGGTAGTCCTCGAGATCGCCGTCGAACGGAATGGCGCGGCCGTCGGCCACGAGCAAGAAGCTGTCGCAGACGGTGCGCAGCAGCGCACGGTCGTGCGACACGAGCACGAGACTGCCGTCGTAACCAGCCAGTGCGCGCGTCAACGCATGACGCATCTCGAGGTCGAGGTGGTTGGTGGGTTCGTCGAGCAGCAGCAGGTTCGGCCGCTTGCGCACCAGCAGTGCCAGCGCCAGCCGTGACTTCTCACCGCCCGAGAATGGCTCGACCGGCGCGTCGGCCATGTCGCCACGGAAATCGAATCCACCCAGGTAGTTGCGGAGTTCCTGCTCCTTCGCGCGCGGGTCCTGCCGGATCAGGTGGCGCAGCGGTGACTCGTCGCCACGCAACTGCTCGACCTGGTGCTGCGCGAAGTACCCCGTCTCCAGCCCATGCCCTGCGACGCGGCGGCCCGCGAGCAGCGCCTGTTCGCCGGCAAGTGACTTGATCAACGTGGACTTGCCTGCGCCATTCGGGCCAAGCAGCCCGAGTCGAGCGCCGGGACGCAGCGACAGCTGCACGTTGCGCACGACGGCGCGGTCACCGTAGCCCAGTGACGCGTCTTCGAGCGTCAGCAAGGGGTCCGGCGCGCGCAGCGGCTCGGGAAATTCAAAATCGAACGACGAATCGACGTGCGCCGCCGCAATGTGCTCGAGCCGGTCGAGCGCCTTCAGCCGGCTCTGCGCCTGTCGCGCCTTGCTCGCCTTCGCGCGGAACCGCTCGACGAAGCTCGTCATGTGCGCGATTTCGCGCTGCTGCTTCTCGAACATCGCCTGCTGCACGGCCAGGCGCGCGGCACGTTGCGTCTCGAACGCGGTGT
>Ga0315283_10004741_pt1 | contig 11892 bp, 10 predicted proteins | sample YL17G09_0_MG_FD_204541 | JGI IMG/M metagenome (GOLD analysis project Ga0315283, IMG submission 204541) | Sediment microbial communities from Yellowstone Lake, YNP, Wyoming, USA - YL17G09_0 | ecosystem: Environmental > Aquatic > Freshwater > Lake > Sediment | place: USA: Wyoming | collected...
AACAGTTTTGCACAGAAGCGTATCGACGTCAAACCCTCATCGATAGGACGCCAAAAGTCGGTCCGATGCGGGACGAAAGGTTGACGAGGAATGGGCCAGCCTATACAGTCCCATTTCATGGACGGACGCACATCACACGCTGCATGGAAGACCCTGGCGGTCGAAGCCTCCTCGCTCGCGGCCCAGGGTGAGTTGGGGCAGGCCATCGAGGCCGGAGAAAAGGCACTTGTTGCCGCCGAGCTCGAGTTGGGGGCCGATCACATCGGAATAGCGGCCATTGTCGCCGACCTGGCCGTGCTTCACGAGACCGCAGGCGCGTATGTCCAGGCCGCCGCCTTCTACGAGCGGGCCCTGGCGATGCGCGAGAAAGCTCCGGGGGGAGCCGACCCCACTGTCGCTCTTGCCTGCGAGAACCTCGCCCACCTCTACCATCTTCTTGGACACGACCCGGCCGCGACCCCTCTCTACGAGGCGGCTCTGGCCATCCGGGAGTCGTCGCTGGGTTCCGATCACCCTCGGGTGGCCGCGACCCTCGACGATCTGGGCGACGTTCTCGTCGCCCAGGGCCGGTATGCCGACGCTTTCGACCTCTACCGGCGGGCCCTGGCCATCCGGCAGAACGCGTTCGGTGCGAGCCATTTCCGGGTAGCCGCCAGCCTCGACAGGATCGCCGCCCTGTACCAAGCTCGGGAGAACTATCTCAAAGCGGAGAAGAGTTTCCAGAAGTCGCTGGCCTTGCGGAAAGGGGCACTCGGCCCCGACGACCCGGCTGTCGCATTGAGTCTCCAGCGTCTCGCCGACCTGCACGCGCAGCGGGGCCGGCTGAAAGAAGCCGGGGCGGGACACCAGCAGGCCATCGAGCTCCTCGAGGCGGCTTCTGGGCCCGACAACTTGCAGATCGCCGCCGGTCTCGACGCGCTGGCCGCCTACTCGATCACCGCTGACAAGCAGGCGGACGCTCAGCCGTTGCTGGAACGTGCCCTCGCCATCCGGGAGAAGAACCTGGGCCTGGTGCATCCCGAGGTCGCCCGGACGCTGGCGGTTCTCGGCCCGTTGCTGGACGCCCGCGGACGGACGACCGACGCTCTGTGGAACTGCGAGAGGGCCCTGCGCATCCGCGAAGCCGACCTCGGCCCCGACCACCCGCTGGTCGCCGCGAGCTCGGCCCAGGTGGCGGAGCTCTACCGCGCGCGAGGCCAGTATGCCCTGGCCGAGCCCCTCTTCGTACGGGCCCTTGCCATCCGGGACAAGACCTTGGGCCCCGACGACCCCGAGCTGGCAAGGAGTTTGGCCGACCTGGCGGAGCTGTACTACGTGCTGGGCCGCTACGCGGATGCCAAGCCGCTCTACGAGCGCGCCATCGCCATAAAGGAGAGGTTGCTCGGCCCAGACGATCCCAGCCTGGCTCTCTTCCTCAATGGGCTCGCGGTTCTCTCCTCGGTCCAGGGCCACTACGCAGCGGCAGAGCCGCTCTACAAGCGATCCCTCGAGATCTGGGAGAAGAGCCTGGGACCCCAGCATCCCGACGTGGCCAGCGGCCTGGGCAACCTTGCCGTGCTCTACTACGAGCAGGGCCGGTACGAGGAGGCCGAGCCGCTACACAAGCGGGCCCTAGCCATACGCGAAGAGGCGCTGGGTCCCGAGCACGCCCACGTGGCGACCAGCCTCGAGAACCTCGCCGAGCTCTACCGCGCGCAAGGCCGCTACGACGACGCCGAACCCCTCTACCTGCGGGCTTTGGTCGTTGGCGAGAGGAGCCTCGGCCCAGAGCACCCGGAGGTCGCGGTAAGCCTCAACAATCTGGCCGAGCTCTACCGCGTGCAGGGCAGGTTCGACGAAGCCGCGCCGCTCTACGAGCGAGCGCTTGCTGTGGCCGAAGCGGCCCTAGGGCCCGAGCATCCCGACGTGGCTCTGACGCTGCAGGGCTTGGCCGAGCTGCACCGAGCGCATGGGGACTACGAGGCCGCTGAGCCCGAGTACGCCCGAGCGTTGGCCATCCGTGAGAAAGCGCTGGGAAGCGATCATCCCGACGTGGCTCTGACGCTGGACGGCATGGCCGCGCTCTACGAGGACACCGGCCGGGATGAAGAGGCTCGCGCGTTGAGAGGGCGGGCCGAGGCTATCCGGGCCATCAAACGGTAGGGCGAAACCTTATGCCCCTTCGCTCCCGCAACCCGTACCACCATGCGGGCTTGCTCCGCTAAGGGGCATAAGGTTTCGCTGGTATCAGGGGGCGCGCCGGGGCGCGCCAAGGGGAGCCGGGGGGCCGACGATTCCCGCGCTACTCGATACCCACTAGGAGTTGACCGCGTTCGGCCGTATCGCCCTTCTTGACCGGAACCACCGTCACCGTGCCTTTTTTGGGCGCCCGCAGTTCGTTCTCCATCTTCATGGCCTCGAGGACCAACAGCGGGGCGCCCTCCTCGACGTTGTCGCCGGGCTTGACGAACACCTCGACGATCTTTCCGGGCACCGGCGCGAAGAGCCCATCCCGGGCATCGGCCGCCGGGCCGCTCTGGCCGCCGGCCTGCCCGCCCCCGCCACCACCCTGGGTAGCTCCCAGGCCGGCCGGCGCGGCAGCCGGACCTCCGGCTGCCGCCGCCCCTGAGCCTGGCGCCGCGGCTGCCGCCGGCGGCGTTTCCCGCACCAGGTCCGAGACGGTCAGAGGCACCCTCTCCCCCGCGACTTCCAGGGTGAAGCAGCCCACATCCTCGGTGCTCTCCGCCACCCGTATCTCGTAGTTCTTCTCCCCCACCTGGATCATGCGGCGATCGGGGGTCGTCGCCCCGGTCTTGCTCTCGAAGGTCTCGCCGTCGATGGTCAAGGCGCCGTCGGCGGTCGCCGTGACCAGATACTCCTTGCCATCTACCTGGAGTCTGAACTTCACGCTAGTACCTCCAGGCCACGGCGCGGGCTCCGACGAGCTCAGCGCGTCCGGCCGCCGCCCAGGCTGAGCCGGTGTTGGATGCGGCGGCCGCCAACTCGGTGACGCCGGCCGGTTCCGGCGGCGCCCCGGGGTCGCTGCCGGTGCCCGTGCCTGGGCTGGAAGTGGCCGCCGCGGCCCCGGCCGGCTGCGGCCCGCATGTCGCTTCCTTGTCTACGCCGAGAAGTCCTGCGACCGCGGCTGCCAGAGCCGCCAGCTCCTCCCGCGGGCGCCCGGCCCGGTCTCGCCGCGCAAAGAACTCCTGGGCCACCTGCGGGAACAGGGCGTAGGACATGAGGTCCTCGTCGCTGTATTTGATGCCCAGCTCGTCGAGCTCGGCCCGCCGCTTGGGTAGCTCTGGCTCCAGCATGTCGGCCGGTCGTACCGTGATCGGCGTCTCGTCGCCGATGATGAGCTTCTGCACCTCGGGATCCACGACGCCCGGGGGGCGTCCGTAGAAGCCTTGAACGTAGCCCCTGGTCTCTTTCGTGACCATCTTGTAGCGGCCCATGAGCACGTTGAGCGTCGCCTGGGTGCCGACGATCTGCGAGGTAGGCGTCACCAGCGGCGGATACCCCAACTCTTGCCGCACGCGGGGCACCTCCGCCAACACCTCTTCCATGCGGTCCAGCGCGCCCTGGTCCTTCAACTGCGAGGACAGGTTGGAGATCATCCCGCCTGGGATCTGCCAGAGAAGCACCGCCGGGTCTACCGCCGTGAAGGCGCTCTCGTATGCCCGGTACTTCTTGCGCACGTCCCGGAAGTACTCCGAGATCTCCTCAAGCAACTGCAGGTTCATGCCTGTCGCGCGGTCGGTGTTTGCGAACGCGGCCACCATCGACTCGGTGGGAGGATGCGACGTCCCCATGGACATCGAGGAGATGGCACAGTCGAGGATATCGGCCCCCGCCTCCACCGCCCGCAGATAGGCCATGGACGCCATGCCGGACGTGTAATGACAGTGCATGTGTACGAGGATGTCCGGGTGCGCCTGCTTGAGAGCGGAAACGAGCTCGTAGGAATCCTGGGGATCGAGAAGCCCAGCCATATCCTTGATGCAGAAGCTCTGCGCGCCTAGCTCCGCGAGGCGCGCCGCATACTCCAGGAAGGCGTTCACGCTGTGGACGGGGCTCTTGGTGTAGCTGATGGTCCCCTCCACCCACTTGCCGCTCTCCTTGACGGCGGCGATGGCGGTCTCGAGGTTCCGCGGATCGTTGAGCGCGTCGAACACCCGGAACACGTCGATACCGGCAAGCGCGGCCAAGCGCACAAACTCGCGGACCACGTCATCGGCGTAGTTGCGATAGCCGACGGCGTTCTGACCGCGGAGAAGCATCTGCAGGCGGGTGTCGGGCATAGTCAGCTTGAGCGCCCGGACCCTCTCCCAGGGATCCTCGTTCAGGAACCGCATCATCGAGTCGAAGGTAGCCCCGCCCCACATCTCGATGGACCAGTAGCCCGCCTGGTTGATCTTCGCCGCGATGGGAAGCATGTCCTCGGTGCGCATCCGGGTCGCCAGCAGCGACTGGTGGGCGTCGCGCAACACGAGGTCGGTGATATGAACGGGGCCTGCACTCACAGGGGGATGTTCCCGTGCTTCTTGGGCGGGCGGCCTTCCCGCTTGGACGCACAGGCTTCGAGAGCCGCGACCAGTCGCGGCCTCGTGTCCCGCGGCTCGATGACGTCGTCCAGATAGCCCCGCTTGGCCGCGGCGAACGGCGAGCGGGCCTCCCAGCGCCGGACCGCGTTTCCTGAGGCCGACGCAGCGATCTCGGCCGATGGCCAGGCCAGGTTGAAATCGGCCCGGATATGCTTGGAGCACATCACCTCGTACGCTTCTCCATAGGCCTTGCCCGTGATGACCGTCAGTTTCGGCACTGTCGCCTCGCAGAACGCGTAGAGCAACTTGGTGGCGTCGCGCAGCGAACCGGCCCTCGCCTGCGCCTTCCCGGGAAGGAACCCAGGCGTGTCGACAAACGTGAGCAGCGGGATGTTGAATGCGTCGCAGGTGCGGACGAACCGGGCGCCTTTCACGGCAGCGTCTCTGTCGAGCCTCCCGCCGAGTTCGGCCGGCTGGTTGGCCACGATGCCGATCGCTCTTCCGTTCAGCCGAGCGAAGCCGAGGACCAGGTTGCGGGCCCACCCGGCCTGCAACTCGAGGAATTCCCCCCCGTCGACCACCCGGGTGACCACCTCGCGCATGTCGTAGCCACCTTCACCCGAGGTGTCCTCGTCCCCCAGCATGAGTTGCTCCAGGCCCTCGTCGCGGCGTTCGGTTGGGTCGGTGCAGACCACCCGTGGGACTTCCTCCAGGTTGTTCTGCGGCAGATACGACAGCAAAGCCCGCACGGCCTGGAGGCACTTGACCTCGTCGTCGGCGGCCAGATGCGCGATCCCGGTCTTCTCGCTGTGGGTCCTTCCCCCGCCCAGTTCCTCGATGGTCGTCTCCTCGCCCAGCACCGTCCGGGCGGCCTCGGGGCCGGTCAGGAAGAGCTGGCTATAACCCTTGACCATGAGTGTGAAGTCGGCCAGCACGGCGGAATACGACGCGGCGCCACCGCACTGTCCCATGATCGCGGAGATCTGGGGCACCAGGCCGGAGGCCATCACGTTGCGGAAGAAGATGTCGGCGTAGGCCCCGAGCGCCCCCAACCCGCCTTCGTGTTCAGAGCGGTCGCCTGCATCGTGGATGCCTATCAGAGGCGCCCCGGTCTTCATGGCGAGGTCGACGACCTTGACTGTCTTCTGGGCGAAACGCTCGCGGGGATACCCTTCGGCGCCCGCCCCCTCCTGCGAGAACAGGAAGACGTCGCGGCCACTCACCTTGCCGTGCCCGGTAACGACGCCGTCCACCAGCACGTCCAGTTCCACGAAACTCCCCGGATCCAGCAGCGCGAGCACGCGCTCGCGCGCGCCCAGAAGCCCGTTCTTATGCCGGGCCGCCGCCTGCTCGGGACCCCCTTCGAGAAGGGCCTCTTTCTTCAGCAGGCGCAGGCGCTCCAGTCTTTCCTCGCCGCTCACGACGGCGAAACCCCATGGCAGGTGGTCGCTACCACGCTTCCCCCGATCTCGGTCCATATTGGTGGGTGCCATGCTACACGGAAACGCTCACTGAGGAAACTGGGGTGTAATATCGAAGGCGATGAGCGCCTTCAATCAGGGGTTTTCCATACCCAAGCGCCGCTGCCGCTCCGTCGGCGACAGGGCGGCCGCGCGCTCGGCGAGCCTGCGGCCGACGAGCCCGCGCTCCACGGCCGCCGCGCGCCTCGTAGCTGCCGCACTCTTGGCGGCCATGGCTCTGTCCTGTCTGTTCGTAGCGGCCTGCGGCGGACAGAGTTCGACGACCGTCACATCCGCGACCCAGGACACCGTGTCCGCCGCCGGCCGCGCCGTCAGCTTCACCACCGAAGACGGGGTGACTCTCGGTGGCCACGTGTTCGGATCCGGCCAAGAGGGGGTAGTCCTCGCCCATATGTACCCTGCCGACCAGACCAGCTGGTACGCGACCGCGGAGCGTCTCGCCCAGGAGGGCTACCTGGTCCTGACCTTCGACTTCCGCGGATACGGCGAGTCGGGCGGGGAGAAACAGATCGACCTCATCGACCGCGACGTCAGCGCCGCCATAACCGCCATCCGCGGCGAGGGGGCTGCTGAGGTCGTGCTGGCCGGCGCCTCGATGGGCGGCACCGCGTCGCTGATAGCCGGCGACCGGGCCCAGGCGCTTTCGAGCATCAGGCTGGCCGGGATCGCCACGCTCTCCGCACCGGTCGAGTTCAGAGGCCTTTCCGCCGCCGACGCCGTTCCTCGCATCATGGTCCCTCTCCTCTTCATCGCCGCGGAGGGCGACGAGGGAGCAGCGGGCGCCCGCGAGCTCGAGCGATTGTCGTCAGGCAAGGGCGACCTGGAGATCGTCCCCGGAAGCGACCACGGAACAGATCTGCTGGTCGGCGACCAGGCCGAAAAGGTCTACGGACTCCTGCAGGGCTTCATCAAGGACAGCCTGGCCCCGTGAGTCAGGCTCTGGCGGCGGAATGCCGCGAAGTTCACAAGCGCTTCGGCAGTCTACCCTGGTCAAGATCCTCACCGGGTAGCTCTTGCCGTCAGTTGCCTGCTGTTCGCGCGCAAGGATCTCTGAGCCCGAGTATGATGGTCACCTTAATGAAGCATGGTTCGATACTCGCATGACACCTTGAGGGAGGCTACCCAATGAGCTTTCGCACTGTCGCCCGTAGAAGGACGCTGTGGTTCGCGGTCCTGGCCCTGCTGTTGCTCACTTTCGGCCTGCTGGCCGGCTGCGGCTCTTCCAGCCCTGAGACAACGGCGGCAGGCAAGGGCCCTCAGGTCATCATGACCAACCGCGCCTACGACCCGCAGGAGATCACCGTCAAAGTCGGGGACACCGTCACCTGGGTCAACCAGGACGCGCCCAAGCACGACGTCGTGGCCGACAACGGCGAGTTCAAGAGCAGCTTGTTCGACAAGGGCCAGAGCTTCAGCTTCACGTTCACGAAAGCGGGAACATACCCATATCACTGCAGCATCCACCCCGGCATGACCGGTACGGTGGTCGTGCAGTAGCTACGTGGGCGCCTCGCCGGACGCTTCCTGCGGCTCGGCAGTCTCCTCCCGGCTCTTCGCGCGCATGAAGTGAACCAGTTGGGCAAAAGCAGGCACGGGGCGTTCACGCACCTCTCTGGCGCCCAGAGCGATCGCGTCCGCGTACGCCTCCATGACCTGATCGATGAGGCGATTCCATGAGTAGCGCTCGGCCCGCGCGATGCCCGAAAGGGTGAGATCCTCACGCAGTTCGGGGTATTGCAGAACGTTGAAGAGGGCGCTCTCGAGAGCCGCGGGGCTGTCGGGCGGTACAAGGAAGCCGGCCGAACCCTCGGCCAGGACGGCGCGGTAACCGGGGATGTCGGACGCCACCACCGGGAGGCCGGCGGCCATCGCTTCGATGAGAACGATCCCGAAACTCTCTCCACCGTTTGAGGGAGCACACAGGACCTGTGCCGCGGCCATCTGCTCGATCTTGACGTCGTGCGACACCCGTCCGAGCGCAGTGACGCCGCTCAGGCTCCTGCACGGCGTCCGGCGCTCTCGTGACGCGAAGGCCTGAAGCTCCTCGGGAGTCGGACCGGCGAGCACGAGGGTGGCGTCGGGGAGCCGCCTGCGAAGACCTTCGAACGCCTCGAGCAGAGCCGGCAGACCTTTCCGGGGCTCGGGACGCCCGATGAAGAGGATACGGCCGGGCACCTCTGCCCCTTCCCTGGCGGCCGCATAGCGTTCGATCTCGATACCGTTCGGGATCACCCGGTACTCCCCCGGGAACCCGCCGATGACGGTCTGGCGGGCGGTCTCGGATACGACGATCCGTACCGTGATGCTGGCGAGGATCCGCTCCGCCAGCGGCCGCCAGCGCAGGTAGACAGTGGAGGCTGTGCCCGCGGCGTGGAAGGTGGCCACGACCGGTACCTTGGCCATCATGGTGGCCGCGGCGCCGACCGCGGGGATGGTCGGCTCATGGACGTGCACCACATCCAGCTTCAGGGGGGCAAGGATGCGGCTCATTCTTCCGAGCATGAAGAACGACCCGTTGACATACGCGACAGAGCCGTTCGAGCGGACCGGGAAAGCCCTGCCTGCCGAGATGAAATTGGAGGGGATCGTAGCCTGGGAACGGTGGAGATCGCCGGCCGGGGCGATCACGTAGACATCATTGCCCGCGCGTTCGAGATGGCGGACAAGACTCATGACGTGGTTGTTCACCCCTCCCGGCACTGTCCACGCATACGGCGAAACCAGACCTATCCGCATGGAGCCTCTCCGTTTGCCTCGTTGGACACTGAGTGGAACAACCGATGCATCTTACAAGCCATGGTATCGCTTCAGTCTCATGTTGTGGTTACGCAATCTTCAGCTGGACAGGAGCCGCTGTCCCGACCGCGAACTGACAGAAAATGACAGATCCAGCGGGCGACGGTATAATCCGGCGCAAGTGACACGGCTGGCGACGCCCGCTTCCGAGAAGACCGGGACCAGGCGGACCAGGAGGATTAGGTGCCTGGCACCAGACGCATCGCACACGCAGTACCCAAGCGCCTGCTGGCGCTCATACTCATCGCCTCCCTCCTCGTGCTGCTCTCCGGCTCCACCCTCGTTCGGGCCACCCCGGCGATAGACAGAGCCAAGGCTCAGGCCCAGGCGCTGTTGAACCTCATCGACAAGCTCGACGAAGAGTTGAGCGCCGCGGCCGAGGACTACAACTACGCCAACCAGGAACTCGACGACACGCAGGCCAAGATCAAGAGGACCACGGCAAACATCACCAAGGCCGAGAAGGACATGCGGGCCGCGCAGGACCAACTCAACGAGCGGCTGATCAACATCTACAAATCCCGCAACCTCACCATGCTGGACGTCATCCTCAGCACCAGCAGCTTCACGGACCTGATATCGCGCATCGACCAGATGCAGCGGCTGGGCAAACAAGACTCCGAACTCATCCACCAGGTGGAGGGCTACGAACAAAAAGTGGCCGACCGAAAGGCCGAGCTGGACGCCGAGTTCAAGGAGCAGCAGGCATACGCCGACAAGGCCGAGGCCGCCAAGCAGAAAGTGCTCAGCCAACTGGAGAAGCAGAAGAAGGCTCTCAAAGGCAAGGAAACGCAGATCGCCCAACTGAGGAAGGCAGAAGCAGCCCGCCAAGCGAAGCTCGCCGCTGAAGCACGGGCCAGGCAGAAGTTCCTCAGGTCCCGCCCCGGCATAGTCATCGGTACCGCTATGAAGTACCTGGGGGTGCCGTATGTGTGGGGCGCCTCGAGCCCCAGCGGCTTCGACTGCTCCGGTCTAGTCAAATACTGCTTCGCCAAGGTCGGCGTCTCCCTCCCTCACTCCAGCGCTATGCAATACCGCTACGGCACGCATGTGTCGCGAAGCCAGTTGAAGCCGGGCGACCTGGTCTTCTTCTACAACCCGATCCATCACGTGGGCATCTACATCGGCAACGGCAACATGATCAACGCCACCGGTAACCACGTGCAGATCGGGACGGTATGGAAGAGCAGTTTTTACGGGGCTACACGCCTGTTCTAGAACGCCCCAGCTACCGAACCGAGGCCGGGCATGGACTTCCTCGAACTCGTCAAGGCGCGTTACGCGTGTCGGTCATACCAACTTCGCCCCGTCGAGCAGGACAAGCTCCTACGGGTGCTCGAAGCCGTGCGCCTCGCCCCCTCCGGCTCCAACCGCCAGCCCTGGAAGTTCATCGTCGTCCAGGACCAGGAGGTCAAGCGGAGGTTGGTGCGGGCGTGCGCCTATCAGCGCTTCATAGCGACGGCGCCAGTGGTGGTAGCGGGGTGCGGGCTCATGCCCGACCGGGTCATGAGTTGCGGCATCCCAGGCGATCCGGTCGACGTCGCGATTGCCCTGGAGCACCTGTCTTTGGCGGCCACGGCGGAAGGACTGGCGACCTGCTGGATCGGGGCATTCTCGCAGGACGAGGTCCGGGAAGCTCTCGGCGTGCCACCCACGGTCAGGGTAATCGACCTCATGACCCTCGGCTACCCGGCCGACGCACCCCGCGCCAAGACCCGCAAGCCGTTGTCGGAGATCATCTCCAACGACCGCTGGGAGTAGTCCTCCCGGCGATCGGGCTCCAGGAATGGCAAAGAAGCAGGCGACACCTGTGCGGCCCTCGCGCCGCCTGCGCCGCGAGGCGCGGACCGTTGAGCTGATGATCCGGATGTACTGCCGCGACAACCACGCGGTCGCCGGCCCGCTTGCGAAAGCGCCGAGCGCCGACCCAGCCGCGCCTCCAGAGGGCGACGGCCGTAAGCCTTCCCTTTGCCCCGACTGCGCCGCTCTGCTTGACTATTCACTCAACCGCATCGGATCGTGCCGCTTCGGCGCCGGCAAGCCCACCTGCGCCCGCTGCACAGTCCACTGTTTTCGCCCAGCCACGCGGGAGCAGATCCGCATCGCCATGAGGTATTCGGGACCACGCATGACCCACCGGCACCCCTATCTGGCGGTGCGGCACCTGATGGATCGGCGGCAGGAGCCGCGCGACGGCTTATAGCAGGGGGGCGCCTCAAACGGGCGCGCCCGGACCGGCAGGCGCCGCGGCCTCGCTTGGTTGCCGTGCGGCGCCGGCCAGGCCCGCGCCGCGGCCGGGTTGCGCCCTACCCCGTCTGACCGGCCAGGTAGTTATCGAGACCCGTCTGCCTGGCCAGCGGTCCGGCCGCCCGCCGCCATGATGGTCTGCCATGCGATAGACTCTCGAGACATGGACGCCTCCCCTGCATCTGCCGCCGCCGGCCTACCGGCTGAAGATCGCATCCGGTCGATCCGCCGGGTGCTGTGGGTGGTCCTCGCCCTCAACGTCGCCGTCGCGCTCGCCAAACTCCTCTACGGCCTCTTCAGCAACTCGGCTGCGATGCAGGCCGACGGCATCAGCTCCCTGTTCGATGGGGTATCGAACGTGGTGGCTCTTATCGGCATGAGCTTCGCGGCCCGTCCCGCGGACCGAGGCCACCCGTATGGCCATGGCAAGTTCGAGACATTCACCGCGGCGGTCATCGCCGTCATGCTCGGGATCGCCTGCTACAGCGTGGCGCGAGGCGCGTTCGCAAGCCTGCAGGGCGACCAGGTCACCGAGGTCACGATCGCATCGTTCGTCATCATGGTCGGAACGCTCGCGGTGAACATCGGCGTGACCACCTGGGAGGCACGGGCGGGGCGCCGGCTCGGCAGTGAGGTACTGACCGCCGACAGCCGCCATACGTTGAGCGACGTGGCCGTGAGCATCGGCGTGATCATCAGTCTCATCCTGGTGAAGCTGGGCTTCGAGAAGGCCGACGGAGTGGTCGCTCTCCTGGTGGCGGTCGTCATCGCCTACACGGCCCTCACCATCATCCGGGGCGTGGCGCGCACGCTGGGTGACGCGGCCCGTTTGCCGGAGGAGGACA
>Ga0315283_10004742_pt1 | contig 11891 bp, 13 predicted proteins | sample YL17G09_0_MG_FD_204541 | JGI IMG/M metagenome (GOLD analysis project Ga0315283, IMG submission 204541) | Sediment microbial communities from Yellowstone Lake, YNP, Wyoming, USA - YL17G09_0 | ecosystem: Environmental > Aquatic > Freshwater > Lake > Sediment | place: USA: Wyoming | collected...
CGTGATTCGGGCACCGAAACCCGTTGCCCTGGATGCTGATGGTGGTCCCGGCGTGCGGACAGACCATTGAATACGCGCGATAGGTGTCCACACCGCTGTGGTAGACCGCCACGGGCGTGCCGGAATTGCCATCCACCCGGGCGATGCCGCCGACCGCTGCCAGCGCGGCGAAGCTGTTCACATCAACGCTCAGCGCGACCGCCTGTCCCGGGCCGGTGAGTCCGCCGCCGAAGACACCATCACCGCACGCAGCGGTGAGTGCGGCCGCCACCGCCGCCATCGCCGTTTCCGCCAGGAAGGTGCGCCGCGACAGCTGGCGCGCCTCGCAGGATCCGTCACACATGCCGACTCCCGTCCCTCGTCAGAGGGTGACCTTGGCCGCGGTCCAACCCGCGGAGTCCTTGTCCTGTTCAAACATCAGGTCGACGTTGACCACGACCGTCTCGCCGTCGCGCCGGATGGCCAGACGGTCCATGCCACGGGTCGCGCGGCCGCTGATGAACGTGCCGTCGGGCTGGTAGCGCGACTTGTGCTTGGGGCACTGGAAGCGCTGGTCCGCCGCTTCCCATTTCAGCGCGGTGTTCTGGTGCGGACAGGAGAGGTTGAACGCGTACACCACCCCCTGGAACCGCACCAGGATCACCTGCTCCTGCTTGTCGATCGTGGCGCCATCGGCGGCCGGGATCGGATAGGCGACGTCGGTTCCGCGAACCCGGAGCGCGCCGCCCGCACGGACAGCCATCGCTTCTGCCACGGCCGGCGAGGCGCCCAGCGCGGCGAAGGTGGCGAAGAGCGAGGCGGCGGCCCGCAGGAACTCCCGGCGCCCCTCGAGTCCGCAATCGCCGCCGCAGTCGCGCCCGGTCACAGGTTGACCAGCATGACGCCGGTGAGCACCGCCACGAACCAGAGCGCGGAGCTGGCTGCCGCCGACCGGCGGAACGATTTCCACTCCCCCGCCAATTCATCGCCACGGCCGAGACGGTGGCCAGCGTTCCGCAGATAGCTCCCGTTGGCGATGAGCAGCGCGAGGAAGCCCATCTTGACCCAGAAGACCGCCGACGTGGCGAAGGTCGCCACGTCGGCCAGGAAGAGGAGTATCCCGCTGAGGAACGCGATGCCCAGGCCGATCAGTACGGGCGTGTGGATGGCATTGAAGTCGGCGAGGTGCACGCGTCGATCCTCGGGGGCGGCGACGGCAGCCCGAAAGACCGTACGATCCGCCGCGAGCGCCAGCCCCCCGGCCACCAGGAACCCGCCGATGTGGCTGAACATCACACTGTTCATGAGGAGCTTGGAACTGTCGTACGCGGTGGCCCAGGGCTCCGCGAAGCGGGCGAGCGATTCGACGAGCGTCATGGGTCAGTCCTTCCAGAGGAGCATCATCAACCAACCGACGGTCGCCACACCGACGGAGACCATCGCGGCGTTCTTGTGCTGCTGCGCATCGCTCGAATATCCGCCCTCGTCATCGGCGAGGGACGCGGTGTAGGCAAACCCCGCGCCGGCGACGAACATCAGCGCCGAGTGGATGTACCGCCGGGTTCGGCCCGCAGGATCCTTGCGGCTGTCCCAGAGGTTCCAGGCCCCGGTCACGGTGTTCACCACGAAGAGCCCGCCGATCAATCCTGCGGTCACCCCGTGCGAATTCTTGGCCCAGTCCGGCGCGGCGTTGCCGTACTTCAGGATCTGTTGCCCGCTGGCGTATTGCAACGCGAAGAGCGGCAACATCGTCCAGCTCAGCACCTGATGGATCTTGAGCCGGGTGTTGTAAAAGCTGCTGTACTCCACCGCAGTGGTCCGTTTGCGATGCGTCGTGTCCTGGAGTGTGGTCAGGGCCTCACCGAAGTGGACGCCATCCGGGAGCAGCGCGGCCGGAATCAACACTGGGGCGACGACCGCCGAGGGTGCCGGTTGCACGGTGTCCATGGCGACGGTCGGGGTTCCAGAGAATGCGTTCGGCAGCGTGAGGAGGACGAGCGCCATGATATCCTGCATTTGGACCCGGGGGTATTGAGTATACGGGACAAATTGCAATGGAGGTGCCATTGCGGCCGGAATTGCTATGTCGTTGTTTGACAATGTCCTGAGTGAGATTCACGAGCCCGACTTTTCGGACGAATCGACTCGCTACGATCCAGATGTAACGTCATGATGCATGCAGGTCATTGGCCTGGCAGAGGCAGCGCGGCGCATGGCCCCCATGCGCCCATCGAGGGCGGCGTCGTCACAATATCGCGGCGTGAGTTCGGCAGTCAACCCGCGGGAGTTTTCATGTGAGTGATTGCTCTCTTTGTGTCATTCTTTGTCGTCAGCACACGGACAAAAACAATTCAAGAATTCCAGCTTGCTCTTATGACCTAAACCATAAACACCATATTTTCATAGTTTTACAGTAGTTTATCTTCAGCACTTTATGAGATCAACAGAGAGTGAGCACACACTCGCGTTATCAAATGCAACGTAGAGCCAAGCGCGCCCATGGCGTCATCGAGTTGTCGCTGGTGCGCTTTCGGGAGTGAGGTCGAACGCCGTATCTCCCATCCTGAAGGTGAGTCGCGCGGGCCGCTCGGCCGGTCCAGGAATAACCGTGAGTGTGGCGGCAGTTGCACCGAAGGCATACTCGACGGGTGAAAGTGGGATCAGCGCCTGCCGCCTGCCCTCCGGAAGAGTCACCTCGAGTCCGGTGCCGGACCGTCTGATGACGAGTACCATTCCGCCGTTTCGGTAGGTGCCGACCAGTCGATCCAGCACCGCCGCGGGGACGTCCGCCGGCTCCGGGAGGGGTGGCGCGGCAGTTTGCGGGCTCTCCGGAAGTTCCCGCACCCAGATATTCCGATAGCGCACTGGATTCCCGTGGTCCTGTAATGCAATCGGCCCGCGATCCGAACCCGCTACATACGGATTGGCCTGCAGCCAGTTGGTCGGACCCCAGAGGGTGACGTTGTCCTGGATGAGGATGCCGTTCTGGAGGGCCGTCATCCGCGCCGGCGCCACGAGCGCGCCCATTGAATCGAAACGTGGCCGTCGGAAAACAATGTCATAGGACTGCCACTCCCCGGGCGGCAGGGACGCGTTCACGAGGGGAGGGTATTGGCCATAGGCGGCACCGGCCTGGCCGTCGGGGTAGGTGTCGTTCCGATAGGAGTCGAGCACCTGGAGCTCGTACTTCTCCATGAGGAACACCCCGCTGTTGCCGCGGCCCTGCCCCGAGTCTTTGGGGGGCGTCGGGGCCGCCCACTCGATGTGCAGCTGGACATCGCCGAACGCCTGCCGGGTGTAGACGTAGCCGGCGCCGGGCACCGCCTCCATGGCGCCGTCGCGCATCACCCACCCCGCCGCGGCCCCCTCGCGATTCTTCCAGGCGGCCAGGTCGGTTCCGTCGAAGAGCACCACCGCGTCAGCGGGAGGTGCCATCGGCTCCGCCGCCTGACCGGGGGTCGCGACCGGCGGCCGCGGACGGGCCAGGTCATGTGCGCGCCATCCCGAGGGGGTCTGCGCCCCCGCCGACCCCATGGCCCCCACGACGAACAGCGCACAAAGTGCTTTGGCCTTCATGACGGCTCGCCGGCATGAGCACGGCGGGTGATCAGTTCCACGAACTCCCCTTCCTGCACCACATCTCCGTGATGATTCCTCAGTTCGGCTGCCAGGGTCACCAGCCCACGAGCCGGGTTTCCAGTCGCTCTGCGCGCGGAGACGCGTAGGTGCAGCCGCACCAGGTCGCCGTACCGAATCGGTCCGCGGAATCGCCAGGACAATCCCACCAGGGCCACCAGGGTGCCGCGCGTCAGCTCCAGCTGGTTAGCCAGCCCCGTCGCCACCGCGAGCCCGAGCGCCCCGTGGGCGACAGGACCGTCGAACCCCGCCCGCACCGCCGCAGCCGGGTCGAGGTGGATCGGGTTGCGGTCGCCCGAGAGCTCGGCGAAGGCCTGCACGTCCGCCTCCGTGATCCGGCGCTCCCCGGTCACGAACTCCCTGCCATCCTCAAAATCCTCGAAATACATCCCCACCGGCGCCCCCTGGTTGCGGTGCCCCCAGCGACTGATCTCTTGACAACCTTAATATGTCACTGCACATTCGTTCGTAGCAAGAGTGTTATATGTCACTTCTCATACGAGCGTTTGTTTCATGACACGTAAGCCGGTCCCCAGCCTCCGGTCCCAGGATCTGGTGTTCACCCTCTTCGGCGACTACCTGCTGGAGCGGGACGATCCTGTCTGGACCGGAGCGCTGATCACCCTCCTCGGCCAGCTCGGCCTCTCACCGATGGCCGTGCGGAACGTCCTTTCGCGCATGACGCGGAAGGGCTGGCTCACCGCCGAGCGCCGGGGGACTCGCAGCTGGTACGGCCTGACGCCGAAGGGCCGCCGGCTGCTCGAGTCCGGCCGGGAACGCATTTACCACCAGGTCGCGGGCCCGGGGTGGGACGGGCAGTGGTCCATTGTCGTCTTCTCGATTCCCGAGGAACGGCGCCGCCTCCGCGACGCCTTGCGGGTTCGCCTGTCCTGGCTCGGCTGCGGCTCGCTTGCCAGCGGGGTCTGGATTTCGCCGCACGACGTGCGCGCCGAGGTGCTGGAGAGCGCGGCTGAGCTGAAGGTCGCACGGCACCTCGAAATTTTCCGCGGCGAGCATGTGGCCCACGCCAGCGCCGAGCGCCTGGTGGCGCAGTGCTGGGATCTCGCGGGACTCGACCGTCGGTACGCCGCGTTCATCGCCCGGTGGAGGCGGGATTTCGGGCGGTGCCGTGAGTGCGGGGTGACCGGCGCCAGGGCCGGCATCCACACCCCGTGCACCGCCCCCGCCGACTGCTTCCGTCGTCGGTTCCTGCTGGTGCACGAGTACCGCGCCTTCCCGCTCGACGACCCCTACCTGCCGCGTGCGCTGCTCCCCGCCGGTTGGAACGGCGAGGCAGCGGCGAAGCTGTTCGAAACCTACCACGACGCCCTGGCGGGCCCGGCCGAGCGGTATGTCGCCGAGGTCTGCGCCCAGGGCGACGAGATCGCGGCCGCGGCGTGACCATGCGCCCCACCCCACGAGGAGTCTCTGATGCGTGAATTCGAGTCCCGGGACGCGGCATCCTTCGCCTTCGATGATGTGCTCTACCGGAAGGCCGACTGGGTGGCCACGGTCACGATCAACCGGCCCCACAACTACAACGCCTACAGCACACAGGCGCTGCGTGAACTCGCCACCGCGGTCCAGGACGCGGCGTTCGACGACGCGGTGGCGGTCATCGTGGTCACGGGGGCGGGGCACGCGGCCTTCTGCACCGGCGGCGACGTGAAGGAGTATGAGGAGGCATACACCGCCCGCCCGCGCGACTACTGGAAGTACATGGGGCTGTTTCGGGCGTGGATCGAGAGCCTCGTCAACTCGGGCAAGCCGGTGATCGCCCGGATCAACGGCATGGCGGCGGGCGGGGGCAACGAGTCGCAACTGGCGTGCGACCTCGCGGTGATGGCCGAGCACGCCTGGCTCGGGCAGGTCGGCACGCGGGTGGGGAGCGTGGCGGCGGGCGGTGCCACGCAGTGGTTGCCAATCCACGTCGGCGACCGGCGCGCCCGCGAAATGCTCCTGCTCAACAACCGGATTCCGGCGGCCAAGGCGCTCGAATGGGGGCTGGTCAACCGCGTCGTGCCCTCCGTCACGAAGGACGGCGTGTTTATCACCGGCGCGTCCGCCGAGCAGGTGGCGCTCGCCCAGAAGGGGAAGGACGGCTACGCGATCAGCCTGGCCAAGCTCGACGACGCGGTGCAGGACCTCGCCACGCAGCTCCTCCAGCAGTTTCCGGAGTGCCAGCGCTACACCAAGCAGCAGGTCAACTTCTGGAAGGAACTGGCCTGGCACCAGACGATCGGCCACGCGCGCGACTGGCTCTCCACGCACTACACCGGCGTCGAGCCCTGGGAAGGGATGCGCGCCTTCGTCGAGAAGCGGCCCGCCGGCTACGTCGCGCTGCGGGACAAGGCGGCCTCCGGGGGCTCGAGCGAGTTCCTCTGGGGACCGTACCAGACGGATTGCCCCGCCTGCGGCGCCAAGGGAATCCCCACCGGCTTCACCTACTGCGGCGCGTGCGGGGCGGCCCTGATGGGGACGAAGGCCTGATGTCGGCGACGGCGACGGGAACGGTGAAGTACTCGCGCGAGGGCGGCATCGGCCGGCTGGTGCTGGACCGCCCGCCGGTCAACGTGCTCGACCTCGCCATGCTCGAGACCCTCCAGGCCGCCCTCGCCAGGGCAGCGGCGGACCGCCGGCTCAAAGTGCTGGCCGTGACGGGAGCGGGCCGGGCCTTTTCGGCCGGCGTGGACATCGCCGACCACACCGCCGACCGGGTGGGGCGCATGCTTGAGCTCTTTCACGGCGCGGTGCGGCAGTTGATGGCCATCGAGGCGCCCGTCGTCGCCGTGGTCCACGGCGCCGCGCTCGGCGGCGGCTGCGAGCTGGCGCTCGCGTGCGACATGGTCCTCGCGCGGGATGACCTCAAGCTCGGCCAGCCCGAGATCCAGCTCGCCGTCTTCCCGCCCGCCGCGGCGGCGCTCCTCCCCCGGCTGGTCGGGCGGCAGGTCGCGCTCGACCTCATCCTCACCGGCCGCACCATCCACGCGGACGAAGCGCTCCGCATGGGCCTGGTGAGCCGCATCTACCCCGCCGACGAGTTCGAGACCGGCACCGCGGCGGTCCTGGCCGGGCTGGCCGCGCGCTCCGGGCCCGCGCTCAGGCTCGCCAAGCGCGCCGTCACCGAGGGTCTCGACCTCCCCTTTGCGCCCGCGCTCGCGCGGGCGGAGGGGATCTACCTCGGGGAACTGATGCAGCTGCCCGACGCCCACGAGGGGCTCGCCGCGTTCATGGAAAAGCGGCCGCCGGTCTGGAAGGAGCCCGCATGAGCGCCACGACCACCGCCTTCGACGCCGCCGCCGTCGCGGCGCTCCCGCTCGACGCCGCGCTCGGCGCCTGCCGCGACCTCCTGGAGGACCCCGGCTTCCCTACCGTGCACGCCTGGAAGGAGTCCGGGGGGAAGGTGCTCGGGCACTTTCAGGTGTACTTCCCCGAGGAGCTGGCGCACGCCGCGGGAGTGCTGCCGGTCAAGGTGCGCGGGGCCCCCGTAGAAATGCGCCAGGCCGACTCCCATTTCGGTTCCTACCTCTGCTCGATCCTTCGGAGCTCACTCGAAGTGTCGCTCGACGGCCGGCTGCCGCTCGACATGTTCGTGACCCATCCCATCTGCGATGCGGCACGGAACCTCGCCGGGGTCTGGGCGCGGAACCTCCCCTATCCGTCCCAGATCCTCTACCTGCCCCAGAATGCGAACTCGGCCGGCACCGCCGGCTACCTCCGCGGCGAATACGCCCGGCTCCTGGGCGACATCGAAGCGGTCGCCGGCCGCACCGTCACTGCCTCGGACCTGCGCCGTTCGGTCGCCGTGTTCAACGAGAACCGCCGCCTGCTCCGCGAATTGTACGCCATCAAGCGCGAGACCCCGTGGCTCCTGCCTGTGGATCAGGCCTACGTCCTGATGGCCGTGGGCGCCCTGCTGCCGCGCGAGGACCACAACGCGCTGCTCACGGCGCTGTTGCCGCAGCTCCGGCGCCGGTCGGCGCGCCAGCAGGACAAGATCCGCGTCATCCTCGAAGGCGGCTTCTGCGAGCAGCCTCCACTCGACCTGCTGCACGTCATCGGACAGTCGTGCTATGTCGTGGACGACGACCTGCTGATCGGCCTCCGCTTCCTCGTCCGCAACGTGGACGAGGCGGGAGAGCCGCTGGCCGCGCTGGCCGACGCCTACCTCAACGGCAGCACCTACAGCCCGGTCCAGCACGACACCCGCAAGCCGAAGGAGCAGATGCTGCTCGGGCGGCTCCGGGATGCCGGCGCCCAGGCGGCGATCCTGGCCGCAGCGAAGATGTGCGAGCCGGGGCTGGACGAACAGGTCGCGTACACCAAGGCGCTCGACGAGGAGCACATCCCGTACTTCGTGACCGAGTTCGAGGAGAAGATGTCCGGCTTTGACCAGATGCAGCTGCAGCTCGAGACGTTTGTCGAGAGCATCCTGTTCGACTGAGGAGGACCGGTGGCCACGGAACAGGCGATTGTCGGACGCGGCGCCGTCGAGGGCGCGAAGCTCATGCGGGACTGGTTCGCCCGGCTGGACGAGGCCGCCGAGCGAAAGGAGACGGCGGCGTATGTCTTTGTCATGGGGAGCCTGGCGGAAATCCTGCGGGCCTTCGACATGCACCTCGTGTTCCCGGAAATCAACTCGCTGCAGACCGCCGTGCGTCACGTGGCACACGAGTACCTCAGCATGGCGGAGGACTACGGGTACTCCCCCGACGTCTGCGGCTACGTGAAGGCCGACGTCGCCATGCAACTGCAGGGCGGGAAGCACTCGATGGGTCGCCTGCCGAAGCCGGCGCTGGCCATCGCGACCAACGCCTGCAACACCTACGTCAAGTGGGCGGAGTTCTGGGAGCGGTATTACAAGATTCCCATGGTGACGCTCGACATCCCTGGATCGCGGACCGCGGCGGGCGGCGCCGCGCCGGGCACCGAGGTGTTCGAGAGCGACCGCCGCTACCTCGAAATTCAGCTGCGTGAATTGATCACCGAGTGCGAGCGACTCACCGGCCAGACGCTGGACATGGACCGGCTCCGCGAGGTGCTCGGGTACACCAACCGCATGGCTGCCTCGTGGAAGCGCGTGCTTGAGCTCAACCAGAGCAGACCCGCCCTGTTCAACGCCCTGGTGGACGGCACCATCTACCTCGGCGTCTTGAACGCGCTCCGCGGCACCCGGGAAGGCGCCGAGTACTTTGAGCGGCTGGTCGAAGAATTGGAGTACAAGGCGGCGCACCGGCTCGGTACCATCCCCGACGAGAAGTACCGCCTGCTCTTCGTGGGCGTGCCCTGCTACCCGATTTTCCGGCGATTCCACGAGATGTTCGCCGATCAGGGCGGCGTCTTCGTGGCATCGAGCTATCTCCTGTTCGCGGCGGGGGGGCTCGATCTCGGCTTCCAGTACGACCTGAGCCGGCCGATCGAGAGCCTCGCCGAAGGCGTGTTGATCAGCGTCCGCCACGCGGGCGACGCCATGCTCTTCCACGACCAGACGCTGATCGACCAGGTAGACCAGTTCGGGGCAGACGGCATCGTGTATCACCCCGTCAAGAGCTGCCGCACGGTGTCCACCAGCCTGGCTGGCAGCCGGAAGACGCTCATGAAATCGCGGGACGTCCAGTGCCTCTTCATCGAGTCGGACATGATGGATCGGCGCGTGGTCTCGGAGGCGCAGCTCAAGAACCGGATCGACGCCTTTTTCGAAGGTCTTGGCTCCCGACGGATTCGCACCGCCGCAGCGACGGCCTGACCGGAGGACGCATGAGATATGCTGGCGGAGTGGACGTCGGATCCACGCAGACCAAGGCCGTCGTGATTGACGAGGCGCGGCGCATCGTCGGCCGGTCGCTCATCATGACCGGCGCCAACGTGGTGACGGCGGCCCAGGAATCCTTCCAGGCGGCGCTCGACGACGGGGTCATCCGGGAAGCGGACGTGGGGTACGTCATCGGCACCGGCTACGGCCGCTACAAGGTGACCTTCGGCAACGACCAGGTGACGGAAATCAGCTGCCACGCCCGGGGCGCCGCGCACCTTTTTCCCGGCACCCGCACCGTGCTCGACATGGGCGGCCAGGACACCAAGGCCATCCGGGTGGACGCCAACGGCGACGTCCTCGACTTCTGCATGAACGACAAGTGCGCGGCCGGCACGGGGCGATTCCTTCAGGCCGCGTCCTTCGCCCTGGAGATTCCGCTCGGCGAGTTGGGTGGCATTGCGCAGAAGGCCACGCGGCCGGTCAAGATTTCCACCACCTGCACCGTCTTTGCCGAGTCGGAGGTGTTGGGCTGGGCCGCCAAGGGCAAGAAGATCGAAGACATCCTGATGGGGGTCCACCGCTCGATCGCCGCACGGTCCGTGGCCCTGCTGACGCGGGTCGGCGTCGAGGAGCGGGTCACGTTCACCGGCGGCGTCGCCCGCAACATCGCCATGGTGGCCGTACTGAACGAACTCCTCGGCGTCCCGCTGCAGGTGGGCGAGGACTCCCACTACATGGGCGCGCTCGGCGCGGCGCTCTTCGCCATGGACCGGATCCTCGCGGGGCAGGCCACGCCCGCCGGAGCGACCTCATGAAGACGCTCACCGTCGGCATCGACGTCGGCTCGACCTACACGAAGGCCGCGCTGCTGGCTGACGACGGCACCCTCGTGGCCACCGCGATGATCTCGACCGGGTTCCGCCTCGACGCCGCGGCCGAAGAGGCGTACGCCACCCTCCTCCGCCACGCGGGCCTCGCCGCCGGCGATGTGGCGTACGTGGTCAGCACCGGCGCGGGCCGCTACCAGGTGGCGTTCCGCGACCTCCACGCCACCGACCTCACCGCGCAGGGTCGCGGCACCCGGCACTTCTTCCCGCGCACGCACACCGTGCTTGACGTGGGCGGCCAGACGATGAAAGCGAGCCGTCTCGATGACAAGGGGCGGGTGGCGGCCTTCCGCCTGAACGACAAGTGCGCCGCGGGCACCGGCGCCTTCCTGGAAAAGACGGCCAGGTACCTCGGCTACGGTACCGAGCAAATCGGCGCCGTCGCGGCCGCGTCGGCCGACGCCGCGTCCATTTCGGGCGTCTGCGCCGTCTTTGCCGAATCGGAGGTCATCAACCACGTGTCGAGCGGACGGGCGCCGGGCGAAATCCTGCACGGCGCGGTCGTCTCGCTGGTGGCGCGATCGGTCCAGTTGATGAAGCGGGTCCGCCTCGAGCCTGAGATTACGCTGGTCGGGGGCATCATGCGGTTTCCCACCATGGTCCGGGTGCTGCGCGAGGAGCTCGGCCAGGAGGTGAACGTCCCGCCCGAGCCGCTCGCCCAGTTCACGGCCGCCGTCGGCGCCGCGGTGCTGGGGCACCAGCGTCTGGCCAAGCGGGCAGCCGCCACCGCGGCCGCCTGATGGGCCGGTCCCTGCCGGTCGTGGACCCGACCGATTCAGTGCCCGACCCGCTGATTGCCGAGGGCTGGGAGCGGCGGTTCATTGCCGTCGGGGCGCGGCTCGAGGAGTCCGTCGCCCTCTATGGCCAACTGGGGTTTGACGTGCGCCTCGAGCTGCCCGCCGCGCAGGACCTGCGCGAGGAATGCGGCGACTGCCACGCCGCGCTCCAGTTGTATCGGATCGTCTATACCCGGAGACCCGCGTGAAAGCCGCCGTGTTCCGCGCCGCGCACCAACCGATGCAGATCGAAGAGGTCCGCACCCCCGAGCCCCGGCCGGGTGAGGTGCTGGTGCGGGTCGCGGGCTGCGGCGTCTGCCACACCGACCTGCACTACCTCGATCATGGCACCCCGACCTTCAAGCCGCCGCCGATCATCCTCGGACACGAAGTCGCCGGCACAGTGGTGGAGGTCGGCGCCGGCGTCACCGCGCTCACGGCGGGCAGCCGCGTCCTGATTCCCGCCGTGCTCTCCTGCGGGCACTGCACGCTCTGCCGGTCGGGCCGGGAAAACATCTGCGAGAACAGCCAGATGCTTGGCAACCACATCGACGGAGGCTACGCGGAGTTCGTGGCGGTGCCCGCCAAGGACGTGGTGCGCATGCCGGAAGACGTCCCGTTGGTGGAAGGGTCCATCATCGCCGACGCCGTCACCACCCCGTACCACGCCGTGGTCCGGCGCGGCAGGGTGACGCCCGGCGACTGGGTGGCGGTGTTCGGGTGCGGCGGGGTGGGGCTCTCGCTGGTGCAGATCGCGTCCGCCGTGGGCGGGCGGGTCATCGCGGTGGACGTGAAGGACGCCAAACTGGAGACCGCCAAGCGCTTCGGTGCCACCGCGGTGTTCAACGCGGCGACGAC
>Ga0315283_10004743_pt1 | contig 11890 bp, 8 predicted proteins | sample YL17G09_0_MG_FD_204541 | JGI IMG/M metagenome (GOLD analysis project Ga0315283, IMG submission 204541) | Sediment microbial communities from Yellowstone Lake, YNP, Wyoming, USA - YL17G09_0 | ecosystem: Environmental > Aquatic > Freshwater > Lake > Sediment | place: USA: Wyoming | collected...
CCCACTTAAACTGATCGATACGCCTGCCTACATCAACTACCCCGGAGAAAATGGCGCAGTGCGTTATGGTGAGGGTATTTTCATTGGCTACCGATACTACGATACCAAACAAGTTCCAACGCTGTTCCCCTTTGGTTATGGGCTGAGCTATACCAACTTTAAGTATAAGAATCCCAAGGTTTCAGCAAAAACCTTCAAGGATGTAGATGGTCTGACCGTTTCTGTGGATGTGACCAACACCGGTAAGATAGCTGGCAAGGAAGTGGTCCAGGTGTATGTTCACGATCGCAAATCAAAGTTGGTCCGCCCGCCCAAGGAGCTTAAAGGTTTCACCAAGGTTGAGCTCCAACCCGGCGAGACCAAGACCGTGACCCTGAAGCTAGATTTCCGTGCTTTCGCCTACTACCATCCGTCTTATAAGCAGTGGATTACCGATGATGGGGAGTTCGACATCCTGATCGGGGCTTCATCTGCCGACATTCGCTGTACAAAGACGGTTACATTGCAATCCACGGTTGTACTACCCAGCATATTGAATCGCGATTCAACCCTGCGTGAATGGACAGAGGATGCACGCGGAATGATCGTTTTAGCGCCACTCTTTCAGCAAATGAATGACCAGATGCGGGCCAACTTTGGTGGGAGTGAGGCGATCGGGATGGATCCGATGGGCTTTTTAATGGACACGCCTTTGATGAATTTACTTCACTTCCTGGGTGGTGCACTGCCAACCTCACCGGAAGAGTTTGTGGATGGATTGCTTGCAAAGGTATACAGTATTGCATGATGGTTGTCTTTCTCGAAGGACAGCGGCAATAAAAATGTAAATTATCGGACGGAAAATATTTGCTGAGGATACGATGCAGTTTGGTTACTTTGACGACGAGCAACGTGAATATGTCATCACCACACCAGATACTCCGCTACCGTGGATCAATTATCTGGGATGTGAAGAATATTTTGGGATCATATCCAACACGGCTGGTGGGTATTCGTTCTATAAAGATGCAAGGCTGAGGCGCCTGACGCGCTATCGTTACAATAATGCACCCCTTGATTCGGGTGGGCGCTATATCTACCTTCGAGACGATGACGCACCCACACCCCAATTCTGGTCACCCACCTGGCAACCTACCCGCACCCCGCTGGAAGCGTACCAATGCCGCCATGGGTTGGGCTATACGACCATCCAATCCACCCATGCTGGGGTAAAAGCCAGCACGCGTTACTTCATCCCGCTGGGGGCAAACCTCGAAATTTGGCAGCTGAGCATCACCAACCAACGCCCTGAGGCAGTCAACTTATCCATCTTTGCCACGGTCGAGTTTTGCCTGTGGGATGCAATGGATGATGCCACCAACTTTCAACGTAATTACTCGGTGGGTGAGGTGGAAGTGATGGATGGAGTGATCTATCATAAAACTGAATACCGCGAACGTCGTGACCATTTTGCCTTCTTCACCTGCTCGGAGAAATTTGCAAGCTTCGACACGGACCGGGAAGCTTTCCTTGGTTCATATCGTGGGTGGGATTCACCCAGCGGAGTAGAAAGGGGAATCCTGAGCAATTCCACCGCCCATGGCTGGCAACCCATCGGTGCAGGGCACATGCGCGTGTCTTTGCAAACCGGGGAACACAGGTCAATCATCTTCTTGTTGGGCTACCATGAAAACCCGGTAACAGATAAGTTTGATCCTCCTGGCACCCAGACCGTCAACAAATGCACTGTCTTACCGATCATCCAACGCTTCCTGCAACCAACTGTAGTATCATCCGCCTTTGATGATCTCCGGACTCACTGGAATGGGCTTTTAACGAGGCTGCAGGTGCATACGCCGGATATCCATACTGACCGTATGGTCAACATCTGGAACATCAGCCAGCTGATGGCAGCTTTCAATTTCTCCCGCTCAGCATCATATTTTGAGTCGGGCATTGGGCGTGGGATGGGCTTCCGCGACTCCAACCAGGATTTACTCGGTTTTGTCCACCTGATGCCACAGCATGCCCGCACTCGCATCCTTGACCTGGCAGCCACCCAGCTCCCTTCGGGTGGTGCATATCACCAGTACCAACCGCTCACCAAGCGCGGCAATAACGAAGTTGGCTCGGGTTTCAATGATGACCCATTGTGGCTGGTTCTAGCAGTTGCAGCCTATATCCAGGAAACCGGCTTGTGGGACATCCTGGATGAGCCTGTCCCGTATGACAATGCGCCCGGAACAGAAGAGAGCCTCTACAACCATCTCCAGCGCAGCATGCAGTACACGCTCGACCGTATCGGTCCCCATGGTCTCCCACTCATCGGTCGGGCTGATTGGAACGATTGCCTGAATCTCAACTGTTTTTCCTCCTCTCCTGGACAATCCTTTCAAACCACAACCAATAAGGACGGCAAGGTGGCTGAAAGTGTTTTTATCGCCGGGTTGTTCATTCTAGCGGCACGCTCGATGGTCCAAATTACTACGATCAGATCAGGCGACCAGGAAGCCCAGGTTTATCGCCAGGCAATTTCTCGGATGGGAAAAGCAGTCTGGGCAGCAGGTTGGGATGGAGCCTGGTTCCGCCGTGCATATGACGACTTTGGTGAACCTGTTGGGTCCCACACCTGCACAGAAGGGCAGATCTTTATTGAGCCCCAGGGCATGTGCATCATGGCGGGGCTGGGTATTGAGAATGGTAAAGCCCGCCAGGCGCTCGACTCAGTGGCGGAGAGGCTGGCGACACCCCATGGCATCATGCTGCACCAACCGGGTTACACGCACTATTACTTGAACCTGGGCGAAATTTCCACTTATCCACCCGGTTATAAGGAGAACGGCAGTGTTTTTTGCCATACCAACCCATGGATCATGATCGCTGAAGCCATGCTGGGGAATGGGGCTGAGGCGCATGATTACTACCTGCGCATCAACCCATCCAGGCGGGAGGAGATCAGCGAGGTGCATCGATGCGAGCCATATGTGTATGCCCAGATGATTGCCGGGCGTGAGGCCTCCACATTTGGCGAGGCCAAGAATTCCTGGCTAACCGGTACAGCCGCCTGGAATTATGTTGCCATCACCCAGTGGATATTGGGTATCCGCCCTGAGTTTGAGGGTCTGCGCCTTGACCCTTGCATCCCACCGGAATGGGATAGTTTTTCGGTTGAGCGTAGCTTCAGGGGCTGCAGGTTGCATATCAAGGTGTATAACCCACAGCATGTCAGCCATGGTGTGGTCGAGGTCAAGGTGGATGGCGCAAGAATCGAAGGCAATCTGGTGAAATTAGCAGGCCAATCAGAAGAGCATCAGGTGGAAGTCTGGTTAGGCAAGTGAAGGGTAGGCAATATGGATGAAAGACTGCTGGAGATAAGACAATTCTCTGGGAAAGGATACCAACCCCTGATCGATTTTAACACCTGGCGTGTAGCGATCTTGCGTTGGGAAGATACATCCCCACCCGGGAATATTGAAAGCATGGAGCGCCATACCCAAACAGACGAGGTTTTTGTGTTGCTGGAGGGTGAGGCGGTGCTCATCCTGGGTGGTAACGGGGTAGGGGTGGATGGCATCTATCCCCAGAAGCTTGAGCCGGGTAAATTGTATAACGTGAAGCAGAACGCCTGGCACACTGCTTTGCTCAGCCGTGATGTGTCGATCTTGATCGTAGAGAATTGTGATACGGGGGTGGAGAATACGGAGTATTTCGCTCTCACACAGGCCCAAAAACAGGACATCATATCATTGAGCAGGGTCGGGTAAAGTGAAACCTTCTTTGGTATAAATACCAAATCTTTTTGTAGGGGCACGGTATATCGTGCCCCTACTCCTGAATAATACATATTGCCATCATGACTACGCCTCCAATCCCATTCCATCGACATTCGATCCGGATGAAAGAGTATGATTATTCATCCCCCGGTGCATATTTCGTCACCATGGTGACAAATCTACGCAAGAATCTGTTTGGTGAGGTGGTGGATGGGGAGATGAGGTTGAATCAATACGGACAAATTGTAAAACAATCATGGGAATGGCTAGCCACACAATATCCATATGTCGATATAGATCCTTATGTTGTTATGCCCAACCATTTCCATGGCATTTTACAAATCTTTGAACCGGATGATCATTGTAAGGGCGGGTCGCGACCCGCCCCGGACCCGTAAAAATCAAGCCATTGGGTCAATTAATTGGTGCATTCAAGACCTCGTCTTCCAAACAAATCAACCAATTACGATCCACCCCTGGCATACCGGTCTGGCAACGAAATTATTACGAACATATCGTCCGCGACCAAATGGAAATGGACGATATCGCTGGTTACAGCCATGCCAATCCAATTCACTGGCCTGATGACCCGGAAAATATCCATTAACCATAAAGGAATCCCCCATGTCCTTCACCCTGCCAACCCCCACTTCCTTTTCCCTGCCCGCCGTCGTTCGCTCGCACGGTTGGATCCAAATGACACCTTTCAACGAAACACCCGAGCATGGCTTATCCTATACCATCCGGTTGAACACCGGGAAGGTTCTGCGCTTCGAGGTGCACGCCATGGGTGATTCGCTTCGGGTTGATTCAACCGACCTGCTGACCGAGACTGAACAAACAGAGCTCTCCCATCACATCACCTGGATGCTTGACCTGGACCAGGATTTCACTGAATTCTATGCCCTGGCACGCCAGGAACCTAAGCTGGTCAAGATGGTCGAACGCCAGGCTGGCAGGGTGCTGCGCTCACCAACCCTGTTTGAAGATGTGATCCGCACTATCCTGACGACCAACACGCTCTGGAAGCACACCCTGCGCATGTGCCGTGAGCTCACCATGCGCTACGGCGACCCATCCCCGTGTGAGGCTGAGCTGCGTGCCTTCCCTGCACCGGAACGCCTGGTCCAGGTGGACGAACCCACCCTGCGGGAAGAATGCCGCATGGGCTACCGGGCTCCGTATGTGAATGAGCTTGCCATAAGAGTAGCATCAGGCGAGCTGGACCTGGAAGCATTAAAAGCCAGGCCACTATCCACCCTGGAGCTGCGTAAAGAGCTGATGACCATCAAGGGGGTGGGCGGTTACGCGGCAGCCAACTTGCTCATGCTGCTCGGGCGCTATGACTATGTGCCGGTGGATTCATGGGCGTTGAAGATCGTCTCCAATGAATTCTTTGCGGGTGAGAAGATCACCCCCAGGCAAGTGCTGGAGACCTTCGCCCCCTGGGGCAAGTGGCAGGGATTGGTGTACTGGTTCTGGGATTGGTCAGCGGAGCAATAGCTGGAACATACAAGACCTCACAGGTCATCAAAACCTGTGAGGTCTTTATTGCGGTATCGGAGAAGAAAATCGATCCGATGAGCGTTCTTATTTCTTGATAAGGGGCGAGAAAACCCCGTAGTGGGCTTCCCAGTAATGGGTGAGTGAACGCATATCACGTTCGCGGCCAAAGATGAAATACATCGGATCGACACAACCAATCTGATCACCACAGCCATTCAAAATAAAGCCAGTTCCGCCCCACACCAGGCCGGTTGGTGCGAAAGGTCTTACCGCAAGGTACCTCCCCCAAATATTTGTGTCCGGACCCTGTGTGCTGGATCCTGCAGTGAAAATACCCCAACCGGGAGGAGGGGTCGTATAGTCGTCATATACGGCGTATCCCACAGAAGGGTAGAGAGAATTTCCGCCATAGTTCAGAACCAAACCCAAATCACCACGGGCGTTAACCGTAGCGGCGGGGTAGATGGCAGCAAGATCCCCGAACCAGATAAATGGTCGTCCCAGGTAGGAAAGGTCAGAGGCGTTTACGGTGACTGCCTCGATGTAAGGGTAGGCGAATCCGCCACCTTGCGATGCGCTCCACATAAACCCGACGACACCGCGTGCCACCCAGCCTGTCAGAATTCGACTATCTGCTGACCCGCACCAGTCTTTCGCGTCGGGACCGGGGCAGGTACGGGTGTCATTGTTCCATGCTGTTGATAGGTTGACGTCATTGTATCCGGCGCTGCCTGAATCTTCGCTCCACACAAACACACGCACCTGGGAGGTGGTGTTATGGGCAGCCCAATAGATCGGGTCGGTAGCTCCTTGCACAGGGCGGAAATTAAAGCTATCCGTGCGGTTAATAAAGAGGTAGCCAAACCCGGCACCTTCGAGGAGTGGGTCTAACGGAAAGCGATAGATGGACGAACTTTCAAACGTATTTGCGAGCGTAAAACGGTTCGTGGTGAGGTATACAAAATCGTTGCTCAAAGCCAGGTCTGAAAAGTTAAAACGGTAACCCGATCCGGCAGGAAAGTCATACACGGTCCAGAGCCCTTTTACGATATCGCTTCCCCGTGAGACAACTATGCGTATCATTCCCTGGTCGGTATCTGGTTCGTACTCCAACTCCCAAATAAACATGTCGCGACTTGGAACGTAGATCACCACCTGATTACAGCAGAACCCGCCGTAGGCTGGCGGAAAGGCTGTAGAGGGATCAATATACTTGAAAGATTGACCTCCATTCGAGGAAACCGCAGCGTACCAGTTTCCAGTCTCTAAAACCACATAACCATTATTAGCCGCCGATGGTGAGTTACCTAGGTAAGTGAGACTGGCAAGACTCCCAGCAGGGATGAAAGTATCTCGGAAAAGCAACATATCACCCGGAGCGTTGACACCAGCCTGTGGGTTGAATTCTACTGCATCAGCGATTTTTGATTCACTTGCAGCTGTTGGGAACGAGTCGGCCCGTTGGACGGCAGTGCTCCCAACTGGCAAATCTGGCATTGGCAGGACGGATTTCGCAGACAGTGCCAACAAGCGCTGTTGTTCTTTGGCAGAAGGGACCGGTAACCTGTCAGTCATGGGGACCATAATCCTGGTCGGTTCACCTATTGTGCCAATTTCAGCTTGCGCGGTTTGAAGCACAGGCTGGTTTTCTTGTGCCCTAACCTGTATACTTTGCCTTTGTTGCCAGGCGAACATAATACCCAGCACACTAAGGATTAGAACGACATATATACGCTGTTTCATGTAAATCTCCTTTTGGGACTTCAAGATGTAGTAACCTAGCCGTAACAATCTGATTGCACTGCACTAATACGATACCTTTGATGTTCAATATGACATTGACATCTAGGTAGAAGGAATACACGCTTACCTAATAGGGCAAAGTAATGTTCTACCCAAGTGAAACCTTGATGACTGATATCTTGCTATCCATTTATTGGAGTACACCTCCTTTATTCAATTAAATAAGAAGACTAGCATCTGTTTCCTTCGTTGATGATCTCTCCCATTAGCTTGAGATATGGTGTTACCAAACCAGTTGCAGGGACGGCAGAATACTTTGTTATCATAGATATATTAGACAAAAATTATATCATTATATGGATAAGAATATTGAAGATGACCAAATTCACAATCCAAGAAAAGTAAACGCACCTCATGCCTTTGACGTAACTTATGCATGAGGTGCGTTTTATCCAGTTGGGACTCAGGTCATCCCAAAATGCTAGGAACCTCTAGTCGAGTTTATACAGCTCCCCATACTTGGTCTTTAGGTAAGCAAGGTACGGTTCGATGGTCAGTGGACCACCCGTGGCCTTCTCAACCAGCTCGTTGGCGGTGAATTTGTTGCCATGCTGATAAACGTTGTCCACCAGCCAGGTGTGCAGCGTGTCAAACTTTCCCTGGGCTATTTCAGCGGGGATCTCCGGGTGGGCTTTGAGGGCTTGGGCAAAGAATTGGGCACCGAAGATGTTGCCCAAGGTGTAACCCTGGAAAGAACCCCCGATGGGTCCTGCGAACCAATGGACATCCTGCATCACACCATCCCGATCATCGGGGGCGCGCATTCCCATGTCGGCGTTGTAGCGCACATGCCAGTACTCGGGCAGGTCATGCACCATTAAGTTGCCTTCGAGTAAGGCAAGCTCGATATCAAAGCGGATCATCACATGCAGGTTATAGGTCACTTCGTCAGCTTCAGTGCGGATGAGCGAGCGCTGCACCTTGTTCACCGCTCGATAGAATGTATCCACAGATACATCCTTGAGCTGCTCAGGGAATTTTGCCTGCAGTTTGGGGTAGAAATACTCCCAAAAGCCGCGGCTGCGCCCTACCAGGTTCTCCCAGGTGCGCGACTGGCTTTCATGAATGCCTGCGGAGACGCCTCCACCTAGTGGAGTGCCCTCCAGCTCCATGCGGATGCCTTGCTCGTACATGGCGTGCCCGGATTCGTGGACGGTGCTGAACAAGGCACTGCTCAGGTCATTCTCGTCCACACGAGTGGTGATACGCACATCCCCCAGCGAGAAACTGGTCATGAAGGGATGGTGGGTCAAATCCTGGCGACCACGGTTGAAGTCATATCCGAGCTGTTTGATCACTTCCACCCCAAATTCCAGCTGGTCGGCATGTGGGTAGTGGAGTTTAAGGCAGGAATCGTCCGCGGGAGGCTGGGAAGTGATGGCCTGCACGATGGGGATCAACTCTCGGCGTAGCTGAGCGAAGAGGGCGCGCAAGGTTGTGGCTTTCATGCCGTAATCAGCATAATCGATCAATGGGTCTGCGATGTGCTCATAGCCCGGGTAGAAATCCGCCATCCTGCGGGAAAGGTCGAGTGTCTGTTCCAGGAGCGGTTCAAGTGCTTTAAAATTATTCTCAGGTCGGGCAGTCACCCACGCATTATAGGTTTTTGAAATGTGTTGATAGAATTCCGCAACAAATCGGGGGGGCAGCTTGAGAGCACGCTCATAATCGCGGCGTGCAACCCGGATGAGCGAGGCTTCGTCAGAATCGTAGGGAAGGCTCTCTTCGTAAGGGCGCAGCTCATCCAGTAATTTGCCAATGGCGGGATCGATGGATTTTTCCTGGGTCAGCCTGGCAAGCAAAGCACTTTGCCTTCCACGGGCAGCAGCTCCGCCGGGTGGCATATAGGTTGCCTCGTCCCAGCCCAAGAGGGCACCTGCGTGTTGCAGGTCAAAGATATCCATCAGACGGATTTTTAATTCATCGAATTGTTTTGGCATGAAATTCTCCTAGGTTTGAAAAATACCTGCCAATTATAATGCGTTTTGAGATAATGGTTCTTATTGATAGGCGAGCAAGCACTGGGTGAATTATTGAAATCGTTATTTTTTGTTTGAGATCCCATTTTAAATATGTTTTGTAAAGCAGGTGGTGATCTGAATATTGATAATATAACCTACTGGTAGAAATTTAACTTTTATAAAAAACATAGATATCAAACATAGAAGTTGTGCTTTATAATACGTCAGGTTTTTTACAATACTATCTCAACCTTTTATAGGTAGTCAAACGGAATGAATGCCATGCAAGAGCTCGAAACAATTCAAATCGATGAACCATTAACGACCGATAGGATCCAGGAATTGTGGTCCCTGACTTACAACCGGGATGGAAAACCTGATTGGTCACACCTCTTCCCTCGCTATAGTGACGACATAGTTTTTGAGGATAGCATCCAACGGATCGAGGGCAAGCAGGAATTCATCGCGCTCTGTAACCGTTTGTCTAACCGCTGCGAGCAACTTCACATGGACCTTTCTTCCATTGTCATGGATTCTCACACCGTTTATTTTCAATGGAAAATGGTCATGATGTTCAAAAAATGGCCCAGCACCCCTCTTTATGGATGCACAAAACTAACGATTGACGAAGATAACCGTATTTGTGAACAACGGGATTATTTCGATCTCTGGGGGACGATAATAAATGGCGTCCCGTATCTCCGTAAATCCTATTGGAAATTCATGCACAGATACTTTGGTTAGTTGGTCCACCAGCGTGAAACTTCCTGAAGAGCTGCAGTTTATTGCCAACGCCCGCAAGGTACAAAAAACCACCCATACCCGCATGGATGGGCGCGTCTGCATCATTACGGGGGCAACCTCAGGGGTTGGGTACCAGGCAGCAAAACGTCTTGCGCAGGGTGGCGCACATCTTGTGCTGATCTGTCGCAACGATGAGAAAGCTGCACGGATCAAGGAAGAATTAATGCATGCATACACTGTGCAAATTGAAATTGTGCAGGCGGATTTTTCACACCTTGATCAAGTCCGTGAGGCTGCCGGCGTTATTCTGGCAAATTATCCTCATATCGATGTGCTCATCAACAACGCTGGTGTGCATAACACTCACCGCACATTAACCGCAGAAGGCGTTGAAACTGTTTTTTGTGTGAACCACCTGGCATCCTTTCTGCTCACCCGCCTCCTGCTGAACCGTCTCATCGAAAGTGCTCCGTCGCGGATCATCCAGGTGAATTCTCAGGGGCACCGTTTTGGCGGTCTGGACCTGGATGACCTCAGCTGGGCACAGCGGCGTTACAATGGATACAAGGCATATGGCGCATCAAAGGTCGCCCAGCTTTATACGGTGTGGGAGCTTGCTGAAAAGTTAGCCGGCAGCGGTGTAACGATCAATGCGATGCATCCGGGTGAGGTCAGAACGAACATTGGCATGAATAACGAAGCCTTGTTTCGGTGGTACCAGCGTTATCTGATCTGGTGGATTTTGAAGAAGCCGGTAATTTCTGGAAATGCCATATACTATCTGGCAGCTGCTCCGGAGATGGCAGAGGTGAGTGGCAGATTTTTCAATCAGACGATTGATGAAAAACCCGCCGCCCATGCTCGGGACCAGGCTTTGGGAAAGAGCGTCTGGTCGATCAGTGAAGAATTAACGGGCCTTGCGTGACCAGTTTGAGGTACAATCACGGATTGAATTGTAGATGATTTGGCTGGTACGTAAAATTATTAGATCAGTCGAATGGTTACTTTTACAAAGATCATTGCAATAATTGCAAAAAAAAGTTCCTTGAGGTTAATGTATGGAATATGACACCATCATCGTTGGTGGCGGTATCGCCGGATTAATTTCAGCAGCTTATTTATCCAAAGCTGGTTACTCCACTCTGCTGTGTGAGAAGGAACAGAACTGTGGTGGGCTGGTAAACAGCTTTGAACGGGATGGTTTTGTTTTTGATGGAGGTATTCGAGCGTTAGAGAATTCAGGGGTTGTTTTCCCCATGCTGAAACACCTGGGTTTGGATATAGAATTTGTCAGGAATCACATTTCCATTGGGATCGAAGACCAGGTGATCCGCATTAATGCTGAAGAGAACGTTTCAGATTATCAAGCCTTGCTTGAAAAACTATACCCGGATAGTAAGGACCAGATCGGCGATATTATCGCCCAAATTCGACAGATCATGCATTACATGAAAGTTCAATATGGCATTGACAACCCGATCTTTCTGGATATGAAGAAGGATCGCGATTATATGATGAAGGCTATCCTTCCCTGGATGCTGAAATATGCGCTGACTGTCCGAAAAATCACGAGGTTGAACATTCCGGTTGTGGATTTCTTAAAAAGGTACACCCAGAACCAAAGTCTGTTGGATATCATCACACAGCATTTCTTCCACGATACACCTGCTTTCTTTGCCCTGAGCTACTTAACGCTTTACCTGGATTACAATTACCCTCTGGGGGGGACTGGTAAATTCGTCCAAAAACTGGTAGCTTTTATTAAGGATCATCAGGGGCAGATCAGCACAGGAACAGAAATTATGATGGTTGATCCGGAGAACCACCTGGTCACAAGCAAACAAGGAGATCAATATCACTACCGTAGGTTGATCTGGGCTGCAGACCTGAAAACGTTCTACCGCCTGATTGATCTGCAAAACATCGGAGAAGGACAGGTGAAGAATTCGATCCTGGCACGCCAGACGGAAATTGTTGACAAAGTGGGCAACGATTCTGTATACACCGTTTTCATGGCGGTGGATTTGGATAAAAGTTACTTTGCGAACAAGGCCAGCGAACACTTCTTCTACACGCCCAGCAAGTTAGGCCAATCGCTGGCAGGACCGGCTCCTATTAGTGCAG
>Ga0315283_10004744_pt1 | contig 11888 bp, 10 predicted proteins | sample YL17G09_0_MG_FD_204541 | JGI IMG/M metagenome (GOLD analysis project Ga0315283, IMG submission 204541) | Sediment microbial communities from Yellowstone Lake, YNP, Wyoming, USA - YL17G09_0 | ecosystem: Environmental > Aquatic > Freshwater > Lake > Sediment | place: USA: Wyoming | collected...
GGACGACCGCCCGTGAGTTGTTCCGAGTGGCCCAGGTGGACACGCTGCGGGCGCATATCCAGGTTCCCCAAGGAGAGGCGCCGGCTGTGCGGGTCGGTATCACCTGCGAACTCTCGGTCAGCGAGTTTCCGAAGGTGACATTTCCTGGCGTGGTCACCCGCACGGCAGGTGCTCTCGATTCAGTATCGCGCACGATGTTGACGGAGATCGAATTGAAGAACCCTGGCGGGGTGCTTCTGCCCGGGATGTACGCCACCGTCTCGATGCAGGTGACGCGGACGACGCCACCAGTGTTGATCCCGGCGAGCGCGTATCGGCCAGGGGCTGGAGGAACGGTCGTGGCCATCGTCGATGCCGGCAATACGGTTCGGTTCAGGAATGTGAGCCTCGGACGAGACCTGGGAGCCCAGATCGAGGTGGTTCAGGGTCTCGAACCAGGCGCGAAGGTCGTCACCACGGTGACCGACGCCGTTCGGGACGGTGCGCGGGTTACCCCGGTGATGCCGACCGCGGCGACGGCACCGGGTTCCGGCGGCGCGCCGCCGGGCAACGCACCGAAAGCCAAATGACCGGGACAGGAGCGACGACATGAGACGGCTTGTGCTTGTGGTCGTGGCGGCGGTGCTGGCGTGTCCTGCGGCGGCTGTGGGCCAGAACGCCAGCGAGTCGCCACGCTGGCAGACGCTGCGGCAGGGGGTTCGCGTACGACTGTCGCTGGCGGATGCCATTGCGCTGGCGTTGGAGAACAACCTGGACATCGAACTGCAGCGTGTCGGGCTCGACATGGCCGACACCGACATCCAGCGAGCCCTCGCTGGGGCTCAGGGGCGTGGTGTGACGTTGGCCGTTAGAGAAGGCCCCAGGAGCGTGTCCAGTTCGGCCACGGCTGTCGCCGGCAACTCGCCACTGGGCGTCGGGGCTGAGGCGAACCTGTCTCTGGCGGGCGGACAGACGACGATGGCCGGGCGGCTGCCTCCCTCGTTCGAGCCCGTGCTTGCCGCCGGTCTTCGCCTAGGTCACCAGAACGTTCCACAGGCGAACGCGTTCGCGATCGGGACGAGCGTGCTCGAGTCCGACACGACGACCGGGAACTTGTCGTTCCTGCAGGGATTTCGAACGGGTGGAGAACTGGCCATCACGTTCGACGCCACCTCGCAGGATCTGAACAACCGCCGCGTCGACGTCAATCCATTCACCCAGGCTGGCGCTGGGATCTCATTCACGCAGCCGTTGCTTCGCGGGTTCGGCTGGTCGCTGAACTCGCGCTTCATCCGAATCGCGAAACGGAACCGGGACGTAGCCGATCTGGTCTTCCAGCAGCAGGTCATCAGCACCGTGTCGGCCGTGATCCGTCTGTACTGGGACCTGTCCAGCCTCACGGCCGAAGTCGACGTGCGGCGCCAGAACCTCTCGCGCTCGGAGAAACTGCTGAGCGACACGGACGCGCAGGTGGATGTCGGGACCCGCGCTGACATCGATGCTGTTCGGGCGCGTGCCGAGGTGGCGCGTGCGCGGCGGGATCTGATCGCCGTGGAGGGGCTGGCCCGTCAGCAGGAGACCATCCTGAAGGACTTCCTCTCGAGGGGCACGATCGCCGATTCCGGCCTGGCGGCACTGTCTCTAGACCTGGCGGATTCACCGCCTGTCATGCGGGAGCCGGAGCCGGCGCCGCTGCCGGATCTGGTGCGCCAGGCGGTTGAGACGCGGCCGGACCTGGCGCAGGCGCGGCTGCAGATCGAGAACGCGAGGACGGCGGCTGAAGGCAGCGAGAACGCCCTGTTGCCTGCCCTTGATGTCGTGGTCAGCGCGCGCAGCAATGCGCTTGCTGGTGAGGTGAATCCCCTGGTGATTGCCGGGGCCGCGGCTCACGTGCCCGATCCGCGGTTTGTCGGGGACTTCCACGATGCGCTGGCGCAGATCGGGCGCCGCACCTTCCCGGACTACGGCATTGCCGTGCAGATGAGTATTCCCCTTCGTCGTCGGGCGGCTTCGGCAGACCTGGCGCGCGATCGCATTGCCATCCGCCAGCAGGAACTCCGCCTCGAGGTGCTCCATAAGCAGGTCGCGGTCGAGATTCAGAACGCTGTGATTGCGCTGACACAGGCCAGGGCCACTCTCGAGTCGGCGGCGCGCGAACGCGAGTTCCAGGAGCGCGCGCTGGCTGCCGAAGAAGAACGGCTTGGCGTGGGGGTCTCGACGACGTATCTCGTGATCCAGTACCAGCGAGACCTGACCCAGGCGCAGAGCGCCGAAGCCGCGGCGCGCGCCGGGTACAGCATCGCGCGGGCGGCGTTGGACCGGGCGACCGGTGCCCTGCTGGACCATTACGGGGTCGTCGTTGCCGCGGGCGAGGCTCACGCGAAGTGACACGGAGACATCGCGCTCGTCGGTGCACGCGCGGCGGGAGTCGGACATGAATGGCAGTCACGCACAACCCATCCAGGGCGGACCGCTTCGGTCCATCGATTCATCTGCGCGTATGATGCGCGACCGGCTGGGGCTCGACGCCGACGCGATCGCCGTGTTCCTGATCGGCGTCGACGACAACCGCGCGATCGCACTCGAACGGTTCGAGCCGGTACGAGCCCATCGCTATTGCCAGCTCTTGATGCGGGCGCGGCACGGCGAGGCTGTCAGGATTGAACCCTCGGAACTCGCATGCCCGGCGGCTGCGGCGGCGTTCGGCTTTCGGCCCCTGCCCGACGGGCTCGCCACGGGGAAGGGCCTCGTGGGGTTTGGCATCGTGCAGGCGCCCGGCACCGGGCACACGATGTTCGATCAGATGCCTCGACTGCCGTCCGGGAGTCTCGCGGCGATCGCGGCGTGTCCGCTCGCCCTGGCGCCTGCCACGCCTGACGTCGTGATTGTCGAAGACCGGCCTGAGGCCCTGATGTGGCTGGTCCTCGCCGATCTGAACCTTCACGGCGGGGCACGCCGCAGGAACGACACGGCCGTCCTGCAGGCCACATGTGTCGATGCCACCGTGATCCCGCACGTCGAACAGCGCCTCAACTATTCGCTTGGATGCTACGGGTGCCGGGAGGCCACGGATCTGGCGCCATCCGAGACGGTGCTCGGCTTCCCGGGTGCCCAACTCGACGATCTTGTCACCACCCTCGAGCAGTTGTCCTTGACGGCCATTCCGCGCTCGCGCGCGAAACGTCCGTACCAGACCCTCGATCACGCGTCTAGCCTTGGGGTTGAAGGCTTCGTGACCGACTGACGTCCCTGGATGCACGACGTGGATGCATCTTGTCTCAACCCGTTTGCAGCGATGCTGACACAAGGAGGATGATTATGACTGATACCGTCCGCTACACGCCCCCAGATTGGGCCTTCTCGTTCCATGGGCACCGGTGCCCGTTCATGCCGCTCGGCTATCGGATGGGAATGCTTGCCCTCGGTACGATGGGCGTGGCCCGCGAGATGGACCACACGCTCCACGTCATCTGCGAGCTGGGGGAGGGCCATCCCCAGACGTGCCTGATGGACGGCATCCAGGCTGCGACGGGAGCCACCTTCGGCAAGACGCTGATCGAGAAGACATTCTGGGGCAAGCTGGCCGCGACCTTCTGGTATCCGGGCAAGACGGCGGTGCGATACGCGCTGCGTGTCGATTTCCTGGACGAGTTCGGCAAGCAGGAGTTCTTTGCTTACCGGAAGCGCGGGGTCGAACCGTCTGGGATTCCTTCGGCGGTGACACAGGCGGCGATCGACTGGACGCTGGCCCTGAGTGACGAAGGCATCTACACGGTGCAGGCGCGCCCGGACTTCCAGTATCAGCCGCCGAAAGGCTCCTTCAACAAGTCGCTGTGCTCCACGTGCGGAGAATACGTATTCGAACGCTACGTGCGCCACCAGGACGGCAAACCGGTCTGCATCCCGTGTTCGGGATACGGGCGCTGAGGCGATGTTCGTCGTCCCGTTCTTCGTCGTGCTGGTTGTATCGGTCGTCTTCTCGATGTTCGGCAAAGGCGGCGGGTCGCTCTACACGCCGGTCCTCGTGATGCTGGGTTGGGACGTCGGAGTCTCCATTTCCACGGCCCTCTTTCTGAACCTCGTCACGGCGCTCGTCGCGACCAGTGTGTTCGCACGGAACCGCCTGGTCGACTTCCGGTTCTGCGCGGCCTTCCTCCCGGGCACGATCGCCGGGTCCATCCTGGGCGCGCTGCTGAGCAGTCGCGCGCCCAAAGACCTCCTGCTCTGGCTCTTCGCCGCCTTCCTCGTCGTGGCCGGCGTGCTGATGATCCGGTCGGGTAAGGGCGAAGCCGAACAGCCGGTCAAACCCCTGACGTGGAGCCTGGGGGCGATCATCGCCGGATTCTCGTTCGTCGTGGGCGTGCTCTCCAGCCTGATCGGGGTCGGTGGCGGGCTTGTCATCTTCCCGTTCCTGGTGCTCTACATGGGGTATTCCGCCCAGAAGGCCGCGGGGGCCAACGCGCTCATCGTCACGGTCAGCTCGCTGGTGGGGAGCGCGGGCCACTTCGCGGTGGGCCACATCGAGTACATGCTCATCGGGGTCACGGCTGTGGCGGCAGCAGCTGGATCCGCGGTGGGATCCCACGTGACCGTGAAGGCGAGTCCGACGTTCGTCAAGGTGGCGTTCGCCTTTATCATGTGGTTCTTCGCGGTGGAGATCGTGCTCCACCAGCTGAAGGTGCTGTAAGGAAGGCAGTCATCACCGCCGCCTGGCGAACGGTCATGCGCGTGCGTGGCGGGTGTCCGGATGCTCGAGGTTCAATCGATCTGGCCGCCCATAACCGCACGACCCCAAACCGCGCGGTTGTGGCTGCAGGCGGGCTGATGGTATCGATGTTCCTGACGATGGTCGACGTGCCGGTGCCGGTGCGTGACTCGATTCTTGAGGACATCCGGGTGCGTGAGGCGGGTGTGGCTGGGCGGTTCGCCCGCCCTGCTGTAGGGTAGGCCCTCGAGGAAGGCAGTAGATGCCGCGTGTGGTAGTGTCCGTGCTCTTGGTGCTCACCGTCTTGGCCGGGCCGTCGCCTGCGGCCGCCCAGCCGGCGCACCCCCTCCGATTCACACTCGGCTCGGCGGATGTCGAAATTGGGGGGCAAGTCCGCCTGCGGTTCGAGGACGACGATGCCTTCGACGTACGCGGGTATCGGCCCACGACGGACGATCGTTTCCTGCTCAGTCGAATCATGCTGGATGCCTCCGTCCGCGTGTCGTCCCGGCACCGGTTCGTCGTCCAGTTGCGCGACGCACGGGAGATCGGGTCGCAACTGATGCAGCGCGACTTTCCCCGCAGCAATCCCTTTGTCGACGCACTCGACATTCGGCAGCTGCACTACGAAGGCAGCGGATTTGCCGGATCCGCGCTGGGAGTCCGACTGGGACGCCAGCAGATCTCGTACGGCGATCAGCGAGTCTTCGGGCCCGGGCAGTGGGGGAACACGGGGCGATGGGCGTGGGACGCCGCGCTCGTCAACCTGAAGCGTTCCCACGTCGATGCCGACGTCTGGATCGGGCGGCCGGTCAGAAACAGACCCAACCGCTGGCCCAACGCCAGCGTCCCGGAGCCGGTTGTGGGCGTGGTCTACGTGCGCGCGTTGGCGTTGCCGGCTCGCCTTGACCTGTTCGCGGTGCGCAAGGAGGATCGGTCGGGAACGACGGCAGGCGAACACGGCCCCGGAGACCTGCGCTCGAACTCCGTTGGCTTCCAGGCCGAGGGGACACGGGGCCGTTTGGATTACGCGCTGACGGGTGTCGTGCAACGGGGATGGTGGGGCCGCGACCGGATCCGCGCGGCGGGCGCGAGCGGGACCCTGGGAGCGCGCCTCACGTTGCCGTGGCAGCCGAGACTGCGTGCGGTGCTGACGTGGGGATCGGGAGATCGCGATCCCCAGGACGGCGTTCATGGGACCTTTGATGGCGTACTCGGCGGCGCCGACATCGCGTTCTACGGGTATTGCAACCTCTTCTTCTGGGCCAATCTCTGGGACCGCGAGCTGCAACTTCTGCTGCACCCGACCGATCAGCTCGACCTCCACTTACAGGGACACGCCTTCGCGCTCGCATCCCGTCGCGACGCGTGGTACAGCACGTCCTTGTCGGTGGTGCGGCGCGACACGAGTGGGAGGGCCGGAACCGAGCTGGGCCGGGAGATCGATCTGCGCGCCGTCTACCGTCCGCGTCCGTGGCTGGAACTCATGGCGGGACTCGGCTACTTCTCGCCCGGGTCGTTCGTGAGCCAGACGGGTCTCGCGCGCCCGGCACTCTGGCGCATGGTGCAGGCGACATGGGCGTGGTGACCTGCCCAGGGTGAGACATCCGCCTCTGTTGCAGCCTCGCCGAACCGGACGGCCAGGCGTTCGCGGGTGGCAGAGCGGTGGGTTTTCAAGTACGCTCCGCTCCGAGGTTCAGTCGGTCGTCAGACCCGATCGTTCTCGGCTCCCGTTACGATTCATGAGTCCCCAGGAGACTTAGATGGCATCCTCGCAACCTCCCATCCATTGGCGCGCGTACGCTCTTGTCGCCACGCTCGGCATGATCCTGCTGACCATCATTGCAGCTGTCACGCGGGTCTGGGTGCTGACGGCAATCCCGGTGGGCTTCCTGTTTGGGTTCTTCCTCCAGAAGGGGTCCCTCTGTGGTGCGGCGGCCTTGAGCGAAGTGGTCGTCTTTCGGGATCGCGCCAAGGTCGCTGGGATCTGGATCGCCATCGTGGTCTCGATGATCGGCTTCGCCGCGATCGAGGCAATGGGGTGGGTTCAACTCGCGCCCAAGCCAATGATCTGGGTCAGCGCCCTGGTCGGCGGCGTGCTCTTCGGCGTTGGGACGGTGCTCGCCGGCGGCTGCATCAGCGGTTGTCTCTTCAAAGCGGCCGAGGGGAATCTGAACTCGATGGCGGCGCTCGGCGGCATTGCCCTGGGTGTCGGCATCGTGGAGACCGGTCCGCTCCACGGCGTGCACGTGGCCATGATGGCCAACGTCGTGAAGGCAGCCGGTGGGAAACCGGTGACGATCGCGAGCCTCACAGGCCTGCCGTACTGGGTACTCGCGCTGCTTTTTGCCGGGGCCACAGGTGCGGCGGTGATCTGGTTACGCCAGCGTCGTCGCCAGACCAGTCGCCTGCAGCCAGACGTGGTGCCGAAGCCACTCCTCACGCGCGCCTGGAAGCCATGGCAGGCAGGGCTGGCGATTGGACTCCTGGCAGTGCCCGCGTATCTTTCGTCTGCGGCGACCGGACGCAACTACCCGCTGGGCGTGACACACGGCGTGCTGCAATCGTACCAGGTACTCACGGAGACCAACCTCAAGCACGTGTGGCGGCGGTCGCCGGCACCGCCTGCTACGCCTGCCATGACTTCATCGCCAGCGCCCCAAGCGCCGCTCTCGCCGCCTCCGCCAGTCCCGCCAGCCAAGATCATTAACTGGTGGCTGGTCTTGGTGGTCTTGTCACTTCCCCTTGGCTCGTGGTTGTCTGCACGGTTGGGCGGACCGGTAAAACTCACGCCGCGTCCTCCAGAGCAGACGGTCATCGCATTCTTCGGTGGGGCGCTGGTTGGCATCGGAGCAGCGTTCGCCACGGGATGTGTGGTGGGGAACATCCTCTCTGGTTGGGCACTGATGAGTGTAGGGATGCTCATCTTTGGCGTTGCGACCGCGCTCGGGAACTGGGCGACGGCCTACATCTACCTGATGGGGTGGAACCCATTCGAGTCGTAGGGCGACGCCTCGGTGCGTCGGGCGCAAGCCGTCGGGTTACGCGATCAGGCCGAGTGCCCCCAGCGCCGCTCCGTTGGCAAGCACAACGGCGGGGTGCCACTGTCACGTTTTGTCTAGAAGAGAATCATTGTGAGTGATGCCTCACTCACATATCGTCACCCCGCCAGCTGCAACGCCGCGTCGGGCGCCCGCTAGACGGCGCGCCGCCGGCATGGCCTCCGGTGTACGCCAGGAGCAGATTCTCGACAGGACGGTGGAACTGGTTGCGAAGGACGGCCTCGGTAACCTGACGATGAAGAAGATCGCCCAGCGGGTGGGCTTTTCCGAGGCCGCCATCTATCGTCACTTCGCCACAAAACAACGCCTGTTGCTCGGCTTGATGGACCGGCTCGAACGGCTTCTGCTCGACCCGATCCGCGCGATCGCGGCAGACGCCGGCACGCCGCCGGCCGATCGCCTGTCCCGCATCCTCACGCACCACCTCCGCATCGTCCTCGACCACGACAGCTTGCCCATCCTGCTGCTCGCTGAGGCGTCGGCGTCCGGTGACCCGAGTCTGGTTCAGCGCATGCGCGACATCTTCAATCCGTACCGCACACTGCTGTGCAAACTGCTGACACAGATCGCCCCGAGCAGTCGTGCGATCGCGCCGGATTCCCTCGCCCTGTTACTGCTCGGCGTGCCGGCCGCCCTCGCCATTCAGCATCGATTGCAGCCCGACAGCCACGTCGAACGGCAGGCCATCACCGAGGTCGCACCATGGCTGCTCGCAGCGATACTCGGCACGTCGGCGCTCGGGTCTCCGAGGAGGACACGACGATGAAGTTCATGGGCACGACGACGTGGCTGCTGCTCCTGTGGCTGACGGCATCGCGGGTGATGGCTCAGACGTCGACCCCGACGTCCGAGGCACCCGTGCCTCGCCTCACGCTCCAAGCGGCCGTCACCGAGGCGTTGGCCAACGCGCCAGGGTTGCAGGCCGCCGCCGCGCAGGGCCGAGCAGCGCAGTGGAACGCCACCGCAGCGGGCCGCGCCCGATTCGGCCAACTCGACGGCGTGCTGAGCTATTCGCATTACCAGGACGACCAGATCGTGCGGCCGATGTCGAAACAGATCTTTGGCGCCCAGGGCTTCCTCGGCCTGCCGTGGGACCGGGATCAACTCCACTACGGCGTTGCGTTCCAGGTCCCGATCTACACGGGCGGTCGGCTCTCGTCCACAATCCGGATCGCGGCGCTCCAAGCCGAGCAGGCGTCGCTCTTTACGAAAGGGTCACGGTGGGATATCCGCGCGAATACCACCGCACTCTATGCAGCTCTGCAGACGCTGGACGCCGTCACCGTGGCTCTCGATCGGTCGATCGAGGCACTCGACGCGACCCACGGCCGGCTGGCGTTGATGGTCGAACAGGGTAGGCGCCCGCGAGTCGATCTCCTCAAGCTGGTAGAGGAACTCGAAGATGCACGCGGACGGCGGGCCGGGATAGAAGCCGACCGGGCACGCGTGCGCGCGTTGCTGTTGGCAGTCATGGGCCGTGACCCCGTGTCGCCGCTGGAGGTGGATCCGCTTCCGGATACCAACCTCGCGCTGGCGCCCGGCGCCACGGACGTGGCTACCGTGGCCAAGTCCACGTCGCTGGTGCGTCGCGCGGAGCTCGCGGCCGAGCAGGCACGCGAAGCCGTCACAGCATCGCGCGGCGCCCGACTGCCGAACGTGGCGCTGCGCGGCAACCTGATGGGTAACGCAGGTCTATCGATCGGCGACCAGCTCAAGACCTGGGAGTTGGCGGTGGCCGTCACGGTGCCGGTGTTTGATGGTGGCGTCCGTTCCGCGGCCTCGGCGTCGGCCCGCGAGCTAGCCATAGCGGGACGCGCCGCCGCGACGCGCGTGTTTGTCGACCGCGAAGCCCAGATTGTGGAGGCACAGGCTCGGTTCACGGCGGCCGGTGCCAGCCTGACCGCCGCTCGCGCCAGGGTGGCGGCCGCCAGCGAGGCCGCGCGGATCGAACAGCTGCGCTACGACACGGGCGTCGGAACAGTGGAAGACCTGTTGCGGGTGCGAGCTCGTGAGTTCTCGGCCGCCAGTGCGCTCGCCCAGGCCCGTGGCGATCAGATCAGCGCCTCCGCCCGGTTGAACGCCGTGAGTGAGAAGGAGATCGTGCAATGACTGGCAAACGCCTGATCGGAATCGTGGTGGTAGTCGTACTGGTGGCTGGTCTCGCCGTGGTCCGTCTGATCCGCGTTCGCGACAAAGAGACGGCGCCGGCGATGGTGCGGAATCCAGTGGTCGTTGAGGTGGGCATCGTCAGGCGTGGCGTCCTCCAGAATGCGCGACAGTTCCTCGGGGATGTCGTCGGCGCAGAAGACGCGCCGTTGTCCTCGCGCATCCTCTCGCAAGTGCTGCGCGTGGCGGTCCGAGAGGGCGACCGGGTGCGCCGCGGCCAGCGGCTGATCGACCTGGACCCGCGGGAACTCGACGACGCCGTGGCGGCGTCAGAGGCCGGCATCGGAGCGGCACGGGAAGCCGTCACGGCCGCCGATCTGGCACTCGCCGTCCAGCGCGACGCCACGGCGCGCGACAAGGTGCTCGTCGACGCCGGGGCGATTGCCCGTGAGGAATGGGAACGGTCGCAGTCCACGGTCGCGACGACGAAGGCCAGGCTCGAGGGCGCTCGCGCACAGTTGATCCAGGCACAACGGGCGGCGGACTCGGCCCGCACGCGGCGGGGATTCGCCGGGATCGATGCCCCCTTCGAGGGCATCGTCTCGGCAAAGTGGGTCAATGCCGGTGACCTTGCCGCGCCGGGAAAACCCCTGCTCGCACTCGTGCAGCCGGGTGCGCTCCGCGTACGCGTGCGTGTTCCAGCCGAACTTTTCGGTGAGCTGGCAGCCGGCCGGGAGATGGGGCTGCTGATGAATGGCGAACGACAGACGATCACGATCTCGCGCGTGTTCCCCGCGATGGATGCCACGCGGTTGGCGACGTTCGAAGCGGATCTGCCTGCCCGGATATCCGGACTGCTGCCTGGCTCCACGGCGAGCGTCGACCTGCCGCGCGCTGGCGCGTCAGGCCTGATGGTGCCTGCGGCTGCGCTGCTCGAAGGGGAGTCGCGACACGTGGTCTTTGTGGTCACCGGCGGGAAGGCACATGCGGTGAACGTGCAGGTGATCGATCGATCGTCCGCCGACGTGCTGGTGCAGGGCGCGTTACAGGAGCGGGACCGGGTGGTGGTCGCCAGCGCGTCACGCCTGATGATGCTTGCGGACGGGGCGCCCGTCACCGTGTCGCCACACGGAGCGAAGTAGCAGGCCCGAGTTGTGACGCGGGGCCTCGGTCCCGCGAAGACGGAGACATGCCATGTCGATGGTTGACACGTATCTGAAGCGCCCGCACCTGCTGACCTCGCTCGTCCTGCTTGCCGCCGTGGTAGGTCTGGTCGGGTACCGGCAGATGCCGGTCAATCTCTTCCCCGATTCCGAGCGGCCACAGACGGCGGTGGTGACCGTCGTCCCCGGCGCGTCCGCCGAGGATGTCGAGGCCGATGTCAGCCGCGTGATCGAGAAGGAACTCTCGAGCATCGAGCAAGTCCGGCGCGTGGCCTCGGTGAGCAAGGATGAAGTCTCCACCGTGACCGTCGAGTTTGAGTACGCGAAGGGGCTCGATTCGGCAGCCACCGACGTGGCGAACGGTCTGCAAAAGGTCCGGGCATCCCTGCCCGACTCCGCGCGTCCGCCGATGATCTTCAAGGTCTCGTCGGCCACCCCGGCCGTGCTCACGCTCGCCCTGCGGCCGAAGGCCGGATCCTCGCTCGACCTCGGCATGGTGCGCCAGGTGGCTGACAACGCGGTCAAGGAGCGGCTGCTGCAATCGCCGGAGGTGGCCAACGCCGAGGTGTTCGGCGCGCACCAACCCGTGATTCGCATCGACCTGGATCGCAACCGGCTCGAGCGCTACCACCTCACCCCGCTCGACGTGCGACAGGCGCTCATGGCGTTCAATGCGAACCAACCGGTCGGCCTGCTGACCACTTCCGATCGCCAGGTGCTGGTCCGGCGGGTTGGCGCATTCGGCAACCCGGCCGACGTCGGGCGCATTCCCGTTGCACAACGTCCTGGCGGCGTAGTCCACGTGGCGGATGTGGCCGACGTGACGACTGGCGTGCAGGAACCGCAGAGCGCGTACCACGGAGACAGCCAGCC
>Ga0315283_10004745_pt1 | contig 11886 bp, 12 predicted proteins | sample YL17G09_0_MG_FD_204541 | JGI IMG/M metagenome (GOLD analysis project Ga0315283, IMG submission 204541) | Sediment microbial communities from Yellowstone Lake, YNP, Wyoming, USA - YL17G09_0 | ecosystem: Environmental > Aquatic > Freshwater > Lake > Sediment | place: USA: Wyoming | collected...
GGAAGTCGATGTGCGTGACGACGCGCTTGACGCCGTCGAGCTGGTAGTCCTTGACGACCGCCGTGTGCGAGGTCTTCTGACCGGCGAAGCTGATGTCGATCACGGCATGCAGACCGGCCGGCCCGCTGATCGCATCGCGCAGCGTACGCTCGTCGACGGCCAGCGGATGCGCCGCCTTACCGTGTCCGTACAGGACTCCGGGGATCAGCTTCTGCTTGCGCAGCCGGCGCACGGCGCGGCTGCCGATCTCAGTGCGCGCCTGGACTTCGAGCTTGACTCGTTCCATTGTCTTCTCCCGCTAAAACAGGGCGTTCTCGCCGGCGAACAGCTCACTCACTGAGTCGCCTTCGAAAACACGCTTGATGGTGTCGGCCAGGATGCCGGCTACGGACAGGACCTTGATCTTGGTGTCGTCTTTGTTGAGGACGACCGGCAAGGTGTCGGTGACCACGACCTCCTTGACCGGAGACTTGGCAAAACGCTCGCGTGCGGTACCCGAGAAGATGGCGTGTGTCGCCGTGACGTAGACCTCGAGAGCGCCGCGCTCGTACAGAGTGTCGACCGCGCCGACGACCGAACCACCGGTATCGATCATGTCGTCGATGAGGATGGCGATCTTGCCGTCCACTTCGCCGATGAAGTGCATGGTCTCGGCCTTGTTGTGCGAGGGCCGTGTCTTTGTGAGCACCGCCAGGTCGGCGTCGATGCGACTGGCGAAGCGCTTGGCCAGCTTGACGCCGCCGGCGTCGGCCGACACGGCGACCAGCTCGGAATCGCCGAAGCCCTTGTAGCGAAAGTAGTCAGCCAGCATCGGCGTCGCCGTCATGTGGTCGACGGGGATCTCAAAGAAGCCCTGCACCTGGCCTTGATGCAGGTCCATGGCCAGCACGCGGTCGACGCCGGCCGCCTCGAGCAGAGTGGCCATGAGCCGGCCGGTGATGGGCTCGCGAGCGGCGCTCTTCTTGTCTTGCCGCGAGTAAGGGAAGTAGGGCAGCACGGCGGTGATGCGTGAAGCTGACGCCAGCTTGGCCGCCTGGATCATGATGAGCAGTTCCATGACGTGTTCGTTGAGGCTGCCGTGCGGGGACTGCACGAGGAACACGTCGGCTCCGCGGATGCTCTCTTCGTAGCGCGCGTAGATCTCGCCGTTGGCGAAGGTCTTGAGCAGGATGGGTCCGAGCCGGATGCCGAGATGCTCGGCGATAGCCTCGCCCAGCTTGGGATTGCTGCGCCCGGCGAAGACCATGAGCCGACGTTCCTTGCTGACCACATGGCAGGTCTCGTTACTCAGCACGCTCGTTTCCTCCGAAGTGGCGGTCGCTGCGAGATTGGATTCTACCAGAGCATCACGAATCGCTCGCGCCGCGCCGGCGCTCGCCATAACTCTCGATGTTCTTTTGCCGAGCCCGGGCGACACCCAGAGCGCCATCGGGGATGTCGCGTGTGATCACCGAGCCGGCGGCGGTCCAGGCACCGTCAGCCAGGGTCACCGGCGCCACCAGGACCGTGTCGCTGCCGGTCTTGACGTTGTCGCCGATGACCGTGGTGTGCTTGCGCTCGCCGTCGTAGTTCGCGGTGATGTTGCCGGCGGCGATATTGCAGTTCTCGCCGATGACCGCGTCGCCGACGTAGCTCAGGTGCGGGACCTTGCTACCCCTGCCCACGCGGCTGGCCTTGATCTCGACGAAAGTACCCGCCTTGGCGCCCTCGGCCAACTCGGTCCCCGGCCTGATGTAGGCGAAGGGGCCCACCGAGCAGCCGTCGCCGACGCTGCATTCCAGCAGGTGCGACGAGACGATGCTCGTCTCGTCGCCTACGACGACATCACGCAGAAGGCTGCCCGGACCGATCGTGCAGCGTTCGCCGACGGCCGTCAGGCCGGCAAGCGTGGTCTGCGGACGGATGGTGGTGTCGCGGCCGACGATGACGCCGTGGTCGACGTAGGTCGTCTGCGGATCTTCGACGGTCACACCGGAGAGCATGAGATCGTCCACGAGCCGGCGGCGCATGGTGGAGTTGGCTTCGGCCAGCTCGACCCGCGTGTTGATGCCCATGCAGATGGCGGGATCATCGGCGACGACAGCGGCCACCCGGCCGCCGCCGTCGATGACCGACCGCACGAGGTCGGTGATGTAGTACTCGCCCTGCGCGTTCTGGGGCCGCAGCTGCGGCAGGAAACGGCGTAGATCGTCGGCGCTGAAAACGTAGAAGCCGACGTTGATCTCGGCTACGTCGAGCTCCCCGGGGGTGGCGTCGCGCGCCTCCACGATGCGCACCACCGCGCCCTCGTCGTCACGCAGCACACGCCCGTAGTGGGCCGGATCCGTGAGCACGACGGTGCTGATGGCCGCCCGCGCGCCGCACTCGCGCATACGTTCGAGCAACCCCGCGTACACCTCGGCGCCCGCCAGGGGCACGTCGCCGCTGAGTACCAGGACATCGCCGCGAATATCGGCGAGTGGCTCCATGCCGGCGCGCACAGCATCGCCGCTGCCGCGACGCTCGGGCTGGACGGCGCGCTCGACGCCCGCAGGCAAGAGGGCTTCCACGGCATCGTCATCCGGTCCGGTGACCACGACCAGACGCTCGGGCTCCAGCCGGAGAGCCGCATCGATCACGTACGAGAGTATCGGCCGCCCGCAGACGGGGTGCAGCACCTTGGAGATGTCAGACTTCATGCGTGTACCCAGCCCCGCGGCCATGACGATCACCGCAAGCGGAGCGCGCTTGTCGTTCAGTGAAGAGGGAGAAGACGGCTGCTGCGGAGGCATGTCGCTGATCTCTCCTTGCCCGGAGTCTGGCTGGGGCGGGAGGATTCGAACCTCCGGTCACGGGACCAAAACCCGATGCCTTACCACTTGGCCACGCCCCAGCGGCATGGTGCGCAAAAGGGGGCTATGGGCCCGCGGCAGTATACCACCTGCGAGGCCGCGGGCCCGCGCCGCGGGCGGCGCTCAGAGAGCGCCGGGGCGGCGCGGCGAACGCGGCTGCAGATCGGTCACGTAGAAGGCCCGCGCGGGCGAGACGGCGCGCAGTGCCGCCTGCGCCCGCGCGGAGCTGCCGAAGAGCCCGAACACGCTCGAGCCACTGCCGCTCATCGCCGCCACGAAGGCGCCCGCGTCGAGCAGGGCCTGTTTGAGCACTCCGACCTCGGGGTGCCGGGCGACCACGCAGGACTCCAGGTCGTTCTCGACCAGTGCCGCCAGGTCGCGCGGGCGCTCCAGCGTCGGCAGGCGGCCGACCAGGAGCTGCGAGCGATCGACGAACGCCGGTACGTCGAGAGCTTCGTCATCGTCGTGCCAGCGGTACACGGCGGCAGTCGAGAGCCCCACCTCGGGCAGGGCGATGACGACATGCAGCGGCTCGGGCAGCTCGACCTCACGAAGTACCGTGCCGCGCCCCATCGCCAGCTGGGGGCCGGGCCAGAGGAAGAAGGGCACGTCGGAGCCTACCGCAGCGGCGATCTCATAGCGCAAGCGCGTCGGGAGGTCCAGGGCAAACAGGCGCTCCAGGGCAATCAGCGTCGCCGCCGCGTCGGAACTGCCGCCGGCCAGTCCCGCCGCCGCAGGGATGCGCTTGTGGATCGTGACCGCCACCTCGAAACCACGCTCGAGACGCTCCTCGAGCGCCCGTACCATCTTCGCGGCCAGGTTGTCGTCTCCGGGACAGACCGGACTCTCGACCGCCAGCGCCACGCCCGGTGTGGCGCGCACCGTCACCAGGTCGGCGAGCGTGACCGGCAGCATCAGCGAGAAGATCTCGTGAAAGCCGTCCGGCCGCACGGGGCCCACCAGCAGCGCCAGATTCACCTTGGCCGCCGCCGCCACCTGGACGGAGGTCTCATCACCCTTGCCCGTCACAGCCACCCGATCTCGTCTGCGAAGGCCGCCCATTGCGGCGGCGTGAGCTCCTCAGGGCGTGCCTCGGGCGAAAGGTCGAGCGCGAGCAGTGCGCGGCGCACGTCGTCGCGCGCCAAGGGCGCGCGACCCCCGTGCGCCGCGCCACTCAGCGAGTTGAGCAGCAGCTTGCGTCGCTGGCCGAATGCGGTGCGCACCAGCACCTTCAGCGCCGGCCAGTGGTCGGCCGGCCACTCGTCGCGACGCGCGAAGGTGACAAAGGCCGAGTCGACCCTCGGTGGAGGCACGAAGACGGTGCGCGGCACCACGCGACGCGGCCCCGCCTCACAGGCCAGCTGCACCAGGACCGAGACGGCCGAATACGGCTTCGTTCGCGGCGCCGCAAAGAGGCGATCGGCCAGCTCCTTCTGCAACATGACCGCATAGCGACGCACCGTCGGCAGATCGCCCAGCATGGTCATGATCAGCGGGATGGCGATGTTGTAGGCCAGGTTGGCGACCAGCGCCGTGGGCGGCGGGTCGAGCCTGTCGAGCGGCTCGCGCAGGGCGTCGCCGAAGTGCAGTCGCAGGTTCTCACGCTCGGCGGCGAGCCCCTCGAGCGCCGTGGTGAATCGCCGGTCGATCTCAAACGCATACACCAGCGCCGCCCGGTCGAGCAGCCGCCGCGTCAGGGCGCCGTCGGCCGCCCCCACCTCGAGGACCACGTCGTCAGGACGCACGGCAGCCAGGGCGACGATCGCCTGCAGTGTGCCGGTGTCGACGAGATGATTCTGTCCGTAGCGTTTGAGCGCCGGAGGACGTGAGTGGGACACGCTGGAGCGGCGCGCTCCGGTGGGTTCTTCCCTCGCGTCTACGGCGCGTGCGCCGCGACCGTCGTGCCCAGTCTGCCCAGGCATGCCGTCAGCCCGTCGCCGGCAGCCTGAAGGCGCGGCGTGCGTTGGCCGAGGTGATCTCAGCTAGAGCCGCCGGCTCGAGCCCCCGAAGCTGCGCCAACAAGGCCGCTGTGTAGGCGACCTTGGCGGGCCGGTTCTCGCGCCCGCGCTGAGGCTCGGGGGTAAGGTAGGGCGCATCGGTCTCGACCAGCAGACGATCTTCGCGCGCCTGACGCGCCGCCAGGCGCAGATCGTCGGCGTTCTTGTAGGTGAGATTGCCGGCGAACGCCAGATAGTAGCCGCGCTCGTTGCACAGATCGATGAAGTCGGTGGCCGTGAAGCAGTGCAGGACCACGGTCAGCCCCTCGGCGTGCTCGGTGAGTATGGCAAAGGTCTCGCCGGCTGCCTCGCGCGTGTGCACGACCACCGGGCTGCCGGTCGCGCGCGCCAGCCCGAGCTGGTCGATGAACGCGGCCCGCTGCACATCGCGTGGCGAGTGGTCGCGGTAGAAATCGAGACCGCACTCCCCCACGGCGACCGTCTTGGGATGCGCCAGCAGATGCTGAAGCCCGGTGCGCACGACACCATCGAAGTGCACCGCGTCGTGGGGATGCATGCCCACGACCGCGTAGATCTCGTCGTGCCGCCCCGCAAGTTCGACCGCCCCGCGTGACGACCTCAGGTCGGTGCCGATCGCCAGCACGACGTCGACCCCGGCCTCGCGGGCGTCGGCAAGCACATCGGCCGCCGGCGCCTTGAGCATCTCGAAATGACAGTGAGTGTCGATCAGACCCATCGCCGCTGCGCTCCCTTCACCCGCCGGCCGACTGCGCGCCTCACTCCTTCGTCGTCTCGATACGCGGGAAGAGGGGCGGCGCCTGGTCGGCGGCAACGCCGCCGGTCACGCCGCCCCACACGGCCTTGTCGAGCAGCAGGTCGGACTCACTGCGGGGCTGGCCCAGCCGCCGCAGCATCTCGACCGCCGTGCCAGGCACGACCGGATACAGACACAGCGCCACGAGGCGCTGGCCGGCCACCAGCCCGAGGAGCACCTCGTCGAGCCGGCCGGCCAGCGCCTCGTCTTTGGCCAGCCTCCAGGGCGCCTCTTCCTCAACATAGCGGTTGAGCCGCCGCACATACTCCCAGATGGCCTCGAGCGCCGTCGTCAGCTCGAGCGAGTCAAAACGCTCGCCGCTCTGCGCGACCATTGCTTCGCCCTGCGCGCGCAGCTCGGCAAGCGCCACCGCGCCCGGGTCGGCCGCCGGCACCATCCCCCCCCGGTACTTGCCGATCATCGACACACTGCGACTGACCAGGTTGCCGAGTTCGTTGGCGAGTTCGTTGTTGTAGCGCTGTTCGAAGCCCTCGAGCGAGATCGCCCCGTCGGCCCCGAAACTCACCTCGCGGATGAGGTAGAAGCGCAGAGGATCGACGCCGTGCTCGTCGATCACCGCGAACGGGTCGAGCACGTTGCCGCGAGTCTTGCTCATCTTCTCGCCGCCCATGAGCAGATAGCCGTGGATGAACTCGCCCTCCGGCAGCTCGTAGCCGGCGCTCATCAGCAGAGCCGGCCAGATCACGGCGTGGAACTTGAGGATGTCCTTGGACATCAGGTGCACCTGAGCCGGCCAATAGCGCTCGACCAGGTCTTCGCCCGGCCGTGCATAGGTCAGCGCCGACAGATAGTTGATGAGCGCGTCGACCCACACGTAGATGACCTGCCGCGAGTCCCAGGGCACCGGTACGCCCCAAGTCAGCGTCTCGCGACTGATCGAGATGTCGTCCAGCCCGCGCTCGACGAACGAGAGCGCCTCGTTGTAACGCGTCTTGGGCCGCACCCAGTCCGGATTGGCTCGGAAGTAGTCGCTCAGGCGGTCCTGATACCTGCTGAGCAAGAAGTAGTAGTTCTCCTCTTCGAGCCACTCCGGCGGCACGCCGTGGTCGGGGCAGCTGCCGTCGACCAGGTCGTCTTCCTTCCAGAAGCCTTCGCAATGAGTACAGTAGAGGCCGCCGTAGCTGCGCTTCTCGATATCGCCGTTGTCGTACATGCGCTGCACGAAGTCCTGCACGAAACGCTCGTGTCCGGCGTCGGTCGTGCGCATGAAGAAGTCGGCCGTGGCACCGACCGTAGCCGTCATCTCGCGGAACTTCTGTGAGAGTTCGTCAACGTGCTCGCGCGGCGAAAGGCCGCGCTCAGCGGCCGCCTGGGCGACCTTGTTGCCGTGCTCGTCGGTGCCGGTCAGGAAGAAGACGTCGTCGCCCTTCTGGCGATGGTAACGGGCGAGGATGTCGGTGGCTATCGTCGTGTAGGCGTGGCCGAAGTGCGGCTCGCCGTTCAGGTAGTAGATGGGTGTCGTCAGATAGAAACGACTCATCGGCGACTCATCCCTTGGTCTCTTCCTTGCGCTTCTTGAGCGCGAAACCGTAGCTGCCGATCTTCTCGCCCAGCGTCCAGTAGTCACCGTTGACGTAGGCGAGCGCGTCGACCTTTGAAGCGACCAGCCGGCCGCGCGAATCGACGACGTCGTCGTCGTAGTGCGCAGCCACGATCTCGCCGATGAACAGATCGTGAGCGCCGAGGCTGAGCCGGTGCCGGGTGACGCATTCCAGATTGACCGGGCACTCGCCGATCAGTGGCGCCGAGACGCGAGATGCCGGCAGAGCGTGGAAGCCGCACTCCTTGAACTTGTCGACGTCGCGACCCGACACCTGTCCGCAGTAGTCGACCGCCTCGACCTGGGTGGCGCGAGGGATGTTGACGACGAAGTCATGGGTGCGCTGCAGCAGCTCGTAGGAATAGCGCGAGGGGCGCACGGCGATGCCCACCATAGGCGGCGCCGAGCACACCGTTCCCACCCAGGCCAGGGTGATGATGTCCGCCTTCTTGGGGCCGTCGGCGATGCTCACCATGACGGCCGGCACGGGTAGAAGCACGGTCGCCGGTCGGCGCTGGATCTTCATCGGACTCCTCCTCGAGACGGGCGTGACAGACCTGCGGCCGGTATCCTACACCGCAGGCACTCGGGTATGATTCCCGCATGAGCGAATCCATGCCGTACGCGGGCGTTGCCACCTTCCTCAAGGCGCCACTCAACCCTCAAGCCACCAGGGCCGACGGCGACGTCGGCGTGCTGGGCATCCCCTGGGACGAGGGTACGACGTCGCGACCCGGCGCGCGCTACGGACCGCGCGCCCTGCGCGACGTCTCCACCTTCTGGGCCTACCGCGAAGACGGCGCCGCCTACTTCGACGGCGAGGCCGGGGTCGAGTTGCTCGGCGGCGTGCGCTTCGTCGATTGCGGCGACGTCGACCTGGCGCCCATGGGTTCGAACGATCTCAACCACCCGCGCATAGGCGGGGCGGTGGGGCGCATCATCGACGGCGGCCTCTTCCCCCTCGTGCTTGGCGGTGACCACTCCATCACCTATCCGATCCTCAAGGGCCTGGTCGCGGCGCGTGACGGCACCCCCGTGCAGCTCGTCCATTTCGACACCCACATGGACTACTGGGAAGACGAAGACGGCTCGTCCCACACGCATGCCAGCCCCATCATCCGCGCCCACGAGGACAAGCTCGTCACCTCGATCACCCAGTACGGTATCCGCGGCCTGCACACGGCTGCCGACAACATCGCCCTCGCACAGGAGCGCGGAGTGCGCATCTTCTGGTGCGAGCCGGCGATGGCCACCCCGGTCGGCGAACTCGTGGCCCATCTCGAAGAAGGCGCCGATACCTACCTCACTTTCGACATCGACTGCCTCGACCCGGCCATCGCGCCCGGCACCGGCACGCCCGAGCCGGGCGGCTTCGGCTACTACGACGTCAAAGCGATCCTGCGCGCCGTCGCACAGAGAGTGAACCTGGTCGGCATGGACCTGGTCGAGGTCGCCCCCGCCTACGACTCGCCGGGCCAGGTCACCGCCCTGCACGGCGTACGACTCATCCTCGACACCCTGGGAGCCGCCTTCGCGCGTTGACCGCTTGCCGGCACGGCGAGCTGATCGCGCGGGTTAGGGCCCGCCCTCAGCGGGGCACCTTTCGGTCATGGAAGAAGATCACGAGAGAGGCCCACAAGAAGCCGCCCGTCGCTTCCCCTTTCCCTACGGGCTGACAGGCGTCGTGGTCGGTATGCTGCTCGGCTACCTCTACGTGCGCGCGACCGGCTACGGCTGAACCCAGACACCGATGGCGATCGGTGCGATCGCCGGAGCAGTCGTAGGCTGGGGGATCGAGTTCTTCGTGTCGGCGAGGCGGGCGGCCTGAAGGCCGCCCTCATCCGCTCGCCGCAAGCACGCCCTGAGTTCTACCCGAGAGCCGCCGCCAGCGCGGCGATATGGTCCGGCGTCGTCCCGCAACAGCCGCCCAGTACGGCGGCGCCCCTGGCGACGAACCGCGCCGTCACTTCGGCGAAATGCGCGGGCGTCTCGTCGTAGGTCGTGTGCCCGCCTTCCAGGCGAGGCTGACCAGCGTTGGGCTGAAAGATCAGCGGTGCCTGGGTCGCGGCGCGAAACTCGTCGACCAGCGGTAGCATCTCCTCGGCGGTGATGCTGCAATTGGCGCCGACCAGGTCGGCGCCCAGTTCCAGCAGTGCCTCGGCAGCCTGCTCTGGCGACGTGCCCATCATCGTGCGAAAGCCTTTGGGCGACGACTTGAAGGTCAAAGTCGCCATCACCGGCAGCTTGCTCACAGCGCGCACGCCGGAGACCGCCGCCTTGGCTTCTTCGAGATCGAACATCGTCTCGATGCTGAACAGGTCGACGCCGCCCTGGGCCAGAGCCTCGGCCTGCTCGGCGAAGACGTCGCGCAGCTCGCGCGGGTCACCGTCACCGAGCGGCTTGAGCAACACGCCGCTCGAACTGATCTCCCCGGCCACCAGCTTGCCAGGCGCGACCTCGTCGCGCACCGTGGTGGCGATGCGCGCCGCCGCCAGATTGAACTCCTGAGTACGCTCGGCGCAGCGGTAGGCGCCCAGCTTGGCGCGCGTGCCCCCGAAGGTGTTGGTCTGCACGATCTCGGCGCCGGCGGCGAAGTAGGCCCGGTGGATATCGGCGACCACATCTGCGTTGGCGACGTTCCACTCCTCGGGGCACTCCTGCGAGCGATACCCGGCGGCGATGAGCTGCGTGCCCATGGCGCCGTCGAAGAGCAGCGTGCGTCGCTCGATCTCTGTCAGGAAATCCACGTGCCGCCTCCGTCATCCGCTGCTGAAGTCGATCGCGGCCTCGCGACCGCCGGCCGACACTGCCGAGCCGCGAGTGTATCAGTGTGCAACGGAGGCAACGATGCGCTTGGCCTCGTTGGCCGGCAGGCCGCAGCAGATGCTGAGGGCGGCGGCGGCGTCACGACGGCTCAGCCCGCGCCCGACCAGCGCCGCCGCCGCCGCTCGCACCTGCTGGCCGCTGCGCGTCGTCTCGTCGAGCGGTTCGCCCAAGTCGAGGACCAGGGTGATCTCGCCCTTGACCTCGCCGCCGGCCGGATAGCGCTGCGCCAGCTCGTCGAGTCTGCCGCGCAACACCTCTTCGTGCAGCTTCGTGAGCTCGCGGCACACGGCGCCGGTCGTCGCCGGCGCCAGCTCGGCGAGCTCCGTCAGGCTCTTCCCCAGCCGCTTCCCCGTCTCGAAGGCCACGACCACGCCGCCGTGCCGTTGCCAGCCAACGAATTCGGCGCGCAGCTCCGCTGCGCGCCGCGGCAGATAGCCGACGAAGCGAAAGCCACGATCGTCTGCCAGCCCCGAGGCGACCAAAGCAGTGGTCACCGCCGACGGGCCCGGCAGCACAGTGAGCGACAGCCCCTCAGCGACCGCCCGCGCCACCAGCCGCATGCCCGGGTCCGAGACCGCCGGCATGCCGGCGTCAGTGACCAGAGCGACGTCCTTGCCGTCACGCACCAGGCCCAGGATGTAGTCGGTCTTCTTGGCCTCGTTGTGGGCGAACAGGCTGGTCGACGGCGTGTGGATGTCGAAGCGCGCCAGCAGCTTGCGAGTATGGCGCGTGTCCTCGGCGGCGATGAGGTCGACCGAGCGCAGCGCCCCGAGCAGACGTGGCGTGACGTCGTCGAGGTTGCCGATCGGGGTGGCACAGACGTAGAGCACGGCCCTCTCGCTCACACCCGCCTCGCCACGACCATCAGCTCCCATTCGTCAAGATCGACCGGCCGGCGGCCGAAAGACCCCGCCGTACCACCCCAGATGTGTTCGACCTCGAAGCCCGCCAGCCGCAAGAGCAACGCCAGCTCGGTCGGCACGTAGACGCGCTGCCGGCCGGCGATCGTCTGCGGACCAGCCGGTGTCTCCCAAGTGAACTCCTCACTCTCGACCATCGCGACCGGATCAAAGAGACCGCGCTCCGCGTCGTCCTGACCCTGTCGCCGCACGAGCGCAAAGGCGCTCAAGGCCGTGAGGATCAAACGCCCTCCCGAGCGCAACGCCTTGTGGACGCAACGCAGGATGGCCAGGTCACGATCGACGGGGTCGTCACCATAGCCGAGCAGACAGAAAGCCCCCTCACAGAGGCACACGGCGGCGTCGAACGGCTCGGCGACCGTGAAGTCCGTGGCGTCGGCCTCGATCAACTCTACCTCCACGCCTTGCTCGCGAGCGGCGCGAGAAGCCTCGGCAAGCATGCCGGTGGAGATATCGAGGCCGGTGACTCGATACCCGCGCTTGGCTAGCGCGACCGTATGTCTACCGGTCCCGCAGCCCACGTCGAGGATGCGGGAGTCGGGGGCGAGGTCGAGTTCCTCGACGAGGAACTCGACCTCGCCCTCTGTCCCGCGCGTGAAGACCTCGTCCATGTACTGCGGCGCGCAGGCGTTGAAGAAATCTCTCCAGGGATTCGCCTCGACCACGTGCCCCCCTCGGGTAGCCGCCACCGTCGGTGCCATTCTCTCACAGGGACTGACGGCGGCGGATGATGGATCAGGCCGGCGACGATCCGTTCGCCAGCGTGTGCGTGGAACGCGCTGGGGCAGGAGTCGCTCATGCGACCCCCGCCCCAACCCAGCCTGCGTCGAGACACAGACTACGGAGCAAGCCGGAACGACGACCGCAGGCGCAACGAGCGCCGCGCAGCCGAGTGCCGCCTAGCTGCGGTCGCCGCTTCTCGCGGCTGTGGCCCGCGGTCGCGTTCCCGTACTGGATGTATCGGCAACAGTCGCCG
>Ga0315283_10004747_pt1 | contig 11885 bp, 10 predicted proteins | sample YL17G09_0_MG_FD_204541 | JGI IMG/M metagenome (GOLD analysis project Ga0315283, IMG submission 204541) | Sediment microbial communities from Yellowstone Lake, YNP, Wyoming, USA - YL17G09_0 | ecosystem: Environmental > Aquatic > Freshwater > Lake > Sediment | place: USA: Wyoming | collected...
TGCTGCGCGTCGCCCACTACCACACGCGCGACGAGCGCGCCTACGAGCTCGAAGACGCCGAGGGCGACCTGGAGCGCGCCGCGGAGCTGCTGCGCAGCCGCGGCGTCACCGTCCACACCCTCATGGTTCACGGTGAGCCGGCCGAGGCGATCCTGCAACAGGCCGCCGAGCTCAAGCCCGATCTGATCGCCATGGCCACGCACGGGCACGGCTGGGCGAAGCGCATCGTGCTGGGCAGCGTGGCCGACCACGTGCGGCACAACAGTGACGTACCGCTGCTGCTGCTCAAGAGCCGCGCCAGCGGCTGAGCTGGGCGCCCGGTCGGCGGGCACGCGACACCCAGCCGGTCCTGAGGTACACTGACGGCAGGGATCTTTGGGGCGCCGCGGGGGGAGGAGTCGGCCATGGCCAAGACAGCACGTAGATGGTGGTCGCCGTGGTGGGCCAAGGTCCTTGTGGTCGTCGCCGTCCTCGGCATCCTGTTCATAGGCGGCTCGGCGTTTGCCGCCAAGTTCACCGAGAGCAACAAGTTCTGCGGCACGGACTGTCACGAGATGTGGCCGTACCGCGACACATGGGAGAAGTCGACGCACAAGAACGTCGACTGCGTGCAGTGCCACATCCCGCCGGGCCCCGCGAACTTCGTGAAGACCAAGCTCGTGGCCTCGCGGGAGGTCTGGGTGCACTTCACGGGCGTCTCGAAGAAGCCCATCCAGGTGACCCGTCACATCTCCAACGCCACCTGCAACCGCTCCGGCTGCCACACCGGTGCTCAGACAAGCAAGACGCTCAAGCTCGGCACGCCGGCGCCGGTCACGTTCCAGCACGGCAGCGAAGGGCATACGAAGCAGCTGTGTGTCGCCTGCCACGCGGCGCTGGTCCACGCCGGCGCGCCCGGCGTCACCGCGGCGCCGGCGAACTCGATGCCGTCGTGCTTCGGTTGTCACAAGGACGGCACCAAGAACTGCACATACTGCCACAAGCCGCCGCACGCCGACCGGGGCCCCTGCCAGGACTGCCACAGCATCGACAGCTGGACCGGTGGCAAGAACTTCTCGCACCCCGGCGGGCCGCTGACCGGCAAGCACGGGCAGGTCTCGTGCCAGACGTGCCACACTCAGGGCGTCTCGGTGAAGCCCGACGGCTGCATCAACTGCCACGGCGATCAGCACAACGGCCTGACTACCTGCGACGCTTGCCACACGATCCAGAACTGGAACCCGTCGAAGTTCTCGCATCCGCAAGAGGGCGAACATGTCCCGGCCGGGGAAGTCCCGCTGCAGTGCAACGATTGCCACACCGCCGGGTTCGGCCAGCCGGCCAGTTGCCCGTGCCACGGAGGCAGTGCTCCGAGCGGCGGCGGTTGATCGCCGCCTAGTCACTCCTCCCAGTCGTGGAACGCCTCGCCCTCTTCGACATCGATTGCACGCTCATCGACGGCCACGGCGCCGGCGGACGCGCTATCATGCGCGCCATCAAGGACGTGTACGGCGTCGAGGGTGAGCTCGGCGACTACAGCTTCCACGGCCGCACCGACCCCGGCATCGTCCGCGACCTCGCCGACCTGTGGGGCGCCGGCGACCCCGAGGCCATCGTGGGCCGCTACGAAGGCGAGACGCAGCCGCAAGTGGTGCACGACCTGGCCGAGCAGCTCGGCACGCCCGATGACCTCATCGACGCGCTGGTGGACCAGTGCGTGGCGCGCTACGTGGAGCTCATCGAGGAAGAGGTCGGCAGGGTGCATATCGAGGTCCTGCCCGGCGTCAAGGAGCTGGTCACGGCGCTGGCCGCCGACCGGCGTGTGCTGCTGGGGCTGCTCACGGGCAACGTCACGGAGGGCGCGCGCATCAAGCTGGCGCCCACGGGGCTGTACGCGCTGTTCCAGGTGGCGGCCTACGGCTCCGATTCGGCGCTGCGTGCGGAGTTGCCTGCGATCGCCGTGGCCCGCGCCGAGAAGCTCGCCGGCCGGCGCTTCGCCGGCAAGGAGATCGTGGTCCTCGGCGACACGCCGGCCGACATCGAGTGCGGCGCCGCGCTGGGCGTGAAGGCGATCGCCGTGGCGACAGGGCGTCACAGCCTCGACGAACTCGCCGCCCACAAGCCGGACTACCTCTTCGAAGACATGAGCGACTGGCGCACGGTGTACGAGGCCATTCTGGCCTGAACCGCCTTCGGCGACTGGTCAGCCGAAGCGGTCAGGAGAGAGCGGACCCAGGTCGAGCGACAGCTGCCTGCCGCCGGCCAGCTCGGCGACCAGCCTACCGGTGATCGGACCCAGCGAGAGGCCCATCATGCAGTGGCCGGTGGCCAGGATCACGCGCTCGCGCCGCGGCACGCGCCCGACGACCGGCAGGCCGTCGGGCGTCACCGGCCGCGGCCCCCGCCAGATCTGCCGCAGCGGCCCATCGTCGGGGATACCCATCACCCGCTGGACGGCGCGTCTCAGACCGGCGACGCGCTTGCGGCGGATCGTCATGTCCCAGCCGGAAAGCTCGAGAGTGCTGCCGAGGCGCAGGGCGTCGCCCAGCGGGGTCAGCACGCAGTGCGCGTCGCCCAGATACAACGGGACGTCGGGGAAATCGGCCGGGCGGTCGACGTCAACGCTGTAGCCTTTGGCGGGCTCGATCGGCAGCGCCAGCCCCAGCCCCCTTGCGAGGGCAGGCGTCCAGGCGCCGGCCGCCAGCACGACCTGGTCGGCGACGAAGTCGCCGCGGGTCGTGACCACCTTGACGGCGCCCGCTCCGGCCGGTTCGAGAGCGATCGCTTCGACGCCGCGAAGCACCTCGGCGCCCGCAGTCGCGGCCTTGTCCGCCACGGCGCGCGTGAAGAGCGCCGGGTCCATGTGCCCGTCGTCGGGGAACAAGAGGGCGCCGGCAAGCTCGCCGCGTAGGCCTGGGTAGCGGGCGCGGACCTCGGCGGGACTGAGCACGTCGGCGCGCACGCCCAGGTCGCGTTGCGTTTCGGCCTCCTTCTCGGCCTCCTCCATGGTCGCCCGCTTCTCGTAGGCCTGGAGCACACCGTGGCGACGATAGAGCCAGCCTTCCCCACCCTCACGGGCGAGCTCGTCGTGCAGGTCGGCGCTGGCCACGTTCAGGGCACGGAGCACCGGCGCGGATGTCCGCGCTCTGGCGGTCGTCGCGGCGGCCCGGTAGAGCCAAAGCCAGCGCAGAAGAGCTCCGCTGGGGCGCGGCGCGATGTAGAAGGGGCTCGAACTGTCACGCATCCAGCGCAAGCCTTGGCCGAGGGCGCCGGGCGCGGCCAGAGGCGTGACGTAGCTCGGTACGAGGAGGCCGCAGTTCGCGTAGGCCCCGCTGTTCGGTGGGCAGACCTCGGCTTCCTTCTCGATCAGCGTGACCGAGGCTCCGTCCACGGCCAGAGCTTGGGCGGCGCAAGTCCCTACGGGCCCGCCGCCGATCACAATGACGTCGCAGCGCACGCTCATGTCGGTCTCCCTCCGTCCGCGTCTGGCCCTTATGCTAGCGAAGTTCTAACATCGGGTCGCTAGAGTCGAGCGCTGGCCGACAGTAAATGCATACGGCGGTGACGATGGCCAGAGAGAGCGTGCTCGTCGTGGACGACGAGCGAGACATCCTTGAGCTCGTCAAGTACAACCTCGACAAAGAGGGCTACCAGGTGACCGCGGTCGCGACCGGTGAGGACGCCCTCGCCGCGGCGCGTACCAGGATGCCCGACATCATCATCCTCGACCTCATGCTGCCCGGCGTGGACGGCCTCGAGGTCTGCCGGCGCCTTAAGGGCGACTTCAAGACGCGCACCATACCCATCGTGATGCTCACCGCCAAGGGCGACGAGGCCGATGTGGTCACGGGCCTGGAGCTCGGCGCGTCGGACTACGTCACCAAGCCGTTCAGCCCTCGGGTGCTCACGGCGCGCATCCGCGCCGTGCTGCGTCGCGGCAATGAGGCCGAAGACGACGGGGCGACGATCCACATCAAGGACCTGACCATCCACCCCGGCAGGCACCAGGTTTTCGTCAAGGATAAGCCCGTCGAGCTCACGGCCACGGAGTTCCGCATCCTGCTGTATCTGGCAAAGCGTCCCGGATGGGTGTTCACGAGGCAGCAGATCGTCGATGCGGCGCAGGGGGACGAGGTCTTCGTCAGCGATCGTTTTGTCACCGACCGTTCGGTCGACGTGCACATCGTGTCGCTGCGCCGCAAGCTTGGGTCCGCGGGCGCCTCCATCGAGACCGTGCGCGGCGTGGGCTACCGACTGCAGGACGCCTGACCCGTGCGCAGGCCCCATCTCTTCTGGCGGATCTATGCGACCTACCTGGTCGTCATCGTGCTCTGCACGGCCGCCGTTGGCTTCTACGCCGTGCGCTCCGCACGGAGCTTCTATGTGCAGCACACCGAGAGCGAGCTGCAGGCCCGAGCGCAGCTCGTGCGCGAGCAGGTCGCCACGCAGATCGGTACGCAGAGCGCCGAGCAGCTCGAGCTGCTCGTCCGCCGTCTGGGCGCCGCCTCGGACACGCGCATCACCCTGATCTCCGCGGGGCAGCCGGGCGCGCCCGTCGGCGCCGTTCTGGCCGATTCCGACGCCGTGCCCGGCCAGATGGAGAACCATAGCGACCGCCCCGAATTCAAGGAGGCGCTGCAGGGACGCATCGGCGTCTCGATCCGCCGCAGCCCCACACTCGGCGAAGACATGATGTACGTGGCCGTGCCGATCACAGAAGACGGGCAGGTGACCGCAGTGGTTCGCGCGGCGATCCCGCTCACGACCGTGAACCACGCTCTCTACGACCTCTACTGGCGTATCGGCCTGAGTGCTCTGCTGGTCGCCGTGCTGGCGGCCGTGATCGGCCTCTACGTCTCACGACGTATCAGTGGGCAGGTGCGCGAGATCAAGGAGGGCGCCGAGCGCCTGGCCGGGGGAGACTTCACGCACAAGCTGTTCGTGCCGCGCACGGAGGAGTTCGCGGCGGTCGCGGAGAGCCTGAACCATATGGCCGAGGAGCTCGACGACAAGATCGGCACTCTCACCCGCGAGCGCAACGAGCGCGAGGCCGTCCTCTCCAGTATGGTCGAGGGGGTGCTGGCTGTGGACGCCGACGAGCGCATCATCGCGGTCAACGCGGCGGCGGCGGGCCTCATCGACGTCGAGCCCGCCGCGGCAGAGGGCCGCACCATCCAGGAAGTCCTCCGTAACCCCGATCTGCAGCGCGTCGTGGCGCGGACGTTGTCGGGGCACGAGCCGGTTGAGGCTGACATCGTGATGCGCGTCGGCTCCGAGGACCGCTATCTGCAGGCCAACGGTACGCTGCTTCGCGCGAGCGACGACGACGAAAGCCCCGTCGGCGCCGTCGTCGTCCTCAACGACGTCACCCGCCTCAAGCGGCTCGAGGCCGTGCGCCGCGACTTCGTCGCCAATGTGTCGCACGAGCTCAAGACGCCGGTCACCTCGATCAAGGGCTTCGCCGAGACTCTCGAGGACGGCGCCCTCGACGACCCCGTGGCGGCGCGCCGTTTCGTGCGCATCATCGCCGGCCAGGCAGACCGGTTGAACTCGATCATCGGCGATCTGCTTGCGCTATCGACGCTCGAGCAGCGCGAGAACGAGCCGCGCCTCAGCCTCGAGGAGGCCGACGTGTGCGACGTCGTGCACGTCGCCGTCGAGGTCTGCGAGCCCAAGGCGCAGGCCAAAGGTATCGCCATCGAGGTCTCGTGCCCGAGCTGCGTGCTCGCGGCCGTGAACCCCCCGCTTCTCGAGCAGGCCGTGGTCAACCTCGTCGACAACGCGGTCAAGTACAGCCCCGAAGGCAGCGCCGTCGAGGTGGCTCTGGTCGAGGCTGTGGATGAGATCGTCATCAGCGTGAGAGACCGCGGGCCAGGTGTACCGCGCGAACATCTGCCACGTTTGTTCGAGCGTTTCTACCGCGTCGACAAGGCCCGCAGCCGCGATCTCGGCGGGACGGGCCTTGGGCTGGCGATCGTCAAGCACATCGCCCAGGCGCACGGCGGACGGGTGTCTGTCGACAGCCGCGTGGGCGAGGGCAGCACTTTCCGCATCCACATCCCCCGTGCCTGACGCGGACGTCCCGCGCGCTTCTCGCCGCAATCTGACGCGGCGCTAACCGTTTGCTCACACACGCTGGGTATGTTCCTGCTCGGTGGCGTACCCACGCTGCCGTCTGTCAGGGAATGACGGGACGAGAACATCACGTGAGAGAGGGCACCGCATGAAGACGACATCGCGCTCCTGGCGCCTCCTGCTTCTGGCAACCGCCGTACTGGCGATCGCAGCCCTTGGCGTGGCCGGCTGTGGCGGAAGCGGCACCACAGACGCCGGCGGCGTCCCTGCTCCGGCGATCTCAGGCTTCACTCCGCAGCCGATGGCCGCCGACACCATCCTCGGCGCCGGCGCCAGCTTCCCCGCCCCTCTGTACATGAAGTGGGGCTCCGACTACAACGGCGTGTCCGGCGTGAAGCTCAACTACCAGAGCATCGGCTCCGGTGGCGGCATCGCCGCGATCGAAGCCAAGACCGTGGACTTCGGCGCCTCGGATGCCCCGCTCGAGCAGGCCGAGCTCGAGGCCAACGGCCTCGCGCAGTTCCCGATGGTCGTCGGCGGCGTCGTGCTCGTCGTCAATCTCGACGGCGTTGCCGACGGTCAGCTCAAACTCACCTCGGACCTCTTGGCCGGCATCTACATGGGCACCATCACGACGTGGAACGATCCGGCCATCGCCAAGGTGAATCCCGGCGTCACCCTGCCGGCGACCAAGATCTACGTCGTTCACCGCTCCGACGGATCTGGCACCACGTGGATCCTCACCCACTACCTCACCGACGCCGCGGGCAGCGTCTGGACCGCGGGCGCCGACAAGGAGATCGCCTGGCCGGTCGGCGTGGGCGGCAAGGGCAACGAGGGTGTCGCCGCCAGCGTCCAGCAGCTCAGCGGCTCGATCGGCTACGTAGAGTACGCCTACGCGAAGCAGACCGGCATGACCACCGCGCAACTCCAGAACAAGGACGGCCAGTGGGTCAAGCCGAGCATCGCGAGCTTTAGTTCAGCGGCGTCGAACGCCGACTGGAAGGCCAGTCTTCCGAGCATGTACATGGTTCTCGTCAACCAGCCCGGCGCCGACTCGTGGCCCATCACCGGAGCCTCGTTCATCCTCATGCAGAAGGACCAGGCCGACGCCGCTCGTGGCAAGGCAGCGCTCGAGTTCTTCAACTGGGGCTACACCAACGGCGCCGACGCAGCCACGGCTCTGGACTACGTGCCGATCCCGGCCGATGTGTACAAGCTGGCGCAGGACCAAGTCTGGCCGACGATCACCGTGAGCGGTACGCCGGTCTGGCCGTGACCGCCCAGCACTGAGCTGACTCCCGGGAGGCAGGACCTGTGAGCACAGTCGAGTTCGACGCACCAACAAGCCCCAGTGCGCCCCGCGGCGCCGCGCAAGCGGCGCCGCGGGGCCACCGCCTTCGACTCGGCGATCCGATCTTCCGGGTCGTGGCCACGGCGTGCGGCCTGGCCCTCGCCGCGGCCATGTTCGGCCTGGCCGGCGTGCTCATCTACAACTCGTGGCCGGCTATCAGCGGTCTCGGGACGAGTGTCCTCACCACCGTCGCCTGGTCGCCGGTCGACCACCAGTACGGCGCGCTCGCGGCCCTGGCCGGCACCTTCCTCTCCACGCTCGTGGCGATGGTCATCGCGGTGCCACTGGCGCTCGTCATCGCCCTGCTGCTGGTCGAGCTCGTCCACCCAGCCGTCGCGCACGTGGTGGGCACGGCCATCGAGATGCTCGCCGCCATCCCCAGCATCATCTTCGGCATGGTCGGCATCTTCGTCATCGTGCCGTTCATCCAGGACAAGTTCATGCCCTGGCTGATGGGAACGCCGCTCGGGAACCTGCCCGGCATCAAGCCGGGCGAGCAGTTCCAAGGCGGCGGCGTGTCGATCTTCACCGCCGGCGTCGTCCTTGCTTTCATGGTGCTGCCTTACATCACGGCGGTATCACGTGATGTGCTCAGGATGGTGCCTCAGGTCACCAAGGAGGCCGGCTACGGCATGGGCTCCACGACCTGGGAGGTCATGCACAAGATCAGTCTGCGCTACGCGAACAGCGGTATCGTGGGCGCCGTCTTCATCGGCCTCGGCCGTGCCCTCGGCGAGACCATGGCAGTCGCCTTTCTCATCGGCAGCGTCTACACGTCGATCCCGCACTCGCTGTTCGATCCTGGCACCTCCATCGCCTCCCTCATTGCCAACACCTTCAGCGAGGCGACCGACAAGATCCAGGTGAGCGCGCTGATCGAGCTTGGCCTCATCCTGTTCCTCATCACCGTGGTGTTCCAGATCCTCGCGCAGGTCTGGCTGCGCCGCGTGCAGCGCGCGACCGGCGGACGGGCATGAATAGCCACCGAAGGCAAGCTATCGAGCGGGGCGCCGGAGGGGCACCGCTCTGCGCCGTGGCCGACGTCCGCGACTTCGCGCCGCCGCGCCGCCGCTCCATCGCGCGGCGCAAAGCGACCGACCTCGTCGTCAAGGGCTTCTCCTGGATCGGCGCCTCGGTCGGTATCGCCGTCATGGCCTTCATCGTCTGGGAGGTCGTGGTGCGCGGGGCCGCCGCCCTGAACGTGGCGTTCTTCACGCAGCCCACGCCGATGGACGTCACGACCAACGCCGGCGGCTTCGCCAACGCCATCCTCGGCACGATCGTGATCACCGGTGTCGCCGCGCTCATCGCCATCCCCATGGGGTTCATGGGCGGCGTGTACCTCGCCGAGTTCGGCCGCAACGGACGCATCGCCACCGGCGTGCGCATGATCGCCAACGTGGTGATGGGCGTGCCGTCGATCATTGTCGGCGTGTTCGCGTTCGCGACCATCGTGAAGCCCGTGCACCACTACTCCGGCTTCGCCGGCTCGGTGGCGCTCGCCTTCATCATGCTGCCGGTCATGGCGCGCACCACCGAGGACATCCTTAATCTGGTGCCCAACGAGCTGCGCGAGTCGGGGCTGGCCATGGGCGCGCCGCGCTGGAAGGTCACGCTCGGCGTGGTCTGCAAGGCGGCGCGCGGCGGCCTCATCACGGGCGCGTCCCTCGCCATCGTGCGCGTCGCCGGCGAGACGGCGCCGCTGCTCTTCACCGTTCTCAGCAGCCCGTACTGGATGACGGGCCTCTTCGGACCGGGCGGTTTCTTCGGCGGCCCGGTCGCCAACCTCACGAAGACCATCTACGACTTCTCCAGCTCTCCGTACCCGCATTGGCAGGAGCTCGCCTGGGCCGGGGCGCTGGTCATCATCATCGCAGTGCTCGGCATGAACATCCTGGTCAGACTCATCTTCCAGCGAGGCAAGAAATGATGGTAGGGACGACAGTGGACGAACCGACTCAGATCCACAGCCAGGCGACAGTGGTCCCTCCGCGCCTCGAGGTGGCCGAGGACCGGCGCGGCGCCGGCGAGGATTTCGCCGCGCTGCCTACAGAGATCGCCGTGCGGGACCTCGATTTCTTCTACGGCAAGGAGCAGGCGCTCTTCACCAACACCATCGACATCAAGAAGAACCGCGTGACCGCGGTCATCGGCCCTTCGGGGTGCGGCAAGTCGACGCATATCCGCGCCTACAACCGCATCTTCAACCTGTACCGCGAGCAGAAGGCGAAGGGCGAGATCCTCTTCGATGGCGCCAATGTGCTGTCGTCGCAGACCGACCTGCTCGACCTGCGGCGGCGCATCGGCATGATCTTCCAGAAGCCGAGCCCGTTCCCGATGACCGTCTTCGACAACGTCGCCTATGGTCTTCGTCAGCACTACCGTCTAAGCCGCTCCGACCTCTCCCACCGGGTCGAGGACGCGCTCAAGCGCTCGGCGATCTGGGACGAGGTCAAGGACAAACTGCACCAGCCGGGCAACGCGCTCTCCGGCGGCCAGCAGCAGCGGCTGTGCATCGCGCGCGCCATCGCCGCCGAGCCGGACGTACTGCTCATGGACGAGCCCTGCTCTGCCATCGACCCGGTGGGCACCGCCAAGATCGAGGAGCTCATCCTCGCTCTCAAGAGCAAGTACACGATCGTGCTCGTCACGCACAACATGCAGCAGGCGGCCCGCGTGAGCGACTACACGGCCTTCTTCTTCCAGGGCCGCATCGTCGAGTTCGGGCCGACGACGAAGATCTTCTCCAACCCCGCGGAGAAGCAGACCGAGGAATACATCACCGGCCGCTTCGGCTGAGCCCGAGGATCACATGAGACATCTGGAACGCGAGATCGACAGGCTCAAGCGCAAGATCCTGGCCCTCGGAGCTCTGGTGGAGAACAATCTGCGCCTGGCCTTCCAGGCCATCGAGAGCCGCGACGCCGACAAGGGTCACCGGGTGATGGTCACCGACATCCTGATCGACGAGCAGGAGGTCGACGTCGAGGAGGAGTGCCTTAAGATCCTGGCGCTCTACCAGCCGGTGGCCAGCGACCTGCGCTTTCTCGTCGCCGTCATCAAGATCAACAGCGAGCTGGAGCGCATCGGCGACCTCGCCTCGAACATCGGCGAGCGCGCTATCTCGCTGGCCCAGGAGCACCCGGTCCCGATGCCCGGTTGTTTCGCTGTCATGGCGGAGCGCACGGGGACCATCCTGGAGAAGTCGCTCGACGCCCTGGTGCGGCAGGACTCGGTCACGGCGCGCCTCGTGCTGGCCGCGGACGACGAGATCGACGCGCTGTACCGTTGCCTCATCGAGGATCTCAAAGCGATCATCCTCACGGACCCGGAGCACCTTGACGCGATCGTCCTCCTGTTCAGCGTCGCGCGGTACCTAGAGCGGCTGGCGGACCACGCCACCAACATCGCCGAGGACGTGCTCTACATGGTCGAGGGCGAGATCCACCGCCATGAGATGCCGGCCCCGCCGGCCCCGCCGGCCCCGCTGGCCTCGCCGGCCGCGCCGGCCTCGCCGGCCGCGCCGGCCGAGATGACCGAGCTGTTCCGCTGGGACGATCGCGAGAAGTGAGCGCCGCCGGAGCTTGATCCGTCCTTCCCGGCGACGCGGACTTCCTGCCTCGCGCTGCCTCCCGGAAGGCGTGACCGCGACCCGGGCCCACCCCCTACCGGGCCCGGGTCGCTTCGCGTACGGGTGGGCCGGCTACTGGACGGTGACGCTGATGGTCGGCGACTGCGCCTTGCCCGAGGAGAAGTAGTACTCGGTGGTCTGCTCGGGGCTGATCGCGTCGGTGTACTCGGAGTACGTCGCCTTGTAGCCGTCGCCGAGGTTCTCGCTGGCGCGCGTCGTGACGATGCTGCGACTGCGCCACTTGCCGTCGTAGGAGAACATCAGTTTCACGGTCGCTTCTGGGGCCAATGCGGGGTAGATACGGCCCTTGAGCGTGAGGCTGCCGCCGGGGCTGATGCTCGCGTGGTCGCGCGGCGCCGGGCTGATCGACATGCTTGTGAAGACAGCCCAGGTGCTGTTGAGGCCGAGCTTCATGCGCAACTCGTTGCCGTCCATGAACTTGACGCCCCCGCTGCCGATGAGCGCGGCCTTGACGATCCGCGGCGAGGAACCACGCTTCACCGTGTACACGGCACGCAGTGACCCCTTGGCTCCGAGTGGGCCGCTGATCTGCGCCGCCGTGCGCCGCAGCGGGCCCCAGTCGTGCAGCGAGCCGTAGGTGTCGTAGGGGTCGTCCACGCCTTTGAGGTAGGGGATGGGCGCGGCGCCCGGCCAGCCGTCCTCGATGTTCTCCGTATGGCCGCCCGAGCTCGAGAAGTAGACGGCCAGGATAGGCGTGCCGCCGTATTCGGGCACGACGCCGGCGGTGGCCGTGACGGCGGCATCGGTGCGCGGGTCTTCGATGCCGATGCCCACGTAGGCCTGGCTACGAACGTCGCAGTACACGTCCCAGGGCTGGCTCGGCTT
>Ga0315283_10004749_pt1 | contig 11883 bp, 9 predicted proteins | sample YL17G09_0_MG_FD_204541 | JGI IMG/M metagenome (GOLD analysis project Ga0315283, IMG submission 204541) | Sediment microbial communities from Yellowstone Lake, YNP, Wyoming, USA - YL17G09_0 | ecosystem: Environmental > Aquatic > Freshwater > Lake > Sediment | place: USA: Wyoming | collected...
CTCCGCCAGGATGTCCGCCGGCACGCAGCCAAACACCAGATGCAGGCCCTCCTCCGCCGCCGCGGTCGTCGTCGGGGCAAGGCGGTGGCGGTCGTGGTGCGGCGCGGCGTCCACCAAGAGCATCGGCGCCTGAGACGCCGCGCTCGGGGACGAGCGGGCAGCATTGGCCGGCCCCGACGCGCCGCTTCCACCACCACCACCACCACCACCACACCCGCGTGTGGGCGACCCAGACATGGGCGCGGCGGGCGGGGGCGGGGCGGGCGGAAGCGGGTCCAGGCCGAGCGCGGCCCGCAGGCGCGCGTTCTCGTTTCTCAAGCCTTCGACCTGCGCCCACAGCCCGGCCCACTCCCCCCGCCGCAGCGCCCGCATCCGCCGGGCCGACAGCCGGTTGGTCTCCCGCTTCTTTAGGCGCCGGGCGTCGACGACGGAGAGCCCGGGGGTGTGGGGAGTGGTGGCGGCGGCGGCGGCGGCGGCGGCGGCGGCGGCGGCGGCGGCCGGAATGGAAGCGGCGGGCGGGGTGGGCGGGGTGGGCGGGCAGGGAGGGTGCCGCGGCCACGGCGAGCAGGGCGGAGGGCATCGCGCGTCGGGCGCAGGCGCCGCCGCTGCCACCGCCGCCGCCGGGCTCGCCGGGCCCTTGCGCTTCCCGCTCCTCGCCCGCGCGGCTGTCATGCTGGCTTGGGCCGGGCGAGCGGGCGAGGGCGAGGCGGGGGCAACCTCGCCCACCAGGCGGGCGGTCGGCCGGCGCTCACGGGCGGGGCGGACGGCGGGCGGAGAGATAAGAGCTGGGGCTGCTGGCAGCGGCGCCCCGATCGCGGTCTCCTCGCCCGTCGACTGCCCGCCGCCGCCGTGCGAGGCGGGGCCGCCCTCCGAGAGCAGGGCGGCCGTTGATCCACCATCATCCCCGCAGCCCGCCAGGTCGTCGGCCAGGAAATCGGCCAGGCCGGCGGCGGCTGCGGCGATGGCGGCGCGGGCTTCCGCGAGGGCCACATTTTCTGCGGCCCCGTATTTTTGGTGGTGGCCGCCGCCCTCCCAGCCCTCCACAGGGGCGTCCTCGGCGACGGGCAAAGGCACAGCCTTCGCGCCATCAAAGTTGGCGGTGACCAGCATGGTCAGCAGCCTGATGGGTGTGGGTGGCTGGAGGGAGGAGGTGAGGAGGGGCGCGGGTGACGTAGGCGTTTTTTCTAGGCGCGGCTGCTTCCCACTCCTTCTCTGCCCGCACGCACGAGGGAGGTGGAGTGGACGCCCGAGGGGAGCAGCACAGTGCCCCCGCGGTGCGTGTCCTGACCGGTTCGGCGACTCTGCACAGAGAGTGGCCGCGGGGCAGGACGGGCGCGGGGCGTGCGCGAGGGAGTGAAGGTGATGTTGGAAAGTGTGCCGAGAGAGAGCTGGCAGAAGGCAGAAAGCAACCCTTTTTTGTTCAGTCTGCTGCCTCTCACACACGCCTCACCACGCAAGAAAGGAACAAGAAAGGAACAAGAAAGGAACAAGAAAATGACTGGCTCCACCCCGCCCCCCGCCTGCTGCCTCATCGAGGGCCTGTCAGGGCAGACCATCACCCGGCCGCCCGGCAGCATCAATGGGTGAGGAAGGGTCTGCACTTTCCCTTTTCCATTTGCCGCGCCCCCATTGTTGTGCAAGTACGCCCTCTTCCTTGCTGCTCGCGCCCCAGATGTCCGCCCTTTGCCCGCGCAGGGGCGCGTGGGAGGGCCATGCCATTAGCCACATGTGCCGTCACTGGTGGGACGGGGCGGCGCGACGCGGGCCGACGCGGGCGGGGCACCGCGGCAGAGTGAGGAGTCCGTAGCGCGCAAGAAACGCCATCGACCGCGCCCTCACACCTCGCCCCTCGCCCTCCCCGCCGCGGCCCTCCCCCTCCTCCCCTCTCCCAGCGAGTCCCTGACCCTGAAAAACTTGAAGAACTGCTCGGTCTACATCTTGGACCACTCGTCCGAGGTCGAAGCCTCCGACTGCGTGGGCTGCGAGCTCTTCATCGGCCCCGTCGACGGGCCCGCCCTGTTTTCGGGGTGCACGGGCTGCACGGCCGCCGTAGCCGCCCAACAGTTCCAGGCCCGCCGGTGCGGGGACACCTCCTTCTCCCTCTTCTGCGGGACGGCCCCGTCCGTGAGCGCGTGCGCCGACCTGACCTTCACCTGCTGGTCGGGCGCCTACCCTGGGCTGGCAGCCCACTTCCGGGCGGCGGGCCTGGACCCGGGCGCCAATGCGTGGGACAAGGTGCACGACACGGACGCCGAAAAGGAGGGCGGTGGGGAGGGCGGCGGGGCGGGGGCGGGCGTCGGCGGCGGCGCCACGCCCGCGGCCGCGCCGTCGTTTAAAATCTCGCGTGCCCGGGGGGCCTGGTGGGAGGTGCCCCTGGCGGGCGAGGGCGGCGGCGCCTGCTGCGAGAACCCGGTGCCCGCCGCGGATGGTAGCCTGTACGAGCCGACCGCCGGGGCCGCCGCGGGGGGCGAGGACGTGGAAGGCGGCGGCGGCGGCGGCGGCGGTGGTGGTGGTAGTGCCCCGCCGCCAATCCCGCCCCTGCCCCTGGACGCGGGCGCGGCGGTCGCCCTGACCCCGGCTGCCTCCATGGACGCCGAGCCGGCTGCGGCCCCACCTGCGGCCGCCGTCGCCTCCAACGGCGGCTGCCCGCCCGCGGCGCCCGGCGGCGGCGGGGGCGACCACCCGCGGGTCGCCGCCCTCAAGGCCGCCGCCCGGGACAGGCTGGCCGCCCAGGAAGCGGCGGAGGCCGCCTCCCGGGCCGCCACCATGGCCGCCGCCTCTGACTTCCTGGCCTCCTTTTACAAGGCCCGGGACGCGGACAAGGCGGCCCGGGCGGCGGCCGCGGAGGCGGCGCCCGGCAACTTGGCGGCCGCCGCCGCGCGCGCGGCCGCGGCAGGCAAGCCCGCGGGCGACACGGTGTGGGAACGCATCGCGTCGCTGGTCGACCTGGACGCCCCGCCCGTGGGCAGTGACAAGGCGGTGGACCTGGGGCGGGCGAAGGCCGTGCTGGCGACGGCCCGTGCCAAAAACTTGGCCGCATGAAAAAAATGAATGGGAATGGGGGGGAGTGGGGAGTACGGGATGGAGCGTGTGTGTGGGCGCGCGCGTGTGGTTTGACAGAGAAGAGGGTCACGCTCCCCTGTGGGGCCTCGCCATGTCTGCCCATTGTCTACACCCCTGCCCTACGCCTAGAGGGCAATCCAACCTTACAGCAACGGGTTGGACCCGCGCAGGCGGCGGGAGGCGGCGGCGAGGGCGCCCGCGCCGCCGCCGCCGCCCCCTGCCTGCCCCCCTGGAGCCTCCCCGCCCTCCCACTCTCGGGCCAGCGCCCGGCCGATCGCCGCCCGGCGGGCTGTCTCCTGCTTGGCTGCTGCAGCTGCAGGGTGGCCAGCCACTCCACCACCGCCGGGCCCGGCCTGCTCCTGCCAGCCCCGGGTTCCGGGCGCGGCCGGCGGCCCAGCAGCACCGCCCGCACCGCCACCGACCCCGGCCCGCCCGGCCGGCCTGGCCGCCACAACCGGCTCCGTGTGACCCTGCTCCCGCGCACCGAGCCCAGAAACCTTCACGCCACCCCTGCTTGCTCAACAGGATGTGGCCAGGATTGGTGGTGGGGATGGATGGGGGGGCCGATGAGGTGGCGGGGGGGCGAGCAGGGGTCGGCGCACTGGGTGGCGGCGGCGGCGCGGCGGCGTCGCCCTTGTCGTCGCCCGTGAAGAGGACGCCCTGTGGATGGGTGAGTGTGAGTGAGACTCCTGTGTTTGCATCGAATGGGCAGTGAGGATGAGGGAAAAGGCGCGCGCGCGAAGAAGAAAAAATACGCACCCCGCTCGTGAACTCCATTTTCTCAACCTGCATACCCACCTACAATTAAAAAAAGCATCTCCCCCCCCCCCAACCCCACACCACCATTATCTCTCATCCACACACCACCCCAGCGCGGCCGCAATCCACACATCATCTTAAACCAGCGCGGCCCCTAAGTCCTCCACCCGGAAGGGCTTGGACACCCACGCATCAAACCCCGCCGCCAGGCAGGCGTCCCGGGTGTGGTCGAACGCGTCCGCTGTGACCGCCACGATGCGGGTGGCGCAGGTGGCCGGCGGGTAGGCGGCCCGCAGCGCCGCCACCGCTTCCAGGCCACCCATGCGGGGCATGTGCAGGTCCATGAGCACGACATCGAAAGCGTTCAGCCCGCCCGCCGCCTCCACCGCCTCCACCGCGGCCCGGCCGTCCTCGGCCAGGGTGACCCGGGTGTGGCCCATGCGGGCGAGGACGCGGATGGCGACCCGCATGTTGATGAGGTTGTCCTCCGCCACCAGGACGCGCAGGCCCGAGGGCGGGGTGGGGGGCGGAATGGAGGGGGAGGGCTGCTGCTGTGCCCGGCGTTGGTCAGTGCCGGCGGCGGCCGCCGCCGCCCCTGCTCCCATCACCCCACCATCCTCCACCTCCGAGCCGGGCGGGGAGGGCGACGGCGGCGGCTCCCCCGCCGCCGCCAGGGACGCCCCCCCCCCATGCCCGCTCAGCCCCCCGCCACTCCCCGCCCGGCGCGCGCGCGAGGGCGGGGCCCGGCACAGGGCACCGCCCGACGCGATGCGGTGCATGCCCTCCGTTGCGCTCAGGTCGATGGACGAGGCGGACCGGGTGGGCGCCCGGGCCGCGTGGAGGGCAGAGGGGCGGGAGGCGGGCGCGTCGCTGGCGGGGGCGGGGGGTGGGGCAGCGGCCGCAGCCGCGCCCGCGCCCGCACCCAGCCCGGCCGGCCACCCAGCGCCCTCGCCCTCGCCCTCCTCCTCCGGCGGCAGTGGCGCGCACAGGACCTCCTCGATCGCCACCCACAGGCGGGCCTGGCGGACGGGGCGGGTCAGGACGGTGTAGCCCAGGCGGCGGCCGGTTGACACGCCCGCGGCGGAGGCGGCGCTGCCGCCCCGCACGGCCGCGGCGGGCGCGGCGGCCGCGCGCGGGCCGCCGCCGGGGGCGCCCGCGATGGCGGCCGCCGCCGTCGCCGCCCCGCCCCCACCCCCACCCCCCGGCCCACCCACACGGGCGGCCGCAGCGGAGGCTGCGACTGTCAGTGCCGTCAACAGGCTGGACGCATCGTCCGCAGCGGTGGCGGCGCTGAGGAGGGTCCCGTGAAAATCGTCATCCCCGTCCATTGCGGTCTCCATCTCGTGCCGCCCCGGCCACCCGATAAACACCACCCGGGCCGCCTCCGAGGGCGGGGCGTGGAGCAGGGCGCGCAGCAGGGCCGCTGCGCCCGTGTCCATGATGACCAGGTCGAACGGGCCGGTGGTGGTGGCGGGCGGGGGCGCGGGCAGCAGTTCGCCTTCCTCCTCCCGGAGCAGCGTCAGGCCGCAGTCTGGCGGCGGTGGCGGGGCGCTGCTGCCACCACCGCCGACCACCGCCACCCCGCTCGCGGGGGGCAGCAGGCACCCGATGGCGTCGGCCTCGCTCCCCACCGCCGCGACGGCAGCCCCCCAGCCGCGCAGGGCGCGCTCCATGACAGCCCGCACCAGGCCGCACGGCTCCGCGAGCAGCACCCTCTTCCCGGCCAGCAGCCGGCCGGAGGCCTCCCTGCCCGCCGCGCCGGGCGGGAGGGCGGGGCGGGGCAGCGCGCCGGGCGGGGGCAAGTGCATAAGGACGGACCAGGTGAACGTGGACCCGCGCCCGTGCCCGGGCGAGGAGACCTCCACCCCGCCGCCCATCGCCTGGCACAGCTTTTGGGAGATGGCGAGGCCCAGCCCGCTCCCGCCGTGGCGCCGGGTCGGGGAGGCGTCCACCTGGGAGAAGGACTGGAACAGGCGGGGCAGGTCGGAGGACGCCAAGCCGATGCCCGTGTCCCGCACGCTGAAGGTGACGCGCAGCGCGCCCGGAGGCGGGGGGGGGAGGGGCGGGAGGGCTCCCGCGGGGGTGGTTGGTTTGGGGGGGGCGGCGGCGGCGGAGGGCGCTGCCTCTACCGCGTGGCCCTTGCCGCCAACCCACACCTCCAGCACCACCCCGCCAGTCTCCGTGAACTTGACCGCATTGTTGAGGATGTTGAGCAAGACCTGTTGCAGGCGAGCGGCGTCCCCGACCAGGATGGCCGGGGTGGAGGGCGAGATGTGGTACGCCACGTGCAGGCGCTTGTGGGCGGCCAGGAGGCCCGCGATCTCGACGGCGGCCTCGACCGTGGCTTGCAGGGCAAAGGGGGCGGGCGCCAGGGCGACCGCGTCCGCCTCCGCGCGCGAGAAGTCGAGGATGTCGGAGATGAGGGTCAGGAGCGACTCGCCCGAGCACCGGATCGTGTTGACGAGGTCCCACTGGGACGGCGTCAGGGACGTCTCCGCCAGCAGCTGGCCCACCGCGATCATGCCGTTGAGCGGGGTGCGGATCTCGTGCGACATGCGGGCCAGGAACTGGGACTTGGCCTCCGTGGCCGCCGCCGCGGTCTGGGCGGCGTGCCGTGCGGCCAGGGCGGCTTTCCTGGACGCGACCAGCTCGGTGATGTCCGACTGGACGCCCACGTAGTGCGTCAGCACGCCCCGGGCGTCGTGGATGGGGGTGACAGACAGGTAGTTGACAAAGGGGTCGCCTGCAGGCGGTGAGGAGGAGGCGGGAGGGGAGGGGTGGCGGTGGGAATGAAGAATGAAGAGACAATGATGTTGGGGCGGGGGGGGGGGAGGTGTGTGGGGTGTGGGTGTCGCCCCCCCCCCCCCCCCCCCCCCCCCCCCCCCCCCCCCCCCCCCCCCCCCCCCCCGGGGTGGGGGGGGGGGGGGTGCCCCCCCCCCCCCCTCACCTCTTCTCGTGTGCGGCTCGCCCGCCGAGTCGGCACCCCCCTCCCACGCCCCTCTCACCCCTCTCCTTTGCCTCACCATTCTTCCTGTAGTTTAGGAGCTGGACCACGCACGGCCGCCCCCCCTTGACCGCCGCCCGCAGGGAGGCCACCTCCTCCGGGTCCGTGCCCGGGCCCTGCAGGAAGCGGCAGTTCTTGCCCAGCGTGTCCGACACGCTGTACCCCGTGATGCGGGCGAACGCCCGGTTGGCGTAGATGAGGGGCATGTCCGGCAGGCCGGCGTCCGCGATGGTGATGCCTTCCACGACGCTGTCCATGGCCAGGTCCTTCAGCTTGAGCATTTCCAGGGCCGCCCGGGGCACGAGCGCGGTGTCGCCCCCGAAATAGCCGCCGGCCGCGTCGCCGCCCGGGTCGGCCAGGGCGGTGGGCGGTGGCATCATGAGCGGGGGCGGGGGTAAAGGTGGTGTCCTCCAGGAGGAAGGGGTGGCGCCGGTCGAGGAGGCGGCAGCGTGCGAGCCTGGAAAGGAGGCGGGGAGGAGGAGACTGGGCGGGCGGGCTGCCACCGAAGGGCTGCTGCTCACGACCGCCAACGACTGTTCCAAGATATCGACTCGGGCCTGGGCGGCGGCGGCCGACCGGCGGGCCTCATCCAGCTGGGTGTAGAGGGCGTTGAGGGCCTGCGGGAGAGAGAGGAGAGGGAGGTGTGGGATGGAGAAGGAGGAGGTGGTGGCCAGCGCGAAAATGGAGGGTCTTCACATCTCTCCGCGTTTTTTTCGCACCGGCCCCCACGCCCCCTCACGCACCTGGTGCTTCCCGCCGTTCATCGTGGCGGGTGATGACCTGGCCAGTTGGGCGGGCGCGGCGGCGTAGAGGAGGTGGGTCCAGTTTCCGAAAAGAGCCCCGGGTGCCAACCGACGGCTTCCTTTGGCAAGTCAAAAGGAATGAGACACGAACGAGGGAACCACCCAATTACAACAACACTGCCCCCCCTCTCGTCCGTCCAATTGTGTAAAGCCGCCCGCTCCTCAGAAAAAAAGCCGCGCGTGAACATCGCCTCCACTCGTCCACTCTCTCTCTCTCTCTCTTCCCAACTTTTCACGTCGCACACCCCACACCCATCCCTCCCTCCCCGTCCGCGGTCAAAAAATAGAAGAAGTGCCGTTTCAACGTCAACCCCAAGCAAAGACACATCGAAAAACCGGCGCCCCACTCTCAAACAGCCAGCGCCTGGCCCGCCACAGACCGCGGGGACGCCGGCGGGGCGCCCAGGTCAAGTGCAGGCGGCGCAGGCAACGCCACTGCCGCCACCTCCCGCGCCGGCTCAGCAGCGGCGGCAGTGGCGGCAACCACGGGCGCGCCACCGCCCCAGGCGGCCGCCTGCCCCGCCAGCGCCCGGGCGACCGCCGCCGCCACCGAGCCCGGCGGGGGGCCGGGGGCAGGAGGCGCAACACCACCAGCAGCAGCAGCCGTGCCAGCATCAATCTCACCAACACCCGCGGCGTTGTGCTCAGAGCCCGCGCCCGAAGTGGCGGGGGAGGGGGAGGCGGAGGCCGCGCGGGCGGCCGCGGCTGGTGGGGGTGGCGGAGGCGCGGCGGCAGCCACTGCCGCCGCCACCCCGCCCCGACGCCCAGACCGCCGCGTCCCGGCCACGGGCGTGGGTGGGGGTAAGGCGGCTCGGGCGGTGGGTGGTGGCGGAGGCTGCTGGCCAGCAGCAGGCGGCGGCGGCGGCGCGGGGGGAGGAGCCTCGCCGCCCGCCCGCCAGGGGAACGTCCACCGGAATGCCGGCTGGCGGGCGCCCACGTAGGTTTTCTCGATGAGCCCCACACTGCAGAGGATGGACCCGATGTCGTACAGGCGCCGCTCTGCCGTGACCTGGGCCTGCGCCCGGCGCGGGTCGACCGCGCCCGGGGCCGGGCCGCCAGGGGCGGTCGGCGTCGCGGCCGGCGGGGGCGACCCGTCAATCAGCTGGGCCGCCGCGTCGGCCAGGGAGGTCGGCCCCGGCGCGGTCAGCAGCAGCCGCACAAACTTGCGGGACAGGGCCCACAGGGAGTGCGGGGCCCGGTTGTTGGTGGCGGCGGCGGCGGCGGCGGCAGCGGCGGTGGCAGCAGCGGCGGCGGCGGCGGCGGCGTGGTGGCCGCCCCCCCCCTCAGACCCGCTGCTGGTCGCCGTGGTGGTGGCCGTCTGCCCCCCCTCCCCGCTCGACCCGGCCGGGCTGGACCCTGAGGCCGGCGGCGGCGACAGCCCCGCGGACCCCCCGGACCCGGGCGGCCCGGCCGCCCCACCCCGCCGCCGCCCGTCCACGGGCGTGCCCGCCCGCTCCGCTGCGGCCAGGCGCGAGGCGAGGGCGGCCAGGTGCGCCGTCCCGCGCCAGGCGTACGTCAGCTTGCCGACGCGGGCCACCACCTCGACCGCCTCCAGGACGTTGATGATGTCGTACAGGCGGCGCCGGGGGACGGCCAGGGATGCGGCAACGTCGTCTAGGCGCATGGGCGCGGCGGCGGCGGCGGCGGCGCCCGCCCCCCCGCCGGCCGTGGTGGTCGCCGCGGATGTGCTGCTCGCGACGGCGGCGCCGGCCTCACCCCCCGCCCCCCCCCCGCCGCCAAACCGCGCCGTGAAGCGTTCGCACAGCAGCATCAGTTCCGACTTGCAGGGCGGGTGGGCCGCAGAGATGCGCTTGCCGCACTTGCACCGGCCACCGCCGCCGCCAGCGGACGCGGTGGGGCCTCCTTGGGCAGCCGCGCCCCGGCGGGGGGTGGTGGTCGCCGTCACGCCCCCCCCCCCACCCGCGTCCTCTGGCGTCGTGTCGGTCGGCGGGCTGCCACTGCCCGACTCCCGCCGCATCGCAGCCGCCGCCGCAGCGGATGGAGAGGCGGTCTTGGGGCTGCCCGTCCCGCCGGGCGAGGTGGGGAAGAGCCCGCCCTCCGCGGCCACCGCCCCGCCCGCCCCACCCGCCGCGGCCGCTGCGGCCGCGCGCGCTGCCCGCTCTGCGGCCGTCGGCCGCCGCCCCGACCGGCTCTTTTTAGGGGACACGCCGGCCCGGGCCATGAGGGCCAGGCCCTCGCCCACGCTGATGATGACGCCCTTGAACAGGGCGGACGCTGCGCGGCGGGCGGGGAGGGGGGCGCCGCCCGCGTCGGTCGGGAGCGGGCAGGCCGGGCAGTGAAAGGCGGCCCGGGCCGCGCCGCGCAGGCTGGCCTCCCCACCGCACGCCCGGCACTCAAAGACGGGGGGCGGGGGGCGAGGGGCGCCCGGTGTGACGGGGGAGGCCAGGTCCGGGTGCCAGGGGCGGTGGGTGGGCAGGGCGGTCCGGTCGGCGGGCGGCGGCGCGGCGGCGGCCCGTGGGGAGGCGGCCGGCAGGAGGCGGGGCGGGGCAGCCGCCGCGGCCGCGGCGCCAGCGGCGCGGCCAAGGACTGGCGGGGGCTGTTTTTTTTATGCGAAGCAAAAAGGAGGGGGTTAGAGGCGTTGGAACCGACTGCTACCGCACCAGGTAGGTGCTTGAAGTTTTCTCCACCGGTCGAGCAGGAGTAGGTGGGGGCCGATGGGGTGCGCGGGGTGGGTGCATGCGCACTCGAAGGAGAGGGAAGCATCGGCGCCAGGTTCGCGCGCGGCGTCCCACACACACCGGGTGCGCGCGCTCCCTCCCTCTCGCCGCGCCGGCCGCCTCCCCGCCCCTTATCCCCGCCCCGCCGCGCCCCTCAAGGCCGCTCGACCGCCAATCCCCTCCCAATCACCTTGCGTTCCGAGTCCCGCCGCTCAGAGCTGACGGGCGAGTTGGCCATGGCCAGGAGGACGCCCGCGGCGTGGGCGGTATCATCGTCCAGGCCCGCGACAGAAAGCGGGGCGGACCACGCCAGGCGCAGGCATCCAGGCGGGGCGGGGCGCCGCCGCTTGCGCGACCGGGGCGAGGGCAGGGATTGCTCCAGGTCGAGTGACCTGTACCGGGCGGGCGCGCCCGGGTCGCGCTTGGTGACGACGCCGACGGAGGTGTCGGAGGACATGTGAGCTAGCAGCCGCGTCGCGCGCTTACCACTGGGGGGGACAGGGCTTCTCTTCCGCGAGGGGGGGGGAGGCCTTTTGGTTCCCCCGCAAACGCGGCCTGGAAGCGAAGCGAGAGGTGGCTCAAGGTTATCCTTCGGTAACAAAAGGGCGATGCCCTGGGGAGTTGCGGCAAGGGCCGGGGAGTGGGGCCCGACAAAAGAGATGGGGGATTTGAGAAAGAAAGCTGGCGGTCGCGGTCGGAGCCCTCGCCCTCGTCTTGGCTCTCCCACTCTGCACTACTACAAACACATCCGCCTCTGCCGCGCCGAAATCCCCACAGCGCAGCCCGCGCACCGTGCTCTCCACCTCACCTGGAGCAGACCCACACACACCGCCCGTCCCATCTCGCGCCAGGCCCCACCGCCCTAAAAAATGGCGCCCTCCTCCGGCGGCCCACCACCTGGCGGCGAAGTGGGTGGTGCGCCCGCCGCCGCCGCCACCCCTACCCCTGCCGCCGACCAGGCCGCCGCCACGGGCCCCTTAGCCCCCGCCCGCTTCCTATACCAGTACCTGCACGACGCCATCCGGGGCGAGCTGGCCGCCCTGGTGGCGGGGGTGGCCGGGCTGGAGGGTGGCGGGAGTGCGCATGGGCAGGCCGACGGCGGCAGCACACCGCCGCCCGCCCCGCCCGCCGCCGCCGCCGCCTCCCCTGGCGCCGCCCTGGCAGCGGTGCGGGTGCGGTGTCGCTTCCTGACCCGGGTGTACAAGTACCATTCCGCGGTGGAGGATGAGGTGAAGAGGAGAGAAGAGGAGAGCGGAGAGACCCGACCCCCCCAATGCATGCTCGCCCTTTGCCTCTCACGCGCTCACGCTCCCATCTCTCACCAGGTCATCTACCCGGCCCTGGACGCCCGCATCTCCAACGTCACGCCCGCGTACACTGTGGAACACGAGGATGAGGTGTGTGTGTGTGTCTGTGTGTGTGTGTGAGAGAGAGAGAGAGAGAGGAGGAGAGACCTTCCACATTCCCTCGAAAAAAAAAAAAAAAAAAAAAAAAAAAAGACAGAAAAAAAAAAAAAAGGCAAAAATAAAAAAAAAAAAAAAAAAAAAAAAAAAAAAAAAAAAAAAAAAAAAAAAAA
>Ga0315283_10004750_pt1 | contig 11882 bp, 14 predicted proteins | sample YL17G09_0_MG_FD_204541 | JGI IMG/M metagenome (GOLD analysis project Ga0315283, IMG submission 204541) | Sediment microbial communities from Yellowstone Lake, YNP, Wyoming, USA - YL17G09_0 | ecosystem: Environmental > Aquatic > Freshwater > Lake > Sediment | place: USA: Wyoming | collected...
GTCTCTCATCTTGCCGATCCCGGATCATTCTTTCCGTAGAATACTTCCCCGACCCCTTCCCTCTGAAAGCAGTTACCGCATCTTCGGGGATCGGGATAACCCTGATCGTGTTTCCCTCGGTCTGCCAAATGATCTGCGATTTAGGCTCAATGTTGAATTTTTTTCTTATCCGAGCGGGGATTGAGACCTGTCCCCTTACGCTAACCCTGGTTTTCATGACATAATCCTTTTTACATGTAATAATTCAATTAGCATGGATATTTATAGATTATACTATAAATTAATGTCAAGCAGGAAATTAAGGGAACATTCTTCCGGATATGGTTATTGAATGTGAATTCGATCCCGGAAAGAGTGAACAGAGTAGGCAAAACCGAGAAGGAGATCGATAATATGATTAGAAAAGAATCGCGTCCCTTAGGCCATTACCAGCACGGGAACAGTAGAAAGTTCAATCACCCGCTCCGCCACACTGCCCAGAAGGATATGCGACACTCCCCGGCGGCCCAGTTTTCCGATAACGATCAGGTCCGCCCCCCAGTAGGCGGCCTCATCCAGAATGATCTCATGGGGCACACCTTCCCGAATAATGACTTCCGAAGCGGTGACAATTTCCTGATGAGCCTCGCAGCGCATATCGTTTAGGAAGGCCCGGGCGCTGTTTCGAAGGTCTTCCCGCACCGCTTCCGGGCTTTTTCTTGAAAACCGGACCAGTTGATCCAGATTCCTCTCGTCGATCACATGGAAAATCCTCAACTCGGAGCCATGGAACTTAGAAAGTTTCGAAGCCAGACAAACCGCATTCAGGGAATAACGGGAACCATCTACCGGGACCAGTATCTTCCTAAACAGATCCAATCGGCACCTCCTCCCGGCGTTTTTTTTGCCGTTTCAATTGAAAAAGAGCCTCCCTTTCCTTCTCCTCCAGACTTTCTTCCATATGTTTGATCGTCGCCTCATAACGCGGAAGATAGACATTTTCCAAGGCATTGATGCGTTTTATCGTTTTTTTGATCTCCCTCACCAGGCGGAAAAGTCCCACCTCGATTTCGGCCAGTTCGGCGACCGTTTCCATACTCCCCTGAATTCTTTTCGCCACGGAATCCAGGGAGGCGCCGGTTTCGTTGAACCCGAAGGAGGGTAAAAAATCCGGAAGAATTATCCGGACCAGGGGGAGGGTTACGCCCATGAAACCCTTTTCTTTGATTTCAACCGCTTCTCCGGCGTTGGGGGCCAACGCCGCCCGCTTACAGGCCGGAAGGCCGTGTATCAGGATACCCTCCCGCAAGGTCCGGTAAGTCTCTTCTAAATCCCTGTTTAAGCTGCTCCTCACCCGTTCCGCCCTGCTGGAAAGGGCGCTGATATGGCCCAGCAATGCCTCTTTCTTTTCCCCCAGAAGCTCCAGGCCGTCTTTGGCAAACTGGATCTCTTCCTTAAGCCGCAGGAGATTGCTCTTATTGACTGAAAGGGGCAGTCTGTCCATGCCCGTCCCTTCTTTTCCGGTGACCGTATTTTTGGATCTGCTCCGGCTTAACCCGGGTCAGGACCCTCTCCGGAAACATGGTGGCAAGCTCCCAGCCCAGGCTGAGGGTTTCAATGATTGTTCTGTTCTCGTTCGGCGTCTGTCCGATGAAGCGAACCTCAAATTCCCGAGAAAATTTTAGAAAAAGCTTGTCCAGAGGGGAAAGGTCCTCTTCGCCGAGGATGGAAGCCAGGGTTTCCACCCGTTTGGAATGCGCATAAAAGGCGTAAAGTTGACTGGCGAGATTTTGATGATCTTCTCTCGTCCGCCCCTTTCCGATCCCGTCGCTCATCAGTCGGGACAGCGAAGGCAAGACATTAATCGGGGGATAGACTCCTTTTTGAAAAAGTCCCCGGTCGAGGACAATCTGCCCTTCGGTAATATAGCCCGTGAGGTCCGGGATCGGATGGGTGATATCGTCATCCGGCATGGTCAGAACGGGGATTTGAGTAATCGATCCTCCGGCGGTGGCAATCCTTCCCGCCCTTTCATAAATGGAAGCCAAATCGCTATAAAGGTACCCCGGATAGCCCTTACGACTCGGCACTTCCCCCTTGGAGGTGGCGACCTCCCTCAGGGCTTCGCAGTAATTGGTCATATCGGTCAGAATCACGAGGACATGCATATTCTCCTCGAAGGCCATTTCCTCGGCGACGGTCAGGGCGATTCGTGGGGTTATCAGCCTTTCGATGGAGGGATCATCGGCCAGATTGAGGAACAGGGCTACATTCTTGAGGCTTCCGCTTTCCTCGAAATCTTTCCTGAAAAAATGCGCTTCTTCGTGTTTAATGCCCATGGCGGCAAAGACAATGGCAAATCTTTCAGACCCCTCCAGGAGCCTGGCCTGCCGGACAATCTGGGCCACCAGTGGGGCGTGGGGGAGTCCGCTGCCGGAGAAGATGGGCAGTTTCTGGCCTCTTACCAAGGCATTCAGGCCGTCAATAGCCGAGAGACCTGTTTGGATGAAATCCTGTGGATACACCCGGGCTACCGGATTAATGGGGAGACCGTTTATGTTCCGGCCTTTCCCGGCTACCGGAGGCGGGCCTCCATCCAGGGGCCTTCCGAGTCCGTCGAAGACCCGGCCCAGGGTTTCTTTGGCTGAAGCGCTATACTCAAAGGGGTGGCCTAAAAAACGCACCTTGGAACCGGCAGTCGAAAGCCCGATCGTCCCCGTAAATACCTCCACCACCGCCACCTCTTCGGACAAGGACAGCACGCGCCCCAGACGAATCCGGCCGTCCGAGTCAACCACCTCGGCCAGCTCCCGATAACCCACATCGCGGATCCCTCTGACAAAAACCAAGGGCCCCTGCACCCGGGCCAGTCCAAGGTATTCAACGCCGGACACGGTGGACAAAGGCGATCCCGCTTTCATTGATTCTAAGTTTCCCGCTTGAGGAGTTCACCGAATTCCTCCTCTAGGCGTGCCTGAAGGGTTTTAAAGGGAGCGGGATCATCGCCCGGGTAGGCGTATTTCATGCGGTGAAACTCTTCGAGTACCGGGAGCTCCATCAGACGATAGACCGGAATTCGATAGGTCACGGCCCCCATCATCAACTCAATGAACCTCAGTATAAGTTGCATCATGAAGACCTGCTTGGGGGCAGGCGAGTACGTGTCCACGGGGTCAAAGGCGCTTTGCTGCAGAAAATCTTCCTTGATCAGGCCGGCGCCATAAAAGGTGACCTTCTGGTCGTCCGGGAGGGCGTCCTCGCCGATAAGCTTGACGATGTTCTGGAGTCTCGCCTCCTCCTTCAGGATGGCTAGCGCCTGATCCCTCATTTTCACCCAATCCACCCCGGTCGTTTCCTTCCACCAGAGGGCGACCGAATCCACATAGCCGGTATAGCTGTTCAGGCAATTAATGGCCGGGAAGAATCGGGCGCTGGCCAATTCCTTGTCGAGCGCCCAAAAGGTACTCACGAACCGTTTCGTATGTTGAGTCACCGGCTCCGAGAAGTCCCCCCCTGGAGGGGATACGGCTCCGATGGCCGATACCGATCCCCGGTCTCCGCTGAGGGTAATCACGGCCCCGGCCCGTTCATAGAATTCCGCCAAGCGGGAAGCCAGATAAGCGGGAAATCCTTCCTCGGCAGGCATTTCCTCCAGTCGGCCGGAGATCTCCCTTAAAGCCTCCGCCCAGCGGCTCGTCGAGTCGGCCATCAGCGCTACATGATACCCCATGTCCCGATAGTATTCGGCGATGGTAATACCGGTGTAGATGCTGGCTTCCCTGGATACAACCGGCATGTCGGAGGTGTTGGCGATCAGCACTGTCCGCTCGATGAGAGGTCTTCCGGTCCGGGGGTCCAGCAGTTTCGGAAAATCCTCCAGAACACCCGTCATTTCATTTCCCCTCTCGCCGCAGCCGATATAGATGATGATATCGGCATCGGCCCACTTAGAGAGCTGGTGCTGGGTGATGGTCTTCCCGGTTCCAAACCCCCCCGGGATGGCCGCCGTTCCTCCCTTAGCCAGCGGAAAGAGAAAATCCACCACGCGCTGTCCCGTGAAAAGCGGTTCATTCGATAGGATTCGTTCCTTACAGGGTCGGACCTTTCTCACCGGCCAGCGGTGATAAAGCGGAATAGGCGTGCGCTCCCCCTGGCTCCCCTCCAAAAGAGCGATCTGCTCCTCCAGGAGATAGGCTCCTTCAGGAACGACCGCCACGATTCGGCCGCTGCGGTTGGGGGGAACCAGGACCCGGTGGAGGAGAGAAACCGTCTCTCGGACTTCACCCAATACCTGTCCCGGTGAGACGTCCTCTCCGACTTTTACCCGGGGCTTGAAGCTCCAGGGTTTATCCCGAGCCAGGGCCTCGGTGGCTTTGCCCTTTCTCAAGAAAGAGCCCCCCTCCCGGAAAGCCGCCGACAAGGGCCGCTGGGTTCCATCAAAGATCTGGCCGATAAGCCCTGGGCCCAACTCGACAAACAGGGGAATCCCCTGGCCGGAAACAATGGCGCCGGTTTTAAGTCCGGTAGTATCCTCGTATACTTGTATGGTAGCCCCGTCAGGAAAAAGTTCTATGACCTCTCCCGGGAGATGATCCTCCCCGATGACCACCATCTCATTCATCGAAAGTTGGCCGGCCCCTTTGACTTTCACCACCGGCCCATTGATGGCGGTAATAACGGCGGGGTCTTCCGCCTTATTATCCCTCGGTTTCAAAAACCACCCTCCAGATTTCCTGCCGAAGGGTCTCTTCCCTGCGCTTGACCCTGGCTGAAAAACTGTTATCGTAAAGCAGGCGTCGATCGCCTGAATAAACCCGGATCCCCCCCGTCAGTCCAAGGACCGGCCTTATCTCGAGGGTTAGGGAAAGTTCAGCGGCCGCCTCTTTAATCTCGGTCTTAAAATTCTGCACATCCTCTTCGTTCATCTCGGCTACGAATTCCCGCCCCCCCAAATGATCCACTGCTTCCCGAAAGGTTGAAATTAAAAAATCTCCGTACGCGGGTTCGCTCCTGAACCGGATCAACCTTTCCCGGAGGGCCTCGAAGACCTCCCGGTTAAACTGCTCCCTAAAGATCATGATCCGTCTTTTGGCCTCCAGTTCAGCCGAATCCACCATCCGTCGGGCCTCGGCATAGGCTTGGCTCCTTTGAAGCTGGGCCTCCTCCTGGTACTGCCTCTCCTCCCGTTCTTTAACCTCGGCCACGATCCTCTTCGCTTCCATTTGAGCCTCTGAAATAATCCTATCTGCTTCTTTCTGACCCTCCTCGGCTATCGCCCGGCATAAAAGCTCAACCTGTCCCCAGATGGGCATGGTCTCATCTCCTTAGTAAGGCCAGAAGGCGTTCGGTTGTTTTGGGCTTCCCCGGCCTCGGCCCTCTGGTATCGGGTATCTCCAGAACAAGCGGCCCCCCGGGTTCGATCAGCAGTCGCTCAACCACCTCCCTGTTTTTCTCGGCCAGCGCTTCAGTGATCAAGACCAAACCGGCCTCCTGCCGGGTCAGGCCGGTGAGCAGGGCGCCCACTTCCGCCTCGGAGGTCACCGGCCGCCCCGAAAATCCGGCCAAGCCAAAGGCCGTACAGGTCTCCGAATCCGCGACGACCAGAACCTTCATAGCTTGGTGAGAATCATGAGGGCCACAATTAATCCATAGATGGCGATCCCCTCGGCCAGGCCGAGGAAGATCAGGGCCCGGCCGGACAATTCCGGTTTTTCACCGATAGCCCCCATCGCGGCGGCCCCGACCACGGCCACCGCGATACCCGCGCCCAGGGTGGAAGCCCCGACGGCTATGGCCGCCGAGAGATATCCCAACCCCGTCCCGGAATCACTTTTTTTTAAGGTCTCTTCGGCTAAAACCACGGCCGGGAACAACCAGGGAGCGAAAAATCCGATAATCGTTTTCAGGCGTTTCATCAAAACCTCCTTTTCCAATTACGATCTCCAACCAGTCAACTTATTTCGTGGCAGCGTCGTTATCCCCTCCAAAGGGCCGAAATCTTTTTCCTCCGCCCCTAAAAAATTTTCCAAAAAACTCATAGTATTCCAGCCGAACCACCTGGATGGAAACCACCAGCCCTTCCAGAAGAATAATGATCGCGTTGCCGAGGGCCACCACCAACCAATAGGAAATCCCCCGGCCTGGGCCGTGAGAAACGACATTGGCTATGGAAAATACGGCGATGAACAGGGCGGCATGGGCGAGCGCGAAAGCAGCTACCCGAATAAAAGAGAGGGTATTGGCTGTGAAGCGAAGCAAGTCATCAAAGGTCTCGACGATCGACTCCAGGAGTTCGGTCATCAGGCCGGCCGGCTTGCTGATGCCTCCCGGAGACCGCTTTCGGACCGCCAACCGGTAAACGGGTCGATGGAGGATCATAATGGCGAGCAGGGCCGCGGCCACCCACAGCAGAAGTTTCCACTCGCCGGCGGCAATCTTTCCCGTGAGCAGAACCTTAAGAGCCAACCCCATAGACATCCAGTAGAGCAGCGCTCCGGCCAGTCCGCTCCCGCTGAATAACTTCTCGCGCTCTTTCAACCGGAGGGCATTGATCAGATTCAGCGCCAGCCCTAGGCTGACCAGCGCCGTTCCGAGGATCAGTGAAACCTTCACCAAATATTGGATATGTTCCAGAGGTCGAAACCATAGGGCAGGGAGGATCGTTTCCAAGCCAAAAACGGTCCCGTAGAGGAAACCGAAAACCATGGAACTCACCCCGCATTCCATCAGAATAATCCCGTAATCAGTGAAGCGGTAAACCCGGCGAAAGACCAGGTAGCCGAGCAGGAAGAGCACCCCGCCCTGCCCTACGTCGCCGAACATCAGGCCGAACAGAACCAGGAAGCTCAGAGCGAAAAATACCGTAGGCTCAACCTCTCGGTAGTGCGGCGTCCCGTAAAGGCTGGTCAGCTTCTCAAATGGGCTTACCAGGAGAGGATTATTGAAAAGGATCGGAATGCCGACGATCCCCTGTCGTACTTCTCTTAAATCCTCGGGATCGACCTTTTCCAGGATCGCCTGTCCTTCCGTCGCCCGGCTTAGCTCCCCCTGCAGAGAGGCCCAACGCCTTTCCGGTATCCACCCGGAGATGAGATAACTTTTGTCCACCTTTCCAAAAAGTCGCCGGGCGGATAAGATCTGGCGTATTTTAATAATTCTTTCTCGGAGCCAGATCAGCTCCCTTCCGAACCGGTCCCGAAAGACTTCCCGCTGCGCGTTCAGCCCCCTTTTTTTCCCCTCCAGATCGGCCATATCCGACTGCAGACCCGGGAGGATCTCCGCCACCGTTCCTGGGAGGTTGGAGGGGATAGGTAGCGGGTCAAGGAGCGCGCCCTTTAAGGCCCGTTCGAAAATCGGCCAATCCCTTTTTAAGCCGAAGACGATAATTACGGTTCGGTCTTCCAGCTTATTTAATTCCACCAGGGCATGATGTACTGCCGAGAGGCTTTCCTCCAGTTTATCGAGACCGGAAGAAGGCGCCAGGCCGATCACCCAGTTGACCAAAGCCAGATGAGACAGGCGTGATAGATCGAAATCTTCCGGAAGCAGTCCAAATCGCTCCAGCAGGGCCTTCTTTTCCCCGAACTCGCTTTCAGCAGCCGTCAGGTCGGACAAGCCTGAACCCATCTCCAGCTTGAATTGATCGAGTCGTTCCCGTATTTGAAAAATCTCCTTTTCGGGGTTAACACTCCCCTCCGTCATCAGGCCATCCGGGCGGAGGTCGAGGGAACGGAGCAGGCTTTCGATCTCTTCAAAAAAATCTTGATATCCTTGAAGTAATGGACCGTCGTTTTCGGCGGCATACCCCAAACGGCCCAGGTGGGTCTCATCGATGCGTATGAGGTGCAGCAGCCTGAAACTGGCCAGAACACCCGTGGCGGCGGATATGAACTGCTCCGGGACCCCGATGGTTATCCGAACGAGCTTCTCCGACCTAAACACGGGCATTCCCCCTCAGCGGCCAACCGATCAGGGAAACAATTTCATTCGGGGATTCGCCGATTTCCAAAGCCGAGGCCAGGCTCTCCAGGGACTTCACCTCTCTTTCCCTCAAAAGGAGGTAGGCTGTCGGCAGCCGAATCTGAAAGGGGTCTCCCTGGAAAGACCGGTAAAGTTCGTCAACCAATCGTCTCTGGAATAGAGGCTGAATCTGCTGCCAGCGCTGCGCTGAGCTCAGGCTCATTCGGTAGGGCTCCGGCAATTCCTCCAGAAAATCGGGGAGGCCGGAAACTCGGGCCAACCTTCCCAGATCTCGGAGGGATAGGCGAAGACCTCCCGGCAGGGAATAATTGATAGCCTCCTCGGCCGACAAACCATAATAGTGCCGAAATCGAACCAGCCAGGCTACGTTTACTCCGTCGATAAACTCGCCGACCAGGGCCTTGGCCCCCCGGCCATTAAGGCCGTTAAGGGACTTGAGGCTTGCCGCTAGATGCTCAAGCGGCACCATATCCAGGGTGATTTCCAACGGAAAAAGTCTCCCCTGGGCCTCGAATTGAGGGAAGGCATACATTAGCGGCCGATAGTAAAGGGTCGGTTTCAATAGATCAACCAAATCCTTTACCCGACAAACGTTCAGGAGATCTTCCCAGGGCAACCTGGATAGGGCCCCCAGTCGATACAACAACGGCCTGATTTCTGTGTCGGATTTGGTCTGCCAGATCCCCCGAAGAATGGTTTTGATATTCTCCGCCTCATAGCGAAGCAGAAGACCTCGGAGAAGAATGGCACCTTTTTCGGGAACAGCCTTCAAGAGCTTGGCATAGTCACCAAAGAGGGCGTTGTGGAGCGCCAAGGAGATCTGTCCGGCCTCGGCGGTGGAATCCGAAAATCCGGAAAGAAAGGGGGCATATTCCGTCCCCCGAAGGTAGCGGAGAAATTCATCAAAGCCCCTCATTTTTTGGAGGTAATGCCAGTCTTCGGGACTCAGGAGTTTCCCCTTCAAAGTCCTGGTCCGGGCCTGGATGTTGGAATATCGAAAAACCCGGGTAATCATTTCCCGGTCACTTTAGAAACAAAATGGTCTAACAATTTATCCCATTCAACTGCCTTTTTCCTGCTCGCCCGTTCTAAATAAAGATCCGCCTGGTCGAGAATCTCCTGCGCCCTTAATCGGGCTTCGGTCAGGATGGCTTCCCGATCTACGCGCAAAAATTCGGCCTTTCGCTGCACCAGGTCGGTTTTAATCTTTTCGATTTCCTCCCGAGACTGATGACTGATCGCCTCGGCTTCGGCTTTGGCGCTTTCTAATCTTTGACGCGCTGCGGCTTCGCATTGAAGAATGGTTTCGATTTCTTCTTTCATGAATTTGATTTCCAGAAAAACAGTAAAATCGAGACACCCAACTCGACTATCCGATTTTACTAATTTCATTATATAACTATATAGTTCTTAGGCTATGCTAAAGGGGAATCCTTGTCAAGCAATAATTTGGATTCCTCGGACGGAACTCAAACAAAGGCACTCTTGCCCTCTTGCACCAAGTAGTGATAGGGATTTCCCGGCAGACAGGCCGCATAAGGGCTGAACGACCCATCGGTCTTGCCGGTGATTTGACAAAACGGTATTCTCCAGAGTATATTTTTCGATATCTAAATAGATCTTGGTTAGCTGGTCATTCCCAACGCCGTAGCGTATCAAGGAGGAGAACGATGACGGAAGTCCTGAAGGCCCTGATCGAGGCCTTAGAAAATCGCCAGCCCGTTGCGCTGGCAACGGTCATCGAGGCACAGGGGGCGTCGCCTGCCCGAATGGGGTTCAAGATTCTGGTTTGGCCTGGAAGAAGCCTCGGCAACGCGGGAGGCGGTGAATTGGAAAACCGTATCCGGGAGGCAGCCCAAGAAGCGCTGAGTAAAGGGGCGGCTAAAACAATTCACTACTCTCTTCGTGAAGTCGGGGAAGAGGCCATCGGGATGCTTTGCGGGGGTGAGGTCACGGTCTTTATCGAACCCTATCTGATCAATCCGGAACTGCTGATCGTCGGCGGGGGGCATATCGGCGGACCTTTGGCGGAACTGGCCCGCATCGCGGGATATGAGATAACCATCGTAGACGTGCGGCCGGAAAGGGGTGACCGACCAAAGCTCGATGCCCAATCGATTCGACCGGGCACCCACATCGTGCTGATCACCGAAGACCACCGGACCGACGAGCAGGCCCTGCGGGAACTGCTGCCGACCCCGGCCGCTTATCTGGGCATGATCGGGAGCCGGCAAAAGATAAGGACTATCCTCGAACATCTGCGGAACGAGGGATTTACGGAGGACCAGATCAGTCGGTTTCATGGGCCCATCGGCCTTGACCTGGGCGGAAGGGAACCGGCCCAGATCGCCCTGGCCATCCTGGCCGAGATCGAGATGGTCCGCCATGGCGGGACCGGCAGACCCAGGTCGGAGGGTGTAAATGCGGAAACAGCCAGTTCAGTCTAAATGGAGATTACCATGGTGTTGACCATTCAGCAGGATGAATATCAGTTGATGAAGATGGTAGTGCTGGACAAAGACCGCGACGAGGCCCTGCGCCTGATCAAGAATTTTGTGGCCCGTTTGGAGCAGCAGGACAATCGGGGCCTGAAATCCCATCTGGACCAATAACACGAGGAACTGAAAACTGGTTTAGATCATCCAAACTCTGACAGGGCTTCCAGGATATTCTGCTGAAAAACTTCTCTTCCCGGCAAGGATTTATTGGTGATAACCTTGTCAAGAAGAGCAAGAAGGATTTCCTTCGTTACCAGGTCCGGTTCAATGTACCAGACAGGAGCGCCCCCCTCAATTGGATACCCGTTTTCTCCGGCGGCTCCGTTCCACCGAACACCCAGGCAACGGTTGTTGTCGTCATCATACGAACCCCAAATAGCCGAATAATTCCCGTCGTCGTAAAGATCCAAAACTTCGCCCCACTTCTCCGGTCTGACTTCCCTTCCTGGCGGCATTTTGCGTTCCTCCTTGGTGATGATCTGTCATATAATATTAGGTTGACCTTGAAATTCCAGATTCGCATTCGGTTCAACCGAGGCTATCCGGAAGCGATTCGACAAAAGCCCTGATTTCGTCCCGCACCCGACGGTAGGGGACCAGGGCCTCCTCTTCCGACGCGGCGCCGTCGGCCAAAAGAGGCGGGTCCTCAAATCCCATGTGGACCCGCTTCGTCTTGGCCGGGAAGAAGGGACAGGACTCCCGGGCGTTGTCGCAGAGGGTGACCACGTATTCGAATTCCAGGCTGCCCAGGGAGTCGATGTCCTTGGACTTCTGCCCGGAAATATCAATGCCGGCCTCGGCCATTACCTTGACACCCCGGGGGTCCACTCCCTTCGGTTGGATCCCGGCGGAATAAGCTTCCAGTTGATCCCCCTTGAGAGTCCTGGTCCAGCCTTCAGCCATTTGACTGCGGCAGGAATTGCCGGTGCAAAGGAATAGTATTTTGGGTTTTCCCATATGGTTTCTCCTCATGAATTCTCGGACCGGCTCTTCGGAAAGGGGCCTTCATTGAAAACGCATCCCAGGAATTCCGCTTCCCCCAAAACGGCGTCTTGAAAGCTGGCGTCCCCGAAATCGCTGTTTTCTATGCTCGCCCCCCTTAAATCGGCCCGATCGAAATTTGCCTGTTGAAAAGATGATTTGATTATGCGGGTAAAATGGAGCACCGACTCTCCGAGGTCTGCCCCTCTGAATTCCGAACGAATGATCTCAGCTCGGGAAAAATCGGCTCCATGGAGATGGGCTTGATGAAATTTCACCTCGGGGATGACGGCCTTTCTGAATATGGCCCCCTTCATTTCGGTTTCATCCAGATCGTTGAACCGAAAGCTGGCCCCGGTTAAATCGGCGCCATTCAAACGGGCGCGGGTAAAAAAGGCATTGTGTAGAAAAGCCCCTTCCAGGCTGGCCTTATCGAGGTTGGAC
>Ga0315283_10004751_pt1 | contig 11882 bp, 9 predicted proteins | sample YL17G09_0_MG_FD_204541 | JGI IMG/M metagenome (GOLD analysis project Ga0315283, IMG submission 204541) | Sediment microbial communities from Yellowstone Lake, YNP, Wyoming, USA - YL17G09_0 | ecosystem: Environmental > Aquatic > Freshwater > Lake > Sediment | place: USA: Wyoming | collected...
CCCTTGGGCTAATTTCTTTTGCAGCACGAAATTCCCCTCAGGTTTTGTGGGCATTCGCTTTAGGCTTTGGTTTGTTTGGTCTCAATTCCCTGAAACACTTGCTCCTAGACCACATAAATGTGCCTATTCCAGCCCTTGTAATTCAAATTGGAATTGCCTTGGTTTGTGGCTATTTGTGGCTGCAAAACAGAAAGACCAAGACATCATAAGCACTAATTCTGTCAGCCTTCATAGTACAGAAAAAAATCCAGCCCACAAACGCACCTTGCCATATGTGTATCGGTTGTGGGTAAATGAGTGTCCTATCTGCAATTCTATTGCAAGGACTTTAGTATAAGGTGCTTTTTACCGAGCTTTTCAAAGACTTAAGATAGCATTCCCTTATCATGTTTAAGGCAAAAAGGCAACAATACGCAGAGGCGCACCACTACCTGCCTTTATTTTCATGGGGAATGCCATGATCCAGAAACCTATGGGCGGGAGTTGACCCAAATTGGCCACATTTTCATAAGCCAGTATTGAACAATATAATAGCATTATCAGGAATGCGGCTGTTTTTTTGCTCCCATTCTTCCACATCTGCAGCTGTGATCTGGTAATCACGGTTGGAAGCCGCCTTTAAAGATACATCTATCCATGTGCCGTTTTTCAGGATAGCCAGGGAGTCCTTTTTATGGCTGCAACCTGCTGTCATGAAGAGTAAGGCCAAAATAATAATGATGGATCTGTTCATATCAAAACTTTTATTGTTATGCAAATCAAAATTAAAAAATATTATTTATTTATTCAGAATGATTATATATTTGCTATAGAATCAGATAACCATCTTATGCAATGACATATTCTGGAGTAGAAGTATAATTTCAACATACAATTAAACAAGGTATTGGCAAACTTAGATACTTGCATACTACATAACAGTAAATATCTGCACCTCTGGTTAATTTTTTAGTAATTCTTTCAAACAACCAAAAACCTGCATGAAATGAACAAATTCAGTTTCTTAGTTATTTTCTTGTTTATTACTTCAGTTGCTTTTGCACAATGGACATGGCAAAATCCATTACCGACAGGTAATTCATTAGCATTAGTATATTTTACTGATGCAAATACAGGTTATACGGTAGGGGATTGTGGAACCATTAAAAAAACTATAGATGGTGGTATAAGCTGGACAACACTCTCGAGTGGTATATATATCGATTTAAATGCAGTTTACTTCACCGATGCAAAAATAGGATATGCTGTAGGTGATATTGGAACCATTTTAAAAACGATTGATGGGGGTATAAACTGGACTGCATTAGCAAGTGGTACAACGAAAGATTTATTCTCAATTTATTTTACTGATGCCAATACAGCTTATACTGTTGGTAGTGGTGGCACCATCGTAAAAACCACAAATGGCGGCTCATCTTGGATTGTTTTATCGAGCGGAACAACTAATAATCTTGTATCAGCATATTTTACCGATGTCAATACTGGATATGTAGCTGGCAATTTCGGAGCTATCAGAAAAACCATCAATGCTGGCTCAACATGGACTACTTTATCAAGTGGTGTTGTGAGTAATTTAAATTTTGTTTACTTTACTGATGTCAGCGTAGGTTATGCAGTAAGTGATGCTGGGAAATTATTAAGGACAAGCGATTCAGGAACTACGTGGACAGCTATCTCACTTGAAACGACCTACAACTTATATTCAATATACTTTACCGATACAAATACAGGTTATATTGTTGGTGATAACGGAACTATCTTAAAAACCACAAACGAAGGCACATTATGGACTACTTTATCAGGAGGCTATGAATGGAATGCAACAGTAACGCTTAATACTTTACGATCTGTTTACTTTACCGATACAAATATTGGTTTTGCATCAGGACAAAATGGAACCATTATCAAAACAAATGATGGAGGTAAAACCTGGACTACTTTTCCTAAAGAAATATCCAATAATCCTTTAAACTCAATATACTTTACCGATGCAAATACCGGATATGCAGCTGGTAACTATGGTCATATTATAAAAACTATAAATGGAGGTAAAACCTGGACTGATACCTGGGGTGGAACATCTCAAAATTTAAATTCGATTTATTTTTTAGATGAAAATGACGGATATGTGGTAGGTGATAGTGGTACAATATTAAAAAGCATTGATGGGGGAGCCACATGGATAGACTTATCAGTTGAAAAAACAAAGAAGTTTCGTTCAGTTTATTTTACAGATGTTAACACGGGGTTTATCGCTGGATTTGATGATGTTGGTAGTGAAGGAATAGTATTAAAAACAAGTGATGGGGGATTATCTTGGAATGTCTCACTTAACAAAATAAATGACTACATTAAGTCAGTTTTTTTTGCTGATGCTAATACAGGTTTTACAGTTGGAGGCAATCCTTACTATTTTGGCTCAATATATAAGACTACTGATGCAGGGGCTACCTGGAATACTTTAACATCCGGTGCAGATGACCAACTGAGATCTGTCTACTTTAATGATATAAATACTGGCTATGTAGTAGGTTACCATGGACTTATACTCAAAACACTAGATGGAGGAACTACCTGGACAAAACAATTGAGCCCTTCACCCTATGAACTTCGATCAGTATATTTTACAGACCTTAATACAGGCTATATAGCAGGTGAAGAGCCGGGTCCGACAGATGGTATCATATTGAAAACCATTGATGGAGGCACAACTTGGACTTATTTACCGACAGGGCAATCAGATACTGAATTTAGATCAATATACTTTACCGATGCAAATAATGGCTTTGTGGTGGGTTCTGATTATCTTAATGATGGAGCGGAAAGTGGAACCCTCTCAAAAACCATGGATGGAGGAAAAACCTGGAATCCTTTTTCAACACGATCAACCAATCCATTATTTTCAGTTCGCTTTACAGATAAAAATACTGGTTATGCCGTAGGGGGTGATAATAGTCGTGGTGGTAATATCTTAAAAACAATAGATGGAGGCACAAACTGGAAAACAATTAAAGAAGGTGAGTGGTGGTTTTATTCTATTGCCAAAATATGGTTATACTCAGTTTTCTTTACCGATGCCAATAATGGCTATGCTGTTGGTAATGTCAACTCCCGAGGGATTATCCTGAAAACTGTTGACGCCGGAATTACCTGGACAACTTATGAAACTGGAACGGGCAGCGACTTATTTTCCGTCTATTTTACAAATGCAGATATTGGATATACTGTGGGCGAATATGGAGCAATACTCAAAACAATTGATAAAGGAACTACGTGGACAACTTTAACTAGTGGAACTTCCCGTAATTTGCGTATGGTACTTTTTACTGATGTAAATACAGGTTATGCTTGTGGTGATGAAGGGACAATAATTAAAACCATCGATGGAGGCTCAACATGGTCAGCTTATTCGAGTGGTATTACTGACATTTTATATTCAATTTACTTTACAGATGACAATACGGGGTATATTGTAGGTGGTTCACATATTCAATATGAAAATCCAAGCCAAATAATATTGAAAACAGTCAATAGAGGAACAACCTGGACTGCACAATCGAGCGGCACAACTTATGAATTAAGATCTGTTTACTTTATTGATAATGATAATGGGTATGCTGCAGGGGTAGGAGGAAGACTATTAAAAACCAGTGATGGGGGTACGAACTGGAATACTATTGAGAGTGGAACAAAAAATGATTTATGGTCGGTCTGCTTTACAGATGTTAACACCGGGTTTGTGGCAGGTGATTACGGAACTATCTTAAAAACCACGAATGGAGGTGGATTTGTATCGATTGATAAACCAATGTCAGCGGAATCAACATTCACACTTTATCCTAACCCGGCAACCAATAAGATTTCTATTTTAATTAGCAGGATGCTTCCCGGAGAAATCATGGTAAGTATTACCAGTATGAGTGGTCAACTGATAATGCAAGACAGATTGCAAAATCAGATACAGTTTGATATGGATGTGAGCGCACTGAGAAAAGGCATTTACCTGGTTAAAATACGGACCAACGTAGGCATTACGACTAAAAAGTTAGTGATTCAGTAACATGCATTTGTATTCATTTTATATGGGGCAATATAACAATAAAGCACAGCGGTTGCTAAAGTAGTGTAACCCTCAAAAGTGCAAAACAAGACAAATTTCAACATTATTAATCGCTTATCATTGTGATTGCATCTAATGTATTAATTATCTCTTCATTATTGATTTGTACAAAACCAAGTTCAATCCAATATTTCAGCGTATGGATTTCTCATTATTTGTAGATGAAGATATGCCTAAAGACCTTTTTCAACAAATGGACTTAAGAGCGATGATCATCGGTCTTGCTGGAGGACCATTACTAAAAATTAAGAAAGTAGTTATAATGCATCCCACATTTTTCAACGAAAAAGTTTACAGGGAAAAAGGATTTAAAGCTGCTATGGAAAAAACAATTGATGATTGGAGCCTTAAATATCCGGGCATTGAAAATGTTGACCATATTTATTTTCATTACATTCTATCTGTAAGTCCCGGAACAAGGAAAAAATATCCTGAAATCGCTTATTTAAAAGGGAAAGAATTAAAATATTAATAACTAAGCAACAGCTAACAATGGAATAAGAACGAAGAAAAACTCCTAAAAAATGCGAACAATTGTTGGGATAAAATTGGAAAACAAAAAGAATGATATTCAACTAAATTTGAAATTATTCTATAATAAATTTGTCAGTGAAAAATGAAGAGTGAAAAATGACATTATTTATCTGAACGCGACAGAACATAAGTCACGCGCGAACTGGGGTCATTATTTAATTCCTGATAATCTTTTTGGAGATAATTAAATTATCATCGATGAATATTTTGGCAGAATAAACACCCTGCGCCAGATTATTCAGGTTTATAGTATTTACAATATCATTGTAAAGTCTGCTGGCTTTTATCCTTTTCCCCTGCAAATCGTACAATTCAAACTTTATGGCTCCTTTTGTAACTCCCTGAATTTTTAAGTTGATAAATTCGGATGTTGGATTAGGAAATAAATCTATTATGAGTTCAGATGAAGAATTAGTAATTTCATTAATGCCCGTAATAGTTTTATCTATTGTCCAGGTAATAAGCGAAATATGAATGGTATTATGATTATCGACACGTAATAATTGACTTGTGTCCTCAATACTAGCTTGCAATGTATTATTACCTGTTAACAGGTTGTTTTCATTAATTAAAACGGAATCAATATTCTGTTTCAAAGATGTACCAGCTAACAGCCAATTTATTTTCAATGTATTTGGCACAGGGGTAATTAAGTTTAATTTAAATTTAAGCGGGTAAACAGTTGGAGATAATTTGCTCTCGATAGGATAATAGAACTCAATAGGAGTAACCAGAAAATGAATTTTTTCAATTGTAGCTTCAGTACAAACTGAACAAAAATGAGTATCAAGAAGGTATTGCATTTTACAATTCAGATGTGGTTTATACCAACGCCCTGCAATCGCTCCACAACAATGCGGATAGATACCTATAGAATTAATGCCAATCCAGTTTTTCCATTTCACGAGTATCGGATCAATTTGTTGTGTCATATTGTAAGCTTCTCTTGCATAATTGTCACCGGCCCAATATTCGTCAGCTAAGCCAGCAAAGGAATGCCCAAATTCATGGATGGCAATTTGAGCTGATCCTGTATATGTTGAGGCAACCGGGTAATAGCCTCCGCTTCCGCCATAATAGGGACTGCTTACCAGAATAAGCACCTGATCATATTTAGGGAAATTGGATGCTAAAACATTTGAAATAACCAAGGTTTTTGTCGCTACAAGCAACCTATGGATACCATACGAATCAAAAGTTGAACCAAAATAATTGTCCACATTAATTACAGGAAACACTGGCTCATCCTCATCAGTGGCTGTTCCAGGGTGACTGGCACCACTTTCGTTCGAAGGTACTTTAATAATAAATACATTAAAATAATTCTTATAATTTGAATAAGGTATTTCATTAAAAAATGCTGATGTGAAATTAGCAGCATCCACAACAAACTTTGATAATTCACTGCCGGTATAACCGTCACCTAAGATCACAAAGTTAATGTGCTTGTCTAAATTTCCATTGTACAAAAGGGTGTCAACATCAAAGTTCTGAGCTATGACATTAATCCCTGTGAACAATATAATTACGATTATTCGGACCGTCTTCATCGTTACCTGATTTTTGTAATTATTAAATACCGCTTTTGATTTTCAGAATTTACATTCTTCTTTATGGCAATCGCATCAGTTTCTTTATTGAGTTGCATCCGTATGAAAAATTGAGCGCTGTCCAACGCTATTTCTTTTTTGAAAAATGCATTATTTTCATCCATAGATTCAACGGTTATATTTAATGGATCTGAGATTATGATACTATCAACAGGTTCCAAATGATTGTTCAAAGAAATACACTTTAAATCACCCTGCTTAGAAATTTCCGGTTCGGAGCTATTCATTTTTAGTTTCCCTTTTGTAATAAATTTATAAATCAGAAGGATTTCATATTCTCCATTTGATTTATTCAGTTTGATCGAATAGTTTAAGAAAATGATTTGAGGTGTAATAGTTGCACTATCAATATTAGTCGCGGTTGTGATACTGTTATGAGTACCTCTGCAAGATAGCAATCCCAAAAAGATAAATAGGATTGGCATCATGTTAAAGTAAAAGTTTATATGTTTCCAGCTCATAACATGGATATTATTAAGTTTGCAGAAATAATAAAAGAGAGTTACAACGTTGCTGCAACCCCCTTTTAATAACTTTATTCCTTTACAAATTTTTGCGTTACAAGTCCTCTTGAATTCTCAATTCTGATTATATAAATTCCGCTGTTCAATGTGCCTAAATTCAGAATTTCATTGATTTTTGCAGGTCTTTTATTTATGATCATCTTACCATACATATCGAATACACAGATGATTGATTTCTGCGGAATGTTATTTACATTCAATAAATTGTTTGCCGGGTTTGGGAATACATTGATTGCCTTGCCTGGTAAATGGTTGATCTCCGAATAAATAACAAAAGCAGTAGCAACAGCACTTCCGTTAATTATTGGGAATCCATATATGTCAGTTACATTTTTAACAGAAATATATATGGTATCAATGGGTAAGGCATTGTAAGTAATAAGATGAACTAAAGAGCTGTTCTCATTATCGCGGGTTACTGACTCTACTTTTATCTTTTCAAATGCTTCGCCCGGATTATATATTACCCCATAATTTGTTGTGTCCTCCGAACTCAATAATTCAACATTATCACTAAATGTTATATCAATATTTCTTGAACCGGTAATTTGCGCTTCAAGTACCGATAGATTCGTAACATCATAATCATAATTTGTTGTACTGTAAACATAGTTTATACCACTCATAAATATTCTACCGGATGGTGTATATCCGACACCATAAAGCGGAACATTGAAAAATGAAGGATGAAAAGTCCATGATTGACCATTATCAGTTGAATATAACAACGCGCCTCCATAACTTGGAGACGGACTAAAATATGCATTAACAGATGGGATGTATATTAAATAGCTTCCTTGAAAAGGTAAGAGGTTAATCAATGTCCAATTTTGCCCGCCATCAACCGTCGAATAAATTGAATCGGATACAGGACCCCGGACACAAAAAAGACCATTATTATTATTTTGAAAATCGAATGTACCGCCCCAATTAAAAGAACCGTTGTTTATAAAAGGTGTATTTATTACAGTCCAGTTTAAACCTTTGTTTGTAGATTTAAAAATTCTTACTTCACTAAGATCAATTGCTAAAAAATAGATAGTATCACCATGCACTCTAAAAGCATCAGATATAGAATTATAACTCCATCCATTATTACCTGGGGGCATGTTTGCTGCAGGAACTTCCTCCCATTGATCTCCTCCATTATTTGTAGTATAAATTTCAAAATCTGGATTTGGATAAGCATCTCCTACAGCTACTCCATCGTTCTCGTTCCAGAAATAGACAAAATCTGGAAAGGGGCTATTCTTAGTAAACCCGGTTGCCTGCTGAATCCAGCTATCCCCACTATCTGTTGTTTTGTAAATCCCATTTCCACTTCCCCCGGGATTGCCAATAATATAGGCAGTTGTAGCGCTAACCGCTGATAATACTCCATGATTATTAGCTATTCCAGAAGGTAGACCTTTCGTTATCCATGTACTTCCTCCATCTGTTGTTAAGGAAAAAGTTGTGTAAGCAGGATCACTAATCCATATAACATCATCATTGGCCACACTAACAGAACGACTGATTCTGACACCCACGGAAGATTGACTCCATTGTGCTTTCATTGTCAAGCCTGTAAGCATAAAGGCTACCGATAGTAAAACTAATTTTTTCATTTTGGATTAATTTATTTTCTTAACATTAATCGGATTAAAGGGTAACAAATTATTCCATCAGTTTTTCATATGCTTTGAGAATCACTACCGTTTATATAAACTCAGATGTTGTATGTTTTTAAAAAATATTCCACGTAAAAATGCACTACTTATTTCCCTTACAATCAAAAGTTGCAACCAGATGTAAATCTTTTACCTCGTATATCAACCTTCAATTTCAGCCAGGTCTTCCTCTGTAAGATGAAAATCCCAAGCATGGCTTATCCCGTCAACCTGTGCGGCGCTTCTGCCGCCTACTATAGCGGCTGTTACTGCAGGATTTCGCAAAGTCCATGCAATAGCCACTTCACCAGCCGAATGTCCATATTTTTTACCAATGGATCTTAGTTTCTCAACAAGTGCCAGGTTCCGGGTAAGGGCTGGTTCCCGGAAATGACTGCTATTTCTTCGCCAGTCGTCTGATGGCATCGCTGCAATCCGCTCACGGGTCATGGAGCCTGTAAGCAATCCCGATCCCATTGGTGAATAAACAATCACCCCAATTCCATTTTCTTTGCAAAACGGCAGAATTTCTTTTTCATAATCACGGTTTATCAGAGAATAGGGTGGTTGCAAGGATGATACCGGTGCAATTTTCATGCTTTTTCCGATCTGTTCAATATTGTAATTTGAAACACCTATATAACGGACTTTTCCTTCCGATCGCAACGTTTCCATCATTTCCCAGGCTTCCTCCAGATCCGTATCAACCGGCCAATGCACCTGGTAAAGGTCGATTGCTTCAACATTTAACCGGCGTAGGCTTGCCTCGCATTCCTTGAGGATTGATTCTGCTTTTAAATTCCGGCTAACGTTACGTTTGTCGTCCCATACCAGTCCGCATTTTGTAAAAATATAAGGCTTTGTGCTCAGGCCTTTAATTGCTTTCCCAACCAATTCTTCTGAATGACCAAGTCCATAAACCGCAGCTGTATCAATCCAGTTCATCCCGTTATCAATAGAGCGATGTATGGCAGCAATAGCTTCGCCGTCATCCTGTGGTCCCCATGCAAATTCCCAGTTGCCACCACCAATGGCCCATGCTCCGAATCCTATACGGGTGATTTTCAAATCAGTATTTTCAAATTGTTTTGTTTCCATCTTTAAGCGTTATGCTATATAACAGTTATGTAATTTTAGTGCTAAAATAAGCAATTTTTATAGGGTATGAGTTGCAAGCATCACATTCACGATACCGGCCTAGGTTTACTCAATATTACCAAGGGTTTCAAATGGTCAAAAAAAATGACAGCAAGTCGAAAATGACCTCCTGTCCACTATGGCTCCCCTTACTGCTCAAAGTTGCAGGCAGTTTGCCATTTATCCATGTTCCTGATTGTTTTAATGAATTTTCTGGTTTTTCTGAATGATTGGTCCCAATGCTGATAGCTTTAATTACAAGTCCTGTTGGGCCCACTAAAAAATCTATTTGATCCGATCTACAATTCTATTACCAGGACTTTAATATAAGGTGCTTTTTACCGAGCTTTTCAAAGACATAAAATATCATTCCCTTAACGTGTTTAAGGCAAAAAGGCAACAATACGCAGAGGTGCACCACTACCTGCCTTGATTTTCATCGGAAATGCCATGATCCAGAAACCTATGGGCGGAAGTTGACCCAGGTTGGCCACATTTTCATAAGCTGTAATGTTGTTGGCATATAATATCCGGTGGGTCAAAAAATCTTTGGATTGTCCAAAATCAATACTCGGGGTATCGAGGCCAACAGCCCTTATCTTTCTGTTATTTACCAGCCATTGGGCTGCATCCGGATGCAAGCCGGGAAAATGCAGATTTTCCACTCCTTCTTTTCCGCTCAGGATGGTACCGGTGTAGGTTTTCTTGTCAGGATAAAATTTCCAAAAGCCAGTATTGAACAATATAATAGCATTATCGGGAATACGGCTGTTTTTTTTCTCCCATTCTTCCACATCTGCAGCTGTGATCTGGTAATCACGGTCGGAAGCCGCCTTTAAAGATATATCTATCATCACTCCTTCCCCGGTAAGTTGTTCCATCGGTATTTTTTCGACGGTATTTCCGCCCTGTGCAAAATGTACGGGTGCATCAAAATGAGTGCCTCCGTGTTCTTCGGCACTAAATTTAAAAGATGAATAGTAGTAACCTTTATCGTTGATCCCTTCAAAGACCGTATCATGTTTGAACGGGATATTTGTCGGCCAATACACCGACTGTTCATCAAAAGCCCAGGTCAGATCTATCCATGTGCCGTTTTTCAGGATAGCCAGGGAGTCCTTTTTATGGCTGCAACCTCCTGTAATGAAGAGGAAGGCCAAAATAATAATGATGGATCTTTTCATATCAAATCTTTTATTGTTATGCAAATCTAAATTCAAATGGCAGCAGTTTGTTAGCACCTGGCAGAAGCGTATTTTTTTAATCTTGCCCCAAAAATTGTATGACTATCGAATGACTTTCAATCAAAACACCTTTTGTAAAAATTCCCGTAGGTTTGAATGGATGATTCCCTGATTTGTATTACCCTTGAAATCATCCATCGTGACAACAAATTTTGGATAATTATCCTTGATCAGCAAGAGGTTCCCGAATTCCCGCTCAATCGTCTGGTCATCAGTCAACAGGTAAGTGCATTGGATATTTCCCCCCCCCCCTGTCGTTCACAAACAAAATCGATCTCTTTATCGGCGGTTTTTCTCTACATGATCAACAAGATCCTTATCATTCCTGATAAAGTCAAAATCATGCATATCTTAATCAACATATACAAAGTGAGAATCAGGATGCAATGCTTCAACCAGTTCTATGATCTGCAAAAGCATATAACTCTTTCCGGTTCTTCGCTGACCGGTAAATATTTTGATCAGGTTTCTGACGCGTGCATAGAATAACTTGTCATTACTTGTCTACAAGTCCCCTCTCCAGTCAGCATAAGGAGTAATTTATTTCATAAAAAGTAATAATAATTGACGTTTAACAGTTTCTGGCTATAAAGTCTTATAAAGTGATTTAAGAACAAGGATTACTCACTTCGTTCGTGAGGTCACTTCGCTAGGTTAACGATTATTCGCTTCGCTCATGAGAACGCTTCGCTAAGTTTTTGATTTCCGATTTTCAGCTACTTCAAAAATCATCATTCGTTAATCGATATTCGATATTCAAGATATTAAACTTTATATATAAGCACTGAATATTATATAATCAGGCACATGCAATCATACGTCAATGGTAGCGTAGTCGAAGGCAGGATAAAGGATTTAGGGGTAAGGTATCAAAACAAGCGTATAACCACCGAATAACAACCCAATCAAATCCCAGACAAACTCATTAATAATTTCAACCCCCTTCTACTTGAAAACTTTATAGATTTATTATATTTTAATCATCGTTTTGTTTTGTTCCAGCCACGAATCAAAATTTAATAGCTCCGGATTAAGTTTTTTTGTTGCATTAATATCACGTACTC
>Ga0315283_10004754_pt1 | contig 11880 bp, 14 predicted proteins | sample YL17G09_0_MG_FD_204541 | JGI IMG/M metagenome (GOLD analysis project Ga0315283, IMG submission 204541) | Sediment microbial communities from Yellowstone Lake, YNP, Wyoming, USA - YL17G09_0 | ecosystem: Environmental > Aquatic > Freshwater > Lake > Sediment | place: USA: Wyoming | collected...
ACGGTCGAGTGATACCTTCATCGACCCGTTCGAGCAGATACGGGAAGAATGGATTGGACGACAGGCGCGTCATGAAATCCTGATCGACGACGAGGGCGCCACGCTCGCCGCGTGCGCCCATCGTGCCGAGACTGAAACCGAATTCTGGCTGCGGCGTCGGATCGGGCTGGAGCCCGTAGAGCGGATCGTCCATCGGAATCGGGATCGCCAGGTGTGACAGCGAAAAAATCCCGGGTGGATAGGGCAGGTTCAGTGCGCGGTCCACTGCCAGCAACTGGCCCGGAGCAATGCTGCGCTCGATGGTGGCATCGCTGTTGTCGGTTGCGTTCATGATTGCCGTGAAGCGATACGGCTGCGGAGTCGTCGGCGTCAAACGATCTAGCGCGACATAGGCGACGGGTCGCAACAGCGGACCGAATTTCACGGTCCGGTTCACGTCGAAAAGTACGATCTCACTGCCGTTGTCAGGCAGCAGCGAATACAGCGCCGTCAGGATCGCCGGCGTGCTGACGGTGAAATCGATGACTGACTGGAAGGTCAGCACCGGCGGCAGGCTGCCGAGCTGGCCGGCACGGGCGAGGCGCTGGATCTGGCTTTGCAGTGCGTCGGTCAGGCGATAGGACTGGCGCGCGCCATTCACCGGGAACGAGTTGTACTTGAAGGGATTGAACTCCGGAACGACGCTGAGCCATGCCGCGTTGGCGAACGGTGGCAGCACCGCAGGGAGGCCGGCCAGACCGGCAAAGCGCGCAAAGCGCGTGATCCCGATCATCGGCGTGACCAGTACCAGGCGGTCGGCGCGGAGAAGTTTCGGATCCTCGATCGCGTCGAGCTCGTACTTCATGGCAAGCGCGCCGCCATTCGAAAAGCCGACCAGGTGCAAGGGACCGGGAGCGGGAACACGTCGGCGTGCCTCGCGAACCGCAAGCCGAGTGGCCGCCATCCAGTCTTCCCAGCGCACATTGCTCAGGCCTCCCGGCACGGTGCCGTGCCCCGGAAGGCGGAGGCCGATCGCGACGAAGCCGCGATCACGATAAAGCTGCGCAATGTGCCGCAGGCTGTAGGGGGAGTCGGTCAGCCCGTGCAGCAGCACCACGGCCCCGATCGGCCGGCCGTCGGGTTCCATGACATACGAGCGGTTCCAGTCCTGGGCGAAGTGAGCCGGATAGACCGGGCTGTCCTCGAAGTACCGGTTGATCGGCACGCGCTCGTCCGGAGCGAGCTTCTGGCTGACTTCAGCGCGAACGCTTGCGAAGATTTGTCCTTCCTGTGCGAGATAGCGAGGCCAGTCAGCCACGTCGAGCTCACTCTGGCGCAGTTCGGCCGGCACGAAGGTGTGCCAGGGATGCAGTGGCGGCCCGCTGAGGGCCCGATACGAGCGCAGCGTGAACAGGGCCGCGCCGACAACGACGATCCCGATTAACAGCCACTTCAGAACCCTTGGTAGACCCATCTGCATTGATTCCTTGAAACGGCCCAAGCCGCAGAGTTGAGTATATGCGTAAGGACCAGAGGGTCGGTTCGATCGACTGCGCCGAGTTTGAGCGTTTTTACCGCTTGATGGTTTCTTGCGCAGCGCCCCGACTGAAGGTATTCTTTTCATACACATACAAGGTGTATGGCTCATGCGTACCAATATCGTTCTCGACCCCACACTGATTGCCAGGGCCATGAAGAAAGCCGGCGCGACCACCATGCGGGAGACCATCGACATCGCCCTGCGCGAGTACGTGACCAAGCCGGACTACGACGCACTGCTGAAATTAAGTGGGATGGGAGCGATTGATCCCGACTACGATCCAAAGGCGGGGGATCAACCGACAGTGCAGGTGGCCGAAGCGACGGCCACGTATCGTCCCGGTAAGCCGGTTCGGCGGCGGCCCACACGCCGGTGATTGTCGACAGCTCCGTGTGGATTGCTCATCTGCGCGGCACAAACTCCCCGGCTGCGCGCCGGCTCGCTGCAGCCCTGACCATGAAGGAGCCCATCGGGCTGCCCGATATCGTCCTGATGGAAGTCCTGCGCGGCGCACGGAATGTGAGCGCCTTGCTGCAACTGGAACGGGCCCTCCTCACTTTTCCCAGGTTCGTACCCGCCGACCCCAGGCAACTGGCGCGGAACGCCGCGCACCTGTACGCGCGCTGCCGCTGGGCTGGCTTCACGCCCCGCAGCGGCAACGACTGCCTGATCGCCTGCTGCGCGATCGAGGCCGGCGAACCGCTGTTGCATGAGGATCGCGATTTTCACTCGATCGCGGAGGTTGAACCGGCCCTGGTGCTGGTCGGCTAGAATCGAGCCCATGAGCGGCACGCAGGACCAGCAACTCGCGCGCGGCGCGCTGATCGCGCTGGTGGTCGGCTCGATGGTCGGCGCAGGCATCTTCACCCTGCCAGCCTCATTTGGCCGCACCACTGGCGTCCTCGGAGCGCTCATTGCCTGGTGCATCGCCGGTGCCGGCATGCTGATGCTCGCGTTCGTGTTCCAGACGCTGTCGCGCCGCCGTCCCGACCTCGATGCCGGCATCTACGCCTACGCCAAGGCCGGCTTCGGCAGCTACCTGGGATTCGTCTCCGCTTTCGGCCACTGGATCGCCTGCTGCCTGGCCGACGTGGCCTGCCTGATCCTTATCAAGGCCACGCTGGGACAGTTCTTCCCGATATTCGGCGACGGCGCGACCGCCGTTGCGATCTTGTCGGCCTAGGTGCTGGTATGGGGCGTCCACATCCTGGTGCTGCGCGGCGTCCGCGAGGCGGCGGCGCTCAACACTATCGCAACCGTGGCCAAGATGGTGCCGATCGGCATCTTCATCGCGGTCGTCATCGCGGGATTCAAGGCCAACGTCTATTCGCGCTATGCGAAGGACCGCAACGACGTGGGCGTGGCGACGGTCCTCGGTTTTCTCGGCGTGTTGTGCCTGCTCGTCCTGGTCACGGTGTTCTCCTACGGCATCCTGCTGCGCGAGGACCTGGCGGCACTGGCCAATCCGTCGATGGCCGGCGTTCTCGCGCGCGAGAACCGCAATGGCGTGCCATCGGCAGCACTGTGGCTGACCAACGTCGTGATCCAGCTCTTCGTGCTCGTCACCTGGTTCGCCGAATCCGCCTTCACGATCGCAGCGAAAATGACCAGTACGATGACGCTCGTGCCTTACCTGCTGGTCGCCCCTTCGGTTTCAAGCTGGCGTGGACTGGCGCGACCTACGAGGCCGATGGGAGCCAACGCCAGGTCGACGGGCTGCGCGGCGCCATTGCCACGGTCTACGCAGCCGGGATGCTGTACGCCGGTGGCGCGAAGTTCGTGCTGTTGTCGGCGATGCTGTACGCGCCCGGCACCTGGCTTTACTTCTACGCGCGGCGCGAACAGCAGCAGCGCGTGTTCACAGTTGCCGAAACGGCGATTTTCGGCGTCGTCTCGATCGCGGCAATCCTGGCGCTGGCCGCGCTCGTTTCCGGCGCGATCGTCATCCTAGTCATCCCTGGGGCCACCGACCTGCCGCCCTGGCGTCTGTTTGCTGCGCAGCAGCAAGAGCCGGCTCGGGCGCACCGCCAGGGCGGTACAGGCGATGCGGCCGTGCTGGGCCAGGACCGGAACATGGCCGATCTGCAGAGGATGCAGCGGTATGCTTTGTTGCTATAGAGGGTATGCCTGTAACGAAATGGACATGTCCGGCGCGGATCGTGACAATGAACGTGGCGCTGCCACCACGGTGACGCCACCACGCGTTTCTCGAATCCGCGCCCGGCCTGCGCCCGTCTGCGCGTGCGTCGGGCCTGGCGGGCCACGGCACTGTGCAGCAGAGGTGGGACAGAAAAGATGACCAAGGCAGTATCGAACTCGCAGGTGATGCTGGCTCGAGTGGTGGTCGGCCTGATGGTCGCTTTCGTCGTTGGTGGCCTGATCTGGTACGGCTTCTCGGCGGAGGTTCGCGCGCGCTTATGGCAGAACCTGTTCGAGCGTCCGGGTGGACCGATGGTCTTTCGCTTCTTTCTCCAGCCGACCATGGCGGCGATCGCCGCGTGGCGCGATGGAGTCAATGACGCACGAACCGGGCGCTCGCCCTTTTTTACGGGCGCTCTCACCGACCCGGCACAGCGCGCAGTTCGCTTGAACGAGGCCCTGGTGGCCACCGCGCGCATCATCCTGCTGGGACTGGTGATGGACGGCATCTACCAGGCCATCGAATTCAAGACCTTCCACCCGGCCGAGGCCGTGATCATCGCGCTGGCGCTCGCCTTCGTGCCCTACCTGCTGCTGCGTGGGCTGATCGCGCGAGCCGCACGCTGGTGGTTCAACCGTGAAAGGGATTTCCGGCGATGAGTGACCCGCAGGCCAGCGGCCAGTCCGAGCGATTTGAGGTCCGCGTGACCTCCGACAGCCATTTCGCGTGGCTGCGCACGCGGCTCGCTGTCGAACGCACGATGATGGCCTACATGCGCACCGCCGTCTCGTTGATCGCTTTCGGCTTCACGATCTTCCAGTTCATCGACCGGGTCCAGGACGCTTCCGGCAAGGACGTCCGTTATCCGCAAGCGTCGTGGTACCTCGCGCTGGCGATGATCCTCTGCGGCGTCGGGGCGGCGGTCGCCTCGCTGATCGAGTACCGGCGACTGATCCACTACATGTGGAGCGGCGGGTACGCAGCCATCGCCGGCGTACACGGCGAGCGGCGCACGTCGTCGCTGTACGCGATCACGGGCGTCCTGATCCTGATCGGCATCTTCGCGTTCTTCGCCGTACTATTGAGCGTCGAGTGACCACCCCCGCCACTCCCACTGTCACGACCCCGTCGTTGCCCGAGAACGCCCCGCCGGGCTTCCACCTGCTGGCCAAGCCGAGCGGTTCCACTTGCAACATCGATTGCACGTATTGCTTTTTCCTGTCGAAGGAAGCGCTGTACCCGAACGACAAGAATCGCATGTCCGAGGCCACGCTCGAGGCCTACCTCCGCCAACTGCTCGAGTCGCACCGCACGCCGCAGGTCACCGTGGCCTGGCAGGGTGGCGAGCCCACGCTGATGAAGCTCGAGTTCTTTCGCCGCGCAGTCGAGCTGGTGGAAAAGCACCGCCAGCCCGGCCAGACCGTGCAGCACACCTTCCAGACCAACGGCCTGCTGCTCGACGACGACTGGTGCGTGTTCTTCAAGCAGCATAACTTCCTCGTCGGCTTGAGCGTCGACGGCCCGCGCGAGCTGCACGACACCTACCGCGTCGACCGCCGCGGCCAGGGCACCTTCGACCTGGTCATGCGTGGATGGAGGTACCTGCGCAAGCACGAGGTGGACTTCAACATCCTGTGCACCGTCAACGCGGCCAATCAACAGCACGGTCGCACGGTCTATCGCTTCTTCCGCGACGAGCTGGGCGCGAAGTGGGTGCAGTTCATCCCGATCATCGAGCGCGCCACCGAGCAGACGATTGATATCGCCAACAAGGGCTGGAGCGAACAGGCCGGCAAGAAGCGCCTGCTGTATACCCAGACCGGCAACCTGGTCACCGAGCGCACGGTCGGCGCCGAACAATACGGCCGCTTTCTGGTCGACATTTTCGAGGAATGGGTGCGCCACGACGTGGGCCAGGTCTATGTCCAGCTCTTCGACGTCACGCTGGAGGCCTTCTTCGGCCGTCACCTGCTCTGCATCCACGCACCCACCTGCGGCTACGGCCCGGCGCTGGAACACAACGGCGATCTCTACTCCTGCGATCACTTCGTCGAGCCGAAGTACAAGCTCGGCAACATCCACCAGACGCACATGCTCGAGCTGGTCGCATCACCCGCGCAGCGCAAGTTCGGCAACGATAAGCGCGACACATTGACGGCCCAATGCCGGGGCTGCAAAGTCCTCAACTGGTGCAATGGCGGCTGCCCCAAGGACCGGTTCGCGCTGTCGCGCGACGGTGAGCCGGGCCAGAACTACCTGTGCGCGGGCCTGGAACTGTTTTTCACCCACACCGGGCCGACCTTCAATGTCATGGTGCAGTTGCTGCGGCAGGGCCGCCCGCCGGCCGACGTGATGGCCTCGGTCGCCGAGCAGGACACGAAGCGAGGCGTTTATCAGCCCTGCCCCTGCGGCAGCGGCAAGAATTTCCGCTTCTGCCACGGCGACAAGGCGCCGAGTTCGCCCTTCAGCCGGGTCGGTCGCGAAGCGACGGCACCGCCGGGCGCCTAGATTTTTTGGAACCGGGTTGCTTCGTGCCACTCCGGATTTAGCATCAGCACAGACAAGTGAGTAAGGAAGACAACATGCCAGCGAAAAAGCCGAACATCCTGATTCTCTGGGGCGACGACGTGGGCTGGTGGAACATCAGCTACAACAGCCGCGGCCAGATGGGCTACCGCACGCCCAACATCGACCGCGTGGCCAACGAGGGCGTGGCCTTCACCGACTACTACGCCCAGCAAAGCTGCACCGCCGGCCGCTCCGCGTTCATCACCGGCCAGAACCCGATCCGCACCGGGCTGACCAAGGTGGGCATGCCCGGCGCCCCCAACGGCCTGTCGGCAGAAGACCCGACGATGGCCGAACTGCTCAAGCCGCTGGGCTACGCCACCGGCCAGTTTGGCAAGAACCACCTGGGCGACCGCGACGAACACCTGCCCACGGTGCACGGCTTCGACGAGTTCTTCGGCAACCTGTACCACCTGAACGCCGAGGAAGAGCCCGAGCAACCCGACTACCCCAAGAACCCGGAGTTCAAGAAGAAGTTCGGCCCGCGCGGTGTGTTGCATTGCAAGGCCGATGGCAAGGGCGGGCAGACCATCAAGGACACCGGGCCACTGACGATCAAGCGCATGGAGACCATCGACGATGAGGTGACCGTGCATGCGCTGCGCTTCATCGACGACGCGCACAAGGCCAAGACGCCGTTCTTCCTCTGGTACAACACCACGGCGATGCACTTCCGCACCCACTGCGCCGAAAAGCACAAGGGCAAGAGCGGCCAGGGCGACTACAACGACGTGATGGTCGCGCACGACGAGAACGTCGGCTTGATGCTGAACAAGCTTGACGAGCTGGGCATTGCCGACGACACCATCGTCATGTATTCCACCGACAACGGCGTGCACTTCAACACCTGGCCGGACGCCGGCATCACGCCGTTCCGCTCCGAGAAGAACACCAACTGGGAAGGCGGCTGGCGCGTGCCGTGCTTCGTGCGCTGGCCCGGCCAGTTCAAGGCCGGCACCGTGCTAAACGGCATCGTCTCCCACCAGGACTGGATGGCGACCTTCCTCGCCGCGGCCGGCGAGCCGGACATCAAGGAGAAACTTCTTGTCGGCCACAAGGCCGGCGCGAAGACCTTCAAGGTCCACCTCGACGGCTACAACATGCTGCCCTACCTGAAGGGCGAGGTGGGTGAGAGCCCGCGTAATTTCCACTTCTACATCAGCGACGACGGCGACATCATGGCGATCCGCACGCACGACTGGAAAATGGTGCTGATGGAGCAGCGCGCCAAGCAGCTGGCTTGCTGGATGGAGCCGTTCGTGAAGCTGCGAGTCCCGAAGCTTTTCAATCTGCGGCGCGACCCCTTCGAGCGCGCCGACGAGAACTCTAACTCGTACTACGACTGGATGATTTCCAATGCCTTTGCCGTCTACCTGATGCAGGGTGTGGTGGCGCAGCAGATGGAGAACTTCGTCAAGTTCCCGCCGCGGCAGAAGCCGGCCTCGTTCAACCTGGATGCCGTGATGCGCGACCTGGAAGCAACCAGGGCCGATTGACCTGCCCGCTCCATCGCCCGCAGCGATGGAGCCGCGCCCGGCCTGAAAGCCTGGCGCGCTGACTCAGCAGACCCGGGCGACGGATCCGTCGCCCGGGTCTCTTCGGTTACATGTCGGAACACGGCGCGCGTGCGTCGGATGCCGCCGCGCTGGCGCAGGTCTCGAGTTCGGGCGTTGGGTGCGGTAACCGGCCACAGTGAGGCACCCCCGGCGTCCTCCCCGCATTACTCGCGGCCCCGTCGATGCTGTGCGACACAGGAGAAACTGATGCACGATTGGCTGGCGATCATCGCCTTGAACATAGTCGCAATCATTCAGGCGATGGCGCTGCTGGTCGTGGCCTTCGGGACGATTCAGGCTTTCGTCCACAGCCTGCGCGCGATGGTCAATCCATCGGCGCCAGGCAATCATTTCCACAGTGGTTACGTTCAATATGCGCGCTGGCTCGTTACCGGGCTGACCTTCCAGCTTGCTGCCGACATCATCGGCACAGCCTTCTCACCGAGCTGGGACGACATCGGGCAGCTTGCTGCCATCGCGGTGATTCGCACATTCGTCAACTTCTTCCTCGAGCGCGACCTGGCAGAGCAGGAAAAGCACGTGGACGGCTGAGCCACGCCGTGCCGGCCGGGCTCGTGGAGACGTCCCGCGCCCCAAACCGCGGCGAAATCCATTGCTGCTAGACTCGTTGCGAGTTGCATCCAGCCAGTGAGGTACCGGTCATGTTGCGCGTGCTGAAGATTGCGGTGATCTCTGTTGCGTTGACGACGACGCTGGCGGGTTGCTCCACCGCGGGCGGCACAACAGCTGCGACCCCGTCGGCCGCGCCGGAACAAGCGGCAGGCACAGTCCGCGCGCCCTTTCGCGCCACCGGCAACGAACCCAGCTGGGGACTGAACATCGGCAACACGGAGATGACCTTGCTGACGAACTTCGGGCAGGACCGACTCGTTGCTGCTGCGCCGAAGCCCCAGGTCTCCGGCGCAACGACCAGGTACGTCGCACGCACGGACCAGGGAGAGCTGGCGGCGACGATCGTCGAGCAGCTGTGCGTCGATTCGATGAGCGGCATGCCTCACCCGCAGTCCGTTACGGTCGTCGTGGGCGGCAAGACGCTGACTGGCTGCGGCGGTGAACCGGCGTCGCTGCTGCAGGGCGCCGAATGGACCGTCGTTTCGATCGCTGGCAAGCCGCTCGTCGCAGGCTCGAACGCGACGCTCACGTTCGCGCCGGACGGCAGCCTGTCGGGTCACGCGTCGTGCAACCGCTTCATGAGCGAGTACAAGCTCTCAGGCGAGGGGCTCTCGATCGCCAGCGCGGCCGGCACGCGGATGATGTGCGAGGCGCCGTTGATGCAACAGGAGCAGGCTTTGCTGGCGGCGCTCAGCAGCACACAGGGCTTCTCGATCTCGGCCGACGGCGCCCTGCTGCTACGAGCGGGAGATGGACGCACCATCGAGGCCCGGCGCCGCTGATCCGGCCGCCGGGGTTCGCGACTGCAGCGTACGCAGCCACAGCATGCGGCAAACCACCAGGCCGGCGACGGCCGCAGCCAGGTGCTTGAGCGAGTGGCCGCTGGCCACATGGCCGAGCCCGAACAGCTGCTTGTCGAACGTTTCCAGCAGCTTCGCCAGCACGTAACCCGCGAACACCCAGTAGATGTCGTTGCCTCGCGTGTAGCGCGAAGGCTGCAGCCGTGCCAGCAGGAACAGGATCACCACCGAGTATCCCTGCAGCACGGCGTACGGCATGACGTTGCCGGCGCCCGCCCGCTCCGTCGCTATCCAGTAAAGGACCGAAGCCGCCCCGACCAGCAGCATCGGCACCAGCAGGGCCAGCCCCGTTTTTGTGTCGATGCGATCGACCACCTGGGCAGCGATCAGCGACATGAAGGCAATGGTCATCGGCAGGCGATCCCAGAACAGCCGCTCGTTGTCGGGCACGAGGTGGTAGTAGGCAGAGCCCAGGCCGGTCAGCACCATGCCCGCGAAGAACACGGCGTACGGCCAGCGCTCACGGCTTTCGGCAAATTCCGTCTGCGGCCGCAGGACGACGACGAAGCCCACGATGCCAGCCAGCACGAAGGCCGCGTTCGATGCCACGTCGAGGAAATTGGCGACCCCGAGCATCTCCCGATGATCAGCAAAGTCGTGGTACGAGACGGGCTGGGGCATGGCCGGCAGCAGGAAGGCCGCCAGCACGCTCAGCACCGTGAACCCGATGATGTAGCGGGTACGCGTCGCCATGCCCGATGCAGCCTAGGAGCGTCGCGTGGCGCCGTGGACCCAGGAACGCAACAGCGCCAGCAGGAAGCCGCCGGTGAGCATGCCGAGGACGTAGATGAGCAGGACCAGCACCGAGACCGGCATCGAGACGCTGGCCGAGAACAGCGAGACGCTGACTGACTCCAGGTTCTGGATCTTGAACAGGATGATGATGGTGGCGAAGATGGCGATCAGCGCCATGTAGACGAAACGCATTTCTTTTTCCTTGGATTTACGACGGGTGATTCGTGCTCGATCTTAACGCCGATGGCCCCGGGTGCGAAACTGCGCGAGGCGCGGCAGGACTGGGCAGCGCCACTGGGCAACCGCGGATCAGCCCGGCACCTCGTCCGGCTTGTAGTCGGGCAGCCGCCCTGCCGGCACGAAGGCCAGCAGGCCGAGCCCGGTCAGCAGCAGGAACGTGAGATTCAGCGCGCGCAGGCGCGCGTCCGCATTGATCTGCAGCGCCGCATCGACCTGGTCGGGTGTCGCCGTCGTGCGCGACATCGTGTCCAGCAGCCGGTCATTGCTGACGAACCTGACGTTGTCGAGATCGACCTGCGAAATGAGCGCCGACGGGATCGTCGGATTATCGACGAGGGCACGCTGGATGTTCGCGCTCAGGATGCCGACCACGAGCGCCGTCGCCTGCTGCTTGCCCTTGTAGTGATGTGCCGTCAGCACGACGAGCGACGGGATGATCGCCGCGGACGCCAGCCCGGCCAGGGCCTGCGCTGCGATCATCACCGCCGTACTGGCACTGGTCGTCATGACCACCATGGCGGCCAGGAAGACCGCGGTCATCCACCGAAACATACGCAACGGCCCGACGCGCTGGCCGAGCCTGGCACCGAGCATGGTGAAGCCGGCGACGCAGAGTGAGTAGGCCACGAGGTCCGGGCGGCGGTCGTTGTGCCCGTGGAAGAGCGACTGTGCATGAACACGGTTCCTGTTAAGCTGCTTCGCAGCGCCAGATCGAAGGGGAAGAATAATGGGCTTGCGCAGAGCGTTGCCGCTGCTGAGTGCCTTGTTGCTCGTGACGGCTTGCGCCACGTCGACGACCCGGATGACCCCGGCCGAACGGCTTGAGTTCTACCGAGCGCACGCCGGTGAGCCAGTCCGCAGCTTCCACAGTCCCGGGCGCCTGTGGGGCTGGCGGGCGATCGGCGACAGCGCACTGACCGTGTGGACCAGCAGCAATCGCGGCTTCCTGCTGGAACTGACACATCGTTGCCCGGACATGGCCTTCGCGTCGTCGATTGGTCTCACCACACGCACGGGGCGGGTCTCGGCAGGATTCGACAGCGTCGTCGTCCAGCGCAGCGGCATCCCGAACAGCACCATCCAGAATAGCGCCGTCCAGACCAGGGGCGTCCAGCGCAGCGTCCAGACCGACCGAACGTTGTGCCGGATCGACACCATCCGGCCACTCAACACCCGGGTCGTCAAGGAAGCCAAGAGCGACCTGCACGACGCCGACCTGATCGAACGCGATCCGTCGGAGCCCGACGCGCCCGAGGAGCCGAAATGAGCCCGGTTTTGAACTAGAACGACTTGCGGACCGTCAACCAGACCTCGGTCGAGCTGTAGGCCAGCGCATCGATGTTGCTGTCTTCCCAGTTGTATTCGAACGTGGGACGCAGCGACCAGCCGGACCCGAAGCCCCAGACCAGGCCACCGCCGAAGTTCCACAGGTCGTCATTGCGGACCCGGAGCAGGTTTTCATCGGTGCTGAAGTCCGGCCGCTCGTCGTCATACGACTCGTTGACGTAGGACCACCAGAAGAACCCGTCCAGCGTGTCGCTGAACGAATGATCGATCTCGCCGTTGACGCCCCAGTGCGTGCCATCCCCATCCGGACGGTTCTGCGTGGCCCATTCCTGCGCGAGGTTA
>Ga0315283_10004755_pt1 | contig 11880 bp, 5 predicted proteins | sample YL17G09_0_MG_FD_204541 | JGI IMG/M metagenome (GOLD analysis project Ga0315283, IMG submission 204541) | Sediment microbial communities from Yellowstone Lake, YNP, Wyoming, USA - YL17G09_0 | ecosystem: Environmental > Aquatic > Freshwater > Lake > Sediment | place: USA: Wyoming | collected...
GCTCCAACGAAGACCCAAACAGAGATTAAGAGGTCGAAGGCTGGCCGACCGGCAGGGTTGAAGCGCCAGTTCTTGTCCGCGACCCAACCAAACATCCCTATTGCATTCAGAAAGTTGTTAGCAAGGGCCAGTGGCAAAGTGATGGGCGCAAACTCTGAGGTGGCCAACACGGAGGTCTGCACTGAGCGGGTCATAAAACTGGTGGGGTGGGAAACGAAATAGGCGGCTAGAGGCAAGAACACACCCAGAGCGACAAGACTGATTACGGCAACTGCGAGAGTCACGCGTCGAGGGAAACGATTCCGTCGTCGGTTAAGGAATGCGCCGCTCAAAGCCACCAATAGGACAACGAGGGGTACGAAACGCGCGGCGATATAGGTGTAGAGGGTGGCCCCCAATGAAACGCCGCAGAGAATGAGCGTAGCCCACGGGAAGCGATCGCCGGCCTCCAAGTGCCGCCAAGCGCGCCAAAACCAGGCGAAGGTGATCGCGGCTAGGAGCGGGAGCATAATAGCTCTGAACCCGAGCCGGCTGAGGGTCAGGTGCCAGTATGAGAAGGCCAAGAAAAGTGCAGTCCACAGCGCCAACGGCCGCGGTCGCGGCACCACGCCGTGGAAGGCTTCACGCGTCATCCAGTAGACTGCTGGCACTGTAACTGCGCCGACGATGGCCGATACCAGACGGAGCGCAAACGGTGTGGCGCCCAGAAGGGCTACGCTAAGGGCTTGGAGATAGATGAAAAGCGGCTCTCGGCCATTATTGCGTTCGAAGAAGATCGGGTGTTGCCCGGCCAGAACATCCAATACATCCAGACCGTTGGCCGCCTCGTCGCCGTATAGGCCAATGGGGACTGTGTCAAGGCGGAACAGTCGTATACTCAGCGCGAGTGCCAGCAGTATTCCAATGATGGCGAGCTCGAGCCAGAACTGCTTACGCATTTCATTTCTCCCCGATTTCAATCGGCGTGAGCAGAACTCGGTCGCCAGGCAGAATCTGAGGCGCCTGACGCACTGCGAGATTCCGAGCAGGATCTGAGCGGTAGAGGCCGGTCAGCAGCCAGTAGGTGCCGGGCGGGATATCCTTATCCAGATGGAGTATCTGTTCGTCCACAATGATCTCACCGGGTTCCCACGTAGATGTCGGGCTGTAGCCGAGAATTGGGGCGCTGTCACTTTGAGCCACTCCGCTCCTATCGTCTTGCGTGATCAGGTGAACGAAAACTTTGTAATCTCCGCTGGGAGCACGCTGTGCCAACCAGTAGAGCCGCAGCGGCAGATCGTCTCCAGGATGCCAGGTTTGACTCGAAAGATGATAACCCAAGAGGGAGATCTCATCCTCGAAGTTCGCCTGGTACGGCGTGGGATGTCGGGGCGAATCTGCGAATCCGCCGCGTGTAAGCAACAGACCCGAGAAAACGACGAGAACGGCAGCAAAACCAACAAATATAAGCCTCGTCCGCCGAAGGTAAATCCCCATGACGACCCAAGCGAGAAGCGAAGCAATGGAAATCGCATCACCCAGTCGTCGCAACGACGTCCCATCGAACTGGACCACGACGGGGTAGTCGCCAGCGGGTAGGTCGACAGAAAGCAAACCGAGATCGCCGCCAGGATAAGAAAGAATTGAGCGCCCAGAAGCATAGATAGACCAACCCGGGAAAAAGAACCGATGGAACCGCAACGTGAAAGGCTGATCTGTATGCACCTGGAAGGCCAGACGGTTTGCACTTTCGGCTCTAGGCTCGATTGTAGGGACACTCGTCATGGGGTGCAAGCCAGAATTCCCGGCCGGCCTGGGTTTGGGTAGATCCCACGTACGACTCTTTACGGAGACGGGCAGGAAGTCGCTAAACGGAGTGAAGATCTGGAGTCCACGCGCGAAAAGTCCCTCCAGGGTGACTTCGGTGTTGGACAGTAGAGGACTGTCGGCGGAAAGTTTTGGCGCAATACGGGCGGTACTGCCATAGAACACCACACCGAGAAGGACGCCAACGACCACCCAACCAGAAAACCCGCTGAGCTTGGGCCACGTGAGCAGCGAGCCCGTGAGGAGGGCAACACAGAGGGCGGCGATGCTTAGGAGACGCCAAGGGAATTGGATGAAACGTGCTAAGGGCAGGGCATGCCAGACAGAACTTGTGGCATCAAGCTGCAGAAACATGATCCCAGAGAGTAACATAGCAAGGATAAGCATGTTGTAACGACGTGGCAAGAGCTTGAGCATTATGGCAACTAGGGCGATGCCTGCTGTGATGGCCTGCCATAACGACATGCGGAAACGCAAGGCCCCCCAATAGTCGAATGCCAATTGAGGCTGTATCAAACCAGTCAGGGGCGCCAAATACTGGTCGACCTGATAGATTCCCTCCAGCATTTGGGTGCTGATCTGGGCATATTCACGTTCCAAAAGGGCGGGTATCCAGTAGAAGGCGCTAAGTCCCAAACCGAGTCCGAGAGCAAGGAGAACAGGGAGCATGCGTCGCCAAGTCCTTTCTCCCCGCGTGAGCAATGTCAGGTAAAGCAATAGAAACGGCACGACAAACAAAGCAGTTATGTTGTGGGTCAGCACAAGTATGGCCGTCAGCGCAGCCGAAAGCCACGGCCACAGGCGATCGTGTTCCTTGATGGTATGGTGCATAGCCCAGAAGAGCCATGGCAGCAGTGCGAGCGCAAGCGCTTCTGCGATGGCGCCTCGTTCGTAGATATCGGTGAGGAAATAGGGCGCAAAAAGGTAGGCTGCAGCACTGATCAGAGCGGCGCGACGGTCAGCAAAAAGCCAACGAGCGTACACATACATGCCAAGACCGCCGAACAACAAAACCAGCGTGGCCGTGGCCTTCGCCGCCTCGATCCATCCGAGGCCGAACCAGTGAAAGCTGAGGATGACATAGCTGACCAGGGGAGGGTAGTACCCGAAAAGAGGCGCCCCATAGGTAAAGTTGAAGTCCGGGGCCCAAACTGGATAGAATAGTCCGTCATGGATCGATCGGTCGAGTTGGAGGACTCGATAGATCGCCATGGACATATCCGAGCCCCAGGTGGGTCCCGCGGCCCAATACCAGCCGAGCGCGACGACCGCACCCAGGAACAGGATTATCACAATGACCAAATCGGGCCAGCCCCAGGACAGCGTTTCGTCATCTCTGGGAAGACGAACGCTAGGTTCAAGCAACATAGCTTCTAATTATATCAAAAGGGTCACGCCAGACAAAATGCCGGACTGCCGGCCGGGCGATCAGAGTGATCGTGATTTGACCTGCCATTGAGCCGGTGATATCCTCGTTGGTGACATCGAGAGGAGACGACTCTGAAGCACGCAAACCGGTGGTTCGTTTCCCTGTTGCTAGTGCGCCTACTGCTTGGATTGGTCTATAGCGCCGCCATTCCTCTGGGCGAAGCGCCTGATGAGGCCGATCATTTCGCCTACGCGGCGTATATCGCGCAAGAGCACCGGCTGCCCGAAGGCGCCTGGATGACTCAGGCCAAGCACCCGCCTTTGTACCACGCGCTTGCCGCGCTGGTTGCCGGGCCGCTCGGGATGGACGCCGGTTTTTTGCGCGCCAACCCTGACGTTGGCTTCACGCCGGATGCCTCACCCAACTTCTTCATCCACACGACGGTGGAGAGCTGGCCCTGGCGCGACGGCCCACTGGCGATGCACTTGGCCAGGCTCATCTCAGTGCTGGCGGGCGTGGGGTTGGTTGCGGCGACCTACGTGCTGGGCCTTGCCATCTGGCCAGGCTGGCCGGCCGGAGCCCTGGCCGCGGCCGCCTTCGTGGCGTTCCTCCCGGAGTCCCTTTTCGTCGGCGGCGCGCTGAGCAACGATATGCTGGCGGCCTTCCTGGCGACGATGGCGCTGTGGGCCGGCATGCGCAGCCGGAGGTTCTGGCAAGCGATCCTGACGGGCATCCTTATGGGGCTGGGGCTGTGGGCGAAGGTAAGCGTGGCGGCCCTGTGGCCGGTGGTGTGTTTGGCGATGGTGGCGCGGGGGTGGGACGGCAGACGACGGACGACAGACGACAGACCGGCGACGGAAGACGGAGGACGGGAGACGGAGGATGGGAGACGGGCTGCGATTCTCTGGTGGCAGCCGTGGGGGTTGGCAATCGTCGCGGGCGGCGTGGCGTTGCTCGTCACCGCGCCCTGGTTCCTGCGCAACCGGCAGCTTTATGGCGACTGGATGGGGTGGCCGCTCGTGTTGGCGACCATTGACCGGCGTACAGGCCCGTTCGGGCTCGTTGAGTTAGCCTGGCTGTTGCGCGGCCTTTTCCTGGGTTTCTGGGGCAAGTTCGGCGGCGCAGGGCACATCGCGTTGCCGTGGCCGTTCTATGCGCTGTGGGCCGCGCTGGTCGGCGCGAGCGCTCTGGGGTGGCTGCGGCGGATTTGCGAATCAACGAATCAACGAATCAACGAATCAACGAATCGTCCATCGTCCATCGTCCATCGTCAGTCCGCAATCGTCCTGCTCGGCGCGCCGCTGATGACCATCGCCTGGTTGATCACATACAGCCGGGTGGCGCTGGGCACCGACCAGGGACGGCTGCTGTTTCCGGCCATCGCGCCGCTGGCATTGCTGCTGGTCGGCGGGCTGGCGCAATGGTTGCCCAGCACGTGGGGCGAGCACGAGGCGCGTTGGCTGACAGGTTGGACGGGCCTTATGGGCGCGGTCGCCGTTTCGGCTCTCATGACCGGCCTGGTGCTGCCGTTTGCCCCACCGGCCGAACCCTCGGCGGTCGCCGTAGCCGGCGCAGCACCGCTCGCACAAGCATTCGAGGGAGGACTGGAATTGGTCGGTTACCAGTGGGGGTCCGCGCCCGCCGCTGCCGCGCCGGATCGCGCCCTGACCCTCTACTGGCGTGTAGACCGCCTCACCGATGCGGACCTACGCACATCGCTGAGGCTCACCGACACCGGCGGCGCGATGCTCTGGGAGTGGAAGCGATCGCCGGGAGCCGGGCGGTTCAGCACGGATCGCTGGCCGTTATCCCGTGTCGTGGCCGACACATACCGCGTGCCGTCTGACTCGTTGGGCCGAGCCGCACAACTGGTAGTCGGTGTGCGCCCCTTCCCGGAGGGGCCGTGGTTGCGGCTGGATGACGGCGCCTCGTCACTCACGTTGCCCGCGCCAAGACAGTGACAGACCCCGGTCTTTCTGAAGGCCAATATGGCGGATATGCGCCAAGGTCTCGATCCGGGAGGCGTCGAAGCGCGTAGGACTGACGCATTCTCTGATCGGTGGTATCGTGCTGCACCGTAGACTCACTTACGCCAAGGTGTACAAGTAGTTCGTCAGCGATGATGTGATGGGCTGGCAGTAACGACTTCAGTCGTTTTCGTGCGGCATCAGCGATTGGAGTCGCCACTACGAACCCATCACTTAAGTGAGCCTTGACTGACTACTAGCGGCACGGAGCTCGTTGATAGAGATCATAGGTGCCAAACTTGAGAACCGGGACGAAGCAGCCTGACTTCAGTGCCGGGTCATACAGGCGCCACATCTTTGCCTGGCGTCCCACTACCAGGTAATCGGGGTCTGCGGCGAGCGGGTCATAATCGATCTGTACGTCCTTACCCAGGAAAAAGCGCCGGTTGAGCTGATCCTGGATCTCAGTCGGCGGGTAATGATAGGGGCGGTTCAGGAGGAAGAACAGCTCGATGTCGAATGTCTCGATCCGGCTTCCCGGCGGGGTTTGGGCATTGAGATAGCGCACCAACCCGAAGAGGGAATCGTCGCTTTCGCGCACGTAGGTGTCCTTGATCGTGCGCAAGGTGGGAGGCACAGCCTGCCAGAGCAGACCCATGGCAATGGCGACGCCGGCGGCCCACCGTACCCAGACCCAGGGGCGCGAACGGTCGCTGCGCGTCGGCAAGGAAAAGCCATGGGTCAGATCGTGTAGCAGCGCTGCTACAAAGATCCCGCTCAGAAAAAGTGCCGGGAACAGATAGCGCAACCAGCCAATAGATAGCGCCACCCACCAAAGCAACCAACTGACAACCAACATCCACAAGGCGATCCGAACAAGAGCTCGATCGTCCACGGGGTCATGCCGGGTGATGCAACGCCAGGCAGCGTAAGCCAGTCCAAGGAGAGCAGGAGGCGCAATCTGCAGCAATTGCTTCAACTTCGACAGGCGAAGGCCAGCGTCCAGCACCAGGAACAAATAGAGCTGCGTCCGCACGTGGGTCATTATGGTGCTCTGCGCCTGGCTTCCGGCCTGCAGTTGACCTGCGTTAAACAGACTGGGAAGCCAGCTCACGACGGCAAAAGTACAGAGCGCGCCGCCCAGACTCAGAGCCAGGAGCAGCCAGCGGCGATCCCGACGCAGGGCGAGGAGCAAGAGCGGGAACAGCAGCGAGACGACGAAGAACGGTAGGAATTGTGGCTTGCTGGCCACGCCGAGTCCCCAGAAAATAGCCCCGAGGGGCAGAAGGAGGCGCGGCCGGCGCGACATTCCAGACAGGCAAGCGTAACCTGCCAGCAGGTAGGCCAATGCCGGCAGTTCGCCGAGGGCCTGCCGGCCCAGCAAGACGGGATGTAGAAACAGATTGGTGGCCGAAAACAGCAATTGAACCGCGAGGGTCGCCATGCCGATTTTCTGGTTGTATAACCGGCGGCCCAGATAGTAGCTCAGGCCCAGCGCAAGCACAGCAAAAAGGGCGCCCGGCAGCCTACCCTGCCACGCCCCCACACCGAGCAGACGGAAACTGAGGGCGATGGGGAAAATCACCGGCAACCCGGTGCTCAGGAGATCGGGCGCTACTGGTCTCCCGCTCTTGAACTGGCCATAGAAGCCTGTTTCGCTCCAATTGCGGGCCACTGACAGATTGATGCCTTCGTCAAACCAGACTCGCGGGGCTTCAACCGGTTTGATCAGCAACATCGCTGCCAGCAGTAAGCAGAGCATGATGGCGACCCAGGGCCAGGAGTCGGCGGGCAGCTTGGGTGACCTGATGCCGGGAGAGATCGGTGCCTGCGCTGAAGACCGTGTCATACGTGACTTTTTCACCAGCCTCTCATGATCATGATGTCGAGAGTCCACAAGGCGCCTGAAGAAGGAACTGTAACCGGATGAGAATCTCAGTATCGGTGGATGATATCATGGGCCCTCGCTCCCGGTCAAACGCGTGAGCCGGTATCTGTTCACCCTTCCGTCGGGTGTGGTATACTCGCCGCCATGACGTATGATGAGGCCCAAGTGCTACGGGTGGAGAATGAACGGCTATGTGCCGAGGTCAGCGCACTGCGTCAAGCGAACGAGGCCTTGCAAGAAGCAGGTTGAAGCGCTGACGAAGCAGTTGCAGGCGGCGTTGGTGCGGATTAGGGAGTTGGAGCAGCGTAAGCCGGAAGCGCCGGCGTTCGTGAAGCCGAACTGGCCGCCGCCGAGTGTCCCGAAAGGGCCGCGCAAGAAACGCGCGGTCGAGCACAACACGTTGCCGAAGCCGGCGCGGTAATAGATCAGCGGGCGATGATGCTGCGGTGCGTCCGGCTCTGTACTTTGCGCTGTACTGCTGAAGTATAGCGACAGCACTGCGACGGCATACTTCGTGATCGAGTCCGGGTTTTCCGTTCCAGGACTTTATGAGCAAACCAGAGACCAACCTTGTATCGCCCGGCGTGGCAAGGAGAGTTGACTGGCTGGCGAGGCGGGTAGCGCCTTGGGCTGCCTTCGGGCTGCTCCTCTTCTGGAGTTGGCGCGTCAGTGACCTGGCGCACGCCCTACCCACCTACGACGATGTCCTTGAAGTAGTCTGGATCACCTCCTGGTACGACGCTGCACTCCGTGGGCTTCATGGTGCGCAGCTTTATCCGCTTATCTTCTACCCTGCCGGATGGCATGTGGCGACCTATGCCGGCGGCCCCGCGATCCTTTTAGGCCTCTTGCCCCTGAATTGGCTGGGGGGGCCAGCGTTTGCCTATAACGTTCTGACATTGATCACCTTCGTAGTTTCGTTTGCCGGCATGCGCAGGCTGGCATCGGGCTTTCTTGGCGCGCTGGCAACGACTGTAACCGCGCTTCTATATTCCTTCTGGGGGTTTCACTGGCTGCGGATCATCGGCCACATGAATGTCCTGATCGCAGTCGCTGTGCTGCCATGGATGCTATGGAGCCTGGAGCGGTCTGTCGATGGCGGCCGGCGAACTAATTGGTGGCTGGCTCTGACCGGGGTGCTGTGGGCGTTGGCAGCCACCAGTTCGTGGTATTTTCTCCCGATGGGCGCGGTGTTGCTCGGATGCTGGGTCATCGGCCGCTTCCTGGGAGGTGCGATTCCTGATCGGCGGGCCGCCCTGCGCAGCCTGCTGATACCGGCGGCGGTAGGGTTGCTGCTCTCGGCGCCGTTTCTGATCGATTTCGCACGTCAGAGCGCGGCCGCCAATGCCGCTCCCTACAGCATTTCACATGTGAGTTCCTGGGATGCGAGCCTGAATAGCTTCCCCTTGCCAAGCGTGGATCATCCGTGGCTTGGCCGCCTGGCCCGCGCTGCTTATCGCGGGCCGACGAACGAGCCGGGTCAGGCGAACTTCGGCTTGTTGGCATGTGTCTTGGCGTTGCTGGCCCTCTCGCCCGCGCTGAAAGATCGGCGGAGGTGGCTTCCCGTGCTGATGGTTGCTGCGACGGGCTTGCTGCTCGCTTTGGGCCTGACCCTGAAATGGGACGGGGCAACGGTGCGTTGGGAAGCCCTGCGTGGTCTGAACGAAGCGATCTGGCGCCTGGGTCACTTTCTCAAACCGGGCTTCTTTTCCGGGGAGCACCCGCCCGCGCCGTTTGATACGGCGATCCCTCTGCCGGGGTTACTCCTCAGCACGCTCGTGCCGTTCTGGGAACGTGCGCGCGTGTTCGCCCGTTACGCCTTGCTGGCTGGCCTGGGCGTGTACCTGTTGACGGGTTTGGGCTTGGAGCGAGTGCGCTGGCCGAAGGGGGCACGATGGGTGCTGGCCGCGCTTCTGTTGATCGGCGTGCTTCCCCGCCCATCCGGTAATGTGCCCTTCCCCGTCACCCCCCACCCTGCCTTCGAGTGGCTGCGCAGTCAACCGATGAAAGGGCAGGGTGTCGTGGACTTGGACGCGTGGCAGCCTGACCTACTCTATTTGCCGAATCGTGGTCAGACCCTGCTGGCGACGGAGTATCACCAGAAGCCCACGCTCGCGGGCGCGAGCAGCATCTTGCCAGCCCATGTGGCATTCTTCGATGGCTGGCTGGCCGCGCATCCGCATGCCTTCCTCGAATCCGATTTTGTCCCGCTCCTGCGCCAATTCGACATCCGCTACATCTTGCTTCACATCTCCGGCGGTTACGCGAAGGACGCGCTGCAGGACGCAAGGCAGAACGGGGAGTTGAGAGAGGCGGGTTGTTTCGATCCTCCGGCCGAGCCGGGACCGTGGCCCTATCCGATCTGTATCCTCGAGGTGCAACCGTCCAAAACACCTGCGGTCAACGTGATCCTGCGGAAAGGTTGGTCGGGCGCCGAGGAGTGGGGCCACTGGGTCGAAGGGACGGAGGCGCGCGCAAGTTGGGCGGCTTCGATGCGCAAATCCTCTCGTCTGGCGTTGGAGATCTTCCCAATCTGTGTCCCTGGCCGGCCGCAGGGCGTAACGATCGAGGTCAACGGGAAGATCCTTGCTACCCACAAATGGCAGGAATGCGAGCCCTGGCAGAGCGATGTGGTGATCCCGGAGAACTTGATCCAGGTCGGTTGGAACGACATCGTGCTGCGCCCCGCTTATGCGGCCCGGCCCGTCGACTTCACTGGCGGCCAGAATACGGATTCACGCATGTTGTCTGTCGGTGTCCAGCGGCTCGAGATCGGTCCGGCCGCGGTGCAGTGAGCGGGGTCGAACGCATTTCCTCTGATCTCAGCTTGCCCGAATCCGGCTCCCCGCACCCAATGACAGGCGGCCATGCCTGTTGATTTTTATGGGCATGCGTGTCTTCCAGCCAGGAACGCATTTAGCCTGGTTTTCCTCCTCCGTCAATCCTTTTGTAGCTTCTGTTTTTGACCCAGCCCCTGATTGATGGTATCTTGCTCGAATCCGCGGCTTCTTGAGCATGGGGCTGCCACACAGAATGGTTGCTTCGTACCTGTGAAGCCTTGGTAACTTGGAGTTCGATGGTATGCGCTTGGCACGCTCGTCTCGTTGGCCCTGGGTCTGGCTTCTCGCGATCTTGTTGACAGTAGCGGTCTATCCTGCTTTAACGCAGAATATTGCTGCACACGCGTATGATGCAGCAAGCGCACATATGTATCGTAGCGTCGTCTATTCGCAGGTTGTGAGCGATGGCGTGCTGTTCCCGCGCTGGACACAGTTCCTGCACGTGGGTCTCGGTAGCCCTCTGTTTACCTTCCACCCCCCGTTGGCATATGCCTTGCTTGACTTGTTCGCGCGTTCTGGGATCCCGCACCCAGTCGGCTGGCGGCTGCTGATTGCTGGAGGGCTGTTTGCTGCCTTCGCGGGTACCTACCTGTTAGTCTTCACAATGACGGGAAGGCGGTGGCCCGCGGTGCTTGCCGCCACGGTCTACCTCTACGCGCCTTATGTGTTGCGGAACGCGCTGGAACGCGGTAGCGTTGAAACCTTTAGCATGTTTCTCTACCCATGGGTCTTCTGGGCGCTCTTGCGGTTGGGGCGCAAACCTGGCGTTGGGCGCTTCGTCTTGGCGACGTTACTGTGGGCCGCTTGTATCGGCTTCCATGTCTTGGGCCCGTTGATGTTGGCGCCATTTGCAGGCTTGTTCGCGCTCGGCCTCGCATGGCGCCAGCGGACCTTCCTGCCGTTACTGGCGCTCGTCGCTGGCGCGTTTCTTACTGCCCCAATCTGGGCGCCGATCTTCGCCGAACAGGCCTATGTTCATGTTCAGCGGGATTTCGGCCAAGGGCAAGCCCGTGCCGTCGCCAATTCAATTCCCTTGGATCGGCTTCTGGCACTCCCAGCGGTCTATGACGTGGCCCGCGACAACAATGACATGGGGGACCGGCTTGGATTGCTCCAGGGAGGGATGCTGCTCATCGGTCTCGTGGGCGCAGTCTATGCTTGGCGCAAGCGGCGCATTCATTTGGCCCTGGCAATCAGCGCGACGGTGCTCGCCGGTTTGGGTCTCGCGTGGATGCTGACGGCGTCGGCGGACCCAGTCTGGCGCGTGCTGGCTGGCGGATTAGAGCGCCTGCAGTATCGCTCGCGGTTACTCGGACTCCAAGCCCTATTCGCGGCTGTCACCGGTGGTCTATGCTTGGCCTTGTTGTCGGGCAAGTGGCAGCGGGGCGTTGCCTTGAGCATGGCCTGCCTGGCCGTGCTGGCAGCGATACCTTCATTGTATGTTGAGTTGCAGCATCGCTACGGCGACTTCGGCACAACGTTGAGTCTCGCGCAGGTGCGCGCCGCCGAGCTCCGTTCCGGCGGCACGGCGTTTACTTTGTTCGGCGAGTTCACACCGCGCTGGCGTACTGATCCTTTTGACGCTAAACTGCTCCAGGAACTCGGCCCGGACTTCGATCCTGCCCGACTGCCGCTTGTGAACCCATCCGACGGTGTTAAGCTTCTGGCGAGCGATGTTCGCAACGGCGCCTGGGATCTGGATGTAGCGGCATCTGCGCCGACGACGTTGACATTGCACCTGCTCTACTACCCGCGCTGGCAGGCAGCGGTAGATGGCCGGCCAACTACGCCAGGCTATGAAGACGGCACGGGCTATGTTCAGGTGGGTGTGGGCGACGGCACGCATCGCGTTGCTCTGCGCTATGGTCGCTCGGCTGCGGAATCGATCGGAATGGTCCTGGCCGTCCTGACCGCGCTCGCGCTGGTGGTAGCTGGGGTGATCGCGGTGTGGCGCCGGCGCACTGCACCCGCTCCCGCGCCGCGCGGCAACGAGACTGACCTTGATCGGCC
>Ga0315283_10004757_pt1 | contig 11876 bp, 17 predicted proteins | sample YL17G09_0_MG_FD_204541 | JGI IMG/M metagenome (GOLD analysis project Ga0315283, IMG submission 204541) | Sediment microbial communities from Yellowstone Lake, YNP, Wyoming, USA - YL17G09_0 | ecosystem: Environmental > Aquatic > Freshwater > Lake > Sediment | place: USA: Wyoming | collected...
CATCATAGAGCAAAATAGTTTACAATGTCAAGGAAGGAGATGGCTTCTCCTCCCTGTGGCAGAGACCACAGGGTGTCCGAAGCCAAATTTTTATGAATAGCGCAGTGATATCAAAAAACATGAGGTTCATGAAGAGGTTGTCCCATATGGTCTCTTTAAACTTCAGCTCTTTCCTTGCCCTGTCTCCAGCTATCTGCCATAATTCTTTTTTCGTTATCGCCATATTATTCTCCATATCTTACGCTTATTTTACAGGTACAATTACAACAGTTGTCGCTAGTGCCATCGCAACTATACTCATAATAATTAGCGTCTACACTTTCTTTAAGTTGGGAATATAAGTTTATACATTCCTGCAGAGAGCTACTAGAGTCTGGGAATGTCTCTACTGCGTACCCACCTTTTCCACATCCCCCTATAACTGATGCGCTTAATAGTGCGAGCGCACATAGTAATATTTTTCTCATGACCATTATCTCCTAATCGCTATACGGCTGGTCTGGCGTTGCTTGTTTCTCTGCCTTTTCATGATAACATTGACTGTCTATATCAAACTTCATCGGAACCTCTGGGTGCTCTCCACCCTGTTTATGTTTCTCGACATTCAGCTTGGCGTCAAGATATTCTTCAGTGTGTGGTTTTGCGTTTTTATTACGGGAAATAAATACAATCCAGTCGGCGTCGTTGGCTATATTACCACTATCCTTGAGACGGTCGATTAGCTGTTTCTTCTCTTTCGCCTGTGGGTTCTCCCTGCTCAACTGCGATGCGACAATAAGAGGAATGTTCGTATCCTTCGCCATATCAGCAAGGTCTCGTGATGCGATGCTTACGCTTTCATAGTTGGCAGTAACCCCACGCATTCTTTGTAGGTAATCCACGATGATAAGTTTTAAATTCGCTATCTTCGACGCCTCTGCCCTGATTCGGTTCGGGGTGATACTCCCCGTGATGATTGTGATATTCTCTGTGTCCATTTTCCCTGATGCTAAAATGATGTTGTCGATGTTGTTTTTTACAAACGCTTCACTGCCAAGCCTTGACATCGGGATATGCATAGCACTGGCTAGGACACGTTGCGCCCACTGGTCTTTGGTCATTTCTGTGGTGGCATATAATACCTCGCCCTTCTGTGCATTGGCTATTTGCTTAAGCAGGGTCGTGTTATGCGTGACAATAAAATCCTTCGCTATAAACAGCGACGTTGGAGAATCTACTCGGATACACGTTGTCTGGTAGCTACCAATATCCTCAATTCTATGTATCACTCTATCGCATGTTTTTTGTGCTACGTTAAATTTATCAGCTTTCCGTTTGAGCTTGAAAGGATTAAGGTCATTAAAGCGTATGGTAATTCTATGCGCCAGCTTACCTTCTCTCCGTTGCCCTCTGTAAGTGTACTTTGCACTATGTGTGCGAAGATTACATATCCCACCCAGAGACCGCACTAAAAACATTACGTCTTCCGCTAACCTCTCGGAGCTTGTACAAAATTCTATTGTCCTGCCATTTTGGTTGATGTACCCGTCTGTATCCATCAAACCACGTAAGATAGACAAGCGGGTCTCAACGTCATTGAATAAATATTGGCGTGGAATATATTTATTTGTGCTATACAAGCCTTTTAGTTTTAAAGACCGTACTGTGCCACTGATTCCTAAAAGGCGGTAATCACCCCGATTAGACGCTATGCGCTTTATAGTAATACCTATCGCTTTAATATATGCCAACATCTCCTCTTCGGTTGTGCTTAATTTAGGAGTACAATCTCTGAATGAACCGTCGCCCAAGAGTAGCCCTAAAAGATATGGGTCTAAGGGTACTGGTTCCTTTTTAAATTGGATAGGTTTATTGGTTGGGAATATCAACCGTTTGCGGATATTAACTTCACCTAACCCACATCGTTTGACTATTTCGTTTGTAGCAATTACTCGCCATTCTTGATAGTGGTTATTGGCGTTGCCCCTCCCAGTTTGACGACAATGTCGTGAATATTTTGTTTGCACCTTCCAGAGATGCTCGCTATCGTTCTCAATAAAAGTGCTGTCACTGAATATAAACCTATAGCACTGCCTTTCACCCTGTGGATATACGCCCAACACTTTTGTTGGCATCCCTTCCTCATCAAACACTGTATCGCCAATTTTAAGCTTCTCTACCGTTACCCATCCCTGCGGTGTGAGTATAGTAGTCCCATGTACTAGCCCTTTCCCCATTTCCGTCTCTCCTCCCACCACCACGTATTCCCCGGGTTGCATTCCACCTAAGAGGTCGAGGGAGCGGATACCGAAGTAGGTCATGTGTAGTTCGCCACTTGCCAGTTTTGAATAATGGTCGATGGTATGCTCTGCAAGTTGTCTTGGGGTAAAGACGCCCCCAGTATCGGCACGAAGGGATAGAATCTCGGAGAGCGATAGGTCAATCATGTTTGGCTTTTGCTCATAGCCGATTGCTTCTATATTGCCAGATGCCCTTATTAACTTTCTGGAATCCGAGCAGAGTTTGACGATGTCAGCATAATATCTGGCGTGAACCGATGAGCCACAATTACCAACGAGATGGCTTAGATATGCCGCACCCCCAACTGCTTCTAATCTCCCATTATTGGCAAGCTCATGAGCGATAGTTACTTGGTTACGTAGGTCGACTGCCTGAATAGCTTCCCAGACCCATACGTTCTTATCTCGGTAGAAGTCTTCTGCATTGAGAGTACAGACTTCCCAATATCTTTCGGAATCTATAAGAACACTGCCCAATACCGATTCTTCTGCCTCAATATTGTGGGGTAATGTTTTATCTTGCACCATTTACCTGCCCCCTATTAATAATTACGTCTACTGTTTTGTGGGTTTTTCTTCTTTTGGTAGATAATCCTCTATGCTGTAACGTTTGTCTGATTCTGTCGCTGGTTGTGTCTTAAACTTACCCTGTTTGAAACCCTCGATATTCTCTACTACTTTCATGATTGAAATCTGCGAACACTTCTGCCACCACTCGTCTTTCTGCATAGCTTTCCGACAACCTAAAATCTCTTTGGATGTATAACCTAAACCCAGACCGTGTTGGACTTCTTTGTATTCTTTGTTCCTGTAAGCAAATTTATGCCCTTGAATTATCTCTATCTCGTCTAGGATTTTAGTAATCTCCTCGTCCAGTTCTTTTGGAGTATGTCCGTTACCACGTGCGCTTATTTCCTTCGGACTGAGACCTACTTTTTTCGCATTCTTGAGTACCGTCTCTATATACGCCCAACTGCATGCTTCTTTCTTTCGACCAATCTCTAGGGCTTCTGCCACCCATTGAGTTGTGTACTCTTCCTCAGCGTCTATTAATTTCTGGGAAAGGCTCTGGGTTAGTTTACCGATATACTTTTCGTAATATTCAAAAATATTAATACCCCCGTTTTTAGCCAGCACCTTTTCCTCGGCATTACTTTCTTTATTAATTTCTTTATTATACTTTCCTTTCCTTTCCTTTCCTTTAAAGCATTGGGTTGGCATCGGAGTGGCAATGGGTTCGCATATGGGTGGCAATGCCACTGCATTATTATTGTCAAGTACAGCTTTGGGATGCCAACGTTTCATGGCATTATCACGCCCTATTTCGGATTTATTTACCATTATTAACATTCTTTCGTTTAGAGATTTTGACCAAAAATATTTAGAATCTTTTTCAAATAATTCAACATCAAACATTTTTTGAAATAATGCGGTAGCATATGCCAATTCTATGCGATGGCACCCAACAATTATATCATCAACTTTGTTATTTTCGTCATCGTAGTAACCAGCTTCTTGTGCAACAGTCTCTGAATATTCTAAGTGTTTACCTTGTAGGAGTGGTTTTAGTGATTTAATAAACCCCTCAAGAGGTATTTTGAAGTCCTTTTGTGCCGATAGCATCTCTACTATTATCCAAAATACAGCATAGGCAATAATACCGTATTCTGAGATTAGTATGCGTATCTTGGGGTCAAAAAAAGCATTCGCATCGTGGGAGAAATAAAACGTATTCTTCGGGCTGCTAGCCATTTTATCACCACCTTGAAAAGAAATAATTACTTTGTAAATTACAATTAACTCTGTGCAACGGGCGGAGCGGGTATTTGCGAAAGAAGGGGCTGGGTGATATATTGATATTTTTTCCATGTCGGCAGGCAGAGGTACTCAATCCCCTTTACTTCGTAAATAGTTATAAGCCCAGCCGTGACTATCTGGGTGCGCCATTGTAATAGCTTAGGAAGAGTTATGGAATCACCCGCAAAGATAGTTGCTTTTAGAAATTGAGGACTAGCCTCCAACCGCCCCTCATCATCCGCATTGCTTATCATCCCGATGTACAATAACCTCGCCCCGGGCTCCGCCAACGAGATGAATTGCTTATTTGTCCAGATAGCGGGGACGATGTGTCTCCGCTTGACCATTGGTATCTCTTTCTGCCCATTAGCCTTTGTTTTTAGGGGTCTGTCCCAATAGATACTATGACACTTAATGTTTGGGCAGCAACGAGGGTTTGAGATTCGGGGCACCCATACCTTACCACACCTTTGGCAGGTACATTCGACTAGCTGGAGTCCTATCGTCATTTAGTTATCTCCTAAATATTACTTATACTTTAATACATTGATTTGGATAACCAATACCCATACACACTAAGTCTATTTTTATGTTTTGTCAATAGTTTTTTTAGTATATCTTTAGGTATTTTTAAGAATTTTCTAAGGGTTATTAATTATTCTTAACGTCGGTATTAGATGATGGACAAAGCCACCGTTTCCCTTTGTAAGTTACAATTCTATTTATCTCGTTTTCCTCTTGGTCTTTGGTGTCGACAACACCCTGAGGCTCGGCATCACATAATTCATATGGAGCCAGAGTATCATCAGAAAACTCATCTATAAGCTCATCTTCTATGACAGCTTTGCGTTTTGGTTGCGCTTCTTTTACAGGGATAGCGGTAGAAATAATCAATATCCCTCCAAAGGTATATGATGACTGAAACCATGAAAGATTGGTGACTCCCATGTCACGCATCAATGCTGGTATCAACACAAAGAAGAGGAGTGCGCACATAACTGCTTGTGTTATTCGGAAACGGAATATCCAGATTAATCCATTTTTAAACTTATCGTTTCTCATTTGTTTCTCCTGCCCGTCTCTACTTGATATAAATAAACTGCCATTACGATAAGGATTAGGCTACTTATTACAGCGACTGCTCTCACAACGATATCAATAACATTATTCCCCGTGGAGCCAAACAATGGGATGAGGGGATAGAGCACCGCTAATATTATCATTCCGCCATACTTAAATTTAAGCTTCCTTCTACCGTCCATAGCCTACTCCTCATATAGTAATGTTTTACTTCCCTCGGTTAATCTTTCTTCGTCTGGCACGGCGAATGGAACCTCCGTGAACTTCGCCATCTGTTTCAACCAATCCTCAGCTATACCCTTGGTGTAGCCTCTCCCCATCGACTCCATTATCTTAATATGTTGGTCTACCATCTTGTTAAACTCTGGGTTAGGATAACCAAATTTTGCTTCGTAGGCGACCTTAAGCCTGTTGCCAAATGCTTTCCAGTGCAAGCAATGCTCAATAGCCATCCTGCCAGATAATCCTTTTCCCAGCCCCAGTATGCATCCACAAATCAGAGCCATGGGCACCAGTGAAGTTGGTAGTAAATCATCTGACTCTGCGCTATCGACTATGCTCTTGACTATGACAAAGGCGCAGAAGCCAAAAAGTGCATTACAGAGATAATTCCAAAGATTCCTCATCTGTTTCTCCCTACGGCAATTTGTCGAATACCCGTATCTGTGTGCCTACTCTCTGATAGAGCAGAAGCTTTCCCTGCCATTTTATAGGATAAAAAACATATTCTTCCATAAGGTCAGGGCAGACAACAATTGCGCCCTCTTCAGTTTTAACTGGAGGTTGATTCTTTTTCTCCATATTTAATCCATCCAAGAATCCCTGCTGCTTATCGGGGAAGAACACTCAGAAAAGTCAAGGTCCTGCCAAAAGTTATACCAAGCCTCGTGTATCCCAGACTTCTTCCAGACAGCACGCATTTCTGTTTTTGCTGTGCCGTCTTTGCGGGACAAGGAAATCCAAATGATATGTGCTATCGTCCACAATATTTTACCGATGGCATAAGCAGGCACTCCGATTATTGCGCCAATAGTAAAGCCTGTGAAATACAAAAGGCAACAAACCATCCAAAATACTGCGTAGGCTAGATTAGCTATCGCCCATACGAAATAAGGCGTTTTTATCCAAAGTGCCCCGCTCTCTTGGAAAGGGTCAGGTAAATATTTAAAGATATTCATTTTATTAGTCGTCACTTTAATCTCCTAAGAACATACTGACATCCCACGGGATGGATGGATAGGTGTTTGTGATAAGCTGCCCGAAGTTTTTAGGCTCCCTGATATAGCAGCGTTTGAGGTCGCTATTGAGCTTAATTGCTCGGATATCAGTCTCGGTCTCTCCGAGGCGAGCTATGCACTTGTTCTCGATAGCCTCTCCCATACTGACGAACCCGTCTGCCTCTATGTGGATGGTATCGTATTCGGGATGAGCCTTTATTGTTTCCATCAGAGAATCGTAGTGCAGACTAAAGGCTCCTTTCCCCACTTTATCTTTAAGGGCGATAATACCAGAGCCCATAACCAAGGCTGGGGTTACGGCATCGAGCTTCCACTTCCCTATCTCTTTGCTGCTCTCTATTTTTAGGTCTACGTCCGTTCCGACACCATCGGTCATTATGTACAAGGGCATGATGCCATTATCGAGGCAGAAACGGCAGACTTCGACATGTACATTGTTCTCGACCTCGGCTCCCCATGCGGAATTGAAGGACGGGGCGAACGCACTACCCTCGGCTTTCTGTACTTGCAGCATTACGCCCCATGTTCCAGACATCAGCCGTTTTATGATAGCTCTGTCCATACCTTCGGAGACTGCCTTCTTCTCTTGAAGACGGTCAGTAATCTCCCTCAGTGGTCTAATTATTTGGCTGGGAGTAAAGACCCAGCCGTCGATGACTTTGATGTCAGCGAGCTTTCGGGCGGTGACGAAGTCAATCTTCTTGAGCGTTAGCCAGTTTTCATCCTTGCCGTTGAGGGTCATGTTCCGAGTCTTAGGCGAGGTTGACAGGATAGGATGTAAATCGGCTTCAGTGTCGTATATCGCCCTGAAAAAGCCCATCATTCCCTCGGTGCGGTCTGATGGGAGCGTCGTTACCTTTTCCCACACGCCTAGCCCTTCATTGAAGCTCACAAGGTCTCTTACTTCTTTGCTATAGGCAGAGTTGATATCCCAATCCCAGACTTGCGGGAACCATCCCCGCTTTATTGTTTCGACCCAACCCCCGATACTGCAGTGATAAGCGTACTCTCCCGCTTCATAAGGCAGGTTGTCGATGGTCGAAAGATTCAGCTTGTCGAGCACATCGTTTTGCAAGGTGCGGACAGGATTAACTATGGTCTTCGGGTTAAGGTTTAGTTTGCGCATAGCGTTATAGACATCCCATGCAACCGTTACCGCTGATTTTAGTTTCTCTCTTATCTGGTCATCGGTCAGGTTCGGGACTATCGGAGCTTCCATATACTGGGTCATGTCGCTGATGGTCGTGAATCGACGCCCCTGCCCCTCCCCTTTGTCGATAGTCAGCATGGATTTCGGGATATACTTTATTTTATACGGCGGTTTTATGAGCACACCAGTAGACCAGAGGGTTTTAACCTCCTCCTCGGAGAGCTTCTTGCACAACCGAGAGACAGCATGGTCAAGGTTATAGAAGGCTTGAATAGTATAGGGATGCGAATCGGCTAAAAGGTAGTCGATGTATGGGGGCTCAGTCTTCATCGCTCCTGTACTACTATACAGCACATTCCCCTGTATGTAATATGCGATTATTTTTGTCATGTACTCCGCCTTCTTATCTGTTCAGGATATCTATTTGCGCTTGCGACCGCTCTGGTGCGACGAAGTCATTTACTGTCCCACCTACTTGTTTCTTCTTGCTAGTAGGTGCGGTTCCAGCTTTCGGTAAATTCTTAGCTCCTTTAGGGCGTCCCTTATAGTTTCCTTGTCGCTTCGGTTTTTCCTCTACTTCCTCAACCTCTTCCATTACCTCAATGTCATTTTCATCACCCTCTCCGCCATCGCCACTGTCCCTACCCTTATTGCCGAATGGCATGATTTGCTTGATGCGGGCTGGGACTACCTTTCGCCACATCAGAGGCAGGAACCAGAAAACCAGTGCTCCCACTAGAAGTCCTAATATGAAGTTAAACAGTGCTTCTGACATTTTTAGCCTCCTTACTTTTTTTAACTATTTTAGGTTTTGCCTCCCCTTGTGCTCTTTTAATTTGTCTCCTTTCTGCTGCGTGTTCTGCTTTATGAACAGGTTTCGGTTTATATTCCAGATTATCTTCGGCTGGGTTAGCACGGTCGTGGTCTTTGTGATGAATCTCCGCATCAGTTGGGCGTCGCCCAAGAAAAGCTTCCGCCACAAGATTATGGACATTAACACAGTCCCGTTTGTCTCCAGCCCTTAAGTCCACAAAGAGGTAGTCTCCGCCCCGCTTATTGTGCTGGGGCTTTAATACCTTACCTGTGTTAATATTTCGGACATTCCCCAGTGAAGAAACTTCGTAATTGGGGAAGTCTTTTACGGCAACCCATTTTTCGGACACGCCTTCAGTTGTTTTCATTTGTAGTTTCCTGTGCGATTTCTTTTATGCCAAATCATCATAGCGTAATTAGCGATGTTTAAGAGATGCTTTGGGTTGTGGCTCTCGTCCCAAAACTCTAATTGCAACCGTAAGTTGGCGAGTAGGTCTTCTTGGGAGCAAGTTCTCCATCCACCCTTATAGTCATTTTCTTGTAACTTCTTCTCCATCTCTTCGGAGAATAATGCAACTGCCTCTCGAATGACTATTAACTTCTTTGCCATCAGGATATACCCCCCACAACAAATGGTTTAGCTATCTCAAGGAACTGGGCGACTTTCTGTAAGTCCAGTAATTGGTCGTCCTCGGTTCTCAGGCAGGTCTCGGCGTCAATCCAAATATGATTATCCCCGACTATTTTGGAGAGCTTGTTTATTTGCTCTTGCAAATTGGCAGGAGAAAGCCCACCAGCATACCCGCAGTAAGCCCCTTCGGGTGCAGGCCAGTCTTTGGGCAAGATACCCCTGCCTCCAGAGATATCGTAAAGGGGTACGGTATCTAAGCCAGCACGTTTTGCGGTTTGATTTCTGGCGTGAGAAAAAAGTAAGCCGTTCACCCCATCTTCTTGGAAGATTATCTGCTGATTACCGCTGGCACTGAGATAGTCGAGAGCATATAGGTAGTTATCGACGTTTACTATATGATGCGGTTCGCCATGAAAGTTGAGTTGGAATCTGTCGAAGAACGGAAGCAACTCTTCTTTCTGGTTAGCAAAGTCTATCCCGCCTCCAACTATATCCCGAACCCATTGCCCGCAGATATGCCCACTGACTGTTACATCGCTAGGTTTATTTAAAAGGAAGTCATCTAACCAGTACGATGATGGGAAACGAGAGAGCCCCTCGTTATTTTTGGATAACAGTATCCCCCACTCGACAAAAGGGTAGGCGAGGGATAGGGCGTAAAGTTGGGTATGAGAAGTGCCATCATCTGCGCCTGTGACCGTGACGGTTTCAATAAAGCGGTTCATTTTTTCTCCTTATCCAGTATCCTCATTAGGTTTTCTTTATTGCGTACCTCGACGCCAGCATCGGTAAGCTTGAAAGCCAGTTCCCTCACCTTCTCTGGCGGTGGCTCTGGCAGGTTATGGCTCTTGCTGTCTGCACCGATGTTCACCCACGCAGGGTTTACAGATACTATCAGCTTCGTGAAGATATCAAGGTCGAAGTCTAAAATCGGCTCTATAGTGATGAAGCATTTTCTCCATTCGTTAAGCCGTCGTATGGAATCCAACCTATCCATTATCGGCGGAGCCTTTGACAACTTGTCGATGATGCCCTGCCTGTTTGTTTCCACGGTGGCTCCCAGCAGGGTATCGGGTGGGAAGAGGAGCCCGATGGTCTCGAACCTCTCAGGATTTTTGCTCTGGAATATGTAGCTGTTAGGATAATGTGCGCAGTGCTCTAATACTTGCGCTATATCGTTGCGAGACACATCCTTAGCCCACATATCACAGAGATGACCAACGAATATCATCTTCCCTTTTCCCAATGGCGGGAACGGCAGGTCTAATTTGAATTCCGATGGTTGGTCTCTGTATTTCCTTACATAGCAGTAGGAACATTGGTGACTGCACCCTATGCCGGGAGACCACGTGTGGGTCAACCAGTCGTACATGTTCCCTTTTGCTTTATTTACTTTTCCCATATTTCCCCCCTTATTTAGTAGTAAATGTTGCCCATATCATTTTAATTTCCTCCCAATCTGCATTTATTTTTGTGCGCTTAGTGTTAAAGAAGACCCCGTCTTATTTACTATCTTGCGACCTTATTTGATACTAATCCATTTTCTCCTCCTAGGCTTTCCACCAAAAGCCCTTAAGTTCTCTGCGGGTTTTTCTCGCAGTGCTCGCTGCTTGATAATCAGTCTTCTGAGCAGATATGTGCCTGCCATATTCGATACGAAGCCAGATGAAGGGAGTGCGGTCTGCTTCCTTCTGGCGAGAATAGAAATCTCTGAGCACTCTAGCAAAGGCTCTGTCGTTCCCCCCGTTGGCTTTGAATTTGAGATACCACTTTGCCCTACTCTTAATTACATTCTGCCATGCCTCAGAAGAAATATCTATTTTCTGGGGTAAGCCTTTACCAGTGACAGCATGCGAAAGGTCTTTAACCTCATATCCTAGAAAATGATTGTCCTTGAGGACTTGTCTCTCCGCAGGAGTCAATGCCAGCCTGACTTTTCCCATGTTACGCCTCCTTACCAGCTATCACTTTATCTGTTAGTAATTGTACACCCAATGTCGCTCGGCATTTGGTTTCATAAAAATTTGGCTTCGGACACCCTGTGGTCTCTGCCACAGGGAGGAGAAGCCATCTCCTTCCTTGACATTGTAAACTATTTTGCTCTATGATGGCGATAACATGAAACAAACATTGATGATAAAACTCGCACCTACGCCAGAGCAATACGAAGCTCTGGTTAAGACTATGGAAGCCTTTAATCAAGCCTGCAATTACGCTTCTAATGTGGCGTTCGAGACTAAGACTTTCGGGCAGTTCTACATACATCGGCTTATCTACCATGAGTTGCGACAACGGTTTGGTCTCTCGTCGCAAATGACAATCCGTGCGGTAGCTCAGGTATCTGAAAGCTACAAGGTGAGTAAGGTTTCCCAACATGAGTTTAGCCCACATTCTGCGATGGTTTTTGACCAGCGTATCTTGTCTTGGAAGGGGCTCGATAAAGTCTCCATTCTCTCTCTTGATGGCAGGTTGATTATCCCCACCAGAATCGGTGCCTATCAAGAAGCGAGGCTTGACCGTAAGATTCGGCAATCCGACCTTATCCTCAGAGACGGCGTCTTCTACCTTGCTGTTGTGGTAGATGCGCCAGAGCCTACGCCAGACGAACCCAACGGTTTTCTTGGTGTTGACCTCGGCATCGTTAATATCGTCGCCGACTCGGACGGGAAGACTTACTCTGGGGCGCAGGTCAACGGGCTTAGGAAGCGACATGCTAAACTCAGGGGCAAGCTCCAATCCAAAGGGACGAAGCAATCGAAGAGGCTTCTCAGAAAGCGTTCTCGCAAAGAGACTCGTTTTGCCTCGAATATCAACCACACTATCAGCAAGAGTATTGTTGCAAAGGCTAAAGGCACTGGCAGGGGTATCGCCTTGGAAGACCTCGGCGG
>Ga0315283_10004758_pt1 | contig 11875 bp, 10 predicted proteins | sample YL17G09_0_MG_FD_204541 | JGI IMG/M metagenome (GOLD analysis project Ga0315283, IMG submission 204541) | Sediment microbial communities from Yellowstone Lake, YNP, Wyoming, USA - YL17G09_0 | ecosystem: Environmental > Aquatic > Freshwater > Lake > Sediment | place: USA: Wyoming | collected...
GCGAAGCCCTGGCCCTCGGCGCCCAGGCGGTTGGCGACCGGGACGCGGACGCCGTCGAAGGCGAGCTCCGCCGTGGGCGAGCCCCGGATCCCCATCTTGTGCTCGAGACGGGTCACCGCAAAACCCGGGCGGTCGGTCTCCACGAGGATCGCCGACAGGCGCCTGCTGGCCTTCTCGGCGTCCGGGTTGGTGACGGCGAACACCACGACGTAGTCCGCCACGCTGCCGTGGCTGATGAACCGCTTGGCGCCGGTGATGACGTACTCGTCGCCGTCGAGAACCGCCTTGGTGCGGATGCCGGACGGGTCTGAGCCGGCCTCGGCCTCCGTCAGTGCGAAGGCGATGAGCTTCTCGCCCGACGCGAGGCCCGGGAGCCAGCGATCCTGCTGCTCCGGTGTGCCCGCGGCCTGGATCGGGGTGGCACCCAGGGCTTGCACCGCGAGGATGAGGCCGGTCGTCGCACAGTGGCGTGAGAGCTGCTCGATCGCGAGGCACAGGGTCAGCAGGTCCGCGCCGAGGCCGCCGTGCTGCTCCGCGAACGGGATGGCGAACACGTCATGCTCGCCCAGGAGGCGGCGCATGTCCTCGGGCCACGCGGCCTCACGATCGATGGCGGCCGCGCGCGGAGCGACCAGCTCGTCGGCGAGGATCCGCACCGCATCGCGCAGGAGGATCTGCTCGTCGCTGAGACGGACCGAACCGGGGGCGGACGGGTTCGTGGTCATGGGAGGCATCGTAGCAGCGCCGCGGCCCGCCGAACGTCATGGGTGACAGCGCCGGCCGGGAGGTCTACCCTTGCTCCAAACCGGCACCGGCGCGCTCGACCGCGGGGGTCTCGGCGGTTCGGGGCCGGGGAGGTTCCACCGTGGACCAGACGTACCTGCTCCTCCTCGCCATCGCGCTCGTGGTCGCCGCCTGTGCGCTCGGCGCCATGCTGCTCCGGCCCCGGAAGCCGGCGACGCCCAACGGCCCGGACGCCACGTTCGCCGTCTCGACGGAGGGCATGAAGATCTGCCCGAAGTGCGGCATGGGCAACCTCTGGACGGACCGCAGCTGCGTCTCCTGCCGGGCGCCGCTCAAGGGGTAGCGGGCTCGCCGCGCCGGTCACCCTCGGGCCAGGGTCAGACCTCGGGCCAGGGTCAGACCACGGGTACCGCGCGGCCCTCCGGCACGTCCCGGCCGACCAGCGCCGGCACCGGCGCGAGCGCGGCCGCCAGCAGCTCGCTGATGTCCTGGGCCGACACCTGGTTCTCCGTGTCCCCGCCCCGCCCGGCATCGGCCAGGCCGTCGCGCAGCATCACCATGCAGAACGGGCAGGCGGTGGCGACCATCGCGGCGCCCGTGTCGAGGACCTGCAGCGTTCGCGCCTCGTTGACGCGCGTGCCCCGGGTTTCCTCCATCCACATCCGGCCGCCGCCGGCGCCGCAGCAGAACGACTCGCGCCCGCTCTTGTCCATCTCGCGCAGCTCCAGGCCGGGGATGGCTCCGATCACGTCGCGCGGGGCCGCGATGACGCCGTTGTAGCGCGCCAGGTAGCAGGAGTCGTGGTACGTGATCGACCGGCCCGGCAGGCCATCCGTGCCGATGAGCAGGCGGCCGTTCTTGACGAGGTCGGCGAGGAACTCGCTGTGGTGGCGGATCTTGAAGCTGCCGCCCAGCTGGACGTACTCGTTGCCGATGCTGTTGAAGCAGTGCGGGCAGGCGGTCACGATCGTGCGCTGCTCGATGCCGTACTTCTTGAGCGTGTCGATGTTCTGGCCGGCGAGGATCTGGAACACGTACTCGTTACCCATCCGGCGGGCCGGGTCGCCCGTGCAGGCCTCCTCCTGGCCGAGGACGGCGAACGAGATGCCGGCGGCGTCGAGACAGGTGGCCACGGCCCGCGCCACGCGCTTGTTGCGGTCGTCGAAGGCCGCGGCGCAGCCCACCCAGTACAGGACCTCGAGGCCGTCGAGCTGGCCCGCGGCCTTGACCTCCGCGACCGTGCGGACCTTGAACGAGAGACCCCTGGTCCAGTCCATCCGCGCGGACGGCGGCTGGCCCCACGGGTTGCCGACGCTCTCCATGCCCCGGAACGCCGCGGTGAGCTCCTGCGGGAACCGGCTGTCCTCGAGGACGAGGTTGCGCCGCAGCCCCACGATCTTGTCCACGTGCTCGATGGTGACCGGGCAGGCCTCCACGCACGCGCCGCAGGTCAGGCAGTCCCAGACCGCGTCGTACGGGATGGCCGTGCCGACGATGGGGGCCGCCATCGCCGCCGGATCCGGACGAGGTTCCGGCCGGCCATACGTGTCGCGCACGCCGCGGCCGTCCGGGATCAGATCGATGCCCGCCTCGGCGCCCTTGGACATCTCCCGGATGCCCATGATGAGCAGCTTGGGGTTCAGCGGCTTGCCCGTGGCAAAGGCCGGGCAGGCCTCCTGGCAGCGGCCGCACTCCGTGCACGTGAAGCCGTCGAGGAGGTCCTTCCAGCGGAGGTCCCCGAGCGTCCGCACGCCGAAGGTTGCGTCCTCCGCCTCGAGGTCCATGGCCGGCAGCTGGCCGCGGGGAGTCAGCTTCCGCAGGTACACGTTGAAGAAGCTCGTGTAGATGTGGAAGTGCTTGTTGGTGGGGATGAAGATCAGGAAGACCGCCAGGACAGCGATGTGGCCCCACCAGAGCGCCACGAACAAGGTCTCGGTCACCTGGTCCCCGAGACCGCGGAGCGGCACGGCCAGTGCGTTCGTGACGATCGCGCCCGGCACGTCTCCGTACCTCGCCGCCTCAAACGCCAGCGCGAAGAACTCGGTCCCGACGACGAGCGAGATCAGGATCAGGACGATGACGTTGCCCCGGCTGAGGGTCAACCGGGTCGGGCGCTGGACGAGCCGCCGCCAGAACACGAACGCGAGCGCCGCGAAGACCCCAACCGCAATGAGGTTCTGCACGAGGACCAGGAAGGTCCAGATCAGGCCATCGAGGGGCCACCCGATGACGGCCTGGGGAAGACCACCGGTGACGATATTGATGTTGCCGATGAGCAGGATCGTCGAGCCCAGGAAGATGGCGTAGTGCAGGATGCCCGCCCGACCGTGGCGGAACATGCGCGTCTGGAGCACCGTGAACCGGACCAGGCCCACGAGACGCCGCCCGATCTCGCTCGAGCCGTTCGGACCATCCGCGTGCGCCGCGGTGAACACCCTCAGGCGCCGTGCCACCATCAGCGCGAAGATCGCGAAGGCTCCCCAGAAGACCGGGAACACGAGCGGGTAGAAGGGCACCTCGGCGAATTGCTCGAACATGGCTCAGGCTTCCTCGGGCAGGCTGGGTGGCAGATCGTCGCGCCCGGCGGTCCGGGCGGCGGCGTGGTCGAACGACCCGGCCAAGGTCTCGAGGGCATGGTCGAGGAGCGGGACAAGCACCTCGAACGACTCCATCGAACCCCTGGGCGAGCCGGGCACGTTGGCGATGAGCGAGCCCCCGCGAACGCCCACGAGGCCGCGCGAGAGGGCGGCGAACGGCGTGGAGCGGCGGCCCTCGGCCCGCATGGCCTCGGCGATGCCCGGCACCTCGTAGTCCAGGACGGTGGCCGTGGCCTGCGGCGTCACGTCGCGGGGCGTGAGGCCGGTGCCACCGGTGGTGATCACCAGGCGGTGGTCCCGGGCTCCCTTCACGATCGCTGCCGCGATCTCACCGCGGTCATCCGGCACGATGCGCCGCTCCACCGCGAACCCCATGGCCGTCAGCCTGGCCGCCAGCAACTCACCGGAGGCATCCGGCCGCTCGCCGGAGGCGCTGCGATCGCTCGCCGTCAGGACGAGCGCAGACCGGGCGGCGGGCGCAGGCCGGGCGGCGGGCGCGGGCGCGGACGCAGGCCGGGCGGCGGGCGCGGACGAGGACGCGGGCGAGGACGAGGACGCGAGCGAGGATCGGATCATCAGGTGGGCTTGCGCTTGCCGACGCGGCCCGCGATCCGGTCGCCCGGACGACGGCGCTGCTGGACGACGGCGCCCTCAAGAGCGGACGGACGGTGCCAGTCCCCGCTCTTGCCGCCGGTCTTGCTGAGCAGGCGAAGCGAACGGATCTCGACCCCTCGCTCCACACCCTTGACCATGTCGTACACCGTGAGGGCGGCCACGGACGCCGCGGTCATCGCCTCCATCTCCACGCCGGTGGGACCGACGGTGGCCGCCTCCGCGCGCACGCGCAGGACACCGGCGGCGCGATCCGGCGTGATCGAGACGAACAGGTCCGTCAAAGGGAGCGGGTGACACAGCGGGATCAGCTCCGCGGTGCGCTTGCCGCCCATCACGCCAGCCAGCTCGGCCACCGTCAGGACGTCACCCTTCTCGTTGCCCCCGTCAATGACCAGGCTCATGGTCTCGGGCGAGATCGCCACCTCGGCCTCTGCCACCGCCCGCCGTGCCGTGGGGGGCTTGGCGCCCACGTCCACCATCCGCGGACGACCGCGGCGGTCCACGTGGGTCAGGCGTCGGCGTTCAGCGCGCGGTGCGTCGGGGCGATCCATGAGTCCTCCTGGTCGCCGTCGATCCTACCGGGTCCGCGGGCCCCCGGTGACCCGTCAGCGGGCAGGGCGGCGCGGCTCGACGTCGGGTCCCGCCTCGACGTTCGGCAGCGCGTCACTCACCGAGTCCGGTCTCCCGCAGCCGCGGCTCCCCGCGCCCGCACGCGGTCCCGCATCACCGCGCCGATCGCCTCTCGCGTGATGATCCCGACGAACCGGCCCTCCTCGACCACCGCCAGCCCGTCCAGGCCGGCCTGGTTCAGCGTGTCCACGGCGTCCCACAGCGCGTCGCCCGCCTCGAGGAATGGCGCCTGCGGCGGCACGGCCATCACGTCCGTCGCCCGCACGTTCCCCAGCTTCCGGCGGCCCAGCCGCCGGAGACGCCTGACCCCGATGACGCCCAGCGCGAGCTCATCCTCGACCACCGGAACCGCGGTGACGGCGTCGGGACCCTGGTAGCGGTCGGCAAAGGTGTCGACCGTGAGGTTGGGCGGGACCCTGGGGCCATCGGTCTGCATCGCCTCGCCGACGGTCGCCCCGCGCAGCAGGATCTCCAGGTCCAGGCGCCGATCCAGCGTCCGCCCGCCGGTTGCGACCAGCCAGCCGAGGGACAGGATGAGGAGCCCTGCGGTCGCCTGCTCCGCGAGCGCCAGGGCAACGCCGACGCCCACGGCGGCCCAGCCCAGCATCCTGCCCACGCGTGCGGTGACGCGTCCGGCGCGGTCCGGATCGCCACTCCGCGCCCAGGCCAGCGCACGGACGATGCGGCCGCCATCCAGCGGCAACCCGGGCACGAGGCTGATGAGCCCGAGGACCAGGTTGAGCCCGCCCACGAGGACGAGGCCGCCGGCGACGGCCCCGAGCCCCGGGCCAGCCATCCCGGCCATGACCGCCGCCGGCAGGACCAGCGCCGCCACGACCAGCGAGAGGAGCGGACCGGCGAGGGCGATGGCCAGCTCATCGACCGGCCTTCCGGCCTGGATGGAGAGCGGCGCAAGGCCGCCGATGAAGCCCAGGATGATCGTGCTCGACGCGACGCCCCTGCGGCGGCCGACCAGGGCGTGCGCGAGCTCGTGCGCAACGACGGAGACCAGGAACCCGAGCGCGACCGCCCCGCCGATGACCCACTGGAGCGGGACGGCCATCCCGGGCGCCGTGACCGCGGCCTGCTGGGCACCGAGGAGGGTCACGATGGCGGCCAGCACGGCCCAGGCGAGCGAGATGCGGATCTCGATCCCGAACAGGCGCGCGACCGGCACCCCGCCCGGGTTCACCGCTCCAGCCTCGCGGCCCGCCAGCCGCCCAGCAGGGCAAGGCCCACGGACAGGCCGATGACCACGATCCCGACCCCGATCGTGGTCTCCACCCAGAACTGCTCGGGGAAGAGCTGGACGAGGCGGTCGGTGCCCGGATCGAAGAGGTAGGTGCCCGCCGGGAAGAAGAGCCTGTGGAACACCTCGAACGCGGTGTCGAAGAACAGGACGCCCGTGATGCCGCCGACGACGGTGACGATGGCGATGACCTTGCCGCTCCCGGCCAGGCGGCGCCAGAACGCGACCCTGGAGCGGACGCCGAGCGAGCGCGCGACGAGATAGGCGCCCACCAGCACGAGGGCGCCGACGGCCGCGGCCACGTAGAACGAGGCGAACACGTTCCGGACGTCGCGCATGTGCTCGCGCTCCCGCTCCACCAGGACGGGCTGCCCGTCCAACTCCACGTCGAAGTCCGCGGGCCCGAGGACCAGGTCCGCCAGGATCTCGTTGGTGGCATGGGCTAGGTCCGCCGGGTTGAAGCCCGTCCACGCGGGAGCCCCGGCGCGGCCCTGCTCGAAGCCCACCCAGACCGGGTTGAGGAACGGGAGGATCGAAAGGGCCACGACCACCAGGGCCGTCGCGATGCCGGTGACGAGGGCGGCGAGCACGCCGCGCAGGGTTGCCATCAGGCGCCGATGGTACCGGGTTGGTGCCGGGTTACCCTCCGCGGGGTCCCCGGCCGGGGCTCACGCGTCCTCGAGGGTGCGCGCCTGCTCCCACCACGTCTCGACCATCAGGTCCGGCGGCAGCTCCCAGTTCAGCTCTGTCGCGGCGCGAGCCAGGCGCACCCTGAAGGGAGCCAGCTCCACGTCCAGCAGGTTCCGGAGCCCGCCGATGCCGGCCTGCACGAACAGCTGGTGCTCCCGCGGCCCGAAGCCCGCGAGGTTCAGCATCAGCGCCTCGTCACGCCAGGTCCCGACGTCGTTGGTGGTCGCCTTGACGTGGTCGGCGAGGGACTGGCGGCGGGTGGGCGTCTCCGAGACCTCGAGCAGGATCCCGGTGGTGAAGATGCCCTGCTTCTCGAGCCGGGCGAGGTGCATGGGCTCGATGCGGGAGAGCTCGGTGATGGGCGGCACGGGCTGCGTGGGCCTCCGGTGGACGGGCGGATCAGGGCGCTCATTATGCGGGTCCGCGGGCGCAGCGCGCGGCGACGCGCCGGGTCCAGGTCAGCGCGGGAGCGGTTGGTCCTGGAGCACCACGTCCCAGTGCGCCTCCAGGATCTCGAACCGCCGCTGCTCCTCGTTCCTGAACGTCGCCTGGTCGGGGTAGAGGCGCCCGACGATGTCGTCGTCGGAGTGTTCCTGGATCGCCGCCCAGTCCCGGTACGTGATCGACACGAGCACGTCCCAACCGGCCTCCCCCACCCCGTGGAAGCGCGGCGTCCGGAGCTGGACGTCCGTGTACCGCCCCGCGGCCTGCTGCTCGCGCAGGATCGGCCAGTGGTTGCGCTTGAACAGCTCCACGAACTCGTCGTGGTGGCCCCACTTCGTGCGGTAGAAGTAGAGGACCTCGACCGGCCTGGACATCGTTTGCGCTCCTTCGCTGTTGGCGGTTCGTCAGGCGTCCAGGCGCGCGGCCTCGGCCCGCAGCAGCGCCCAGGCCCGCTCCACGTGCCGCGGTTCGGTGTGCAGGTTGCCGATCGCCATCCGGATCGTGAACCGGTCCCGGAGGCGGGTGTGCGAGAGAAAGGCCTCCCCGGTGCGGTTGACTGAGTCCATCAGGCGCGTGTTGAGGTCATCGAGCTGCGAACGGATCGCCGGCTCGTCCACGCGTCCGGCGAGCCGGGACGGCCGATACCGGAAGCAGACGACCGAGAACGTCACCGGCGCGAGGCGCTCCCAGTCCGGGTCCCCGTCCACCCACCCGGCGAAGTCGGCCCCGAGGTCCAGGTGGTACCGGATGCGGCGGCGGAGCCCCTCCATGCCGAACCAGCGGAGCTGCATCCAGAGCTTGAGCGCCCGCATCCGGCGCCCGAGCTGGGGCTGGTACTCGTTGTAGTCCAGGACGGGGTTCACGCGGTCCAGCGTACGCAGGTACTCGGGCACGATGCTGAACGCGGCCCGCTGCTGGTCCATGCGGCGGCTGAGGAGCAGCGAGGCGTCCAGGGGCGTGAACAGCCACTTGTGCGGGTTGATGACGATCGAGTCCGCGCGCTCCCAGCCCGCGAACGGACCGCGCCGCTCCGGCAGCAGCGCGACGACACCGGCGTACGCCGAGTCCACGTGGAGCCACAGGCCCTCGCGCTCCGCGATGTCCGCCACGGCCGACACCGGGTCCGCCGAGGTCGAGGAGGTCGTACCGACCGTCGCCACGATCGCGATCGGACGGAGACCGGCTGCCCGATCCGCGGAGATCGCCGCCTGGAGCGCGGCCGCGTCCATCTCGTACCGGTCGTTGGTCGGGATCTTGACCAGGGCCGTCCGGCCGAGACCCAGCGTCATGCACGCCTTCTCGATCGAGCTGTGCGCCTCCGCGGAGGCGTAGACGCGCGGGCGGGCGACGTCCTCCCTCGCCGCCAGCCCCAGCGCCGACGCGTCCAGGCCCGCGGCCTCGCGCGCGGCGGCGAGGGCGATCAGCGTGGACGTGGAGGCGGTATCGGTGAGCATCCCCCCGAAGGCATCCGGCAGCCCCAGCCCCTCCCGCAGCCAGCGAACGACGACGCCCTCGAGCTCCGTGCCGATCGGCGACGTCCGCCACAGCATCGGGTTCTGGCCCAGGGCCGCGGTGATCATCTCGCCCAGGACGCCGGGCCCCGACGCGCTGGTGGCGAAGTAGGCGAAGAACCCCGGGTGCTGCCAGTGCGTCGCGTTCGGGAAGACCAGGCGGTCCACGTCCGCGAGGATCGCATCCATCGGCTCCGGCGCCTCGGGGGCGTGCGCGGGCAGCTGCGGGGCGATCGTCCCGGGCTCGATCGGCGGGAAGACCGGGTACCGCTCGAGATCCGCGAGGTAGTCCGCCAGGCGGTCCACCACGGCGTGCCCGGCCACCCGGAACGCCTCCGGGTCCATGTCGTTGCGGCCGGTGAGCTGTTCGGGGTCCAGGCGCGGGTCGTCGGTGGTCACGGCGTGAGGATACCCGCGGACCCGCCGATCAGATGGAGGTGCCGACGTCCGACAGGATCGAGGAGACCTGGGCGCCGAGGAAGATCAGCGCGATGAACGAGAGGATCAGAAGCAGCGGCACGATGAGCGCGATCACGACACAGGTGATCGCGAGCCCGTTGCCGGCGTTCACCGGCCGCACGACCGCCGACCCGGCGACCCGATCGTGGATCCCCTGGTGCGTGGGGCTCGCGATGGTGCTGACCAGCAGCACGATCGACCAGACGAGCTGCAGCAGGCCGCCCGCGCCGGACAGCGCCGGCGCGAAGCCCAGCAGCCCGAACCATGATCCGAACGCAAGCCATCGGACGAGCGCCGCTCGAGCGGTAAGCCGCTGCCCGTCGTCCATGCGCCCGACCTGGAGACTGAACAGCCGCATGCCGAGCGTGGCCCGCCCGCTGCTCATCCACAGGAGCACGAAGTAGAGGGCCTCCAGGATCACGCCGATCAGGCTGCCCACGCCGGAACGCACCGCGTAGCTCGACGTGGACGACCAGAAACCGTTCGTCTGCGTGACCTGGGCCGCCGCGGGGGTGAATGGGAGCGCCACGATCGAGACGACGATCGAGATGATGACCATGTCCACGACGAATGCGGCGAACCTCGGCAACGCTCCTGCGTACACGAGGCCGGGCGCGCCCGGGACCGCGAACCGCCCGCTGCCCGCGTCCGGGGGAGGCGCCCAAACGCCACCGGGGACCGGTCCGCCAGGAGGCCAGGGTGCCGGCGCGGCGGGCGGTCCCGTGAGCGCCGGGGTCACGGGAGGACCCGGGGTCACGGGAGGACCCCAGTCCGTGCGCGTCTCGTCGCCAGGAGGACCGCCACCATCGGGCGCCTGCCCGCCGGAACCCTGCCAGGTCATCGGTCACCCCTCCACGCGTATGACGGACGCGGCGTCATCCTACTCGCGTTGAAGCAGGCTCACGCCTTGATCCGGAGGCGGTCCGGGTCGTACATCGGACGGATCGATGCCCGGGCCGGGTACCGGACCCCCGCGATGTCCACCTCGAACCGCCCGCCGTCGATGGCCTCGGCCGGGATCCCCGCCTCGTCCTCGACCATCGCGAGCCCCACGGCGCCGCCCAGCGTGTGGCCGTAGCCGCCCCAGCGCACGTGCCCGAACCACTTCCCGTCGCGCAGCACCGGCTCGCCGTGGTACAGGATCGGCTCCGGGTCCTCCAGGAGCACCTGGACCAGGCGCCGCTTCGGCGGCCCCGGCCGGCGGAGAGCGAGCAGCGCGTCCCGGCCGATGAAGCCACCGGGCTTGTCCCAGGCCACCGCAAACCCGAGGCCCACATCCAGCGGCGTGTCGCTGTTGTCGATGTCCAGGCCAAAGTCCCGGTATGCCTTCTCGAGGCGCAGGCTGTTCAGCGCTGCCATCCCGACATTCCGGTACCCGAAGGCGGAGCCGGCCTCGAGCAGCGCGTCGTAGACGGTCAGGGCCTGGTCCGCGGGCACGTGCAGCTCCCAGCCCAGCTCGCCGACGTAGGTGACGCGCATGGCCAGCACCCGCGCGTAGTGGAGGTCGATCTCCTGCGCCGTGAGGTACGGGAACGCCTCGTTGGACAGGTCCGCGCTCGTGAGCGAGGACAGGAGCTCCCTCGACCGCGGGCCCTGGACCGTCATCAGCGTGATCCCGGCCGTGATGTCGGTCACGGTCACGAACTCGTCGTCGCGGGCGTGGCGCTCGATCCAGGGCGCCATCCGCCGGTGGATCGTGTCCGTGACCACGAGCAGGAACCGCTGATCCGCCAGCCGCGTGACGGTGAGGTCGGCGATGATCCCGCCGGCCTCGTTCAGCCACTGCGTATACACGAGCCGGCCGACGGGAACCGACACGTCGTTGGCGCAGACCCGGTTGAGGACGCGCTCCGCGTCACGGCCCTGCACCAGGAACTTGGCCATGCCCGACATGTCGAGCATGCCGACGGCCTCGCGGACGGCCCGGTGCTCCGCCGCCACGTAGGCGAACGTCCCGTTCCGCCCAAAGCCCTGTGGCTCCTCGGGCTTCGTCCCGTCGACGTCGAACCAGTCTGCGTACTCCCAGCCCGACGACACCGTGAAGTGCGCGCCATCGGCAGCCATCCGGTCGTGGATGACCGAGCGCCGCACGTTGCGTGCCGACCATGGGTGCCAGGTAGGGAACACCGCATCCCCGAACAGCACGCCCAGCTGCTCGACGGCGCGGTCCTTCCGGAACCGGCGACTGGTCTCGAAGGTCTGCGTCCTGTCCACGGTCAGGCCGGTGACGTCCACCGGCGGGACGCCGTCCGCAATCCACTGGGCGGTCAGGCTACCGACGCCGCCGGAGAGCAGGATGCCGAGGCTGTTGAGGCCGGCGGCCACGAACAGGTTGCGGACCTCCGGCGACTCGCCCAGCTGCGGCATCACGTCCGGCGTGAAGCTCTCCGGACCGCAGAACATGGTCTTGATGCCGAACTCGCGCAGCGAGGGGAGACGGTCCATCGCCGTGTCCAGGAACGGCCCGATCCGATCCCAATCTGGCGGCAGGCTGGCGAAAGCGATGTCACTCGGGACATGATCCAGCGACCAAGCCGCGGCCTGCGGCTCGAACAGGCCCACAAGGATGCCGCCGGCCTCCTCGCGGTAGTAGCCATACCTGTCCTGCTCCTCGATGATCGGCAGGTCCGGGTGTGCCCAGGGCACGGCTTCCGTGATCAGGTAGTAGTGCTCGGCCGCCTGGAGCGGGACCGAGACGCCCGCCATCGAGCCGACCTCGCGCCCCCAAAGGCCGGCCGCGTTGACGACGTATTCGGCACGGATCGGCCCCTTGTCGGTCTCGACGCCCGTGACCCGTCCGTTCGCCTGCGTGATCCCCGTGACGGTGACGCCCTCCACGATCCGGGCACCGTTCATGCGCGCGCCCTTCGCGTAGGCCTGGGTCAGGTCGGCCGGGTTCACCCGGCCCTCGTCGGGCACGTAGAACGCGGCCAGCA
>Ga0315283_10004761_pt1 | contig 11872 bp, 9 predicted proteins | sample YL17G09_0_MG_FD_204541 | JGI IMG/M metagenome (GOLD analysis project Ga0315283, IMG submission 204541) | Sediment microbial communities from Yellowstone Lake, YNP, Wyoming, USA - YL17G09_0 | ecosystem: Environmental > Aquatic > Freshwater > Lake > Sediment | place: USA: Wyoming | collected...
TCGCGACGAATCCAAACGTCCAATCCCGAGCCGCCAGCAAGCTGGTTGCCACGGCCTGGTAGGACGACGCATCCGCGGATGCCCCGGCCACGGCCTCCTGGCTCACACCCAGGAGTGTCAGCAGGCTGAGCGCACCGATAAGAACGAACGCACCCTCGACGACTCTGCCGGCGACGGATCCGAGAGCCAGGGCCCGGTTGTGCCTTCTCACGACCGGATAGAGTGCTATGGCGATCCCCGCGGCGGTAGCGGCCCACACGAACTCGATGAGAGCTCCCAGCACCACCCGGCCGTCGTTCGCTGCGAGTCGGGCGAGATCGACCGGGGCATCGAGAAGCCCCGCCGTGGGAACCGCGCTCAGTATGCTCGCGGCCGAGCAGGCGATGAACAGGACTCCCACGGCGATCGCGTTTCTTCTGTACGAGGGCATTCCGTACCCCCCGTTATTCGGAGAGGCCAAAGGGCGGGTACTGGTCGGTGACGAGCAGGAAGGCGTAGGCCGAGACCCGCAGCGACCAGCGCTGCACGCCGACCACGTAGTCGAAGAGACTCCTAGGGTACGTTCCGGTGAAGAGAATGGCGAACCAAGCGAGGATGATGCAGACAACGGCTCCTATCCAGAGGAAGAAGAGCACGATGTAGTGAGGGATGGCCAGGAACCACTTGACCAGCGGAAGCCCGCGACTGAGCTGGGTGGCGTCGGGATAGGGGAAATCGAGATGGACCGCCTGCTCCTCGTCGGTAGAGGGGTAGTCATCCCGGAGTAGCGTGGCGTAGACCCAGACGCGCGCCAGGAACCGCGTGAGCTGGAGGTTCCAGTCGAACCACCAACGCGGGTACTTCTTGCGGAACAGGATCATGAGCACCAGGGGCGCGAACAGTATGCCCACTGTCGCCCACGACCAGGACTGGTCGGTTCCCTCGATGCTTATGCTTCCCGAAGTGAGGAGGGTCGCGATGACGAGGATCGGGATGATCCACAGGAAGCGGAAGAAGCTGCTGAGCCTGTTGAGAGGCTTGTCCGGATAGTCGACGCGGAAGGTCAGGGGATACCTGGTCGCGGTTGGATAGGGCAGCATTGGTGTTTCCACGATCCCTCCTGTTCGGGTGCGGGCGCCCTTCTCTGCGGGCACCCTTCTCTTAGTCTGCCCTTCCAGCGTACCTCGCGACGGGAGCAAGAGAACCGGGCGGATGCAGGGAATGATGGCCCGCTACGTGGCGAGTCTTTTGTTGGCCCAGTGGCTAGGTGCACAACCCTGCCCCCGGCCGGTCCGCTCGAGCGCTGCGCACCCTACCCTTATGACATGCAGAAAGCCGGTGACGCGATCCGGCCGCGCGGCGAGAACGACTGCCAAGAGAGTGGGGTGCCTGATGAAGAAGTTCGGTCTTGAGTACATCGCCAGGGCGTGCGCCCGCCATCCCTGGAGGACGCTGAGCGCTTGGGCCCTGTTGCTCGTTTGCGCCGCGGCGGTCACCGTCCTTTACCTGGGCGGCGCCCTCAGCAGCCAGCAACACTTCACCAACGACCCCGAGTCTTCGCGGGCCACCGCCCTCATCAACGACAAGTTCCCCGGCAACGACCAGTCGCGAGAGCTGGTCATCGTCCGGTCGCCCGGGTTCAGCGTCGACCAGCCCCAGTTCCGCGAGCACGTGCAGGCGGTGACATCCCGGGTCCTGGCCCTCGGTCCCAACGTGGTGCTGTCCGGCATCGACTACACCACCGATGCGTCCCCGGTACTCGTCTCCGCCGACCGGCACGCCGCGCTCCTGGTCTTTACTATGGCGCAGTCGGTGGGCATAGCCACGGACGACGCCAAGGCGCTCACCACCGCGGCCCGCGAAGCGGCCGCCTCCTCGGACTTCGAGGTGCTCGTCACCGGCGAGGCAAGCATCAACAGCGACTTCGGCGCCACCGCCGAGAGCGACCTCCGCAAAGGCGAGATGTTCGGGGTGGGGATAGCCCTGATCATCCTGGTCCTGGTCTTCGGGGCCGTCGTCACCGCCGCCATCCCTCTGATCATGGCGCTCGCCTCGATCCTCCTCGCCATGGGCATCACCGCCATAATCGGCCAGGTGACCGATCTATCGTTCTTTATCACCAACATGATCACCATGATCGGCCTCGCGATGGGGATCGACTACTCGCTGTTCGTGGTCTCCCGGTACAGGGAGGAGAGGGCCGCCGGACGAGATAAGGTCGATGCGATCGGCCGGTCGGCCTCCACGGCCACCCGCTCGGTGCTGTTCAGCGCCCTGGCCGTCATCCTGGCCCTGGGCGGCCTGTTCCTGGTCCCGTCGACCCTCTTCCAAAGCATGGCTCTGGGCGCCATCGTCGCCGTCTTCACCGCTCTGCTCGCGGCGCTCACCCTGCTGCCGGCTCTCCTCGGCGCCCTGGGCGACCGGGTGAACGCCCTTCGCGTCCCCTTCCTGCACAAGACCGGGACCGCCGGTCGTTCGGGTGGCTTCTGGGATCGCGTGAGCAATGGCGTCATGCGCCGGCCGGTGATGAGCCTCATCGTCGCGGGCGGGATGCTCGCGCTGCTGGCCTCGCTGTACTTCTCCATCGATCTGGGCTCGGCCGGGGTCGAGACCCTGCCTGCCTCCATGGCGTCCCGCCAGGGCTTCGAAGTCCTGCAGAACGGATTCCCCGGCGCCTCGATCCAGCCGGTCGAAGTGACCATCGCAGGCGGCCCCAAGTCTCAGGCCGTCACCAAGGGCATGGAGAATCTGCGTGCCGCGTTGGCCGGCGACCCGGCGTTCGTAGGCCCCGGCGCGACGCGGACGAGCCCCGACGGCCAACTCACCGTGCTCTCCCTCGTCGTGATGGGCGAGCCGAACGGCAAGGCGGCGCAGGCGGCCGTCAGGACCCTGCGCTCCGAGTACTTGCCCGCCGCGTTCGCCGGCACCGGGCTCGCCGCCGGGACCGACGTCCTCACCACCGGCCAGACCTCCCTCACCATCGACTACCTCGACACCATCAACGGAGCCACCGGATGGGTCTTCCTGTTCATCCTCGGCCTGTCGTTCGTGCTCCTGCTGGTCGTGTTCCGCTCGATCCTGGTGCCGCTCAAAGCCATCCTCATGAACCTGCTCTCCGTGGGGGCCGCCTACGGCCTCATGGTGGCGGTGTTCCAGAAAGGATGGGGAGCGGACCTTCTTGGACTCCAAAGGGTGGATTTTGTCGAAGCCTGGGTGCCCCTCTTCCTGTTCGCGATCCTCTTCGGCACCTCGATGGACTATCACGTGTTCCTGCTCAGCCGCATCCGCGAGCGCTTTGACCAGACCGGTGACAACCGGGAGGCTGTGGCGTTCGGCCTGCGGCGGACGGGCGGCATCATCACCGGGGCGGCCCTCATCATGGTGGCCGTGTTCGGCGGGTTCGCGGCCGGCGACCTGGTCATGTTCCAGCAACTGGGCTTCGGACTGGCGGTCGCCGTGTTCCTCGACGCCACCGTCGTCCGCTGCGTGCTGGTGCCGGCTGCCATGCGCCTGCTGGGTGCCGCCAACTGGTGGTTTCCGCGGTGGCTGGACTGGCTGCCCGATCTGCGGGTGGAGGCGGGCGAGCCCGCACGTCCGGGCATGTCGACCGGCGCCGGACAAGGCGCGGGCTCCGGTGAAGGTGCGGGCGCGGGCAGAACCGCGGCTCCCCGGCCGGCAGCCGTCCCGGCGCTGATGGCGGCGACCGCCCCAGCAGCCACCAAAGCGCTGGTGATGGCGACCGAGGCCGAGTAGGCGGCCGGCCGGGTGACGGAACGCCGCACCACGCCCACGGGTTGCTATCCTTCGGTTGCCTTGGTTCACCTACTCCAATCCGCCAACGGGAGGCTCTCGAAGTCACAGTCCCTGAGGTTCTCCGTCATCAACCCTGAGGGTCGGCTCGTGCAGACGGTCGAGCCTGAGTCCACGCGATCCGCCTCAGCTCCGCTCGCCCCCAGACTCGACACCCTGGAGGGCAAGGTCGTCTATCTCGTAGACACCGGGTTCGGCGGCAGCTACCGGTTCATGCAGGAACTGCAGACGTGGTTCAGCGAGCGCATGCCCGCGGTCACTACCATAAGGAAGCGCAAGCCCGGAGGTCCGTTTGCCGACGACAACCAGGAACTCTGGGACGAGATCAGGGCAAAAGGCGCCGACGCGGTCATCCTCGGCGTAGGTGGCTGACCCGGCTGCGCCGCGGCGGTCGCCGCAAGCAGCAGCAAGCTGGAGCGTACCTACGGCATCCCGACCGCTCCCCTCTCCACCCACGAGTACGCGGTTCACGTGCAGAGAGAGATGAGGTCGCTGGGGGTGAGGTTGCCCTTCGCCTACACCCCCATCCGCAACGAGATCTCCATGAACGCCGGGGTCGCAGCATTCAGCCCGGGCAATCTGGCCAATGCGGTCAGCGCGACCCTCATGCTGGACCCGCTGGTGGCCCGGCAACTCAAAGAGGTCGACAGTTTCGTGGCCAAAGAGGACTTCAGCCGCTGGATATCTGAGAACGCCCTCATGCCCGCCGGAAGATTCTGGGGCGCCGACCACATCGACATGCTGGTGTCGCCGAGGGCGGACGCCGGGGAGGAGCCGTTCGCCACCTGGAGGAAGGCGGCGGACGACGAGCCTATAGCCCACTACCACGATCCGGAGAGGATCAACATCGTGGTGATCGGCGGGGAGACGAGCCCGGTCTGGAAGACGACCGACTACGGATGCTGGGGCTCGGCGCCGGTGGACTACTGGCGGCCGGGGAAGGCGCCGGGACGGGCGGCGGCGGACTGCGCGGACGGCGTGTGCGGCCTACCCGACCCGGACGTCGAGTACGACGACTAGCTCTTGGATGGATGCCGGTTCCCAGATGTAGAATACGTGCCGCGAAGATACCTGTATCGATGACCGCCACGACAAGGTCGCGGGCGTCGAATTGCTGAGGGGTAGATTTAGGAGTGTTCCTGCGGAACCGCATGGCCATCGTCCTGTCGCTGTGCACGGTGCTCTGCCTAGTGCTGATCGCGGGCGGGTGCGGTAACGCCGGCAGTGCCGGTGCGGCGGACCAGGGCACGCAGGCCGGACAGACCGAGGACAGCGCCCAGGCCGGCGTCGTCATCTCGGAGGTCATGAGCAACAACGTCGGCTCCCTCAAAGCGCCGGATGGCTCGACCCCCGACTGGATCGAGCTTTACAACGCCGGCGGCAAGACCATCAGCCTCAAGGGATACATGCTGTCGGACAACGCCCGGAAGCCGGACAAGTACGTGTTCGAAGCCGGCACCATGCAGGCCGGCAGCTACCTCCTCCTGTATGCCACCGGCAAGGAAGCAGTGAGCGCCGGTAATATCTACCTGCCGTTCAAGCTCAGCAGTGCCGGAGAAGAGCTCATTCTGATCGCTCCGGGCGGGAAGGTCGGCGACCGGTTCACCATACCGGCTCTGCCGGCCGATATCTCCTACGGCCGCAACGGCGAAGATGTCACTCCCGGGGCCACAAAGGTCTACTTTGGCGAGCCGACACCCGGCAAGGTCAACGGCACCGATGGCAAGCCGACGGCCGAGGCGGCGATGGTGCCGGAAGTCACGACGCTCCTCATCAACGAGTACTGCACGCGTAACGCCGCTTTGTACGATGAGGCGGGTGACACTCCGGACTGGGTCGAACTCTACAATTCCGGCTCCGAACCGCTGGATCTGTCTGGCTATGCGCTGTCTGACGATCTGACCCAGCTGGACAAATGGAGATTCCCCGAGGTCTCGCTCGCCCCGAAGGCCTACCTGCTGCTCTTACTCTCCGGCAAGACGACCGCGAACACAGGCGAAACGAAGCCGGACAGCCAAGGCCGGCTCCACGTCGATTTCCGCCTGAGCGCCAGTGACACCCAACTGGTGGTCACCGACACCCGTGGGCGCACGGTGGCGACTGCCGCCGTTGAGGACCTACCGATCAACGTCTCCAAAGGCCGTGCGCTCGACAAGCCCGATACCTGGGCCTATTTCCCGCGGCCCACACCCGGCACTGCCAATACGACCGCTTCGTTCCCCACCCTGTCCCAGGCCGATTCACAAGCCAGTAAGGACATCATGGTGAGCGAGGTCTTCGCCATGGATGGCGTGAACAAGGCCGAGCCGGACGAAGACTGGGTCGAGTTGTACAACAACACGAGCAAGAAGGTCGACCTGACCGGCTACGGCCTCAGCGACAACCTCGACGAGCCGTTCCTGATGAAACTCGCCAAGGTGACGATCAACCCGAAAAGCACGGTCGTAGTCACGCCCAAGGATTTCGCCATATCGGCCCGAGGCGAGACGATCCTTCTGACCGACCCGTCCGGGGTGGTCGAAGACGCGTTTGCAACCGGACACCTCCGGGTCGGCGCCAGCAGCGGCCGCCAGGTCGGGGCAAACGCCTCGGGCAGTCTGGACCGCGTCTTCTATGCGACGCCCACCAAGAACCAGCCCAATACGACAGCCGCCTACAAGGCCTACACAGAAGTTCCAACGATCACGGTGAAGAAGGGAACCGGCGGAGCGGTCGTAGAAGGCTTGTATATCGCGCAGACCGTGACGGTGACGATCCAGGTGGCCGAGCCGGACGCCAAGATCCACTACACGTTGGACGGCAAGAAGCCGACGAGCGCGTCAGCTGTCTACGCCGGTCCGATCCGGGTTGACCACTCCCTCGTCGTGAAGGCCATCGCCGTCCGTCCGGACTACCTGCCGAGCGACTCCGTCAGCCGGACCTTGCTCAAGGAGACGCCGCATTCGCTGCCCGTTCTCAGTCTGTCCGGCAATCCGGCCGATCTGGTTGGCGCCGCCGGTGCCCTGACGAGCGTCGACTTCAAGAAGGAAATACCTGTCGAGTTCGCCTTCTACGAGGAGGACGGCCGGCTGGGCATCGATTACCAGGCAGGGGTCGAACTGCACGGCCAATTCAGCCGCAAGGAAGGCCAGCGGTCGCTCGAGGTCAAGTTCCGCTCCTCCTACGGCGAGAGTGAGGTCACGTACCCCTTCTTCCCGGACTACGACGTCACGACGTTCCGCCGGCTCGTTCTGCGCACATCGGGGCAGGACTGGAAGATCACCAAGGTGCGCGATTCCTTCATGACCCGGATCGTCCAGGGACAGTTGTCGATCGACACAATGGCGGTGCGCAACTGCGTCGTCTACGTCAATGGCAAGTACTGGGGACTCTACGAGATCCGCGAGAAGCTCGACCAGTTCTATGTCGCCTCGCACTACGGTGTCGATTCGAATAAGGTCGATCTGATAAAAGGCAACAATATGGTGGTCGCCGGAAGCTACAAGGACATGGCGGACTTGATCCAGTACTGCAGGGCGCATGACCTGCGCGACCCAACCGCCTACAAGGCGGTGCTGGCGCGGATCAACGAGAACAGCCTGATGGATTGGATCATCGCCGAGTCGTTCTTCAGCAACAGCGACTCCGGCAACAAGAAGTTCTGGCGCCCGACCACAGAAGGCGGACAGTACCGCTGGATGCTGTTCGATCTCGACTGGGCCATGTTCTCATCGACCTACAAATCAGATCGTCTCAAGGGCGACCTGCTCGATCCGGCCGGCCATGGCCAGGGCAACTGGTTCAACACGACCCTTCAGGTCAAGCTCATGGAGAACCCGGATTTCGAGGAGAAATTCATCGAGCGTTATGCCAAGTTCCTCAATACGACCTTCAAGACCGACCGAATGGTCAAGATCCTCGACCAAAGCCTGGCGACAATCAGGGACGAGATGCCGCGGCAGATCGCTCGCTGGGAGCTGCCGAGCAGCATGGGCCTATGGAACAACAACGTCGCGACACTGCGCCGGATCACCACAGAAAAGCGGGCGATGATGATCGCCAGCCTGCAGAAGAACTTCGGGCTCGGCCAGACCCAGATGAAGGAATTGTTTCCGGGGGACTTCAAGTGAACACCGCCGGGGAGCGGATCGTGAGCAACCTGCACATCAGCGTCCGCTGCCCGCAATCCACGGCCCCGCCGCTCCCCGTGAGGATGGAGCAGAAGTTCTTCGTAGCGCCGAGGAACATGGGCTTGGCCCAGGCCCTTCTGCTGCGCACCTGCCGTGTAGACCCGGTCTATCCCGTGGGGCAGGTCAACAGCGTGTACTTCGACACCATCGATCTCGATCAGCACGAACGATCGCTGGAGGGCGACTTGGTGAAGGACAAGGTCCGGATCCGCTGGTACGGCGAGGAGCGCGATTTCGGAGACCGGGTCAAGGTGTGGCTGGAGCTCAAATCTCGCGTGGGTTTCGGATCCACGAAACAACGAGTGTCGGGGTCTGTGCCGCGGGCGCGACTTGCGTTGCCAGCGCTCGCGCGCGGCATTGTGCCGCCCACGATCTTGCTTCAGACGATGGCCGGCTTCGGTTTCTTCCCCCCCGGGCCCATCCGGCCGGTCATCGTCATCTCATACTCACGCCGCCGCTTCGTCGAGCCGCGCACCGGCTACCGGCTTTCGATCGACTCCCGCATCCGCTCGTCCCTGCTGATCCCGGGCCGGGAATTCGGCGAACGGGGCCTCGAGTTGCCGGGTGGACTGGTGGAGGTGAAATGCCCGACCTTCCAGTTACCGCCTTCCCTGCTCGAACTGGCTGCCATCGGGTCTTCGTGGAGCCGGTTTTCCAAGTACTCGGCGTGTCTCGAGGGTCACGCGGCTGACAGGGGGACCGTGTCCCGGCTCTGGCCTTCGGGGTCGATGGAAGAAGAGCCGGGCGCGCTGGCCAGGGTGTACAAAACCACTTAGAAAGGTCCGAACATGTGGGAGCAACTGACGACGACGTGGCAGAGCATGCTTTCTTCGCTCACGTTCACCGAAGCGTTCATCGCGATCGGGTTTTCGGTGCTCTTCTCGCTGGTCGTCTACTTCATGTATCAGGTCTTCTATGGATCGAGGCATATCGGCGCGGGCGTCCAACGGATGTTCCTTATCGGCGGCCCCGCCATCACCATGCTCTTCCTGGGCATCCAGACATCGATCCCCCTTTCGCTCGGACTCCTGGGGGCCCTCTCGTTCGTACGTTTCCGTACCCCGGTCAAAGATCCCGCTGAGATCGGCTTCTTGCTCCTGCTCATCGCTTCGTCGATCGGAGCCTCCTCCGGCAACTTCCTGGCTGTGACCGTGCTTTTCGTGTTTGTGTTCATCATCCTGGGGATCAAGTGGTTCCTACGCGACCGCGTCGCCGTGGGGTCCCGCGGTAGCCTGATGCTTTCGATAGAGCAGCAGGACTTCGAGCGTCTCGAGGGCATTATCAAGCGGCACCTGGCCGGCCGTCTGAAAGGCCTGACCCTTCAATCGATGTCTGTGGTCGATGACCGCGTGAATCTGCAGTACCAGTATCGTCAGGAGCCCTCCCTCGATTGGACGGCTTTCGTGAACGAGCTCAATCAGCGCACGGCACCGGCAGTGATCGAGATCTTTGTCGGATGAGATGACAAGGCGACCGGCCAAAGGACGAGCGGTCGTCTTCACGGTCTCGTGGCAGAACGACGGACTCGTGCTCGCAACTGCATCGCTTGTTGCGCTGCTCGGCCGACTGGTGAGGGAACGCGTCGTCGAGCCACACTGCTTTCCCTGTGAGGAAGAGGTCATCAATCCGCTGGACCGAGATGTTGTCCGCTGGCACAGCCGCTCGCTCGACACGCTGAGCTCTGTCGTGGAGATCGCGGCGCTGAGCACTCCCGTCATGTCGTCGCTGCGAGAGCACGGTCTCAGTCGCAACCTGCTCAAGGACCTCCTGGTCTACACAGAGATCGTCGCCGTCAACTCGGCCGCCAATATCGTTGTCAAGACGGTGGCCGCCCGGCCAGTTCCCCGCGTGTACACCCCCCTGTTCCCCAAGTTGCAGCGAGAGGCCCGCGGCTACGGCTCCTTCTACTCGGGCCATTGCGCCCACACGACCGGGGCGCTGGCGGCGAACGCAGTGATGGGCCGCCTCCGAGGCCAGAGGGGGATCTGGCCATGGATGCTCCTAGCCAGCGGGGCCGCGCTCATCTCGGCTGCCAGGGTGGGCGCCGGGAGGCACTTCTACACCGACGTGGTGGCCGGCTCGCTGGCGGGCGCGGCCGTCGGCGCCCTCGTTCCCCGGCTACACCCGGCGATCCGAAGCGACGGGGGCGACCGATAGACCGGTCGTAATGGTGCTTGCGCCCCGCCCGCTCGTCCCACTACACTCAGAGTGGACATGCTCGAAACGGGGCGAAGAGGCAAGGGCGCAGGGAAAGGGGTAAGGATGAACGAGAAGTGGCGTAGCTGGGTCACCTTCGGCTCGGTTCTCATGATGATCGTGGGGGCGTTCAAGTTCATCTCGGGGATCATCGGCCTCTTCAACGATCAGTGGCTGATACTGGGCTACAAGGGGTACATGTTGGTGGACATCACCGGGCTGGCCATCTGGTGGCTGGTCATCGGGGCGGTTCTCTTCCTGGGTGGTGTCGCAGTCCTGCAGGGAAGCAGATTGGGACGAGCGGTCGGCATTGTTGTCGCGTCTCTCGCGGCGATCTCCGAGTTCTTCATGATCCCGTACTATCCCATCTGGTCGATCATCATGCTCATTCTGTACGTCGTCATCATTGTTGCCTTCGTCCGCTGGAGGGGACCCGCCCCCGATGGGTCGGAAGAGCTACCGGTGATGGAAGCTGCGCCGACCGTCGTTCCGGGACCCGAGACGCGGTCGTACGTGCCGCCGGCCTCGGACGTGCCCGCGGCCCCGGAAGCGATGGCGGCGCCGGCTGTGGCGGTTGCGGCTGTGGCGGCGGTAGCGGTCGCCGAGGAAGCCCCGATAGAGGCGGCGCCGATCATCGAGCCGGCCCCGGCTGTGGCGGCGGCCCCGGTCGTCGAGCAGGCCTCGGTCGTGGCAGCGGCCCCGGTCGTGGCGGCGGTAGCGGTCGTCGAGGAAACCCCGGCTGTAGCGCCGGCCCCGATCGTCGAGCAGCCCTCGGCGGCAACACCGGAGGCGACGAGGATCATAGATCTGATGGCGATCGAGGGCATCGGCCCAGCTTACGTGGAGAAGCTCGAGGCCGCTGGTCTGAAGACTACTGACGACCTGCTGCAGGCGGGGGCCACCGCGAAAGGCCGTGAAGACTTGGCGACGGCCACGGGCATCAGCGGCAAGCTCATCTTGCGCTGGGTGAACATGGCCGACCTGTTCCGCATCAAGGGAGTGGGAGAGCAGTACTCGGATCTACTGGAAGCCGCGGGGGTAGACACAGTCCCCGAGTTGGCCCAAAGGCGCGCGGACAACCTGACCAAGAAGATGGCGGAAGTCAACGAGCAGAAGCCACTTGTCCGCCGGCTTCCCACCGAAGATCAAGTGACCGGTTGGATCGAGACTGCCAAGGGCCTGCCGAGGGTGGTCACCTACTGAGAGCGTGGCGCCGCCCTGATCGCGGCGCCTCCGAGGTCCCGTAGCCCCCAGGGGAGAAGTCTGCGCGCGCATCGCGGTGGAAGCCGCCCCGGCAAGCCGACATGAGCTACTATCTGCGCATGCAGACCACTCCGCCCGCGAATGGTGCCGCCGGCCGGCCGCGGTCATCCCTGTCCCGCGGTCATCGGCAGGCCTACGCACGGCGGCGGTTCGCCGGAGCCGCTGTGTTACTTGCTCTGCTTGCGGCCATCGGGTTGGGCGCGTATTTCGCGCTGAGGCCGGCAGAAGCGCCCGTTCGAACCCTGGTCAGCGTGACGACCGCCCCACCGACGAGCGTCGCGGCCACCATCCCCAATGGCGCTCCGCAATCCCTGGAGCTCGCGTCCACGCCTGTGGGCGCTCAACTCACGATCACCCTGCAGGACGAGAGCACGTTGACCGGGACTACGCCTTTCTCCGCTCAGGTGCCGGGAGGAAACATCACTATCTCTCTGGCGAAGACCGGCTACAACACG
>Ga0315283_10004763_pt1 | contig 11871 bp, 14 predicted proteins | sample YL17G09_0_MG_FD_204541 | JGI IMG/M metagenome (GOLD analysis project Ga0315283, IMG submission 204541) | Sediment microbial communities from Yellowstone Lake, YNP, Wyoming, USA - YL17G09_0 | ecosystem: Environmental > Aquatic > Freshwater > Lake > Sediment | place: USA: Wyoming | collected...
TCCCATCCGGCGCCACATCGGCGTCTTCTCCGAGGCGCACCTGGAGCAGACGTTGCCTTCGCCGCCGTTCGTCGCGGCGGCGCCGGAGGCGGAGTCCAGGGAGGAGGTCGAGGCCGAGGGAGAAAGCGACGAGCTCCGACGACGATGCCGGTGGTGGTGGTGATGGGAAGCGTGATGACTCGCGTCGGTGTTCAAGAGCCTCGCGACCAAGAGAGGAAGCTGCACCTCGTTGTACCATTCCGGCGAGGCGGCCTCGGGGGCTCGAAGCGGGGTCGCTGCCTTGCGGCGGTGGCCGTGGCTGTGTTTTTTAGGGGAGAAAATAGGAGAGTTTATTCGGGGTTGAGAAAAAGGGGAGAAAAAAAAAGCTGAGCTGTCGTCGCCCTCGATGACATGAACTTTTTTCGATACCGCAACGCTTGCTATTCGCCGCTTCCCGTTGGACCTCGCGAGTTTCGTCCCTTACCGTTTTTTCGAGAGAGCCATGGAGCCTGTCGAGGAGACGCCTCCCACGAGGGTTGGGTGGTGCATGGCTCTTTCAAAGAGGAAAAAGAGCCGTTGCGAAATCGATAATTTGGAGGTGGTCGGCGACAAACGACGACGACGACGACGCCAAGTCTGCTTCAGCCAAAAAAAAGAAAAGCGCGATACTACCCTGTTGTTGGTGTTTTTTTGAAGGGAATTCGATCATAGCAGAGGGAGGAGGCTGATGTGAGTTACATGCCCGCATGTGGGAATCGGGACGAATTGAGGGGTGAGCCGTGTCGCTGCGGAGGCTTCTCTTCGTCTCCCATTGGAGAGCACGGCGGCCGGCTTCTTCGCATGGCGCTCGCTCCTCTCTCTTCTCGGTCAAGTCAACCTCCGGGCCATTTCTCGCTCTTGGCGCGCCAATATGTCTCCGCCACCGGACACCGAAGCATGACCCATTCGTACCTGCGATGGGGCAAGAACGCGCACGCTGGGAGGGAGAGCGGTGCCTACCGACAGAGGTGAAATGACGAGCCTTTTTTTCCCCTCTGACCGGCCGGTCTCTCTCCGAAGAAAAATGAGGTGCACTATGCATCGCCGAAAGAAAGGGGGGAAAAAAAAAGCTCGATCTCTCTCCCCCTTGCAGCACGCAGCAGCCACCTCCGCTGCTTCTTTGCTCCCAGAGATCGCACCCCTTGCGCTCAGATATTGACATCGTCATGATCCCTCAGCGCTGATCAGAACAGAAGAGCCAAAAAAAAGGGATCCGAAAGAGCAAAGCAGCGATATGACGTTGCACGTCGACGACGACGATTTCCGAGCGACGTCGCCGGCAGCGGCGGCAGCGGCGGCAGCAGCAGCAGCGGCGCCGGCCGAACGACCGCGACCTCCTCGTCCTCCTCTGCCGGACCGCCCGATCCTCGCTTGGTTCGAGTTCGCCCTCGACCCAGCGCTGCTGACCCGCCACCTGGCGACGCGGCGGAGAGCGCTGCTCGCGGAAAAGGGAGGAGGGCCCCCTCCGCCGCCGCCGGCGCCGGCGACGCTCGTCGCCGCCTTTGCGGCCGCCGCGCTTCGGGCGGCCTCTCCTCAGTCTCTTCCCTCTCCCTTGCCCCGCAGGCTCTCGGAGCTGCGCAGGGCCGTGGCCGAGTCCCTCGCGGAGGAAAGGAGGGACAGCGGGAGCAAGAGCGGGGGCGGAGGCGAGAAGGGAGCGGCGGCAGCGGCAGCGGCGGGCCGCCCCCCGTTTCTGCTCCTCAACGCGAGGGGCCGCGCCGCGCTGCGCCTCGCGGCGGAGACTGTGCTCGACTCCGGCCCGACGAGCGAAGAGGCTTCAATGACGATGATGCCCCTCGAGGAGGTCGAGGCGGCCGCCACTGACGCCGCTTCCGCCGCCAACGCCGCTTCCGGATGCGGAGGAGGAGGAGCCTGGGGCGCGGACGCGGGCGCAGGCGCGGGGAGAGACCTGGGAGACCTGGGGGCCTCGCTGGTCCTCTGCGCCGCCGAAGCCGTCGAGAGGGAGAGGGAGCGGGGCGGGAGCGGGAGAGAAGGAGGAGGGGAGGGCGGCGGCGGGGCGGCGACGCTCGCTCTCTGCCGCTGGGCCCTGCGCCGGGCGCTCCGGCCGCCTCCCGCTTCCGCTTCCGCTCCGAGCCCCGGAGGAGCCGGAGGAGATCGCGACGACGACGGAGACGCGCCCGCTGCTGCTGCTGCGCCCCACGACGAAAAGAGGAGGAAGACCTCCTCAGGCGGGCTGATGGCTGCGTACTTCGGGGGGAGCGGCGGCGGGAGCGGGAGCGGCGGAGACGGCGGCGGCCCGTCGCCACCGCTGTCGTCGTCGTCGAAAAAGTTCCTCTACCGGAGCGGCGACGGCAAGAAAAAAGGCACCTCGCCTTGCGCTCCTTCGATCTCCTCCTCGAGGAAGAGGGCGCCGCCCGCCTCGCGGGCCGGGGCCGCCTTCCTCGGCCCCGCGGGCGAGCCCGAGGAGGAGGACGAGTTCGAGAGGGTCGTCCTCGAGGCCGCGCCGGGCTCCTCCGTGTCGCCGCCGCCGCCCCTTCGGAGGGCCTTTCTTCGGCCGCTCGCGCCGCCGCCGCTGCGGCCCTCGCCGACGCCGCCTGCTACGCCCTGGCCCGGGGGAGGCCCTCAGACGCCGCCGAGAGTGCGAGGCTCGGTCTGGAGGCGCTGGCGAAGGTTGGAAGGGCGGGAGGAGGAGGAAAGGGAGAGGGGCGCGCCGTCGTCGTCGAGGCCAAGCTCCTCGGCGTCGCCGCCGCCTCGACCGCAGCCGCCGCCGAGGAAGTGAAAGACCCTTCTTCCCCCTTCCTCCCCTCTTCTGCGCCCCTGCTCTCGAGGTGGGTCGAGGCCCTCGGACGGGCCGGACGGGAGGGCGGGGAGGCGCTGCTCCGCTGCCTCGAGGACGCCGTCGCCGCCGCCGCCGTCGCCGCCGCGGGCGCCGCCGCCCCTCCTCCCTCCCCCGCCCCCCGCCCCCTCCCCGCCGCGGTCCTCGCGGCCACCGCCTCGCAGGCGAGGCGCGCCCGGCTGCCCCCCTCGGCGGTCGCCTCGGCCGCGGCGCTCGCGGAGCTGGCGGCGAGGATGGGGGCGGGAGCGTCGACGACGGCGGCGGCCTCGGCCGTCGTCTCGGCCGTCCTCGAGGAGGGGGCGCCGGGCGGGCAGGGCGGCGCCCTCGCGCGCGCCGCGGCGGCCGCCGAGCGCGCGGGCTGGCACGCGACCGCGGCGGAGCTCGGCAGGGTCGCCTCCTCTCTCGGGGCCCTCGCCGCTCGGGCGCCGGCGACGGCGGCGGGGGCGGCGAAGCCCCCGCTGCTCCCGCGGGGGGGCTTGCTCGCCGCCCTGGCCGCGGCGGCGGGCCGCAGGGAGGCGGCGCCGCCGGCCCCGTCGCCGCTCTCGTCGGCCCTTCTCCGCGCCCGCGCCGCGGAGCTCTCCGCCGCCGCCGCCGCCGCCGCCGCCGCGGCCTGCGCCCCCTCCCCGCCTGAAGCGGAGGGCGACGGCGAAGAGGGCGCTCTCTGCCGCTGGACGGCCGCGACGGCCGCCTCCTCGCGCCTTCGCCCCTCTCCTCCTCCGGGAGGGAAGGAAGGGGAGAGGAGAGAGAGGAAAGAACAGGGAGAGGGAGAGGGAGAGGGAGAGGAAAAGCTGCAGCAGCAGCCTCCTCCTCCTCCTCCTCCTCCTTCTCCCCTCCCCGCGGCTCCGCTGCCTCTGCCTCCGCTCTCCTCGCCTCCCTCGCCGCTCGCGCTGCTCTGCGCGCTCGCGGTCGCGGTCCGGGCGCGGGACTGGGGCGCGGTGGAGGCGCTCTGCTCGCTCTCCTCGTCGTCCGACGGCGGCGACGGCGACGGCGCGGCGCTCGCGCGCGCGGCGAAGGCCCTCGCAGACTTCACGAGGGCGGCCCCGTCGTCGCCCGACGCGGAGCAGAGCGCCGCCGCCGCCGCCGCGCCCGGGGCGGCGCTCCTCGCCGTCGCCGCCGGGCGCGGCGAGCCCTCTCCGCCGGCGCCGGCCTCTCCGCTCGCCGCCGCCGCCGCCCTGCGCCTCCTCCTCCCGCTCTGCGGCGCCCGGGCCGCCACGGCAGCCGCCGCGGCTCTGCTCGCCTCCCTGCAGGCCTCGGGGACCGTCCCGAGGGCCGGCGACGGCCCGGGCTTCCCCTGGCCCGAGCTCGAGGCTGCGGCGGCGGCCGCGGCCTCGGCCTCGGCGGCGGCGGCGGCCGCTGCGGCGGCGGCGCCGGCGGCGGCCGCCTTTTCTTCCTCCTCCTCCTCCGGCGCTGCTAGTGCTGCCGTTCATGCTTCTCGTGCTTCCGCTGCTTCTTCTCTGCAGCTGGCTGCTCTCGGGACTGCTCTGCGCGCGATCGCGGAGGCGACGGCCGCCAGGAGCGGCCGGAGCGGAAGGAGAGCAGGCGGGAGCAGCTGCGAGGAGCGGAGGACTTCCACTTCGCCGCCGGCCGCCGCCGCCGCCGCCCTGAGGCTGCTGGCGGACGTTGAGTGGGGCCGCAGGGACGCGGGGGCGGCGCTCTCTGCGTACCTCGCCGCCGCGGAGGAGGTCCGGGCCGCAGCGGCTTGCGGAGAGGACGGCGAGGAGGAGGAGGAGGAGGGGGAGGAGGAGGCGGGGGCGGAGGAGGGCGAGGGGAGCAGCGAGGACGACGACGACAGCAGTGAGAGCGAGAGTGAGGGAGACGAAGACGAAGACGATAAAGAAGAGGGAGAAGAAGATATTCTCTCCTTCTTGTTCCCGCCTGGGGTCGCGAGGCGAGCCGCAGACTGCCTCGCGGCGCTCCTGCGCCCTCTGCCTGCCGCGGCGCTGCTGCAGGTAGCGGGAGAAGGAGGAGGAGGACGCGCGACGGCGACGATGACGGCAGCAGAGCTCACGCGCCCCTCGCCGCTCGAGACCGCGGTGCGGCTTGTCCGCTCGCTCGCCCCGCCGCCTCCGATGGCCTCGGATGCCGCATCCGCTGCTGCTGCCGCCGCTGCTGCCGCTGCTCCTGCGTTCGAAGACGAGAGGGAATGGGGCGCCGGCGCCGCCGTCCCGGCCCCGGCGGCCTCGGCCGGCCTCTCGGTGCGCGCCGACGCCGCGGCCTGGGCCCCCGCGCTCCTCGCGTCCCCTTCCTCGCAGGCCCTCGCCGAGGCCCTCGCCGCGGCCTCGCAGCGCGGGCGGTGGCCCGGGAGGAGCGGGCGCGTGGCCATGGCGGCGCTGGAGAGGCCCGTCGCGAACGCGGCGGGAAATTCAGAAAAGGTGCGGCGGGCTGTGCGGGGGGACGCGAGGAGGCGGCTCGAGGCGCTGCTGGAGACGATCTGATGCTGCTCCCTCTTTCGCTTCTCTCTCTTGCGCTCCTCCTCAATGACACAACGGAATGCTCTGTCTTGTAAACAAAAAAAAACGACGGAAAAAAGCGACCCAAAAAACTCTCACACCGACGCTCAAATCTTTCTCCTCAACTTTTCCTCTCTTTTTTTCTCCTCAACTTTTTCCCTCTCATTCCTCGTCCGCCGGCGTCGAGAAGAAGGTCGCGTCCACGCACTCGAGCTTGTGCGACTTCGCCCAGTCCTTCACTTGAAATTTCGCCCTGCTCTTGGGCTCCTTCGCGGAGGTTCCCAGCGGCGCCCTCTGGCGGTAGAGGAGGAAGACGTACCTGAGGTTGGAGAGGGGAGGGGAGGGTGGGGGGGGAAAAAGAGAAAAAAGAGAGTCGTTGCGGATCGAAAGTTTTCCTTCGCGCGAGAAGGGACAAAAAAACTCCAAACTTTCCATTCACCTGTGCAGCCCTTTGGGTGGCGACGGCGGCATCCAGGGGCACAGCTCGCGCCCGCGGGACGGGTCGGGCCCCGGGGCGTCAACGATCAGATGGTGGAGCCACGGGGCTTGTTAATTTTGTCGGTTTTTTTGGGTTTTTTTTGTGTCTCTTTGAGAAGAGAGAGAGAAAAGCAACTCGAAACAAAAAAAAATCCCCTCCTCTCTTTCTTTCTTCTCACCGTTGGCCGACGACCCGCCCACCCCGCCAGGAGCGTCCGGGTCCACGCACGCGATGGCGAACACCGACGACGCCGCTGCTCCCCCGGGGGACCCGCGCTCGCCACCGATCCCCTTGATGAAGTAACGCGGGGATTCCAGCCGGGACGCGACCTCGAGCGGGAGGCTGTCCCCGCAGTCGAACCCTCCGTGGAACAGGGCCTCCTCGTAGACGCGGTTCCCATGCTCGTCGACTTTCTCTTTGTCCCCGGGCACGGAGGGGAACTCGAGCGAGAGCGAGGCGCTGTCGCCTCCGTGGATCGAGTCCGTGAGGAGCGGGATCAGCTTCGCCGAGGCCAGGTCGGTCTGGGCGTCTGCCGGCTGCTTCTTGGTCATCTTCGTTTGTTCTGTGAGCGGCGGGAAGCGCGACAGGGAGGAGGAGGAGGGGGAGGAAAACGAGGCGGTGGGTTTTTTTCCTTTTCTCGAGAGGAAGAAGTGAGCTCAGCGACGACGCGTGAAGACGTTCACTCTTCTCTCCCCACCCCGAAGAAGAGGCGTTGCTCATCCATCCCTTCCTCTGCCTCTTCTCCCTTTCCGCATGATTGCCTCACGCCAAAGCAGCCTCCTCAGGCCGTGCGCCATGGGCCCTGGTCGCGGCGCCGCGGCGAGGGCTCCTTCGGCCTCTTCGAGCGCTGCCGCGACGGCGAGAAAATGCAAGCAGATGTCGCCGACGACGCCCATGCCCGTGCCGTCTCCGTCAATCGGCGCCGACGCCCTGTCTTCTCGCGCCGTCCGAGGTACGTCTTTTTTCCCGTTCTTATGTTTCTTCGCGCTTTCAGCAGCGTCCCTTGAACGCCACCTTCCAATCGGCGAGGACAGAAAAGAAGAAAAACATCAAGAAGCTCACAAACCCGAACTGCCCTCGGCTGCACGATCACATCTCTCTCTCCAAAATATATCTTCCTGCAGTCTTCGCTTCCTCTTCGCCCTCGACCTCCTCCGCCACCACTAACGTCTCCATCTCCGTCACGCACCAGGTTCCCTTCGGCTCCCACCTCCGCGCCGTCGGGGAGCACCCCGCCCTGGGGAGTTGGGACCCCAACGCGGCCCCGGCCCTCGAGTGGAGCCAGGGAGACAACTGGAAGTGCGAGCTCGATGAGGTCTCGACCTCGGCTTTGGGGAAAGGCGAGAGGCTCGACTTCAAGCTCGTAGTCGTCCACGGAGACGGCGAGCTGGTGCGTTGTCTCCGCTTTCTTCTCCACTTTCTTCTCTTCCGCTGTTTCAAGCCTTCTGAAATTAGAGAGAGTTAAAAAAGACTGGACTATTTCGACGGAAGAAAAAGAGAAAAAAAGAACGCGAACTGACCCCCCCCCAAAAAAAAACATCAAAAATCGAAAAAAACAGGAGTGGGAGCAGGGAAGCGACCGCAGCGTCGAGCTCCCTTCCGGCGCCAAGGCCGTCGACCTCGTGTGCGCCTTCGGTTCCACGACGGTGACCACTGTCGACGTCGTCGCCCCCTCGAAAGAAGAAGCCGAAGAAGCGGAGGCGAAAAGCGCTGCTGCTGCTGAAGCGGCTGCTGCGGCAGCGGCGGCGGCGGCCGCTGCGAGCGAAACCGAAGAGGCCGAGAAGAGGGCAAAAGCGGCAGAAGCGGCCTCCGCCGCGCTCGCCGCCACTGCCGCGGCCGAGAGTCAGGCGAAGGAGGCCGAGGCCGCGGCAGCGGCAGCGAAGGCCGCAGCGGAGACGAGAGCGAAAGAAGTGGCGGCGGCTGCAAAGGAGGCCGCGGGGAAAGCGGCGGCAGCTGCCACCGCCTCCGCTGCTACCGCTGCCGCTTCCGCTACTGCCCCTCCGCCCTCCTCCTCCTCCTCCTCCAAGCTCGAACCGTCTCCGTCCTTTGCCGCGGGGGGCTTCTCCGCCAAGGTCGACGCGAAGGACGGCTCGATGATGCTGAGCATCGACGAGGACAGCGACGGCGAAGAGTCCCCGCGGCTCTCGGCCGCCGCGCTCGCGGCCAAGATTCTGAGCGGCAGGAGGGGCGTGCCCAAGCCGCCGTCCGCTGCTTCCGCTTCTTCTTCTTCCTCGGGCAAAAAAGCCCCCTCGCCCGTCGTCAGCCCGCAGTCCGGGGGCTCGGGCGCGGCGCAGAGGTGGGCTCCGGCCCCCGCGGCCTCGGGGGCGACGACGACGGGGGGCAGCATCAGGAGCAGCAGCGGCGGCGGCGAGAGCGGCAACGGCAACCCCAGAGCCCTCGCCTTCGCCTCCGACGCCTCCCTCGAGTTCCCCCTTCGGTCTCTGTCGTCGTCGTCGTCGTCCCCCCCCCCCGCGCCGCTCTCGGTCTTCGTGCTGCTGCTCGCCGCCGCCGCCGCCGCGGCCTCGGTCGCGGGGGCGCTCTGGTCCGTCGCGAGGATGGCCCTCCCGGCGCCGCTGAGGCGGCCCGCGGACGCCGCGGCCGCCGTGGCCGCGTTTGCGGCGCTCTCGGCGGTGCTTCAGTAGAGAAGAGCGGAGAGTTCGTCAACGTTTTCATGTTTTCCAGTGGGGGAACGAAAGAGAGAGAGAGAGAAAGGAAGAAGAAAGGAAAGAGAGCAGAGAAAAATAAAATCAAGAAGAAAAAAAGTAAAATAAACAAAAGCAACACAATCGAAACGTCGAGTGTCCCGATCAATTTTTTTTTTCAAGGGAGCTCTAAGGACTCTCTAAAGAATAAGCGTTCACAGAAAAAGCAAGAAAAGGAGGAGAAAACGCGAAGAGAGTTAAAAAAGCAAAACGAAGAAGGGAGAGGTCGATTCTTTTTTTTCAACCTGACTTCGACCCCTCTCTTTCTCTCTCTCTCTTTCTCTCTCGTCACCTCTCTCCTCACTTCCCGTACGCCTTCTTGAACCTCTCCACCGCCTCCATGATGTCCTCCCTGTGCCCGAACGCGCTCGCGCGCACAAACCCTTCCCCTCCGGGCCCGAACCCGCTACCGGGAGTCGTCACGATGTCGCACTTCTCCAGAACCTCGGCAAAGACGTCCCACGAGGCCCTGCCGGGGAACCCCACCCACACGTACGGCGCGTCGACGCCCCCGTGGACGCTGAACCCCATGTCCTGGAACGTCTCGCGCAGGATCGTGGCGTTCTCCTTGTAGAAGGCCACGAGGTCCTTCATCTGCCTGAAGCCCTCATCCTGGAGGCAGGCGAGCGCGCCCGCCTGCGCGACGGACGACGCGCCGTTGAACACCGTCGTCATGATCCTGTTGAAGTCGCCGATCACCGGGGCGCCGCAGGCGTACTTGAGCTTCGAGGGCACGACGGTCCAGCCGAGGCGCACGCCGGTGAAGCCCGCGTACTTGCTCAGAGAGCACGTCTCGATCGCGCACTCGTCGGCGCCCTCGATCTCGAAGATCGAGCGCGGGCAGTCGGCGTTTTCGATGTAGAGCGCGTAGGCGGCGTCGTAGATGATGATGGAGCCGTTCTTCTTGGCGAAGGCGACTAATTCAGTGAGCTGCTTGCGGGTGGCCGCGGCGCCCGTGGGGTTGTTCGGGGAGCAGAAGAAGATGAGGTCGGTGCGCTTTGCCTGTTCTTTTCAGTTGTGAGATTTTTTAAAATTAAGATGAAGAGTTTGATAAGGGTTGAGGACGGGATTAAAAAAAGGGGTTGGGAGCGCGGAGTTTTCTCTTCCGACCCTAAAAAAAGAATTTTCCATTTCGACTCTCGCTTTCGTCTCGCGAGAGAACGCTTTTTCTCTTTCGCCTTCTCGAGGATGTATGCTGCACTGGTCCGAAAAGAGAGCCAGCGGAAAGAGAAAGAGAGCGGGGAAGAAGGGAAGAAGAGAGAAACGCGTTCCTCTCCTTTTTCCGACGCGCGCGCGCGCGAAAGAGAAAAAACCCGAAACGAAAAAAAAAACGGACACGGACCTTGGCCAGGTCCGGGAAGAACTCGGTCTCGGGCCTGCAGAGCATGTACTCGATCCCCTCGAACCCCGTGCCGTCCTGCTTGTAACCTCCCGTCATGCCCATGATGACCGAGGAGTCGACGTAGCTGTTTCGGTTCCGAAGGGGAGGTTGAAGGTTTTGATGGGAGGAGAAAGAGAAAGGGTTGGAGGAGAGGTGAGAACGCAGGGGAGGAGACGCGAGGAAGGAAAAGGGGCGAAAATCGGCAAAACAAAAAACGCAAAAGAACCGCGCGCTCGCTCCCCATCTCTCGCTCTCTCTTCTCCTTCTTCTCCTCATGAGAAGAAGAGAGAGCGAGAAGAGATCGATACGAGCGAAATAAAGAGAAAAAAACGGCGAATCAAAAGAGCGGGAAAAAGAAGGAGGAGAAAAACGCACACAGGGTACGCCGGGTCCTGCAGCGCAACAGACACTTCTTTCCCAAACATCATCTGCAGCCTCCCGATGTCGCACTTGCTCCCGTCGGAGATGAAGACCTCATCGGGCTTCAGGCCGCACGAAGCATAAAACCTGTCGCACACGGCCTTGCGCAGCTCGGGCCTCCCCTGCTCGGCGCCGTACCCGGAGTACCCCGACTGGGTCCCCAGCCCGGCGGCGGCGTCGCGCATCGCGCCGGCGATGAAAGGGGGGATCGGCTCCGTGGTGTCGCCGATTCCCAGCGAGATAATCTTGGCGTCGGGACGAGACTCGGCGTGGGCGCGGCGGCGGCGGGCGATCTGTCGCGGGGCGAGGTGGGGGCCAGAGAAAGGGGGGGGGGGGCGGGTTGGAGGGTGAGCGTTTTTTTTGTCGTCGAGAGAGAGGGTGCTCTCTCTCTTTCTCTCCGTCTCTTTCTCTCTCTCTCTCTGGAGTTCCAGGGAAAAAAACCAAAAACCAAAACCGAAAGACTCACCTCGGGGAACAGGTAGCCTGCCTGGAGCTTGCCGAAGTTGGGGTTGCGCTTGACGGCGGTCGTGGCTGTTTTTTGTGTTTTTTTAAATGGCCGAGGTCGAGGTCGAGAAAAGGCAAGAGAAGTGAGGCAGCGGGAAAAAAAAAGGTCGCTGGAGCGATTGAGAAGGAACGATCTGCGTTCCAATCCTCCATCTTGCTGCCCCTTCTTCTTATTCTCTCATACCTTCAGTGGCAGCGGCAGCCATGGTGACGATCGCACGGCGCGGGCGATGGGCAGCAGAGACCTCAGAAGAGTAGCAAGACCTGTGTTTTGATTGAAAAAAGGAGCTGGAAAAGGTGAGAGAGCGTCGTGGAATCAAGCCGTCGAAGAAGAAGAAGAATCGATCGACAAGTCTTTGCACGTTCGATTTTCTGCTGCGTTCCCTCCCACCTCGTCGCAATCGGCGCCGTGGAGGCGCATCGGAGAGCGTTGGCCATTCTTGGCGAAATTTGTGACAAGAAGAGGAAAGGCACAGCGGTGAGAGAGATAGGCTGGGCGGTTGAAAGAGGGTGGTGTCGTTCGATAGTGGAAAAGAAAAATCCGCTAGAAGGAAAAAACGAAAAACTAAAAAAAGAAACTCCGCTTTTCACTCCCGACTCCCTCTCTCTCTCGCGCCGTGCTCCCAACCCTCCCCCCTTCTCTTCCTGAGGTCTCTGCCCGTCCTCCTTGCGCCGTTTCACAATTCTCCGATGACCTCTTTGATGACGGCGGTGAGAAAGAAAGAGAGGAAGCGGGGGGGAGAGAGAGAACAGAGAGAGAGCGACCAAATTCGAGCGCCCGCCTTTTTCTTTTTCCCTTCCCCCGAAGAAAAGAGAAAAAGAAAGAAACTCCCCCCCCCCCTTCTTCTCTCGCCCCAGCGCCCCCCTCACCCCCTCCTCCCCTCCCGCTCCCCCCCCGAAAAACACCAGGCACGGGACAGGGGGGGGCAGCAGAAGCAGCACGCGACGCTCGGCCCGCCGCGCGGGGCATCGCCCGCCCGCCCCGCCCGCTTCTCCCCCCGCGGCCGCTGCGGGGCGGCGGCGGCGGCGGCGGCGGCGGCGGCGGCGGCGGCGGCGGGCGGCGCGGGGGCCGCGTCCCCGCCCCCCCCGCCCGGGGCCGCCCCCCACCGCCCCCCCCCCCCATG
>Ga0315283_10004765_pt1 | contig 11869 bp, 7 predicted proteins | sample YL17G09_0_MG_FD_204541 | JGI IMG/M metagenome (GOLD analysis project Ga0315283, IMG submission 204541) | Sediment microbial communities from Yellowstone Lake, YNP, Wyoming, USA - YL17G09_0 | ecosystem: Environmental > Aquatic > Freshwater > Lake > Sediment | place: USA: Wyoming | collected...
CGGTCCGCCGTACAGCACCCGGTCCACGAACACCGCCGCGCCCACGATCGCGGTCGCGAGGCCGTAGCCGGTCAGGACGGAGACCAGCGCCGCGGAGGCAAACCCCGCGTGCCGGAAGAGCCGCGGGTCCAGGAACGGGTCCCGGACACGCAGGCCCCGGATGATCGAGACCGGTCCCGTGATCGCGGCCATGCCCGCCAGGACCAGCCCGATCGTCGCTGGGTCCGGCCCGCGCCCGGCGCCGCCCGCCACGCCGCCCGCCACGCCGCCCTCCGAGCGGCTGCCCAGCAGCGTCAGCGCGCCGAGCGCACCGACCAGGAAGGCGGAGAACAGCACCGCGCCCACCACGTCCACGCGCCCGCGACGGCGCGGCGTCTCCCAGCCGCTGCTCGCCGCCCAGGCCAGCACCAGGGCGCCGATGCCCACCGGCACATTGACGTAGAAGACCCAGCGCCACGCGGGCGCCAGCGCATCCGCCAGGATCGAGCCCGGCTCCAGGCCCAGGCGCCCGAGGGCGACCTCCGGGTGGATGACGTCCAGGATCGCGGCGCCCAGGAACGGCCCGGCAGCCATCCCCAGGAACGTGAGCGCACCGATGACGCCCAGGGCCCGGGACCGGCCGGCGCCCGGGAACAGGTGGGACGTGGCGGACGTGGCCACCGGCACCAGCGCGCCGCCACCGGCCGCCTGGACCAGCCGCGCGACGATCAGCAGCTCGAGCGTGGGCGCGGCACCGGCCAGGGCGGAACCGACCGTGAACAGGCCCAGCGCCCCGAGGAACACGCGGCGGTTGCCCCACAGGTCCGCCAGCCGCCCTGCCAGCGGCATCGTGACGACATACACCAGCAGGTAGCCGTTGATGATCCAGGAAGCCTCGCGGAGGCGGGTCCAGGTGGCCAGGTCGGTGACGATCGCCGGCAGGGCGACCGCCGTGATCATCAGCTCGAGACCGGCCAGGAACACCCCCGCCCCCAGGACGGCGAGGAGCACGAGGGAGTCACGGCGCGGCAGGGGGTCCACGTCCCGAGTGTATCGGCGGTGATCACCACTGGGGCGCAGCGGCGCTCATACCGCCGGGATGTCAGCCGTGAACGTTGTCCCTGCGCCGGGGATGGACTCCCGCCGGCCTGCCGACGACGGTACCGCCGAGCGATCCATGGGCGTCGCAGCCGGCTGCCAGGTCCCTCGTGGCCGAGCACGAGGTACCAACCGATCCTGACGCACCCCTGTGCCGGCCATTGACACCCTGCGCGGCCGTGTTGACAGACGGCGGGCGACAATCCTAATATCAACGCCCATTGATATAAACGGCCGTTGATCCTTCGACGACCGACGCCAGCGCAGGTTGCCAGGCCCTCGTGTCTCCCTCTCCCGCGCGCTTCCGCAGCACCCTCGCCGCCGCCGTGGACCAGCCCGACGACCTGCGCGAGCTGCGGCGATTCCACAAGGTCATGGCGGACGTGAACCGGCTGCGCATCATGCGTCGCCTGGCGGACGGCCCGGCTACCGTCACGCAGCTGATCGAGCACGTCGGGCTGTCGCAGCCCCTGGTCTCGTGGCACCTGGGCAAGCTGCGCGAGGTGGGCCTGGTGGCCGCCCGTCGCCACGGCCGCGAGATCGTCCACACCATCGTCCCGGAGGCGTTCGCGACCTTCGCCCAGCGTGAGGCCCGGGTCCTGGGCCTCGAAACCACGGCCGCACCGGCGGCCGACCTGAAGGGAGCCATTTCGTGAGCGGCGCCATCGTCAGTCCGGAGTTGCGCGCGAAGATCCGCGGCATGATCACGCCCATCGCCCTCGGCCTGGCGCGCGTCGGGCTGACGCCCAATGCTCTGACCCTCATCGGCTTCCTCATCGCGTGCATCGCCGCCGTCGCCGCCGGCGCGCAGGCCTGGCTCCTCGCCGGCTTCCTCGTGGTGTTCGGCGGCGTCTTCGACCTGTTCGACGGCGCGGTCGCCCGGGCCACCGGCAAGGTCAGCAAGCTGGGCGGGTTCCTCGATTCCACCTTCGACCGCTGGGGCGAAGGGGTCGTCTTCGTCGGCATCGCGTGGGGCGCCCTCGAGATGGGGCTCTCGCGGCCGGTCATCCTCTCGTCCCTCGCGATGGTCTCCGCCTTCATGGTCAGCTACACGCGGGCCAAGGCCGAGAACATGGGCTTCACGTCCGGGTCCGGCATGGCGGCCGTCGGGCTCGCCCCGCGCGAGGTCCGCATCGCCATCCTCACCATCGGCCTGATCGCGGCCGGGCTGCTGCCGGGCTTCCCGGCAGATACGAGCACGCCCGGCGCCATGGCCTATCCGCTGTCGGCGCTCGCCCTCGAGGTCTCTCTCGGGCTGATCGCCGTCCTCGCGACCATCACCACCATCCAGCGAATCCTTCACACGGTCCGCCAGGCGGACCAGCAGCAGGGGTAGCCCGGGGCGGCCGACTGCGGTCGGTCGCTGCCCGGACAGCAGGGGTAAGCAGGGAACAGGAGCACGCACATGGACCAGTCGGAGACCACGAACGGGGCCGCCCCGGTGACGCGGGACAGGAAGATCCGCGTCGCCATCGTCGGCGTCGGGAACTGCGCCAGCAGCCTCATCCAGGGCCGCTACTACTACGAGAACGCGAAGTCGGAGGACTTTGTCCCGGGGCTGATGCACGTCAAGCTGGGTGACTACCACATCAGCGACGTGGAGTTCGTGGCCGCGTTCGACGTGGACAGGGAGAAGGTCGGCAAGGACCTCTCCGAGGCGATCTTCTCGGGCCAGAACAACACGTACAAGTTCATGGACGTCCCGCACATGGGCGTGACCGTGGACCGCGGCATGACCCACGACGGCCTGGGCAAGTACCTCTCGCAGGTGATCGAGAAGGCGCCCGGCCCCACTGCCGACGTCGTGCGCATCCTCAAGGAGCGCAAGGTAGACATGATCGTCTCCTATCTCCCCGTCGGGAGCGAGGAGGCGACGAAGTGGTACGTGGAGCAGGCGCTCCAGGCCGGCGTCGGCTTCATCAACGCCATCCCGGTGTTCATCGGCCGCGAGCCCTACTGGCAACGCCGGTTCGCCGAGAAGGGCCTGCCGGTCATCGGCGACGACATCAAGAGCCAGGTCGGCGCCACGATCACCCATCGCGTGCTCACCCGCCTGTTCATGGACCGCGGCGTCCGCATCGACCGGACCTACCAGCTGAACTTCGGTGGCAACACGGACTTCATGAACATGCTCGAGCGGGAGCGCCTCGAGTCCAAGAAGATCTCCAAGACCAACGCCGTCACGTCGATGCTCGACTACGACATGGCGGAGGGCGACATCCATGTCGGCCCGTCGGACTACGTCCCGTGGCTGAAGGACCGCAAGTACTGCTACATCGTCATGGAGGGCACGACCTTCGGCGACGTGCCGCTCAAGGCGGAGCTCAAGCTCGAAGTCTGGGACAGCCCCAACAGCGCAGGTGTCATCATTGACGCCATCCGCTGCCTGCGGATCGGTCTCGACCGGGGCCTCAAGGGGACCCTGGTGGCGCCGTCCAGCTACTTCATGAAGAGCCCGCCGCTCCAGGTCCACGACGACATCGCGTACAACCGCGTGGAGGCGTTCATCCGGGGCGAGGACAACGAGACGCTCACGGGTACCGAGGAACCGAAGACGGACTCCAGGGTGCTCGCGACCGCAGCCCGTACGAAGGTGACCGCCACGAAGTGACCCAACCAGAGCGACGACTCGAGGCGCCCCACCGGCGCCTCGGGTCCTCCCCGCGCCTGATCGAGAAGGCGGCGGTCGTTGGCTACCGGACCACGGCCGTCGTCCTCGCGCACGTGCCGCCCAGGCTGTCCCGGCCCGTGATCGGCGGCTTCTGGCAACTGGGCTACCTCGTGTGGCCCGCGAAGCGCCGCTGGTCCAACCAGAACTTCGGCCATGTCCTGGGGCTGCCCGCCGACCACCCGCGCGTCCGTCGCATGGCCCTGCGCGCGTACCGCGAGTACGCGACCTACATGGTGGAGCTGATGCGGCTCCCGTCCCGGCCGAAGGAGGAGGTCTCCTCGCTGGTCGAGGGCGAGGGGGTGGACAGGATTGTCGCGTCCTGGCAGGCCTCCGGACGCGCGTCCATCGTGGTCGCGGGCCACGTCGGCAACAACGAGGCCGTCGCGGCCGCCGTCGCCTGGCGGGGCCTGCCGGCGAACGTCGTCGCGGACGACTCCTCGTTCCCCGAGATCTTCGAGATCCTCCGCGCGCAGCGAGAGGCGTGGGGTGTCCACGTGGTGCCGTGGCGCAACCTGCGGGAGCTGTTCAAGGTCCTGCGCCGCAACGAGATCATGGCGCTGCTCGTGGACTGGGGATACCGCACCGACGGCATCCCCGTGCAGCTGTTCGGCGCCTGGACCACCCTGCCCGCGGGACCGGCGATGCTCGCCGCCAAGACCGGCGCGCTGATCATGCCGATGGCGGTCCGCCGGACTCGCAGCGGCCGCTTCCACGTGGACTCGGACGAGGCGTTCGGGGTCCCATCGTCAAGCCCGGCCGACCTGCAGCGAGCCACCCAGCGGATCGCGGATGCGCTCCAGCGGACGATCGCCGCGGCACCCGAGCAGTGGTACAGCTTCAAGCCCATCTGGCCGTCGGATCCCGCCGAGGCAGCCGAGCTTGAGGCGCGCGCGGCGACGATGCTCGCCTCGGGCGTCCCCGTGGAGACCGGAACGGCCGGGCCTCCGTGACCGTCGTGCCGGCGATGCGAGACGATGACGGCGCGGCGGCGGCTGGCGGCGGCGCGGCGGCGGCTGGCGAAGCGGCGGCTGGCGGCGCACCGGGCCACGGCGGGTCACCGGAGCGGGCTGCGCGGTCGGGCGTGCGCGGGTCGCTGCTCGTGTTCGGGGCCCGTGTGCTCACCTGGTTGCCGGAGGCGCCGCTGGTCGCCGCCGCCGAGGCGATCGGGGAGATCTGGTACCGCGCCACGCCGGATCGGGCCGCCCAGGCACGTGCGAACCTGCGGCGGGCCTGCGAGGGGCTGGCGGCCCAGGGCCGGGGCACGAGCCTGGCCCGGCGCGCCGCGACGGACCCGGAGGCGCTGGAGCGCGTCGTCCGCCGCACCTACCGCCACGCCGCGCGCTACTACCTGGAGGTGGCGCTGACCGGGGGCCTCACCCTCGAGTCCGCCGCCGCGCGGATCGACGTGGACACCCCGGACGAGGTGCGCGACGCGCTGATGACCGGGCAGCCCGTGGTCATCGTTGGCATGCACTTCGGGGCCATCGAGCTGCCGACGGTCGTCCTCTCGTACCTGGTCGGCCACCGCGTCACGGCGCCCATGGAGGTGGTCGCGGACCCGGGGCTCCAGCGCTGGTTCGTCGAGTCCCGCAGCCGGGTCGGCGTCAACATCGTGCCGATCCGCGACGCCCGGCGGGCCCTCCTGCGCGCGCTGCGCCGCCACGAGTCCGTGGGGATGGTGGCGGACCGGGACCTGCTGGGGAACGGCCTCCTGGTCCCGTTCTTCGGCCACCCCACGCCCATCCCCGCCGGTCCGGCGCTCCTGGCCATCGAGGCGGGGGTACCGGTCTACGTGGGCTCGGCACGCCGGGCCAAAGGCGGGCGATACCGCGGCAGGCTGATCCTGGTGCCCACCCCCGCGGATGGGTCGCGCCGGGAACGGGTCACCATCCTGACCGCAGCGATCGCCACGGCCTTCGAGTCCATCCTCGCCGACGCTCCCGAGCAGTGGTGGGGCGCCTTCCACCCGATCTGGCCGGACCTCGTGCTGCATGACCAGCGGACGGGAGGCACGCCGGCGCCGCTCGAGCGTCCCCCCATCGCCCGGGAGGGACCCACGTGACCACCGAACCGCTCGACCGGCTGGGCCGCGCCGACCTCCACATCCACACCTGGGCCTCCGACGGGACCGCATCGGTGGTCGAGGTCCTCGACCACGTGGCGCGGGAGGGCGTCCTTGACCTCATCGCCATCACCGATCACGAGCGGATCGACGCGGCCCTGGCAGCCCGGCAGATCGCGGCGGACCGGGGGTTCGCGTTCGCCGTGGTCGTGGGCGAGGAGATCTCCACGCGCGGCGGCCACCTCCTCGGCCTGTTCCTGGAGCGACCCGTGCCCGCCCTCAAGGGCCTGCGCTGGTCGATCGAGGCCATTCACGACCAGGGCGGCCTTGCGATCCCGGCCCACCCGCTGGTCCCGCACCCGATGTGCGCCCAGGGCTTCGCGCTCCGCAGGCTGCTCGACTCGGACGACCCTGCCGTCCGTCCCGACGCGATCGAGACGTTCAACCCCACGGCCTTCGGACGGTACCGCCACGGCAACGTCGTCCGCTTCGCGGCAGAGCTCGGCCTTCCCGAGTTCGGAGCCAGCGACGCCCACGCCCTGGCCGCCATCGGGAGCGCCTGGACGACGTTCCCGGGTCGGACAGCCGACGACGTCCGCGCGGCGCTCCTGGCCCGGACCACGCGCCACCACGGGACCTTCCACGGCAGCGTGGGGCAGCTGGGCGTCTTCGGCAACCAGCTGCGCAAGTACGGACGGGGCTGGCGGGCGGAGATCCTCGGTCGGGCGCGGCGGGACGGCACGGGCCGCGACCACGGCTACCCGGGCGGTCACCTCCGGCCGCCGCGGTTCCCCGACCCCGGGGAGCCCCAGCAGTGAAGATCGGCCTCGTCACCCCGTACGTCTACCCGCTCCCGGGCGGCGTCACCCAGCACGTCCGGTACCTGTACGAGAACCTGCGCCTGCGCGGCCACGATGTGCGGATCCTGACGTCGTCCCACGGCCTGCAGCGCAGCTCCGAGGGTGACGTCATCCGTCTGGGCAAGGGCTTCTCGATGCCCGCCAACGGCTCGGTGGGGACGATCACCGTCTCGCCCCGCTACATCTCGCAGGTGCGCGCGGTGCTGGAGCGCGAGAGGTTCGACGTCCTCCATTTCCACGAGCCGTTCGTCCCGTTCCTCTCGCTCGTCATCCTCCGCGAGTCGCAGAGCGTGAACGTGGCCACGTTCCACGCGTTCGGTGGCTGGTCGCCCGCCTACGAGTTCGGCAGCAGGGCGCTGCGCGGGTACGCGGAGAGCCTCCACGGCCGGATCGCGGTGTCGGCGGCCGCGCGCCATTTCATCGACCGCTACTTCCCGGGCTACTACAAGGTCATCCCCAACGGCGTGGACGCGGAGCGGTTCCGGCGTTCCGTGCCGCTGGCGCGCTGGCAGGACGGGACGCGGAACATCCTGTTCGTCGGACGATTCGAGCCCCGGAAGGGCCTCCTGGACCTGCTGAAGGCCTACCGGATCCTCCGCAAGACCGGCTGTGAGTGCCGCCTGCTCGTCGTGGGCGGCGGGCCGCAGGAGCGCGAGGCGCGCCGCTACGTGGCCACTCGCCGCCTGGCCGGCGTGGAGTTCCTCGGACGCGTGTCCGATGACGAGAAGACCCAGCTCTTCCGGACAGCCGACGTGTTCGTCTCCCCGGCGACGGGCAAGGAGTCGTTCGGGATCGTCCTGCTGGAGGCGATGGCCGCCGGGGCTCCGATCGTGGCCTCGGACATCCACGGCTACAAGGGCGTGGTGCGGCGCGGACGCGAGGGCCTGCTGGTCTCTCCGCGGGAGCCCAAGCAGCTCGCCGCGTCGATCGCGCGGATCCTGCGGGACCGCGGGCTGGCGGCGGAGATGTCCGCTGCGGGCCTCGTGCGGGCTGAGGAGTTCAGCTGGCCGCGCGTGACCGCCAAGGTGGATGACTACTACGGGTTCGTGATCCGCCGGCTCGCCGCCACGGGATCGCTGCCACCGCACTTCACGGCCGACGTCCCGCCGTCGCCACGGCCGACGGACACGACGGGCGGCACACCCGCCTCCTCCGCTCCGGACGACCGGTAGCGATCGCTCAGGCGGCCGCAGCCTTCGTCGCCGGGCTGCCGGCGTCCTCGGGATCCGGTGGGCCGTCCTGGGGGTCCGTGGGGCCGTCAGGCGGGCCGTCCCCCAATGCCTGGCGCCAGACCCAGGCGGAGTAGGCGACCACGCAGCAGGCGATCGAGAGGAAGACGACCAGCAGCGCGAACTTCGGGTCTGCGAAGGAGATCGCCCCGGCGCGGTCCACCGTGTTCACCGAGAAATGGAACGCGTAGATATACGTGGGCAGCAGGCCCTGGTAGGCGTTGACCATGGCGGCCGGGAGGGGCAGCGCCGAGATGTTCGGGTAGAGGATCACGAACCAGACCGCGACCGCCGCCAGGAGCCCGGCAACGAACCGCCGCCCGTCCCGCGCGGTGACCACCTGGAGGGCGACGAGCCCCAGCGGGATCGCCACCACCAGCGCGACGATCTCCGGGATGAGCCCCGGGATCGAGAACAGCGGGTCGGTGGACGGCAGGATCCAGGCCAGCGCGAGCGCCACGACGCCGACGACCGCTGCGATGGCGAGGGGCGCGAGGGCGCGCGCCTCCAGCGCCCGCCCGTCGGCGCGTGGCCGGCCGAGCACCAGCAGGAACCGGACGAGCACGATCAGGATGATCAGGATCCCGGTCACCAGCGCGGCCGCCGACGGCGTCACCACCAGGTTACCCGGGTTGCCGTTGCAGGCCTGGGAGCCCTTGTTGACCGACTCGACACCTGCCAGGGCACACAGCGGCAGCCGCAGCATCCAGAGGATCACGGGCCCCATGAGGGCGACCGCCGCCGCCACCCTTGCCAGCTGCCAGGTGCGGCGCGACGCCCCGTGCCAGACCTCGGCGGCAAAGTAGGCGAGCGCCGTCACCACGAATGGCAGGCTCGTGTAGTAGTGGTACTGGAACGCGGCGCGGTCGATCCGCGCCCACGAGATCCATTGGGCCAGGAAGGCGATCAGGATCAGCGCCAGCGCGAGGCTCCGGCGCTTGAATGCCTGGTAGGCCACGAAGCCCATCGCCGGGATGCTCATCCACCAGATCACCATGTTGCCGGCGTCGTAGATGGCGCCCGCGGTGTTCCCGGCGAAGCTGCCCTGGTAGAACCAGACCGGCTTGAGGTTGAGCGGCCATGCCCACCACGGCGAGCTGGCGGCGTGGGCGGCGGTCAGGTTGTTGTGGTAGCGGTACATCTCACCGGTGAGCGCGAGCAGCGTCTGGCCGTCGTGACCGGCAGGCCACCCGGCGACGATCTGGTGGCCCTCGATGAACGCCCAGGGCAGATACGACACGACGTAGACGCCCAGCGGGATCGCGAGCAGGCAGACCATGATCCAGACGGCCGGCAGGCCGAGGCCCGCGCCAAGGCGGAGCCAGCCCTCCGCCGCGGGGGAGGCCTCGGGGATCCGGCTCGGCGCGTCATCGGGGGCGGGGGCCGGCGCCATCGGCCCGAAACCGTACCGTCCGGCCAGCTGGAACGCCCCGTAGGCGACCAGCCCCACGACGACCAGGGCGAACCCCACCGTGAGCGGCGTCACCAGGAACGGCCCGACGATGACCTCCGCGTCGGCCATGCCCAGGGCGACGGCGGTGAACACCATGAGGATCCCCAGGGCAGGCGGGCCGCCGACGGCGAGGCGCACCTCGTCGTCGGACCAGGCGATCGGGTGGTAGACCGTCACCACGACCGCGCCCAGCGTGAGCCCGATCATGATCAACGTGAACACGAGGTTGCCCGAGGCCGTGCTGCCCTCGGGGACCGCGAGGCCGATCCAGCCGAGGACGCACGTCAGGCCGATCATGGCCACGATGAGCAGCAGGCGACCCAGCGCCGAGCGGACCAGCACCAGGATCCCGAGCGCTCCGATGGCGTACGCCGCCACCCACTTGGACGACAGGGCAAGGCCCAGCAGCACGCCGACCACGGGCAGCAGGAGCACGAACGCCCGCCAGGAACGCTGCTGGATCCAGAGCCAGGCAAAGACGAGGTAAGCCGCGACGATGAAGAAGCCGGTGAAGACGTCGTTCATCGCGATCCGGCTCTGCACGAAGAACATCCCGTCCAGCAGCACGAACAGCCCAACGATCACGCCAACCGTGCGGCGCCGGAACAGGATCCGGCCCAGCAGGAACAGCACCGCGACGGTGAGGGCGCCGAAGATCACGCCCGGTAGCCGCCAGGCGAAGGTGTAGCTGCCGACGTCCACCGAGGCGGCCTCGCCGCCCGAGCCGAACGCGAGGATCGCGCCCCGGCTGGTGGCGGGGTAGTCCTCGTTGTGGTCGAGGACCCACGCCGAGGGCACGAAGGGGAGCCGGTGGTCGGCAAAGACGGCCTTGCCGTGCGGCTCCACGACGTAGATGGTCTGGCCGGAGCCGTCGGGGGTCAGGCCCAGGACCTCGACGAGCTCTGCGGCTCCGTCGAAGACGATCCGCGTCGCGGCACCCGGCAGCTGGAAGGTGCTCGTGACCGTCGGTCCGTCCTTGGCCTGGTCGCCGGAGACCGCGACCACGGCCACCTGCGGGTCGCCGGTCTCGACGTCCGTGGTGGTGACGTAGAGCTGGGTGCCGTCGTCCACGCCCGTCACCAGCACCGCGGAGGTGGCCCCGCCGCCGAGTGGGATCGACCCGCCAGGGGTCCCGCGCGAGGTCACGAGGTCAACGCCGGCGGAGGCCGTTGCGGCAATGAGCGGCGTGCCGGCGATCTGGACGCCGGGGAGCAGGGCGCCGTCGATGGCCGCCTGGAGGTCCGTCCGGAGCTCGGGGGTGAGCGGGATGTCCAGGACGACGGTCTCAGCGTCAACCTCCGAGAGGTCGCCGACGAAGCCGGCGGCGTCCGCCCCGGTGATCCGGGCCAGCTCGGCCGCCACGGCCGCCGGGTCCGTGACGTCGACCGGCGTGGCGATCACGGCGTCGCCTTCACCGATGGGGGCCAGGTCGGTCACCCCGGCGACGACCAGGGAGCCGGTCACGTCGCCCGTCCCCTCCTCGATGACGGTCACGGTGTCGCCGGGCAGGATCGCCGCGAGGTGCTGGCCGTCCCCGAATGGCACCAGGCGGCGGATCGCGCCGTCCAGCGTGGCCACGGGATCGGCGGTCGTCGGCGGCTGCGAGGGGTCGTGGGAGCCCGGGGCGTCGAGGGCCGTCGCGTCCACGGCGAGCAGCTCGCCACCGTCCGTGCCCGCGTAGACCTGGTACCCGGTGTCGTCGAAGGCGACGGCGGACGCGCCCGGCACGGACCAGCGCGCAACGAGCTTGCGCGTGGCCAGGTCGAAGGCCACGAGCTCGGACCCGGTGGCGATCCAGACCCGGTCGCCGGCCCGGTCGGCCTCGCCCGCGGGATCCTCGCGACGGGGCTCGATGACGGCGTCCCGAACCGGGACCCCCATGTCGCTCGCGGCGGCAACGTCGTGACCGGCGAAGGTGACGATACCGCCGGCCATCGCGTACTTCGCGAGGTGGGGGTGGGTCCACTCGTAGATGCCGTGCGAGATCCCGTAGCGCCAGGCCTGGAGGAACTCGGTGGCGGTCCGAGCGTGGTAGACCTCGTCGAAGTGCATGCGGGCGGGCTCGTCGAGCCGGAACGTCCGCAGCCCGAGGGACGCGACGACGAGCACCACCAGGACCCACATGTCAAGGCGGTCCAGGTGGCCACCACCCTCGCGGGCCAGCTCCCGGGAACGGTCGGGGCGGATGGGCGTCTCACGCATCCGGGCCCGGACCCAGCCGATCGGGCCCAGCTCGCCCCAGCTCGGGCGGTCGTACCAGGCAGGAACGCGGCGCCCTGCCGGCGGGAGCGGGAGGGGCGAGGCGGCGGGAGGAGGCACCGGAGCGGGGGCCGTCGGCGACGTCGGGCTGGCCGCTGCGGCGAGCGCGGCGTGCGCAGCGGGTGCCGGCGGGTGCGCCGTGACCGGCTCGGTGACGGGTGCCGCGGCCCCGGACTCACCCTTGACGGGCTCACCGCGCTCCAGCCGCCCGTCCGCCAACTCCAGGGCGAGGGAGCTCCGTGCACGAGGTCGGAGCTG
>Ga0315283_10004767_pt1 | contig 11868 bp, 10 predicted proteins | sample YL17G09_0_MG_FD_204541 | JGI IMG/M metagenome (GOLD analysis project Ga0315283, IMG submission 204541) | Sediment microbial communities from Yellowstone Lake, YNP, Wyoming, USA - YL17G09_0 | ecosystem: Environmental > Aquatic > Freshwater > Lake > Sediment | place: USA: Wyoming | collected...
GCAGGCGCAATTTGCCACACTGTTTCGCGACCTGGGTTTCCACGGCCTGGTCATGGTGGAATTGAAGGGCGAGCCCGGCGGCTTCCGGATGATCGAGGCCAACCCGCGGGTTTGGGGCCCGATGCAGTTAGCCCAGGATGCCGGTGTCGATCTGATCGCCTGCTATGCCGAGGAGTATGCGCAAATGCGCCGGGCGGCACCGCGCCCCCGCCGCCGTCCCTACCTCTGGCTCGGCGGGTTCGTGCAAACCCGCACGGCTGGGGCGAGCGACGTTTGGTTCGCAGGCGGACGGCGGGCGCTGTGGCGCGACCTCGCGCGCTTGCCCGTGCATGACATCTTCCTGCGGCCGGATTCGGCCGGCCTGTTCGCGCACGAGATTCTCGGTTCGCTGCGCACGCTGCGGCCCGGCCACACGCCCGTGCTCATGCCAAGCGCGCTGCCTGTTCCCGATCGAAAGGACCCGGCCGCATGACGACCGCACTGCGGGACGAACTTCGCGAACTCTATTTCGACCAGTCGAAACACGCCGTGTATCAAAGTCTGCCGGACTTCGTGCAGGAGCGTTTGGGATTGGACCTGCCGCTGAATCACGGCTGGCGCAGCGACCGGCCGCGCTATGACTACCTGGTCCGCAAACTGGATTTCGCCGGCAAGCACGTGGTGGACATCGGCGCCAACATCGGTTTTTTTGCCCTCAACTTCGCGCAGTCGTTCGGCGCCCGGGTCGATGCGTACGAGGCCCATCCGAATCACGCGCGGATGATCGACCGCATCGCGGCGGCGTTCGGGGTGGCCGGTATCCGCGTCCATGTTGAAGGCGTCGGATTGCGCGAAGCGTCCGCGTTGCCCCCGGCCGACATCGTCCTGTTCAGCAACGTTGCACACCATGCGGGCCATGATTTCGACGCCGGCCTTGTGCCGGACCGCGCGGCGCTGCCTGCACACCTAAGCAACTATCTGCGCGGCCTGCGTACGCACGCCAAGCAACTGGTCTTCCAAATGGGATACAACTGGGGCGGCGACAAGACGCTGCCTATCGTGCCGGTTCACGACGGCCGGGCGTTGTTGGAGTACGCATCGGTGGCGCTGGAACAGGCGGGCTGGCGAATCGACTCGGTGGCACTGGCATATCGCGATGCCGGCGCCATCGGCTACGTCGACATCGACTGGCGCCGGGCCCGGTGCGCGTCGCCCGCGCTCAACCCCACCGATCCGCTGCGCGCCCTGGTGGAATGCGCCGTCTCCCAAGACGGTATGAGCGAGTTTTATCGCCGGCCGCTGTTTCTTTGCTCGCGAGGTGCACGATGACCATGCCCATCGATTCCAGTTCACGCCCGATGCTCACCGGGACCTGTTTCCTCAACTTGGGGTGCGGCTCGCAGAAGATCCCGGGGTTCACGAACATCGATGTCGAGGCCGGTGCCGATCTCGTCCATGACGTCACCCAGGGCCTGCCCTTCGCCGACGACAGCATCGAGGCCATCTACAGCGAGCACTTCATCGAGCACTTGACCCAGGCGCAAGGCGTCGCACTGCTGCGCGAGTGCCGGCGCGTGCTGGCCCCAGGCGCCGTCCTGCGCGTCGCGACGCCCGACTTGGATGACATCGTGTCCCGGTATGCGACGCCGGAGTGGCTGGGCAGCGGCCTCAAGCGCCACGGATTCGAGTGGGTGCAAAACCCGTGCGAGATGCTGAACATCAACATGCGCGAGTGGGGCCATCAATACCTGTACAACGAGCCGGAATTGGTGCGGTTGGGTGAGATGGCCGGGTTGCAGTGCCTCGGCCGCCGGCCGCTGGGCGAGAGCGACAATGCCATGTTGCGCCGGCGCGAGACCCGGCCCGAATCTCTGCTGATCGTGGAGTTCGCCAAGGCCCTGCGCAGCGCGCCGGAACACCCGCTGGTCAGCATCCTGATCCCAGCCCACAACCCGCGCTACTTCGCGGCCGCACTGCAGTCGGCGTGCGAGCAGGAATACCCGGCGCTCGAGATCGTGGTGAGCGATGATTGCCCGACGCAGGACATCGCCGCATGGACTCGGACTGTAGCCGCGGGCGACCGGCGCATTCGCTACGTCCGCAATGAGCCGCCGCAGGGTCCACGCCAGAACTACATTCACTGCTTGAACCTGGCGCGCGGCGACTACATCAAGTTCCTGAACGACGACGATCTGCTGGCGCCAGGGTGTGTCGCACGCATGGCCGAGTGCTTGCGCGACAATCCAAGCGTCACACTCGTGACCTCACACCGCCGCTGCATCGACGAGAACGGCCGGCCGCTCGCCGATCTCGAACCCACGCGGCGGATCGTCGACCGCGATAGCTGGATCGACGGCGTGTCCCTGGCGCATGCGGTGATCGCAACCGGCATGAACGCCGTCGGCGAGCCAACGACCGCCATGTTCCGGCGCGAAGATGCCGCCCGCACCCAACCCGACTTCCTGTGCTTCGCCGGCATCCCGTGGCCGGGGATCGGCGACGTGGGCGCGTGGATGAGCCTGCTCAGCCAAGGGGACGCGATCTACTTGGTGCAGAGCTGGAGTTCTTTCCGCCAGCATCCCGAACAGTGGCAACGGCAGCCCGGTGTGGGTGCGAACGGTGAGAGCTCCTGGGCCAAGCTGCGGCACCACGGTGCACGGCTCGCCCTGTACACGCCGGACGCGCCGCCGGCGCTGCGCATTCGGCCGCTGCCGGGCGGGGCCGAATACCGCGATCCAACGGTGTATTACGCCGCCGCATGTGCAGCGCAAGCCGACGGCGATGCCGCCACGGCGCTCGCGCTTCTGCAGCAGACCATCGAAGCCGATCCGTTGCACGCAGAGGCGTTCCGCGACGCGGGAGAACTCCTCCTCGGACTCGGAGACGAAGCCAACGGGCGAATGCTGCTGGCGCGGGCCGAGGAATTGGGTTGCCGGGTCCATGAAGCGTCGGGTGCGTAGCTTCGAGAGCGAGGTCGCCCCATAAGCGGGGGCTGCAAGGCGGCCGGCACCGGCGCCGGCGCGGGTCACATTGCATCCAAGCCCGCGCCGCACTAAATTGCTAGAACATGGCTGAACGAGCATCCACCATTCAGATCTTCGGCACGAAGAATTGCGCCGACACCCGGAAGGCCCAACGCTTCTTTTCGGAACGGCGAATTCCAGTGCATTTCGTCGATTTGAAGGAGCGCGGCGCTTCGCCGGGGGAACTACGGCGTTTCGTGCAGAAATTCGGTGTCGATGCGATCCTCGACCGCGAGGCCCCGCGGTACCGGGAACTGGGACTGCACGTCGCGCTTCTATCGGCGGATCGATGGATCGAAAAACTCGCGCTCGAACCGCTGTTGCTGCGAACGCCGCTCGTCCGATGCGGAAACGAGCTGACGGTCGGCCTGGCGGAAGACCTGTGGCGGGCTTGGGTTTGAACCCGCGTCTGAACCGTCTCCTCGTGGCCGCTTCCCCCTGAAAGCAACGAGGCCCGCTGGCGCGGGCCCCGTCGTTTGAGCTTGGGTCGTTGCTGTCCGTGAGGACTAGTAGCGCCCACCGCGGTCGCCACCGCGGCCGCCGCCGCCGCCGCCACCACCATAGCCGCCGCGGCCACCGCCACCGCCGCCGCCGCCGCCGCCGCCGCCGCCAACCGAGCGCTCGCGCGCTTCACTGACGGTGAGTGTCCGGCCATCCATCTGGTAGCCGTTTAGTTTCTGAACAGCGGTTTCCGCATCCTGCTGCGTCGTCAGCTCGACGAAAGCGAAGCCGCGCGGGCGGCCCGTCTCACGGTCCGTGATCACGGACACGTTTTCGACCTTGCGGCCATCGGCCTCGAACAGCGTGCGGATTTCTTCCTCGGTGGCCGAGAACGGCAGGTTCCCGACATACAGTCTGTTGCTCATGAACGCGAATCTCCTCAAGACAGAGTCGAACCAAACTGGAACGTGGGGCCGAGCTGGTCCTCACCAGCGACCCGAGCGGCGCAAACTTGCGTAGCCCAAACTGGAACTTGCAAGAAACGGGCTCAGTCGGTGACGGCGGGAGGGACAAGGAAGAAGCGGAGCAGTCCGGACTGGCCGGGGGTTCCGTTTCTCTCCGAGGACCTTTTCCAGCGCGACCATGGGGAAAGCGTATCGAGGTGCTCGGGCGGTTGTCAACGGGACTGTCCGGCCGCACCGGCCCGCAGCCGGCGACCGCCAAGGCCGCCCGAAGCCTGAAGCCCGAATGCCGAATTCCCAAACCGCCCGCGGCGGAAAACCCGCTGAAAGCCAGACGCCCCGCCGGCACCGGCTCGAGTTCAGCCGCCGCCCACGGGGCACTGGAAACACGGCGTCCGGGGCGATCGCGCCCTGGCCCGTGACCCCGCCTCAGTTCGATCCGCCTCGGTTCGATCCGCCTCGGTTCGATCCGCCTCGGCTCTGCCCGCTCAGTTCTGATAGAGGGACTTCACTTGGGACCACGTGCGGCCCTGCACCGCCGAGACACTGTCGTATAGAACGATGTCCACGTTCGAGTACACCGCATTCGGCGTCACGGTCACATCCACGGCGCGGCTCGTCCCGATCGGCTCGCCGTCGTCATGGAACATGTTGCCGTTCACATCGATGTACGCCGTCACGTAGAAGGTCTCGCTCTGGAACGCGAACGTGCGGTAGTCGCCCGGTGATGCAAGGGTCCACGGCAACCCGCGAACGTTCAGCGGGTCGTAGTCCGAACCCACATGCGGGAACACCCAAACCCGGCCGCTGGCAGTGCCTCCGTACGTGATGCGACCACGCAACTCAGCCGCAAACTTGATGGGCTCGAGGACGATATCCACGCCTGCCACGTTGTGACCACCGGACACCGCGACACGCTGCGGCGTACCGGTGCCATGGAAGCCAACCGGCTCGTTGCGATCGGGCGTCGAGTTGTTGTCCTGGTCCGCCCAACCGAGCACCAAGTACTTGCCATCGAGCAGGCCGCCCACTTCCCACGTTCCAGGCGTGGAACGCACCGCCGTCCCAGCGAGAAGCCCCGGAACACCGGCACGAATCACATAGACGCGAAATGGACCTTGGGTGTCACCATTGCGGATCGAGATGGTCCCGCTCAACTTCGCCGCACTCGCGCTACCGGCGAGCAACGCGATCATCGAGACGGCGGCGATGCCAGGGCGGATCCGGCGGATCCGGCGTTGGAAGCTAGTGTTCATCGAATCACTCCGCGCAACTGCCGTTTACCAACGAGCCCCGCGGCAAAGCTTTGCACTTCGACGCGTTACGACCGGACTTCGGTCGAATCTGGTGGACAGTTCGAGAAGGAGCGCGAGGGGGCGGAGTGCGCAGCCTTCGTTGGTTGCGCGAATTCTATCACGCGTGCCGGCCGCGCGCCACAACCCACTGTGAATTATTGTCATTTTTCCGATACCTTCCACGGCCGTCCGCGCGCGCACGATTTGGGGTTTTTTCCCCAGGCCGGGCGCCTCGACGACACCGAGCCCGCATGCTCGTAACGTGGCTCGCGGCGCGCGAGGAAGCACGACGACGTCGAAGGCGGCCTGGGGCGGGCGGTAGCAATCGGTTGGAGGGCCCGGAATGAACCCACCTGGAGACGCCGGCGACGCAGTGACGATCGTGCGTGCACCGGGAGGCTTCGTCTTGACCTGTTCGCAGTGGTTGCCCCGGCCACTCGCGACCGTTTTCCCGTTTTTTGCCGATGCGCACAACTTGGAGCGCCTTACACCGCCGTTCTTGAAATTCCGCGTCCTGTCGACGAGTACGCCGGGCGTCGAACGCGGCACTCTCATCCGCTACACGCTGCGCCTGCACGGCATGCCGATTCCCTGGACCAGCCGCATCGACGTCTGGGAACCACCGCATCAATTCGTCGATCTGCAATTGCGCGGACCCTACGGGCGCTGGCACCACACGCATCAGTTCACGGCTGAGAACGCCGGCACGCGAGTCAGCGACCGGGTGGAATTCGCCCTGCCATTCGGCTTCTTGCACCACACGCCGGTTGCAACCTTGATCCAACGGGATGTCCGGCGCATCTTCGCGTACCGGCAAGACACGCTCGCCCGGCATTTCGCGGCGGAGCCAACGCCCGTGTGAGCGGGGCGCAAGCCTAGCCGCGCGCTCCGCTCTTGCGGTAGGATGCGCCCGTCGCCCCGGCTGCTGCCCTGCAGCCGCCTGTACCACGCCTATCGCGGGATTCGATGCCTCTACACGGGATTTTCCAACCTCGGATTTGCCGCGCGGTCCGGCGGCGGACGCTTGCGGCCGGCATTGCCTGCCTCTGGGCGTCCCACGCCTGCGGCGCGGATCTTTCCGGCACCGTCCTCGATGCCGAGAACGGCAAGCCGCTGCCGTATCCATTGGTTTCTCTGCGCTCTCTGGCCGCCGCGGATTCGAATGCCGTAGAGCGCGGCCGCCAAGGGGACCGCATGGGTGCATTCCGGTTTACGGATATCCCGGCCGGTGCCTGGGCCTTCCGTTGCACGTATGTCGGCTATCAAACCCGCGTCGACACCGTGCAACTCGACGACGCAACGCCGCTGCAACTCGAACTGCGGTTGCGGCCCGCACCCATCTCGGTCGACCGGATCCTGGTGCAGGGCGACCGGTTGCGGCGCGAGCGCGAGGCTCAGACGGGCGTGGTGCGGCTCACGCGCGACATTTTCGAAACCATCCCCAGCGTCGGCGAGCCGGATCCATTGCGCAGCTTGCAGCTTCTGCCCGGCGTTCAGGCGGCGTCGGATATTTCCAGCGGGCTGTACATTCGCGGCGGCGGACCCGATCAGACCCTGATTCTGCTCGACGGTGTCACGGTGTACAACCCGACACATGCATTCGGATTCTTCTCGACGTTCAATCCAGATGCGGTGAGCGACGTGACGCTGTACAAGGGCGCCTATCCGGCGGAATACGGCGGACGCTTGGGTGCGGTCGTCGACGTGCGCAGCCGCACGCCCAAATCCGACTCCTTGGTGGGCAGCGCATCGGTGAGCACGATTGCGGCGCGCCTGGCGCTCGAAGGACCGGCGGGTAAGAATCGCTGGTCGGTGAGCGGCCGGCGTACCTACTTGGAACCGATCCTGAGCGCGCTGCGGTCGAACACTCCGGAGATCCCGTTCTACAACTTCTACGATCTGAATGGCAACTTCACCACGGAGCGCCGGCAAGGCTGGACGGAAGTCAGCGTCTATCATGGACGGGACAACTTGCGCATCGAGCCCGACGCCGATACCCGACTGGGAATCAACTGGGGGAACACGCTGGGATTGGTGCGCTACAACCGCCAGCTTTCCAAGACCCTGCTCGGACGCGTGTCGGTGTCGGGCAGCGAGTATGAAAGCCTGACCGACGCCAGCTTCTTCAACACCCCCGTCGACATCACCAACCGCTTGCGTGACTTCACGGCACTCACCAGCGTCAACTGGCAAGCCTCCAGCGCCCACTCGCTGGAAGCCGGATTGCAGGCCTCGGCCTGGGATTTCCGCTTCCAGCAGAGCTTCAATAGCGACAATTCGATCGGGTTCCGCTCCAAGCCGGTCGAACTCGCCATCTATGCGGACGACCAACGCTCGGTGCAGGATGCACGCACTTCGATCCGCTCGGGTCTGCGGGCGCGCTATATCTCCGATGGCGACCGGCTCTTGATCGAACCCCGTCTGTCGATCGGACACGCGTTGACCGACCGCCTCCGTTTGAAAGCCGGTGGCGGGCTCTACAACCAATACCTGCAGCTCATCGCCAGTGAAGGATTCTCCGCCGCCGACGTCTATGTTCCCATCGATGAGACGGCCAAGCCCGGGCAGTCGTGGCAGGTGGTGGCGGGCGCCGACTGGGAAGCCTCGAGCGTGTGGCATTTTTCCGCCGAGACGTATTACACCGGCTTGTCCAACTTGGTCGACTTCGACACCCGCACGGCGGCCGACCAACAGAGCTATACGGCCGAGGACCTGTTCGTGACCGGCGGCACGGGCTGGGCGTCGGGCCTCGAACTCTTCGCCGAACGCCGCATGGGCCCCATGACCGGCTGGCTGGGATACACGCTGGGCTGGTCGCGCCGCCAGTTCCCGGGCCTGAATGGCGACCGCGCGTTCCCGCCCAAGTACGACCGCCGGCATGACCTCAAAGCGGTCGTGGCGTGGCGGCGCGGCGCGTGGCGCTATGCGGGCTCGGCGCTCTTGTCCACCGGCCAGGCGTACACACCCGGTGCCGGACGCTATCGTATCGAAGATCCTGCCGGTGGCGCGCAAGACGATTTGATCCTGCCGGGCGAGCGCAATAGCGCGCGCCTTCTGCCGTATCACCGCATGGATGTCAGTGCGACGCGGGATTTCCGGCTGTTCGGACGGCCGGCGAGCGCGTTCCTGCAGGTGTTCAACCTCTATTCGCGGCGCAACGAGTGGTTCGTGCAGTTCGACGATACGAAACCCGAGGTCGAGGTCGTCCGGATGCTGCCGTTCGTGCCGAGCCTGGGAATCGAGTTCGCATTTTGAGCCCGCGCTGCCGCTACAGCTCTATGCAAAGGAGCAATATGAACGCGACGAACAACGGGGCACGTGCCGGCGGGACAACGCCAAAGCGAACCGTGCAGCGCACTGTGGCCGGAGCCGTGCTGGCCGCCGTGCTTCTTGGCAGTGCCGCCTGTTCGACGACCCGTGATGCGAGCGAGTTTTTCGTCCCCGGCGACGCCGGAACGTTGGTTGTGGATGGCATGCTGCTGGTCGGCCGGCCCTTTTCACGCGTCGTGGTCAGCCGGGTGTTGCCGGCGGGGGACGTGTACAGCGCCGACGCGGCCGCGGAACGCGGCGCCACGGTCAACGTGATTTCCACCACCACCGGCATCACCGTCCACTACCTCGAGTCGACGGTCCCGGGGACGTACTTGCCGCTGGACGCAACCGGTCTGACCGTGATGCCGGAGCAGGAATACCAACTGTCCGTGACCACGAGCGGCGGCACGAGCGTCACCAGCCGCACGACGACGCCGGCGGCGTTTCAGATCGACTCGTGGCTGTTGCTGGAGGCCGACGCACTCACCGTGCGCCGCGAACTCGAGACCTTCGCGTCGGCGGGCGACAGCGTCTACTCCCAGCCGGCAAACCAACTGGTGTACGCCGATGGATTATTGGAGGCGCGTTTTTCACGCCCGGCGGTCGAGGGCTTCGAAGTGGGCATTTCCAGCCTCGACTTGGATTCGGACTTCGTCATCGAACCCGAATTCTTCAGCCAAGAGGACTTCGACAACATCAAGCGCGATGGGTCGTCACCGCCGCTCGAGGCGGTGGACGGTACGGCGCGCTTGCCGTGGTTCGCGATTTTCTTCGAAGGGCGCTACAAGATCCGCATTCTGGCGCTCGACCACAACTCGTTCGACTACGTGCGGTCGATCGCGCGCGCCGACGGCGGGTTTTCATTCGGTGGCTCGCCGGGCGACCGGTTCGAACGGCCGGTGTTCCACGTGCAAGGCGGCATCGGCCTCTTCGGTTCCGCGAGCGCGGACTCGGTGGGTTTCTTCGTGCACCCGCGGCCGTAGGCCGGGCGGGGCGGCGGCCTGGCGGCGCGTTACCGGTACTTCGCCTTGAGCGCACCCCACGCCGCCGGCGTGACGGCGACCGCGCCGCCGAACTTCTCGATCCGGTGATTGCCGCTGTTGGCGACGAAGATGGCACCGGACTGATCCACGGCGATTCCGAATGGGGATTGAAACTGGCCGGGCTCGGCGCCGGGCGTCCCCCACACCAATGCCGGGGTGTCGCTGCCCGCCGCGAACTGCTGCACGCGCGCGTTCAGTTGGTCGACCACGAAAATCTCGTGGTGCAGTCCCACAGCAAGACCCAGCGGTTGCATGAACTGTCCCGGCATGGTGCCCAATGAACCCCACGCGCGTTCGAACTGGCCGTCGAAATCGAACTGCTGCACACGGTGGTTGGCGGCATCCGCCACGTACACGTGGCCTGCTTCGTCGATGTCGATTCCCCACGGCCAGCGGAATTCGCCGGCCGCGGCGCCTTCGCTTCCCCAGGCGCGCACGAATTGACCCGCGGCGGTGAATTTCTGCACCCGGTGCAGCGCCCGATCCGTGACGTAGACGGTGCCGCCCAGACCGCCGGCGATGCCGACCGGATCTTCGAAATCGCCCGGCGCCGTGCCCCGCTCGCCCCAAGTTGCCAAGAATTGGCCCTGCGGGTCGAAGCGCTCGACGCGATGGTTGCCGGTGTCGGCGACGAGCACGCTGCCGTCGCGGCTGATGCTGATGCCGTACGGCTCATGCAATTGGCCTGGACCGCTGCCGGTGGTGCCGAACTTGAACAAGAAGGCGCCATTGCCGTCGAACACCTGAATCCGGTCGTTGAACGTATCCGCGACGAACACGCGGCCGTTGCCATCCACCGCGACGTCGCGCGGGCGGTCGAATTGACCGTCGGCAGTCCCACCGCCACCCCAGGCGATTTGGGATGATGGTTTCGCAGCCGCGCGCGCCGGCGGCGGCAGGAGCACCAGCGGCAGGAACAGCGCGATGGCGCGCCGCATGGTTCGCGAGGTCATCGCTTCACCTTCTTCGGCGCGGGCGCCGGCGCGGATCCCGGCCCCGGCATCGGCTTCGGCGACGGCGCGACGGCGCGGCGCGAAAGCCGCTGCTTGGCCCAGCTCCAGCTCTTGATCTCGACTGGCGAGGCGGGTGAGAAATCGATGATGAGTTCCGGCCGGAGGCCGGGGACCGCACCCTCGCGGGAATCGAAACGCTTCGCGGACGTACCCAACTCGTCGCCGATCAGGATCCATCCGAAATTCGTTCCGGGTTGATCTGCCCACGCTTGGACGTCGGCGACGAGTCCCGGCGTGCTGCCCCAGAAATAATCGCCCGGAATAGAATCGACGGCCGCGGTAGCGCTGGGTGCGGCGGCGAAATCCCCGCCGGCCGCGCTCCAAGCGACTGAATCGTAGAAGGCATGACTCCACGTCGCATCACCGGGTTGCGCGAGCGCGCCGCCCCCGCCCAGTGAAATCGACCCGGCCTCACCCCAGTCGCCCAACAGTTTGTGCAAAGTGTGGGTGAATACGCCGGACGACGCGCGGTTCAGGTGCAATCGCAAACGCACGCTGTCGATGCGGACGTTCGCCGGCAAGCTATCGGTGAGCGCGAACTGCAGGAGTGCGCGCCGCGGTCCGAAACTGCGGGTGGCGCCGGAGAACAGACCCGGTCCGGCGCCGTTCGAAAACGCGGTGTTGAATGGGCCGAACAGCGTGTTGTCTTTGCTGACGGCAACCGTCACACGCCGCGCATCCGCGGTCGCCGCCGTCACCGCGCACAGAAAAGCGGCCCGCAGGATGGCGGCACGATCGAGTTGTGGTTTGGACCACCGCATCCGGTCCCCCTCCACGAGAATTCCCGGTCCCGCAGGTTGCGGGCCCAAGACGCCGAGGGGGCAAGCTTCGACGTGAGACCAGTATAGCCCGCGCCGCCCTGGATTGTGGACGGGGCCGGCGGCGCGTGTCACCGCCGGCGACGACAGGGCACTCCGGTCGCGACAGTCCCGGCCGCCTCGACCGCGGCACTCGAGACGGTTCCCCCGGCGGCGGCGCGACTTGGGCGGACCCCGGCCCCAGGCACCCGTCCTGCTGAGTGCCGCCGGATGCTGGATGGCCCGCGGGCTGCCCGGCGCGGTCCCCGAGCGTCCTCCCGCCGGAGATCCACATGTCGCCGTTGCGTTCGTGGGTGGCAGCCGCCACCTGGTCGGTGCTGGCATGCGCCCGCCCCGTGTTTGCCTTGCCGAACCAGTTTTCCGAGACCGGGATCTTCGAAAAGCCGGTGTCCGGTGGATGGCCGCCGGTGGTGGCCGGCGGCGGGCCACAGGACGGTGACGACTTCGAGCACCCGCTCCTCATCACACAATTGCCGTTCACTG
>Ga0315283_10004770_pt1 | contig 11866 bp, 20 predicted proteins | sample YL17G09_0_MG_FD_204541 | JGI IMG/M metagenome (GOLD analysis project Ga0315283, IMG submission 204541) | Sediment microbial communities from Yellowstone Lake, YNP, Wyoming, USA - YL17G09_0 | ecosystem: Environmental > Aquatic > Freshwater > Lake > Sediment | place: USA: Wyoming | collected...
TCGCCAAGATTAAATCAGATCCCAGTATCGGGAAGTTAGAAATTGAAGAGTGGCCTAAAACACCAAATTATTAGAGGGAGAAAAAGGACGGATTCTAACCCACGGAGTAAGAATAGGAACTTAAAAAAAGAAAGGTGAAATATGTCAAATAGACCAGAGATTTGCAAGGGTTCAACCCGTAGGATCAGAACCGGATGTGGAAATCTTTACCTAACGCTTAACGTCGATGATGAAGGAAGTCCATACGAAGTCTTTACTCGTGTGGGTAGGTCTGGAGGATGTGCAGCCAGTCAATCGGAAGCACTCGGTAGACTGATTACCCTGCTTTTTAGAGCTAAAATACCGATAGAGGTTTTAATCAAGCAACTACAGGGAATATCCTGTCATGTACCGTCATTTCAGCAAGACGGGAAGGTACTCAGTTGCGCCGATGCCGTGGCTAAAGCATTATCCCTGCACGCACGAAAGGAGGCGAAAATCACTGAACAACTGTCCGAAGAAGGAAGGGGGGTAAAATCCGATGCAGTAGCACCACCAGCAGAGCAGATTTCAGCAATTGCTGAAAATCTACGAAAGAATGAAATAACGCTTGCACAGGGAGCCTGCCCAGATTGCGGGTCCTCCGTGCAAAACCAAGAAGGTTGCAAAGTCTGCTCTTCTTGCGGTTGGAGTGAATGCTGAAAATATGACCTATCTAACCATTCCCGAAGCATCTTTTTACTTGAAAATCCCCCGTTCTTTAGTGTATGCTCTCTGGAAAGAGATGGGGGGCGTAAAAATAGGCCGTAATATCCGTCTCTCACAAGAGGGGATTGATGTCTACATGGAGAGACAAAAAAACGGGTCGATGGTTTATCAGGGTCAAGCATCAGGGCAAGTATTACAGCCCAGGCAAGGGATTCGACAAAAAGGAAGGGGCGCAGGAAGCGGACGTACTGCTGAAGAGATCATTAAGGCAGGGGAAGATCCTCATTGCCCAGGGAACTTTTTACGAAGCTTGGGTGGAATACCTCAATCACTGTAAAAGTTATAATGGTAAGGACTGGTACGATGCGAAACGGTATATCGGGTATGCTCAGTTCAAAAAATGGTTTGACAGGCGACTTGACGAAATTGGGGAGGCCGAGCTTCAGGAACATTTTGCAATACGAAAGGTTCTATCTCCACGATCTGCCAATCTCGACTTTGAAATCCTTCGCAACTTTTTTAAGTGGTGTCAGGCTCGACATTACCTTAACGATTATCCGATGCCGACCCTACATAAATTTTCGGTCAGTAGAAAGGTCAGGGCTATCCCCGATAAGAGTCAAATCCATAAACTCATCGAGGCCCAGGAAGGAAAGGACAAACTCTTAATCCTCCTACTTGTCTGTACGATGGGTAGGATATCGGAAATACGGAGGCTAACATGGCAGGACGTAGACCTAAAGAAAAAAATATTGTACTTACGTACAAGAAAGACAAGGGATGGGTCAGAAGAGATCAGGGAAATACCGATCCATGGATCACTATTGCAATACTTCCAATCCCATCCGGCAAACCAGACCGAAGGCTTTGTCTTATCTTCCAATGCAAGCGGGAGTCCATACAAAGACTTACGAAAGAGGTTAAAGAGATGTTTGGAAAGGGCAAATATCCAGACATTCAGTTTCCACGCCTTCCGCCACTACGGCGCAAGCCGGTTGGCCGACTCAGGAGTACCCCTTAACGTCCTCCAGGAGCTTCTGGGACACCATGATATCAAAACGACGAGCATCTACCTTCAAACCTTGAAAGATGCCAAAAGAAAGGCCATAGAGCAATTACAGGCATGATTTGTGAAACCACTTGGTTCTGTTATAATTGGATTGTGTAATATTTGAGAAAACATCCCAAAAGGACGGGAAACAGTGAGAATCAACGAGGAAATTGAGGATCGGACATCTGGAAGGAATCTGAACTTATGTAATAAATTCAATAGGATATTCAAACGGGGAGTAGCGCAGCCTGGTAGCGCGCTTGGTTCGGGACCAACCGCCCTTCCAACTTTTGTCTATTCAAAAATCATATTTTCTCTAATATTTCCAATATATTATAGTCATAAATATTTTCATTACAATTAGCATAAAAGATGCGATTTGACACTTAAGGAGAATCCATGTCTAACGACTTCTTTTCGGACGAGCAATTAAAGGCTAAATTTGGGATGCGTCCGACCGATGGGATACCTCTTTTTGGGCCACAAGAACTTGGATGGAATTGCCCTGAAGGTCATTACGATCTCGACTGGTCAGAATTTATTGATCATATCTGGTGCTACCAGTGCAATAAGGACTACCTCTCCCTCCTCTGCAAGAAGGAGGTTAATCCCTGTACGACCCTAGATATTGTGGAAGAAGAGTTAATCCAGATGAAACCCCTTATGGATCAGTGGACATTGGAAAAGTATAAAAATTCTTGATACAACCCCTTGGGATTACAATCACCCCGTCTAATCTTAACTGGTCGTCAGGTTCTCCATATTTATAGACATCCCTGAAGAGAACAATTTCTTCCTCATCCTCTTTCAGTAAATATCCAACCGTCTCTACGGGAATGGTGTTGAAATTATAGTCTAACGGGTATCTCTCGCTGTAATTGCAGGCATCGAGCCAGGAGATTTTGACAAGGGGATATTGTTTCATCTTGCCATTGTCAATACGGCAATTTTATTATTCTTATCCTGCGACCCATGGGGGCACTGGGTTTATAAATTAAGAAGTTCCTGTATTTGATTAAACTGGGTAAGCCAGTATAGATTAGGTTTGCATCGGAACCAGAAAGAATGTAAATTCCATTATTACAGTTTAAGGTTCTATTCGCCAATAGTGAAGTACTCCGTCCAGTTAGAATGTAATCCCCTACCCCTGCATTTAGAACTCTCCGTGCGATGGTAACTGCTTCTTGGCCCGTCACTGTGTATGCGCCCGGGTTAGCAGAGAGCATACGTCCCAGAATTGATTTTGCTTCCGAACCAACGATGAGATAGGAGCCAGGTTCAGCATTAAGAAAATATTCAAAGGTACTTCTTAGAAATTCAGCATCGAATCCTGTCAGTCCATATGTTCCGGGATTAGCACTAATGAGTCGCTGTGCAAGAGTAATTGCTTCTTGACCCGTAATGATGTATCCTCCGGGATTCGCATTAAGTATCCGAGTTGCGAGTAATCCAGTATCTGTTCCGAACACCAAATAACTACCCGGTTCAGCCGTCAACACATACGCCCCAATGCCACCATGAACTAAATCAGCAACGAATCCAGTAACTGCATAACCACCAGGGTCTCCTGATAACATTCGTCCTACAAGAGGAAAAGCTGTAATGCCCGTAAGAGCATAACTACCTGCAAGTCCATCTATCAGTCGATCTGCTAATGTCCCTACAACTACACCTGTTATTCCATAAGATCCAGAATCTGCTGCTATGGTATATGCCACATATTCATCAAATCCTATATCCCAACTTGCTCCCCTTACTGCTTTATCAATATCATCATTAAACGCATAAGTCCCATCCGCACTTAAATCTGTGCCGTAATTCCTTGCTCCTGCGTCGCCATAGGCAAGGTGGAAATCATCTCCCCCAGAATTGGCGAAAGTGAATGTCTGGCTGATTCTGTTCCCCGCCCCGCCCCAGTCATCAGCGGTGGCATCACCAGAGGCACAGTAGGTAACGGTTCTTGTAGGACTATTTGAGGTAGCATCTATAAAATCATTATTGGCCAAATTGCCTGAAGCAAGACAGTTTGTAAAAGTAAAAACAACGGTCGCTTGGTTCGAGGCCATTTTGAATCCCTGCGCTCCGTTATTGGTTGCGATGCAGTTATAAAAACGTAAATCTTTGCTGGCAGTATAGCCAGCAGTGACAAAACCAACTCCCGTATTATTGTGAGCAAAGCAATCAACACAAATTCCGCCTCCTCCGATCATACTAAATCCGCTAACTAACCCCGTAGAAGCCCCATTAAAAGCAATACAACCAATCATTGCTGCCAGAGTGCCAGAAATTACGTATGTATTTCTTCCTGCCGAAGTAGCTGGAGTAAGTTTAGCTATTAAATCTTGAACTTGGCTATAAGTTTCTGACAAAGAAAAGACAACGGCATCTGTTGTCAAGAAGAATGAAACACCATTATTCGGCGTCCCGTCGTGTCCCTGTCCTGCGGCAGGTCTGACGATTCTGAAATAGGTGGCATTGGTCGTCGCCCCAGCAATGGTCACATAATCATTGAAACTGGCGGCGTCATCATAGCACTCAAGAACATGAGAAGTCGTGGTGGCTACGCAATCTACCGTATGGGCATCTTCCCAAGTCTGGAGGGAAGTATATTGTCTTGTCCCGTTCCCATAGGTGTGAATGCTTTCGTTTGTCCCTGTTTTTCTCGCTGATCCCATCTCATTTTCCTGCGTTATTTATCTCGACCAAATCAGTGGCGATAAGTTTTGTCCCTTTCACCCTGTCTAAAATCATAGTTGCAAAAGGAATCGTTATTGCTTTAATAGGTTGATACTCAACTGTCATATCCTTAACTTTTGCTAAGTCAATAGTTTTTCCCAATACCTGTGCCTTTGCAACAAGGTCTGTAAGAGGAATATTATATCTCCTCTTTGCTAAAATCTTTGGTGGTTCTATTGGATTACCATCTTTATCTTCTGAAGAAGGCCACCACAAATCACCTGTATCAAAATGAGGAACAGTTAATTTCTGAGCATCCTCAATGGTGGCGATAGAAGATCCAAGATCAACTTCTAATATCAGAAATTGTTTGACTTCTTCGGTCCCCCACTTCCATCCGGAAGGTTTGACTGCAACTATACGCCCCTCATCCTTACCACGCTCAGGAACACTATCGACACCAATGGCTATTGAAACTTTCATGTTTCATTCTCCAACCTAAATCTGAATAGACGTCATTTTTCCCTATTCAAATTCAACCCACCCTGCCCCCAACTAATCCCAGACTACCAGGGTCTAAAGTTACCTCAAAGTGACGACAACCACAGACCTTACATTTTTGAATAGTAAGATCTGGTTTATCGTTTTGTTGCAACTCAAGATTTTCTATCAATTTGCAACACTCTTTTCGTTTGTCCCCCGTTTCCATGATTACCTCCTTATGTAATGGTTAATATAGTCCCCGTTGTATCTGAGTTGTTGAATTTTACCGAAAAAGTCTCCCCGTTTGCAAGCGTAAGGTCTGAACCATAATCCCACCAGCAGATTAATGCATCCGCAGGAGAAGTCGCATCATCGTTATAGAGGGCTACATACCGAAATGATTGCCAATCAGCACCGCCCGCAGTAAACACACATTTTGTTCCGGTTAAGGTTCCAGTACCAGCTGGAGACTCAGCCCATGAATTCTGAGTATCTATGGGTGCATACCCTGTCCCCGTTGGCTGAGTGACGTTTGCCAAGATCGTATCTGTATTTACGATTGGATCGGTTGAGCGAACTAATGCAACCTTTAGCGTATGGGTGTTAAGATTATGTGTTGTCAATCCCAACTGTTCTACAAAGTCTAAAATCTTATTGTAACCTGCCATTTTGTTATCTCCTTTTTTCTATTTTACAAACCTAAGAGCAATAGCGATTATTGCAACAACCCTCAAAACACCATCGGTAAATATTTCAAAACCTCGGGTGCATAGAGTTTGAGTGCCTGTGCCACGATCTCCGATAGTAACCTAACTCTTAATCCAAGAGAATAGCCAAGTTCAGAATCAGTCCAAGTTGTTTTCTTTGCCAATTTGTCAAGTTCATCCATACTATCAACAACCCCCTTGGGAAGTTCTGCCATTCTTCCGGGGCCAAGTGACCCCCTAACAAATCCACTGTTGATAAGCCATGAACTAAGTAATTTCTTGGCTACCTCTCTTGAGATTGCAGCATTAGTTGCATCTTCATCGACTATTTTAACAATATCTCCCCTCATGCCAGCACAGCCAAAACATAGAACCATAACCAAGGCCAATACCAACAAAATTCTTTTCATAAAAACCCCTTTTTACTCAAAAATTTTTACTTTAATGTCCTCGCCCACGACTTCAATCCCACTACCCCCTTCACCTACCCATGATCCTGTGTTAAAATAGTAGGGAGGATGAGCTTCGGCAAGGTGGGTGTGGCCCGAAAAGATGGCCTGCTGTCTCTCGCTTGACCATTCCTTGATCACTTTTTTGGTTGCCTCATGTTTCTTAATATTTTTCGGACTTGCCGTAGTTGGATCTTTAAATCCAAGCATCTGAAGATTTCTCCAGACATGCCGAACAAAAAACTCCCCCAATGGATAGCCATCATCGTTAAAAAAATCTCCCTGATGTCCGTGGACACAGAGAATTTGTTTCCCCGTTTCGGCATACCGCAGGAGAATTGCTTCGGGCAGAATCCTTAGATTACGATCGTGATTACCCCTAACTCGTGCAACATTTTTCTGGAAATCATATACCCATGGGTATTGGGCAATAATCTCGGAGGTATCCCAGTTCTCCCAAAGTTCATACATATCACCAAGGATGAAGATTCTGTATCCCCTGGCCCCGTAATCCCTCATCACTGACTTAAAGAGAGATTCATTCTCCCGAAAATCATCGGCCTCATCCCCTGTCCCCATGTGTAAATCGGAGATAAAAAAACCCCTGAAGGATCGGTCAATATCTACGGGGATGGTATGCCTAAGCAACCAATCAAGTTTAGATCCAATACTCATGGCTTGACTTCCGGTGCCTTCACCTGCGGTAAAGTTTGTACGGAACCATTAGCCCCAGTGATCATTCCGGGAGGCAATACTGCCCCGGGAATAGGAGACCTGACAAGGAATGTAACGATCATTCCCACGACTACAGGATAAAGGACTATTACAATCTGATTAGCCGTTGCAGTCGGGAATTGACCCATAATGTTGAATCCAGTTACTGAGGTTTGCAATAGTGTGATAATAAAACCCAAAATCCACCCCTTCATGTTCATTGATTTCACATCCTTTCCTCTATTAGTTGTAACATTGGAGAAATATATAGATCTCTCGGGGAAACAAAGTCTTGTTGGACACGCCTGACCAATCTAATCCCCGCCTGTTTGTAGGCTACATAGGCCAGTTCGGAACAGAACCAGCTATTGTCATTTTGGAGTTCTTTGTAGACAAGGAAAGAAGCGAGTCCGATAAAATCGTAGGGTTTGCCAATCTGGGATAGGCAAAATTTAACGATTCCATCCCGTTCTGATTCCGTAATCCCTGGACAGGTCATGATAGCGTATTTGTTTTTTTCATCTTCATGAACGGCTCTGCAATAAACTCCATTCGCATCTGCACTCACAACAGATATTTCGGGTTCGGTATTGACAATAATCTGGACATGAGAATATCGGCCCCACGTTCTCTGACGAATAGACCAGGAGATAAAAGAATTAGAAGTCGTAAAAAAAAGATCGGCAGGTTTGATTTGCATCTCTACCCCCTAAACTCAAAGTGATTAAAATCGACTTCCCAATTCGAGGATTCACCGTAATTATCGTCCCTATCCCAATTGCCACCCCAGATGTTCTTTGGGTCCAATTCCTCCCAATACTGACCAACGGGAAGATAGGACCCCAAATCCTGTATCCAATTCCCGTCCTTAAAGAGCAGTAAATCGCCGGCTATGGCATCCAGATGGTAAGAATATTCCGCATGTGACGTTGGAGTCTGTTTGAACCTTTTCCAACCCGTCACGATTACTTCATTCCCAAGATAAAGTTTCTGAATAATCTGGTGTCTGCCGACTTCTCTGATGCTGACTTCATAACCGAGCGAGGAAGCATATAGGACAAGTTTGGCAAAGTTTACGGAAAATATATTTTGTTTGGGTTGCAAGGACATTTCCCTCACTCCACCTTAAACCCTACTCCAGTCCCTATCTGTAGGGCTGGGCCTGTGCCGAGGGTTGTGTTTGAAATTCCTGCGGGAAAAAAAAAGTATTCATAAGCCCCGATATCGTAGGCTGATTTTCTGGGCCTCGGGTCGCCCGCATAATCCACTGTTACCCCGACATCAACCCCTGCATCGACGCCGGGAGAAGAAGAAATTAAATGGAAATCCCTTGTTGATAGATTTAGAAATAAGGGGTCGCCTGACAAGTTGCCTGTCTGCCCAGAGGCTGTTTGCCAGGCCGTCAGGGTGTCATAATTTGTCCCATTCCAGCGATATTGTCCCGTTCCGCCTGCACTATAAAGCACATTGTTGGATATTTGATGGCCTCCATCCGAAACTGCATCGGGCAGGTAATTAATAATAGCTGAAGCACCACTTCCGGCACCAGACCCAATATTAGCCCACGCCCCCCCACTGTTTTTCATCTGTAGGGTTCCAGAGTTATCACGTATTCCATAGCCTGTAGTGCCATAGGTTGACCCCCAATCAATGTAAGACCCCGCAGGCATGAGTAACCCCTTGTTCATGGTGGTCTTGGAGGCATCTGTAGCCGAGAACCCGAAGGTGGTCATGGCTTGTCGCCATGAATCCCAACCCCCAGGAGGATTCCAAGCCACCGCCAAGGAAACAACCAAGAGGCTTGCTAATAGTGCTAAACCCAGAATCTTTTTCATTTTCACTCCTTTATCAATAAAAAAGGCCACCCGAAGGTAGCCTTAATGTTTTAGACACTTCACGATTTACTGCACAAACAGTTTAGCCGTTACCACCGTATCGACTGGATTTGTGGAAACTCCCTGTGCTCTAATTCTCATGTACCGCATCGGAGAAACAGATACGGGTTTAGAGCGTGGCAATTCTATTGCCAGATTTACCGTACCAGCCTTGCAAGCCGTCGCCACCAGTAATTTTAGAAGCCTCGAAGCTTCATGGCCAGCCATATCCGCATGTTTTGTGCAAGTCCAATCTGCAAACGCATCAATAAAAGCCACCAACTCGGCAATAGTATCTTTAGCCGTATCTCTTAAAAATAACTTACCAGCAGGCCCTAAACTCGCATCAGGTGTAGCATTTGGAGCCTCCCCGTAAATACATCGATCCATGGCTAAACTTATGGCACCAGTTTTGCAATCCGTAGACCCCGCTATCTTGAGATGGATGGACTTCTCCGTACCCCCCATATTGGCGTGCTTAGTGCAAGTCCAATCTGTCAGAGCGTCTATCACGGCAACAATTTCCGTAATCGTATCATTTGCCGCAATGGTCAGATCATACCTGAACAGTTCCGTACCAGCAGGAGCACATAGAACGAGGGCATCCTCGATCACTTCAACCGTGGCAGTTGCTTGAGCACCGACATATTGGATAGTAATACCACTGTAGTCAGCTACAGTCACTTTTGCACTGGCCTGTGCGCCCACATATTGAATTGTTATACCATTGAGATCCGTCATGGATGATTCGATATCACTCAAACTATTCGGTACAACAAAGTGATCTTCATCCAAATCTGGGCTTGTATCGATAAAAAGTCTAATCTGTGGAGCCAAAGTAACAGATGTTGCCTCATACCATAACCCGAAGTTAGACCGCCTCATCAACGGTATGGCATCAGAGACATATTCCCCGAGAGCATTAACGATTTGTGCATCTATCATCGTATAGACATCTCCAGCATCCGAACCATTTTTTAAAACCGTTACGTTTCCCATCTATTTTCTCCTTCACTAAAATTTAAAGGTTATTTCTTTCCCTTACGTTTACCCTTCTTCGAACGTTTTTTCTTTTTTCCTTTAAGCCACGGGCAAGGACTCATTTTTAATCATTCCCCTCCTCGATCAATTTCTTAATCTCTTCTTCCTTGCGAGTAATGAATCTCTCCCACTTTTCAAAGGCACTTATCATCTTTTCAAGGTCGCCCTGCATAGATAAGAGGGTCCTTTTATAACGCTTAATCATACCGCCAACTACGGCGAGGGATTCCACGGTTTCTTGAATGACGGGATGAACTTTCATTTCTTCACCCTTTTCTTGGTAATGGTCGAATGGTTATTTATGCCCATAACTGGATAATTACTCCATCTCTTAACGGTATCAATCTGAGTATTGAGCCAATCGTAGATGTTCATTTCTCTCCATTAATGTGCCTATCAATTCTTGCTATTAATTGTGATTGCCTTTCAAGGATTAAGTCCACCTTTTCTACAATTTGGTCAAATCGTAAATCAATGTTTTTCTCCAACCCTGTTGCTTTCTCACCCCTCAATGAAAAACATTGAGACCTTATGTCAAGACAGGCTTCTGTGGTCTGCTTCGCTTCGATTTCTTTCATCACTCTACTCCCCGTATTCTTGTAGAAGAACAACAAAACTACAAAAAATATTCCCAATATAATGATATCTCCTGGAAGTATCCACCGTAACCATTCTGGATTCATTTAGTCTCACCATGATGAAGTTTCTCATCCCCTTCCTACCCATTATTTGATCTCGCTATTACACGACATAAGCCCTCTTAAATGATTTACACAGATTAAGAACACACACCTTTACAAACTTTTGGAAAAGAGGATTTTCGAGAAACTTTGGATCTTCTTCAATCAATGGAAAAAAAGATTCTTCGGCTGACCTCAATATAATCTTGCGCATTTTCTCCTCGATGATCTCTTCCATTATTCCATTTCGAATGCAACCGTTTTGGGACCAATCATCTTTTTTAAAAGAACTTTTAAACCATCTATGTCCTTACAGTCGTCAATGTCTTTCTCGGTCACTACCGATTTAGGATCAATCATAACATTTGGTCTAATAGAGAATCTTGGCTTCACAGCCACCACTTGCTTTACCACCCTTCCATCCACAATTTGATGGATGCCCGTTCTTACATCAGAAGTAACCTCAATATACTGAAGATTCTCAGCTTCAGCATTAGATAGATTCTTCCCTATAACATTACTCCTTGTAGTGGATATTACCTTCTTAATAACTCCGTCTTTGTCATAGATGGCGAAAGTCTTCATCTTTTAATTTCCTGAACGGTTAAGATTCTATGTTGTGATATGGCTGCTATCGTACTGGCACCAATCCGATGTTTTTTCCAAAACAGTGACCAAGTGTAATCTTGTCCATCAACTAATGTTAGAATCGTTCTTACATACGGTTGGAAACCTTCTCCAGGAAATACATAACCACCACTCATATAAGCAGAGAAAACCCATGGATAAAATTCTGCCTCCTTAACAGAAGTTGTATTATTATAGAGTTCTGCATAGTAAATAAGGGCTACCTCCGTATTATCAGCTATACTCCAACCAGTCAACCAATACATATCACTCGCAGTAAAAATTGCATCGTATCCCTGCCCCGTGATATCAATATGCTCAAGAAGATCGTAATTATCATCACCAGTTACTGTCCCACCAAGATGACCAGAGCCATCCATTGTCATATTCGTCGAAGTCTCAGAGAAAGGAATAGAGTTTCCATACTCACCATACCATTGATAAGCTGTGACCACTACCGTATCTCCTGATCCATCTACAGCGGTAATACCAGTCAAATCCGCAGCGATTGCTGTAACTATGTTAGTAACAGCCTCAGATGCACTTGCTCCTATCGTGACCTCCCCCGTAGTAGTTCTGGTATTTTTCCATGTGAAGGTCTGAGTGCTTACAATAAATGTTTCATTTAATGTAGCCACTCCACTCATCGTGATCGTGCCAACAGCCGCTATGTCATAATCTGCGGGTGTGTCTTTATTAGTCAGAGACTGTAAGTAGGTTAAATCGTTGACTGTTGCCAGAGTTAAATCTGGGGTGCAGATCAGATTCGAAAATCGCGAAGTTGATTTGGGGGATATGATTTTCTCTATCATGGCGTCTCCGCTGTAATCGAAACCGTATAATCTTTAAATCCCGCTGCACGTGCTGTTACCGAGTA
>Ga0315283_10004773_pt1 | contig 11860 bp, 11 predicted proteins | sample YL17G09_0_MG_FD_204541 | JGI IMG/M metagenome (GOLD analysis project Ga0315283, IMG submission 204541) | Sediment microbial communities from Yellowstone Lake, YNP, Wyoming, USA - YL17G09_0 | ecosystem: Environmental > Aquatic > Freshwater > Lake > Sediment | place: USA: Wyoming | collected...
CGTGGAACAGGGCAGCCATAAAGGTAAAGAAGCTGATAAAGTGCAACATGCGCCAGGCGCTTTGACCGATGTATTTGCGAACATAGAAGCTGGCGGTCACGATCGCCCAGGTATAGAACCCCAGCTGTCCGAGCCCCACCCAGAAGGGATGATAGCCTGAAGCGGTAAAAGGGGTCAGGATTTGAGCCAGGCTGAAGTTCGTGAAGCGGTCCCCGAGCAGGATCAACCCGTGGAAAGCGGCAAAGCCCAATCCCAGCAGGCTCAGGTATTCGTGCAGCGCAAAGGCGGCCGGCGCCCCAGGCCACAGACGGGCCATTTTGTTGGTGATGCCCACTCCAAGCATCATCGATGCCCAAAGGATACCCATCGAGACCAGCGCAGTGGAACGCGACAGGTACCAGAATACTTTTGGCTCAGCACCGGCCAGGGATCCGGCCAGACCGGGCAGCCAGTTGGGCAGAACCAGCACGGCGGCTGCGATGCCCAGCGCTGCGGAGGCGAGTACGATCACCCCTGTCCTGGTGCTCATCGATGATTCCTGATCTTGTTCATTCATTTGCAATTGAGTCATTTTTCCCTCCAAAGATAATTGCGAATACGATCGCTGTAGCGTGTCTCGCCCGATTGCAGGACGAGAATCCCCGCGAGGGCGGGGTCAGATTCGAGCCAGTCCGTACCGGCAGCACTGCCAAGGATCAAGACAGCCTTGGCGGCTGCTTCCGCCCGGAGGGCATCCGGGGCGACGACAGTAACGGTCAACAGGTCTGTATCAGCCGGCAGCCCGGTGCGCGGATCGATAATGTGATGGTTCCATTGCCCGCCCTGCTGCCAGCGGTGATAATCGATGCCCGAGGTGGCCACCCCGCCCGATTTGATAAGCAGCGTCTCGAAGTGGTTCTCAGGTTGAAAAGGATCGCGTACGCCGATCGGCCAGGGCTGGCCTCCCGGGCGCGGCGCGCTTACGGCGATGTCTCCGCCGGCATCCACCATGGCAGGACCGTAGTGTTTCAGATGGTCCGCAGCCTTCTCTGCTGCCCATCCTTTGGCGACTCCGCCAAAGTCAAGGTGAACTCCCTCCGGCAGGCAAAGGGTGCGGGTGGCCTCATCCCAGGCGATGGTTGTTGTGAGTGTTGGAAGTTCCAGCAAACCTATTGTTGCTGACTGCCGGAATGGTGACAGCCTGTCGAAAGACTGGTCATACCCTGCCTGGAGCAGGGCGTCCAGCACAGTTGGGCGGACCAGCCCGCCGGTATCCTGTTCGGCCTGACGGGCGGCGTGGAAGACATCCCAAAGCGCATCGCTGACGGACACCGGCTGCCCTTCCGAACGGTTCAGGCGGCTCAGCTCACTGTCAATCCGGAAACGGCTGAGGGCTTGTTCCCATTGTTCAAACCAGCCAGGAACGTTCTGAAGGACGCTCCCGGCGGCAGGAGATGAACTGTCCAGAATAGCCAGCATGTGGCTGCCCATGGCGTGAAATTCGAGTCGTTTCATTAGCGTGATGAACCGGTGATGGTCACTGGCGCCGGAGCGCTGAATGAGAACTGCGATGGAGCCTGGGGTGCCGCTCCGCCGAGCAGGATGCGTACCCTCGGTTGGGAGGGGGCAAATGCTACTGTGTTTACCCCCTGAGCATTGACAGTTGTTCCTGAATTGGAAGGGCGATTGCCGCCAGCGAACAGGTTCCAGAGGAACAAGCTGAGGGTCATGGTTAGCGTGAGGATGACGATCTGCACGTCCAGCCAGCGGTTGGCAGGTTTATTTTGCATGGCAGCGTCAGTCTTAGTCATCATCGCCCCCGTGGTCGTCATCCGAGAACTGGAAGCTGGGTTGGGCAGGCTGGAAGGACAGGCTGCTTTGAGGCACGTTGCGAGGCGCTGCAAATGCTCCCAGAACCTGGCCGTCCGTGCTTATATGAACCACGTCGCCTGAGCTGAAGGTAACCTTGTAGGCGCTAATTCCGTTAACCAGGGTGCTTTCCACGCTGTAAAGGTCATTGCGGCCCCAATATTGCGCCGCCAGTTGGGCTGCCTGCTCGGGCGAGATCTGGTTTTGGACGGTCTGCACCACCGGAACCGGTTGCGGCGATTGTACGATGCTGACGGTGAAGGCGCGGTAGGCAGTCACCGCCCCGGCCAACACGGCAAGAACGAAAGCGGTCAAGACAGTGGAAATAAACAGGGAACTCTTTTTCATTGTAAAACCTCCATAAGTGAAATGATTACAGACATAAGGATACTTTTCCATGCTTGGGATTCCCTGGGAATCACCCCCTCAATTTTCCAATCCGATTCCAATGTTTCTCTGCTACACTTGATTAAGGAGATTGAGCAATGCGCGTTCTTTTAATTGAAGATGACCGGCGGCTATCGGCTTTGATGTTGAAGACCTTATCCAACGAGGGCTTTCAGGCGGACCCCGCCTACAGCGGCGATGAGGGTGTGGAGATTGCCCTGCGCGGCGCTCATGACGTTGCCATCGTGGACTGGATGCTCCCCGGCCGTGACGGTCCCGCCGTCTGCCAGGCCATCCGCACGGCGCGGCTGCCGATGGGGTTGCTCATGCTCACAGCCCGCTCCCAGGTCGAGGACCGCGTCGCCGGGCTCTACAGCGGGGCGGATGACTACCTGACCAAGCCGTTTGCCTTTGACGAATTGATCGCCCGTCTGCACGCCCTCGGCCGCCGACTTAATGGAGGTTCCGCTGATACGTTCGAACTGCGGGTGGGGAACCTGGTGTTGGACACCCGCACCCATACCGCCCGCCGCGGCGACTCGCCGCTTGATCTGACCCGCACTGAATGGAACCTGCTTGAATGCTTCATGCGCCACCCCGGGCAGACTCTCTCGCGGCAGTTCCTGCTCGATTACGTCTGGTCATATGCCGCCGAGGTCCAGCCCTCGATGGTGGATGTGTATGTATCCTATTTGCGTGCCAAGCTGCGCCGGCCGGGGATGAAGGACCCGATCCGCACCCAGCGCGGTTTTGGTTATTCTCTGGATCAAACCCTTGCTTAGATCACTGCGCGTCCGCCTCAGCCTGCTTTATCTTGCGGCCAGCTTCACTCTGGTGGTGCTGCTTGGCGCGGCCACCTACGGGCTGCTGACGCTTTACTTCCAGCGCGCGACGGACCTGGCGCTTCAATATAAGATGGCAACAGAGTTCCGGGCGAGAGGTCTGCCGCTGCCATCCGCGTTGATTGCTGCTGAACAAACCTGGACGCAGGCCAGCAACGGTCCGATCAGCCCGCGGTCCGCTTTTACTCCTCAGAGCGGCGGTTCGGATGAAGAGGAAGGGGAAGGGGTGGTTTTACCGGGTGCAGGTCAAACAGGCGATGGGGGTGATGAACGTTATGACGGCAGCCTGGCGCCCGTCTTTGTTCTCCCGGACGGGGGGAGCCTTGCGATCAGCGGCCAATTGATCGTTGCGGATCCGGCGGCTATTAATCATGCCCGCCAAACAGGTTCGGACCTGCGCACCGTCCAGCTCAGTGATGAGACACATCTGCGGTTGTTGACCTATAACATCGGAGGGGGAGCAATCCTGCAGGTCGGCCGCCTGCTCAACGACCAGGATCGTCTGCTTTCTCAGTACCTGTTCGGGCTTTTCATCCTGGGCAGCATCGCAAGCCTGCTTATGGCGCTTGCGTCGTGGGTGCTGGCGGGACGTTCGATTAAACCTGCCCAGCATGCCTGGGACCAGCAGCAGCAATTCATTGCGAATGCCAGTCATGAGCTGCGTACTCCACTGACGTTGCTTCGGGCGAATGCCGATTATGCTTTGCGCACTTCTTCCGCTGACGAGCGCAAGGAATCTCTGCAAGATATTGTCAATGAAGTGGATTACATGAATCAATTGGTGGAGGACCTGCTGCTGCTTTCACGCCTTGACGCGCACCGCCTGACGCTGGCAAATGAGATTATTGCACTGCCAGAACTGCTCCAGGAGACAGCCCGCCAGGTGGACAAACTTACTGTTGCCAGAGGCATCCGTTTGAGCGTGGATTCCACTGCTGGAACAGTACACGGCGACAGGGTGCGGCTGCGTCAGGTGCTGCTCATCCTTCTGGATAACGCGATCAGGTTTACGCCATCCGGTGGAACCATCCGTCTGGCTTCTCAGATGAGCAGCCGGGATGTTGTCATCACGGTAGTCGACAGCGGGCCAGGGATTCCCCCCGATCATCTTCCGCACATCTTCGAACGGTTTTACCAGGTACCCGGACAGGCGGAGGAGGGGCGCGGTAACGGGCTTGGGTTGTCCATCGCAAAGGGGTTGGTGGAAGCCCATCACGGAAAGATCAGCATCGCAAGCCAGCCTGGGAAGGGAACCTCAGTGCAAATCCTACTTCCGTCCGGGTGATCTGGATTAATCTATGCTGCAGCAGTTGATACCGTCGAGGGGATCAGTTCCGAAAACCTGCATTCCAAATCGCTCCACCATCTTTTTGTAATCCTATCTTAATATCCACCATGTACAATGAGCCTAATGGATGTTAGGCGGTTTTGAGACCCAGTCTGAATTTTTTACTTAGGCTTGTCCAGTCGGACTGTGCAGTATCGGAGTCACTCACTGCATCAAATGCTCAAACCGACTGGGCTGGTTATCTTGACTTGGTTGCCGCCCCAGGTCTGACAGGTCTAATAAACAAGGAGTTAAACATGACCAAACCAAATTATCCCCAGATACCCTCGTCTGAAATCACCCCCAAGGAAGCCTACCTCTCGCGGCGCGATTTTATCAAAGCAGCGGGGGTCATTGCTGGCAGCGTGGCTTTGGCGGCCTGCGCCCCGCAGACGGTCGGGTCGAACGAACCCAGGGGGGAAGCCACCCCGGTTGACCCAACCATTGCGGCCAAGACTGACGAATTGGGCGACCCTGTCAATAGTTATGACGACATCACCAATTACAACAACTACTACGAATTCACTACGGTTAAGGAAGGTGTTGCACCCCTGGCCGCGGATTTCCCAACCTCGCCCTGGGATGTGCAGGTCTATGGGCTGGTGAACAACCCCCGCACTTACAGTGTGGACGATCTGATAAAAAAATACCAACCTGAAGAGCGCATCTACCGCCTGCGGTGTGTCGAAGCCTGGAGTATGGTCATCCCGTGGGTCGGTTTCCCGCTGTGGAAACTGCTCAAGGATGTGGAACCGGCCTCCGAAGCAAAATACGTCCGCTTAGAGACCATCTTCAACCCCAAGGAAATGCCCGGACAGAAAAATCCGCTTTATCCCTGGCCTTACCAGGAAGGTCTGCGCATGGACGAAGCCATGAACGACCTGACCCTGCTGGCTACCGGATTGTACGGCGGTGAATTGCCTCCCCAGAACGGAGGTGGCATCCGCCTGGTGGTGCCGTGGAAATACGGGTTTAAATCTATTAAAGCGGTCATCAAGATCGAGTTGGTGGCGGACGAACCCGCCACCATGTGGAGCACCATTGCCCCCGATGAATATGGCTTTTACGCCAACGTCAATCCGAACGTGGACCATCCCCGCTGGAGCCAGGCCACTGAGCGGAGAATTGGTGAATTCCAACGCCGCGAGACGCTCATGTACAACGGCTATGGCGAACAAGTAGGCTTGCTCTACGCCGGAATGGATTGGGAAAATGTCTTTAGATAAGGCGCAGGTTTTTTTTCGACCTGACCCGGCATCATTTCTTTCACGGCCTTACCGGTAAAAGAAGCGAATTCTTTTTCCAGCGCAGTCGGGCCGGAGGATGTGAGCGCAACTGGCGATCCCAAGATCTGGCTGATAAGCTCCAGATAGGAATTCGTATCCTTCTGGCAGATGTCGTAAACAGGCTGCATCTTGAACAATAATTTTGTCAAAGCCTCCTGCCTTTCCAGATCCGTTGGGTCTGGTGGAACTTTGATGTCTCTGACCCACCCGTCATCCAGGTCAAAATAATCTGAAACGAATGGTGGATCCTCTGAAATCTGATACCGGTTGCAGATTTGCCATTCATCGAGGGCAGCCATCCGGTCGAGATTCGTGACGGCCAGTCCGTCAACTTTCCCCGTTACCTTCAACGCGTATCGCAGCGCGACAAAGTCCAGATACCCCACCCTGAACTTCCTCTGCCAGGGATTGTTTCCATTATGATAATCCTGAAGCTGTGCAGCAAGATGTTCGTCCTCAGTGACGAACGGACCCGCCCCGTGCCTTGTGGCATATCCGCGAATTATTCCCAGCTTTGTGACTTCCCCTTTGAATCCATTTTCTGAAAGCAATGTATCGGCATTCTTGTAGTTCAGCGTGCTCCAGGTGTTGTAGGGATAAAAGCCGTACCATTCATCAAGCAGGACTCCCTGCGCGCCTTCGAAGATGGTTGTACCGGGTTGATTTATCAGGCGACCAAGAAAACCGGCCTCGACGATTGATACCTGCCGGGCGAAGTGTTGATAGAGATCGGTTGTTGCATCGATGAATTGCGGATCCTGGAAAGGTTTCAACTCTTCGGCGATCATTTCATTATTGGGCGCAGCCTGTATTATCGATTCGAGCTGGGAGAATTTTATCTCACGCATTCGCTGCAGCTTCTTTACCGCAACCATCCGGTCATCCAAGTCTCCGGCGAAGAGAACATCCTCGCCATGTGCCAGCCAGTCGGACTTGGTCTCGCCAACGCCCATACCACAGCTTCCGTGACGCCCGTCCCCCCGGGCAATTTCCTTGATGCGGTTGGCTGACTGTTGAAAGGGGGTGGTCACCAGCGCCTCCCGGTCGATGCTCAGATGGGCAAAGGCATTGCGAACCCCCAGGGATTGTAAATGCCGCTCCTCGGCGAGCATGGCCAGGGGGTGCAGAATCATGAAGCGGGACAGATGCGTCCGTGTGCCGGGGATGAATGTCCCACTGCCGAACTGTGCGAACGTGTGATGCCGTCCGTCCGGCGTGATAACGTTGTGTGCAGCCTGTGCCCCGCCATTGTAGCGGACGACCGTGTGAGCACCGGTGATTCTTGTCAGGTAGTCGACCATGCTTCCCTTCCCCGCGTCCCCGTATCCCAGGTCTGCGATCAGGATGGCTTGATTCTCTTTGGGTCCCATATTGCCTCTCTTGCTGGAGGCCCCAGTGGATATTTCAATCCACTGGGGCGCTGTGGTTAAGTTACTTTCCTATCAGTGAAGGCTTCGAACCGAGACCGGGAAGCGCGCCTCCTCGAACTTTGGCTTTCACAAGCCCCGCCGGGATGCCCGCCAGTGCTGTGGTTACCACAGCCAGAGTTCGGTCGGTGACGCCGAAATCCTTCAGGTCAGTCGTTCCAGCCTTCAGGTCGATTGTGCCTTCGGTCATCCCGATGGCGAGCGCGATCGTTTCGCAGACCGCCTCCGGGTCCTCGAGCTCCAGCACGTTCTGCCCGAGCAGTTTTCGCCAGAATCCGAGGATGGTCGCGTCGCCGCCGTAGCTGGCTCCCTGCGGCAGGATGTAAAAGACGTGATAGCGTTCGCGCAGCTCCTTGACGATCGCGGCGGTGGCGATATCCTGCTGCAGACCGTCGCTGATGACTGCGCCGACTTCGCGGCGGCTGACCGTGCTGTAAGCCATCTCGTCGCCGATGATGAACAGATAGCCTTTGCGTCCGTGCCTGGTCCAGCAATCGATGTCCGTATGGCGGGCGATGAAATACATCGCCAGCTCGTAGGATTCCGTGCGCTGACCGCCGCCCCCGCCTTCGAGGAAGATATTCTCAAGGTTCGAGTCCATGCGGTTGTCGGACTCGAACTGCCCGACCTGCAGCGGGACCCGGTCACAGGTTGCGTCGCCTATTCCGCCGAACAGGATCTGCGGATCCGGGACGTATCCCTTGCGCAGGAGCAAGCCCAAAAGTTCGGGCAGCTTTTTTTGCAGGGTGACTGGGATCGAGCCCATCGAGCCGGTGACATCGAACATGACGGCAATGGCGGTCGAGTCGGGGTGCTCATCGCAGTCGCGGCTCTCGCGGATCTTGACCTTCCACGGATTCAGCGTATCGTGTGCATGCCAGGACGATCTCCCGGCACGGTGCATGCCGTCGCTGTAGTCGAACGCACCTTTTCCGCTGGCCGATAGAAATCGATTGTGTTCGTCATAAACATTGGTGGACCATTTTCCACTTCCCATTTTTGCCTCCTTTGGCAATTGGTTAAATCATTTTGAAAGGATGAAATTTTCGCTCCCCCCAGAGCTTTTGCAGCAGGTCGTCGAATTCCTGCAGCAACGCCCAGGCGTCCTGGGGAGCTTTTTTCCCGGGCAAGACACTGCCCCTCAGGAACATGCGCATCTCGCGCGGGATGGAATCGGGAATGATGTTTCTTTCGGCATCACCTCCTAAAAGATGAATTATGAGTTTGGCAGACATGCTGATGTCTGTTCCGAATGTGGGAGATTCGTTCTTTGCAATCTCAGGCGGATACCAGGCTGCGAAATCCGGATCGATGTGCGAGAGAGTTTCACCCGTGTCGGCGCGGACGGCATGAAACCAGTTCATGAGCATCAGTCCGTGCTGCTCAGGCTGGATCCAGATATTGGCTGGCAGGATCGCCCCGTGGATCAAACCATTGATGTGGGCGAATCCCAGCGCGGTCAGCACCCTGCGCCACATCCAGGCCATGTCGCGGGGATCGATTCCAGTCGGGTATCTTCGGCCGACATCCTGCAGGCAGTACCACCCCTTGTATTCTTCGAATATGGCAGCCTGGCGGCAGGACAAACTGTCGTCGTAGATAAAAGCGTCGATCAGGTCCGGGAAGTAGGGAGAGAATTTTGTCCAATCCTTGCTGTTGCCCAAAATTTTCAGGACGCGGACTTCATTCGCGGCCAGATCATTGTTTCTCGGGTCGCGGGTGATCCTGAGCATGCCGCCAAATTCCTTTCCCTTTTCTCTGTAGCTGCAAGGGTAATAATTGAAAAGGCTGTCCTCCTTGAAATCAATTTCGATTTCATAGTACCTGCGGCTGGTTTTTAGGATCATCGTCTCCTTGCGGCCGTATCTCCCTGATTTGACCTTCTCTTCAGCCTTGTCGACCCATTCGATCAACTGACGGAAGGCGGTCTGGGCGAGCAGCCTGTCGTCCGCGCTGTGATAGACATCCGGGTGCGTAGCCTTCACCAGGGAGCGATAGTTCCTGCGCAGGGCTGGAAGGGGATCTGCCCCCGGCTCATCAAGTTGACCGAAAACATCTTCGGGCCTCACTGCGTTTGACAGGTTGTGAGCGATCTGTTCCAGTTCGAGGTTCATCCGTTTCTCCTTTTTTGCCTTCAGTTAGTGTAAAATATACACTAACTGAAGGCAAAAAAACAACCTAATCCATGACAGTCAGTTTTAATTTCTTGAACTTGAAGAGCATGGCCGGGCGGTGGGCGCCGGCGATGTCCCTGCTGCCGGTCTCCTGGAGCAGACCGGTCGCGAGCATGCGCTTGCGGAAGTTCCTCTTGTCCAGCGGCTTGTTAATGATGATCTCGTACATTTTTTGCAGATCGGAGAGCCTGAACTTCTCAGGCATTAATCCATAAACGATGTTGCTGTAGCTGGCTTTGGCGCGCAGGCGGGCGATGGCATAGTTCATGATCTTCTTGTGGTCGAAGGCCAGGGAGGGCAGGCCGTCTACCGGGAACCAGGCCACATCCGCAACCTTTTCCGAGGCTGGCTGCATCAGGTTCTTCCAGGGGATGAGTGCGAAGTAGGTAACCGTGATGACACGCGCGCGGGGGTCGCGGTCCGGATCGCCGAAGGTGTAAAGCTGTTCGAGATAGACTTCCTTGACGCCGGTCTTGTCGTGCATCACGCGGACCGCCGCCTCGTCGAGCGATTCGCCTGACTTGAGAAACCCGCCCGGGATGGACCAGCAGCCGGCGAAGGGTTCTTCAGCCCGCTTGACCAGCAGCGCCTTGAGCAGTCCCTCGCTGACGGTGAAGATCACCAGGTCAACGGTCACTCCGGGAAGTTCGTAGGCCTCATAGTTAGTGTTCATTCTACACTAATTATAATCAATTATTAGCGATTGTCAAGCATGAAATCATAAAGCCGCCGAAAAGGCGGCTTTACTTAGCATGTAGTTTGAGAGCAATAACAAACATCACTGGTCGTAAGCATGTTCCTTCATGAATTCCAGTGTCTGCTGGACAATTTCTGTCGCCTTGGAATTGATTTCGCCTTCACTGACTGTTCGCTGATCGAAAGAATGATGACCCTCATCGAAATCGACCAGAGTTAACGGAACTCCGGCTTCCGTAGCAAGCTGGGTAAAGTGATCAATCACCGCGATATTGTCAGGAGTATCCCGTCCACATCTCACGATGAGTACTGGAAGATCGTTTCGAAGCTGCTCGACGTCAGGCAATTGAGCGCCAAGACAACCGATCTTAAAACAAGCTGCGTTCTGCTCCTCGCGCAGGTAATTGTCCGGTGTCATTATCCACGGGTAATAAAGCACAATGAATTTAAGATCTTCTCTACCCTCCTGGAATGCGAAGGAGCTTGCCAGCCCGGCAGATGAAGCGGCCGCCCAGAGGCCAATTTTATTTCCGTCAATACCAATATCGACACCTTTTTGTCGTATGTATTCCACAACAGCGTCCAAATCACTCGCGCTTTGACTGTCAAAAGCAACTGCGATCAATCCGTAAGAGGCGATCAGATGACCCCAGGATTGAAAGGAATCCAAAGTGCTACCCTTGTATTTCCCGCTATTTGGAAAACCATTCACCAGAATAACGGCAGGTAGAAGCTCGTCGGTTTGTTGATCTGGTGGATGGAAGATATCCATAGGGAGCGTCTTGGACTGGTCACTTAAGCTAGGAAATTGGACTGTTTCGACAACGACCTTATTCATTTTCGGGGAATCGTAAACGAGGATGTTCGTAAAGGTTGCAGCATTAGTTTGGATTGGTTTCGATTCCACTGCAGGGGGGGAAATCGTTGATATGATTTGGGCCGGCGTTGCGCACGCAGTCAGGATTATCGCTAAAAGTAAAATGATTGTGATTTGAGCAAACCTTTTCATGGTCAACCTCCCGGATAAATAACAGTCTAACAATCTTTTGCACTCGTTCTAAAAGAAATTAAATTAATAAAGCGAAACCTATACGGACGGTTTCGCTTTTGTGGTTACCAAGACCTATTCCAGAAGGGCAATGATCAAGTCTTGGAGTAGTGTTCCGGCTGTTGTTCAGACAATTGTTTAGGCAAATGCATTGTAGCACGACAAAATTGTGAATTCAAGGAGCATATGCGATCGCTTATACAATCGTGGTCTGGAATTTCGTCCCATCCTCCTTGCACAGCGCCTGAAGCAGCCGCCGCCCGGACATGACGCCCGTCGGCAGCCCTCCGCCCGGCTCGACCCACTGCCCGCACATGAAGAAATTCCCCAGCCCGGGCAGGGTCTGGCTCATCGGCTTCATTACCGTGAAGGCGTTTTGAGGCGTGATCAGCCAGCCCTCGAAACTGCCCTGCCAGTTGCCGGTGTAATGCTCAAAGGTGATTGGCGTGGCCACGTCCACCATCTCCACTTGCGAGGAGATTCCGGGGAAGCGCTGCTCAAGCAGTTCCACCACCGTGTGACCAACCTGGCTTTTCTTCTCATCGTACGCTGCCTTGTCCTCGGCCAACTCCTTCCAATACTTATAATTGCTGGGCAACATCACCACGATGCAAGTTTTGCCCTCCGGTGCGAGAGTAGAATCCTGGTTGAAGATGTGCACCGGCAGCCGGTCCTGGACCGCATCCCCGATATCCGTGGGCTGCTTCAAAGCGAAGCTGAAGCCTGAGACGGTCTTCGGCATATCATCGAACGACCGGTTCACTCCCAAGCCCACGAAAAGCAGCGGCGGGAAGGGTTTCCATTTCTCGTAGGGTTCTCTCGTTT
>Ga0315283_10004774_pt1 | contig 11859 bp, 13 predicted proteins | sample YL17G09_0_MG_FD_204541 | JGI IMG/M metagenome (GOLD analysis project Ga0315283, IMG submission 204541) | Sediment microbial communities from Yellowstone Lake, YNP, Wyoming, USA - YL17G09_0 | ecosystem: Environmental > Aquatic > Freshwater > Lake > Sediment | place: USA: Wyoming | collected...
TCGGCCGCCTCGTCTTTCTGTGTCCACTGCTCAAGCAGCGACGCGCGCTCCAGGTAGCCGGCGTCGACGAGGACGCGAGCCGTCTCGGCCAACTGTCGCCTGTAGTCCACGACGAGCGTCTGCTCCTCGCGCAGCGCTGCCAATTGTTTCGTGCGGCTGCTCACAAAGCCGGCCAACGCTTCGAGTGCCTGGAGCAGGTGAAGCGCCTTCCCTGTCGTCGTGTGGACGTTGCGCGCCCGACTCAGATGCTGTGCAATCTGGACGTACTGGTGGGCCAGTGATTTGTCGACGCGAATCCAGGCCGGTGTGAAACTCACTGGCGCCACGGCGTACTTCGTCACCTCGGCCTTCAGCCGCTGCCACTGCTTCTCGCGCTGAAGACGTCGGTCTCGCTCGCGACGTTTCATCTCGCCCTGGCGCCACTCCTCAGTCTGCCACGGCAGACGCCCAGGCGTCTGCTTGGTCTTTGTGTCTAGCGTTAACGTCGGCGCAAACATGATTGTCGTCGTCTGTCCGTCACAAACACAGACGAGCATGACCGTTGCCACGCAATCAATATATCGTGTCAATAAATGATTGCGCAGTTTATTGGTACACGTAGTAGTCCAGAAGATTGCCCGCGTAGGCCTCTTCGTCGTAGAGCAGCGTAAAGTACAGATTGTTGACGCCCGTGGCGATGTGCAGTTGACAAAGCGCACGGTTGCCGTGAAACAGTGTCCACGCAGAGGCCACGTCGTCTTCACTGTCGCGTCGCACCATCAGCTGCTGCCCGCCCAGGTAGAAGCGTGGCACCGCGTCAGTCTCTGTACCCTGTGCGTGCAGCTGCCGCAGCAGCCAGAAGCGCTCCATGTCATTGGAGAAGCCGCTGCGTATGGAACGGTAGCGTGTCTCGAGGCTGGCCCGCGTCGCGTCCGTGTCCAGCGGATTCACAGGGTAGCGATCTTCCAAGACACACGCCAGTGAGTACAGTGTGGGCGTGTTGACGACGCAGTAGCGAAACGGCATCAGCATCGGCGAGCACAGCGGTGGCGACCAGAGCTCGACAAAGCCCCTATCGACGTGCGCGTCCACACGACCCGACGTGGTCAACAGGAAGAGGCTGCCGTCGCCGCCCATCTCAAACACCACCTCGGAGCGCGAACTCAGGTGGGCCCAGACGTCGCGCCCGGGCAGCGTGGCGAGGTTGAGAATGCGCTTGCGATACTGTGCGTCTGTGTCCAGTGCGAGCTCGAACGGCACCCGTTGATTCGGCAGCGCGACACAGAGACCGTCGAACAGCTCCGGGTCGCCGACGTCGAAGCGACAGTTTGTGGCGACCAGGTGCCACGGCCTGGACGACGCGGCCACCCGCACCACCGTGCCCGCCGCGCCACACAGCTTGAGCTTGACGCCCGCGCTCAGCGAGAGCGAGCATTTGTGTGTCAACGGATCGACGCGCTGACACGGCCAGTGATCCGTGTAGTCGTCGTCGTCGTCAAAGTGGTGCGCCAGTGCGTCCGGCCAGCCGTACTCGCCGGTGAGACACCGCGCGTCACTCGTAAACACCGCGTCGACCAGACTGGCAGAGAGGACAGGTGGTTGTGGCCAGTCGACGAAGCTGATGACTGGCTTCGCCGGTTGATAAGTCTGCGGCAGCGACAGCGGCTGCGAGCAGCAGATGTCCATGTCGCACGACTGCGCGTCGAGCGCAGGCGATAGCATGGCGACGTCCATCATTGTCCAGAGCGGTGTGGCAAGGCAGTCACAGAGATGAATAGAAAAAGACTAGTGATTTATTTTTAAAGCCGTCTCTGGGTGACGAGCGCAGGGCGCTTGCGCAAGAATGTGGCCTACCGTGTTCGTGGCGACGCTGTGTCTTTTACTGGACCACTGGACAGTGGGCGCGACAGAGGTGTGGACCCAGCCGTTCATCATGGGCATGCTGCACAGTCACAAATGTATGCCCATCGCGGCCAACGATCTGATGGAGGAGTGGTTCACCCACCTGAACGACACCGCGCAATACAATATGTTGAGTGCGCAGGCGTTGGACGTGCTGGGCTTTCGTCTGCGCAGCCACCACAGCCTCTGTCACTCGCTGCACCACAGTCTCAAACGCGTCATCTACGCGTTGAATTATCTGGCGGCCCAGACTGGCACGACGGCCCCGCAACAGGAGTCGCGTGGTTGGACAGCGTCGGTGAAACACATGGAGAAACAGAAAGAGACGCTCATGGCGCGCTGTCAGGCGCAGATTGACGTGCCTGTACGCAGTGTGACACACGCCGAGCTCGTGAAGTGCCTCAATCGCGTTCGTAAGAATGCGATGCGCGCGTTCGTTGTCGATAAATTTGAATAAAACACAGTGGTGTATTTACAGTAATGTACACGATAGACACGCGTCGTCCTGCTCGGCCTCCTGTTGCTGCTGTTTCTGCAGGCTCTCCAGCTCTGTCCAGATGTCCTTGACGCGGACGTGGTCCTGACGCAGCAGCGCGAGCACACAGTCAACCTGATGGGCCAGTTTCACGTTCTGCTCGAGGACGCGGTCCAGTTTGTCATCGCGTTTATCCTTGGCCTTGAGGGCGGAAAAGCTGCCGTTGTTGCTGCGCACGCGCGCACTCTCTACGAGTGAGAAGGGTGTCGGATCAAAGGGGGTTTCATGAGGTGCCATCGGTGGTCGACGTGGCGACGTCAATGGCGACGTCAAAGGACTGCTAGGCGCTGTCTTTGTGTGTTTAAAGAGTTTTTTGCCCGCGGCAATGAGCGATGATGAAGGCGACTCTCCGTCCGAGGAGGAGCCGGTTTCACCGTCATCTGTCGTCGTCGTGTCCAGTAATGACAATTCAGTATCCTCTTTGTCGTGTTTCTTCTCCTTCTTGTCTTTCCCGCTGCTGACGCTGCACTTGCGACTTAGCTTACGCGCGATACTTTGACTACGTGGACTGATGTCACGGGGCTCCATTTTGGCGGGCGCGTCCGTCACCGCTGTGACTGCAGACAAAGTGACATGGAATGTGGACAAATAATTTTAGGGCCTGTTCCTTTACTCTGTCACAGACATCCAGCAGCTACCGCTGCCGCGGGAGCGGCATTGGCTATGAATAAATGTCGAGATTTTAAAGTCTTTTTGTCATTCGGTGGACGGTGGTGGCCACACATACACACACACACATGGAGAGTGCAGTCAAGATTGCACGCGAAGCTGTCGAGGCCGACGAAGCGGGCCACAGTCGCGACGCCGTCACGCTGTATCGTCGCGCACTCAGCCTGTTCCAGGCGCTGATTCACCACGAACAGGACGTGACGACGGCGCGCATGCTTACTGAACACGCCATGGGCTACAAGCGACGCGTCGAAGCCCTGGAAGCCCGTCTCCCTCACACAGAGAACAGCGATGGCGACGACGGCGACGAAGACGGTGAACCGACACCCATCAAACGACGCAGACCCGTCCCGTCGACGGCGGCGCCGCCGAAGGCGACAGAGTGCAGTGTCGACAGCAGCGAACACGACACGATGAAACAACACTTTCTCTCGCTGCGTCTCTCCCGGACGCCACCGGTGACGTGGGGCGACATCATCGGCCTGGAGCGCGTCAAGCAGATTCTGCACAACACCATCGTCATGCCACGCCAAGCACCGCACCTCTTCACCGGCAACAGACTACCGCCGCGTTCGCTGTTGCTGTACGGCCCGCCGGGCGTGGGCAAGACGCATATTGCGCGCGCACTGGCCCACGAAGCGCAGTTGGCCTTCTTTGCCGTCACCTCGGCAGACATCATCTCCAAGTACGTCGGTGACAGCGCGCGCGGCGTCCGCGCCCTCTTTGAGGTGCTGCGTGAGTCACGGCCCTGTATTCTCTACATCGACGAGTGTGAGGCGCTCTACACCGATCGCTCTGCGTCGCAGTCCGGTGGTGGCGGCGGCGGCGGCGGCAACGCGGCACAGGCTGTCAGCGAGCTGCTCATCCAGATGGACGGCATGGCGGCCGACGAGGACGGCGACGTGTTGATTATGGGTGCGACGAATCTGCCCTGGCAGATGGACAACGGTGTGATGCGTCGCTTCGATCACAAGCTCTACATCCCGCTGCCCGCCATCGAGGAGCGCGTCGCGATGCTGCGCTACCACCTGGACATGAACGGCGACGACATTGGGCCCGCGCTCACCGACGAGGAGGTGCTGTCGCTGGGCGAGGCGACGGCCATGTACTCGGGCGCCGACCTGAAACGGCTGGTGCGCACGGCGCAGGGCGAGACCGTGGAGCGCATCAAGACGGCGACCCGCTTTCGCGCGGCGCGCGACGCCCAGGGCCAGACGGTGGTCGTGCCGTGTGTGGCCGACGATGAGCCACAGAGCCGGGCGGTGACGTACGACGAGATTGTGGACAAGAAGATGGTGCGCGCGACCAAACTCACCGCGTCACAGTTGCTGGAGGCGCGACAGAGTGTGAAGCCGGTGACGAGTGAGTCCAGTCTGGCAAAATTTGAACTATGGACGCAGGAACACGGCGAGCGCGGCTAGGCGTTTATTTTTTTAGAACAGGCGATGGAAGCCATTGTCATGGCAATGATGTGTTGCGGCTGTGCTGTGTGCAACAAACTGGACAACATCCAGCATGAATTGGAGAAGATGAACAGCAAGAAACCCTGTCCCAAGTGTATGGAGATACCCACCAAAAACGACTGTGTCACTGTCGTCGTCAAACAGGACGACAAACAATTGTAGATAATAAATGGTGTGGTTTAGAGCACTCTTTATTTGTAAAATCGCGTGTCTTTTACCGCTGTGGCGCACGCAGCGACGCATAGACGGCCATGGAGACGGACTGTCACTACTGTGGCGAGCCAGTCGAGTACGTGGACGCGGAGCAGCGTCACTTCTGCTCGTACGACTGTCAGCACTACTTTTACAACACAGCGTGGGCACTCGGCAATGGGCCGCTGCCGCCGCCGCCACACGAGACTGTGTTTGATGTGATGGAAAGCGTTGCCCCTCGACGCCCTGTGGTGGGTGCACACCGCGGTGGCACACCGGAGAATACGATGGTGGCGTTTCGCCAGGCTGTCCAGGCCGGTGCGCAACTCCTGGAACTGGACGTGCGTCTCACAGCGGACAATCACCTGGTCCTGATGCACTGGCCCGTCGTCGGTCCACGCACCGATGGCTATGGCCGCGTCTCGCGTCACACGCTGGCCGAGCTGCAGGAACTCGACGCCGCCGACGAGTATCCCGCGCTACGTGGCCGCGGTATCACTGTGCCGACGCTACGTGAATTCCTGGACGAGTTTGCGCCACAGCCCGACCTGCTCTTCGTCCTCGACTTCAAAGACTGTGAGACGGCGGAGGCCACGCTCGCCTTCATCAAACAGTACCCGTCGGTGGGCCACCGCGTCATCCTGAGCTCTGTCCTGCACCGCTGTAATCGCCTGCTGCGCGAAGCGCGCGCCTCGCCTGCGGTGCCCGTCCTCGCCGATATCCGCGACACGTTCCGCGTCACAGTGGCCTACTGGACCGGTCGACTGGCGCACTTTCACTTTGACCACGACATCTACGGCTTCATGCTGAGGCCCACGCTGAAGCACTTCTGGTGTCAGGGCCTGGTGGACGCGGTCCACGCCGCGGGCGCGCGGGTCATGGTCTGTGGGCCCGAGATGAATAAGCCGGAGCGGATGCGCCAGGCCGTGGCCATGGGCGTCGACATCATCCTGACGGACCGGCCAGAGCAACTGGCGGAGATTGTGTGTCAGGCGGCTTTAAAATAGTGTGTGGCGGCGATCGATGGATGACTGAGCAATCGCACTGCATCACACTAGTATTGCTGATGTGGGCGCTGCTGTGGTCACTCTCCACGCTGTGTGCTGTCGCGCTGTCGTGGTACACCGACGCGCCGTGGCTCGGCTGCAGTGCCTACGAGCTGTGGTACGCCACCGAGTGGATACGCCGCCTGGGCAGCGTCTACATCTGTGCCATGACGGGCCTGTTCAACATCGGCCTCCTCCTCTTTTTCGCTGTGCTCGTGCTTGAGCTTGTCGCCGCGCTGCGTCGCTGTCGTGTCGTACGCCGCGCTGTCACAGAGAGTACGGTGGACTCGGTGCCACGTCTTTAATAAATTTATTTCCGTATATACACTACACTCGTCCCTGGATCCAACACCCCACGGGAACCACAGCCGTGACAGCCACGCAGTGCGCCAACCTGTTCTGTACGAGAACCAGACGCTGGAGCCTGGTCAGTGGACGCAAGCCATCCAGTGTCACCACAGAGTTGGCGCGCAGCGAGAGAGACGTCAACTGCGTCAGCGGTGCTATGCCGGCGTCTGTAATTACCGCATTGTTGGACAGATCCAGGACACGCAATTTGACTAATGGACGGAGCGCGGCGTCGACGACGCCGGTGTTGTGAATCAGCTCCAGGTGTGTCAGATTGGTGAGTCCGTGGAGAGCATCGCCAGTGATGTACGGCGCGTGGGCCAGAGAAAGCCATTCTAGATGAACCAGTGGCCGCAATCCAGTGTCCCTAATCGTTGCGTTACCCGTCAAATTCAGCATCGTCAACTGTGTGAGACGCGCCAATGCATCAGATCTGAAGACGATGTTGTAGACCAAAGACAGTGATTTCAGGGTATTGACGGCGCTGGTAGCGTCGGTGATGCGCGCATTCTCTGTGAGGTCGAGACACGTGAGATTGGTGAGGACGCGCAGACCGGCGTCACTGATACAGGACGTATGGGCCAGGTCCAGTCGTGCCAGATTCGGCAGGAAAGACATATCAACATCACCGATGCGACGATCGCTGCCCACGCGCGACAGATCTAACTGTGTGAGATTGCACAGCAGTCGTACGTCTCGGCCTGTCGCGCCGACAACTGATTCGAGGCGCAGATGCTCCAGCGAGGGAAATTGCTGTAGATTGACACGGTGTTCACCGTATGGCAGACAAAGCATACGCTCACAAATCTGATCCACCACCGCAGCGTAACCAGGCCTGTCCGGATATACTTCTTTCCATCGCATGAGCTGCTTGAAGTCGGGAACGAACGTCTCCCTGTATGGATAGCTAAATTGCAGAATCAGACGAACTAGACCAGACTCTATCGCCAATAAATCATGGAGTAGATGAGTCGCTGGCGCAACTTCTGCTGCCGCAGCTCGTTTCAGACCGGCACCGGGTACAACGAGTTTGATGTGGCGTGGCACAGCTTTGTCTGCCGGTGGAGACGGCGGCGGCGACGACGACGGCCTATACTTGGCGAACGAGATGAAGACGTTGTTTCGCTGGGCCATCCGAGTGTGTGTTGACGGATGCACGTGCACAGTGTGTGACACAGGGCCTGCGCGCAGGATTAGGTTACTGCACGTGTCAGCCTTTGGCTGGTAGTGACAATGAAAGCAGAAGAGCTTACGCTTCTCCAAAAGACGACATTCAGTGTCACAAAATGGTCATCCTACCCGGAAAATTGGCAAAGGAATAGGTCACCAGGAGAGTGTCTCTATACGCGTGACAAAGAGAATCTCTTTATTATTCAAGGTTTCAACAGGGGTTACTATAACACCGCGACAAAGAGAATTGACGGTACCGTGCCGCCAATGCGTCCCGTTACCGACTATCCGATCATGGCTGCATTCTTCTGCGTCTTTCCGAAGAGTAAAATTGGCATTGTCTTCGATCTAGCATTTGAAGTAGAATTAGACCCACGGATGGAGAAAAGGAGATATATTAGATTCCTCCTGGATTATTTGGAACAATCAGAGCTGTGTTATGACATTGAATCAATTTTTCATGATACCGATAATGTTGCATACACTTATGCGCAGACAGGAACCAATAACTTTGTAGACAAGTAAATAAACGCGCGAATGCGACCTTTTATTCATATATTTACAAAGTATGCGTCTCGCACGTCAGAATAAAACGGTCACCCAGCATCGCGGGATCACGCGCATCGTAATCTTCTTCCAGAATGATAATCAATTCGACATCGTAATCGTAGCGTTGCACAACGCGCTTAATTTCAGCAACAAAAATCTCCGCCTCAGCATATAACAAAGGTGTCATGAATTTATGATAACCATAAAATACACACGTCAATTCGCCGCAACCATTCTTGACATAGGCCGCAATGTCCTCGCCCAGTTCCTGTGCTGACAGCGTGCCTCTTTTGCTAAGATCAAATCCATCGCGCGTACCCAGTAACGATAAAAGTGAATCATTGTGTGAAGGCACAGGGATGCGGAAATTCTCATACTGTTGTTGCACGTATTCTTCCATCTTTTTCTTGAAGCACGTGATCGCCTGTTGTTGCGTACTCACGTGAGTTACCTGCGCGCAGGATCCTGCGTTCAATTGTGCACGTGCACCCGTCAACGACCAAGCAAAGATGTTCACACACCAGTATCCGTGGCAGAGAACGTCAATCAAATTACGTATTCAGCCTGTGCGCCAGGTTAATGAAAAGCCGGTGGTGGCACCGAAAGTAATCACCGTCGAACTTGTTGATTCGGATGAGTCGTCGTCGACGGAGTTGAGCCCACCCGGTAGCCCCAATTTGTTTTTTCTCTCTGGCGACGAGTCGGAATCAATGGACGTGGAATGCGACACTGTCTCCTCGCCCGAGGCAGAGACAGCGACAGCGGAATGGGACCTGTGTATGGACGTGAGTCACCTGGAGCGACCGCCCTCACAGCTTGAGTTGGATGAACTGTTACTGGCTCTCTGAATGAATGAATAAAATTGTATTACCCACTGTGTATTTTATTTCTGTGTGTGTCTCTCTCCGGTGTGCTGACGCGTTGTGGACACCAGACATGCATCGCCTACTCGGCGAAGTCCTGTCGCGCGCCATCCCCGATGGCTACTGTCTGACTTGCGCGGTGAAGCCGGCCACCTGGGCCGAGACGGCGACGCCACAGCGTGTCTTTTGTCACGAGTCGTGCCAGGCCGACTATCATCGCCTGATCCAGGCCTGGGTGCAACTCGGCGGCAAGACGGCGGCCGGTGAATTCATAAATGATGCGGAGGCACTGCAGATCTTTGCGCTGCCCGAGGATTTGCAGTTGCTCATCCTGCGCCTGCGCTATCCCTACTGTGAGACGGACGAGTACCAGTTTTTGCTGCTCACGCGTTGGATCTACGTCGACAAGTACGGTGGCCAGATGGTACGACGCTTCTTTGCCCATATGACTGGGCTGCCACCCAAGATTGACCGCCTGTTGACGTACAGACAGGTGCATCTCTTTCCTCGCCTGCAACGACTGAATCTGGCGACGGCCAATGCGACGATCGACGACGAGGCGTTGGCCAGTCTGTCACAGATGCGTACGCTGGTGCTCAACACCAACCGACTGATTACAAGTCACGGCGTGTCGCGTCTCGTCAATCTCGTCTCACTCTCACTGGCCGGCAATGAACAGATTGACGACGCCTGTCTGCGCGCGCTACCCGCCCTGACGGAGCTCAATTTGGAGACGAACGCAGTCATCACGGATGGCGGCGTGATGCGCCTGACCAATCTGACCGCGCTGGGACTCAAAGGAAACACCACCGTGACTGGCGTGTGTTTTGTCTTTCTCGCGAAGCTGACGACTCTCCGTCTCGACCACTGTCGCTCGGTGACGAGTGCCGCACTGGCCACAGTGACCGGTCTGACGACGCTCACACTCAGCGGCGACAACCAGATTGACGCCGATTGTCTGGCCTCGCTGACGGGGCTGACCACGCTGGGTCTTAGCGCGAACGGACGTGATTTGTCGGTCGGTCTACGCGCACTGACCGGTCTCACCAACCTGAACATGGCCTACAGTAACATGCTAGCGTACAACGAGACGCTGCGCTTCCTCACCGGTCTCCTGGTGTTGGACGTGTCGCGCAATATAGCCATCGACAGGGAAACACTCGGCCATCTCACCAGCCTGACCACGTTGTATTCACCCAGCCAACTGAGTGGCGCCGCGCTGCGTCAGCTCGTCAACCTGCGGACGGTGCACCTGCAAAACACGCTGTCGATCACGGACGCGGATTTGAGTGCGCTGCACGGTCTGACGCGTCTGGTGCTGGGCCACAACAAAAGCATCACCGACCGCGGCCTGGCGTCACTCACCAACCTGGAGAAGCTGGATCTGAAGGAGAACACGGTCATCACCGACGCCGCGCTACACCACCTCCCCGCGTTGACCTCTCTCGTGTTGACCGGCAACAAGCGCATCACCGACGCCGGTCTCCGCGCAGTCAGCGGTCTGCAGCGTCTCTCACTACAACAAAACTATAAAATCACGACCCTGGGTCTACAGGCGTTGCCTCATTTGCAGGTGCTGACAATCAGCGAAGGTCGCGTGACCCAGGAACTGCTGGAGGCACTACCTCAACAGTGTCGTATACGCGAGACCCGATGGTGAAATAAACACTTTTTATTCATATGTCGATTGCTTTGTAGTACTCTGGATCCATCGCCCTGACGATTCTAAAAAAAGAGAGCCATCGCGTGACTGGTAGATGGAACCGGCCGTCCTATGCACGGGACGCGAGGCGCCCTGTCTGTTGGACGAAGTGTGGCAGCTCATTCTCGGCCTGCTCAGGGGCGTGGAGCCCCTCCGCTGCGCGTCAGTCTGTCGCCAGTGGCAGCTGTGGACGCCGCTGTGTGTCCGCTTCGTACTGCGCCGCTTCCTGAAACGCGCCACCGATCAGCAACTTTCGTGCCTCCGCAACGTGGTCAAACTCGAGCTGAGCCGGTCCACAAAGAGCGCGGACGCAATTACCGACGTCGGCCTCTGTTCACTCGTCAATCTGCACAGCCTCAACCTCTCACACAACCCAGTCATCACAGACGCGGCCGTCTCCTGTCTCACAAATCTGACCCACCTGGACCTACGTGGTCGCGAAGTCCAGGTTGGCGCGGCGCTCACTGGCCTGACATCACTGCAGGGCCTGTGCATCATACAGAACACGAGAGTCATCGACGCCGTACTGACCACGCTGCGCAATCTCACGTTACTATATCTGGATCAGAATCTGTGTATCACCGACGCCGCCCTGTCCACGCTGACACAGTTGCAGATATTGAGTCTCGTCACCAACACCCTCATCACCGACGATGGCCTGGCACCGCTGACACGGCTGTCCACGCTGACATTGGTGTACTGCCCGGGAATCACGGGCCGCGCGCTACAAGACAAGCCGGCCCTGGTTGATCTGGCGCTCGGTGATCCCTCCCATCGCATTCAGGCTCCACACATCACCCATCTCACCCAACTCTCCGCGCTGCGTGTCTCCTACTTTAGCCTCGACACACAGACACTGCGCTGTCTCACCCGTCTCACACGCCTGGAGATACGGGCGCGCGAGCGCGTCCCCGTCGACGCGCTCCTACTCCTCACAGCGCTCCGCGAGCTTCAACTGGGTGGTTCCTGCACCGATGCATTCGCGGCCGATATGATGACTTCACACAGCCTCACCACACTGACAAACCTGCGCCAGCTCTCGTTCACGAGCAACCCACGCGTCGACACCACTCTGCTGGCGAGCGCGCTCTCGCCTCTGTGCCTACTGCGCTTCGACGCGGTGTGAGTATTTTAATAAAACGCACGTGCGACAGTGATGAAACGACAACGCGCATTGCTGCGGGCGGACGCGTTCTGGCTGCCACCGGAGGTGTGGGCCGCGGTGCTGGCCAGGTTGGGCGTGTACGCGCTGTACCGTGGGTGCGCGACAGTGTGTCGCCAGTGGTTGACGCTGCTGCCGGCCTGTGTGCACGTCATCGGATACCAGGACGTTTTTCCGATGCCGGTGACGCTGGTCGAGCGCTTTGTCGCGCTCCGTCACCTCGACCTGTCTGAAGTGGGCGCTACGCGCCACACCAACCAGAGCCATCACATCACAGAC
>Ga0315283_10004778_pt1 | contig 11856 bp, 7 predicted proteins | sample YL17G09_0_MG_FD_204541 | JGI IMG/M metagenome (GOLD analysis project Ga0315283, IMG submission 204541) | Sediment microbial communities from Yellowstone Lake, YNP, Wyoming, USA - YL17G09_0 | ecosystem: Environmental > Aquatic > Freshwater > Lake > Sediment | place: USA: Wyoming | collected...
TTGCAGGCTACCTCGCCGACCATTTCGTCATCTCGGGTTACCTCGTGACACCCGCGGTAGCCTTCGTACGAACGGGATTCGAGCTCAGGCTCGATCTCACCGAGGTCGACGAGGTGTTCGAAGTGCCGCTGGATTTCGTGCTCGACCCGGCCAACCACGTGCCGCGCGAGAGACGCTTCGGCGGCCATACGTTCAAGGCCTTCGACATTCCCTACCAGCGGCACAACATCTGGGGCGCGACGGCGGGGATGCTGATGACGTTGTACCGGATGCTGCGCGAGGGCTGAGACGTGCCGATCGACAGACTGCTCGGAATCATGGCGCGGCTGCGGGATCCCGAGCACGGTTGCCCCTGGGACCGCGAGCAGACGTGGGGCTCGATCGTGCCGCACACGATCGAGGAAGCCTACGAGATCGCCGAGGCGGTCGAGCGCGGCGACGTCGACCAGGTGCGCGACGAGCTCGGTGACCTGCTGTTCCAGGTCGTGTTCCAGGCGCGCATCGCGGAAGAGCAGGCCCTGTTCCGTTTCGACGACGTCGCTGATGCGATCAGCAACAAGCTCGAGCGGCGCCACCCGCATGTGTTCGGCGACGCGACCATCGGCAGCGCCGCGGAGCAGACGGCCGCCTGGGAAGAGCACAAGGCGGCGGAGCGTCGCGCGAAGGGCGGGGCTGCCGGCGCGCTGGATGGCGTGACCCTGGGCCTGCCTGCGCTGGTTCGTGCGGCGAAGCTGGGCAGGCGGGCTGCACAGGTCGGGTTCGACTGGCCCGGCGCGGCCGGTGTGCTCGAAAAGGTCCGCGAGGAGATCGAGGAGTTGCAGCGGGCGCTTGCAACGGGTGATTCCGCGCACGTCAGGGAGGAACTCGGCGACCTGCTTTTCAGCGTGGCACAGCTCTCGCGTCATCTCGACGTCGATCCCGAGGCAGCGCTCCGAGACGCGGGCGGCAAGTTCGAAAGGCGCTTCCGCCGCATCGAGGCCTTCCTCGCGGAAGAGGACCGGACCGCGGCGGACGCGAGCATGGCGGAGCTGGAGGCGCTGTGGGCACGGGCAAAGCGGGAGATCGGCTGAAGGCCGACCTCAAGGCGCAGCGGGACGCCGTCGTCGGCTGCCTGCTGCGCGACCGCCGCCGATTCGCCGCCTGGATCGAGCGGCTCGCGCGGCGCGCAGACTCGGTGGATCCGCGCGAGATCGAGCGCCTGCGTGCGCAGATGCAGGCCTCGACCGATCGCCTCGAGGAGCGACGGCTGTCGCTGCCCGCGATCAACTACGACGATACGCTCCCGGTGCATGCGCGTCGTGCCGAGATCGCGGCCGCCATCGCGTCGTCCAGCGTCGTGATCGTCAGCGGCGCCACCGGCAGCGGCAAGAGCACGCAGTTGCCAAAGATCTGCCTCGAGATGGGCCGCGGCGTCGCCGGCATGATCGGCCACACGCAACCACGACGCATCGCCGCGCAGGCGCTCGCGCATCGAGTGAGCACCGAGATCGGCTCCACGCCCGGGGACCTCGTCGGCTACCAGGTGCGCTTCGTCGATCGCACCAGTCCGCGCACGCTCGTGAAGCTGATGACGGACGGCCTGCTGCTGCGCGAGCTCGAGAGCGACCCGCTGCTCGAACGTTATGACACGCTGATCCTTGACGAGGCCCACGAGCGCAACCTGAACGTGGATTTCCTGCTCGGGATCTGCCGGCAGCTGGTGAAGAAGCGGCCGGAGCTCAGAGTGATCGTGACGTCCGCAACCATCGAGACCGCGCGATTCGCGGAATATTTCGACGGTGCGCCGGTCGTGGACGTGGAAGGGCGCAGCTTTCCCATCGAGGTCCGCTACCGACCGTTGCACGAGGAGGATGCCGAGGCTCCTTCGCTGCCCGAGGCAGTGGCGGCCGCGCTCGACGAACTGGACCGTGACGGCAATGGCATCGAGGGCGACGCCCTCGTGTTCCTGCCCGGTGAGAAGCAGATTTCGGAGTGCCGCGATTTGCTCGGTCGCTCGCCGGCGCGCGACTGGGACGTCCTGACGCTCTACGCGCGCCTGTCCGCCGCGGAGCAGGACCGGATTTTTGCGCCGCATGCCCGCCGCAGGGTCGTGCTCGCGACCAACGTGGCAGAGACATCGCTCACCATTCCGTCGGTGAGGTTCGTCGTGGACAGCGGGCTCGCGCGCATCAGCCGCTACAGTCCGAGGGCAAAGTTCCAGCGACTGCCGATCGAGGCGGTATCCCGCGCCAGCGCCGACCAGCGCAAGGGTCGCTGCGGGCGGGTGGGCGAGGGCATCTGCATCCGCCTTTACTCCGAGGAAGAGTTCGAGGCGCGACCGCAATACACCGATCCCGAGATCCTGCGCACCAATCTCGCGAGCCTGATTCTGCAGATGGCGGCACTGCGGCTCGGCGTGCCGGAGGACTTTCCATTCCTAGATGCGCCGGACACGCGACTCCTGAACGACGGATACCGCCTGCTGCAGGAACTGAGCGCCGTGGATGGCGACCGGCAGATCACACGGCTGGGCCGGCGCATGGCAAGCCTGCCGGTGGACCCGCGGCTGGCGCGGATCCTGCTCGAGGCCGGCCGCGCTGGATGCCTGCGGGAGGCGCTGGTCATCGCGGCGTTCCTGAGCATCCAGGACCCGCGCGAGCGCCCGGCTGACAAGACCGAGGCCGCCGACGAGAAGCACACGCAATTCGCCGACGAGCGTTCGGACTTCATCGCGATCTTGAACCTGTGGCGAGCCGCGCGCGAACAGGCGACGGGCGGCAGCCGCGCGCCTCGGCGCTGGTGCAAGGAGAACTTCCTGTCCTTCGTGCGCATGCGGGAGTGGCAGGACCTGCACGACCAGCTGACCGACATCGCGGCGGCGCAGGAATTGACCGCAAATGCGGAACCGGCGACCGCCGGAGTCCTGCACCAGGCGATCCTCACTGGTTTCCTTGGCGGTATCGGAGTGCTCGACGAAGGGCGCACGTACCTCGGGGCACGCGATGCACGATTCGTCATTGCGCCGGGTACCCCGCTGCAGAAGCGCTCCCCGCGCTGGATCGTGGCCGCGAGCCTGGTCGAGACCCAGCGCCTTTACGCGAGGATGGTCGCCCAGGTCCAGCCGTCGTGGATCGAATCCGCAGGGGCCCACCTCGTCCGGCGGACCTACGGCGAGGCGCAATGGGTCGCAGAGCGCGGGATGGTCGTCGCCCGGGAGACCGTGTCGCTATACGGGCGTGTGCTGAGCAGCGGGCGGCAGGTCAACTTCGCTACGGTCGATCCGGCGACGGCGCGGCGCATCTTCGTCGAGGAAGCGCTCGTGCGACGGCAGTCGAGCCTCCGGGCCGCATTCCTCGACCGCAACGAGTCGGTGCGCCATGAGGTCGAGCGTCTCGAGGCGAAACTGCGACGGCGAGACCTGCTGGCCGCGGAGGATGGGCTGGTCGCCTTCTATCTCGAGCGTATTCCGGCCGACGTTGCATCGACGAAGAGCTTCGAGCACTGGTGGCGTGCCGAGGAACGCCGCAGTCCGCATCGCCTCGATGCACCGCGTGAAGTGCTGCTCGCGCAGCCGTTGCCGGAGGTCGTGCACGGGGCGTATCCCGATACGTGGCCGCTCGACGAAAATGTTCTTGCGCTTTCCTACCTGTTCGACCCCACGAGCATCGACGATGGCGTGACGCTCGACGTGCCGTTGCCGCTGCTGGGATCACTCACGGCCGCGCAGCTCGACTGGCTGGTGCCCGGCATGCTGGCGGAGAAGGTGGTGGCGCTGCTCCGGGGCCTGCCGAAGGAACTGCGCCGTGAGCTGGTGCCGATACCCGATGCGGCGGCGCGTTTCCGCGCGACGCTCGGCGATCACCCGGGTGGGAACCTGTTCGATCATCTCGCCCGGTTCGTCACGGCAGAGACGGGCAAGGCCACCGAGGCCGAGACGCTGCGGGCGGTCGACCTGCCGCCCGCACTGCGCATCAACCTGCGCGTGCTCGACAACGGTGGGCACGAGCTGAGGCGGGGCCGCAATCTCGAGGTCCTGAGGCGTGAGCTGCGCGCTTCGGCTCGCGATGTCGCCGGCGTCGACCCGGGTGGAGTGTGGGTGCGCGACGGCGTACGCCGGTGGGATTTCGGCGACATTCCGCAGGAATACAAGGTCATGACGGCAGGCGTGACGCTGCGCATGTTTCCCGCGATCGAGGACGCGGGTGCGGCCGTGCAGCTGAGGCTTTATCCGGACGCTGCGCGGGCGCGTCACCTGACGCGGGATGGCATCGTACGTCTCGCGGCGCTGGCGATGCCGCAGCAGCACGACCTCGTGCGGCGCCTTTGTGCGAACGACCGGGAGTTCCCGCTGCTCGCGGCCACCGCTGGACTTGGCCGCTCGCTGTTTGACGAGATCGCCGACCGGGCGGTGGCCGACTCGCTGGCGACGGCCGGCGGCAACGAGCCGCGCACGGCGGGCGAGTTCGATGCGCTGGTGGACTCGAGCCGTCAGCACGTCGCCGACTGCGGTGCGGAGGTCGTCCGTGTGGCCCGGTCAGTACTGCTTGCGGCGATGGAGGCGCGTGGGGCGCTCGAGGGGCTGGGCGGGTCGGTGTTCGCCGGGCAGCGCGAATCGGTAGAGCGGCAGCTCGCCGCATTGCTCGCACCGGACTGGGTGCGTCATACGGCCGAGCCCTGGTTCCACCAGCTGCCGAAGTACCTGCGGACCGTGGCACGGCGTGCCGCACGGGTGCGTAGCGAGGTGGAGCGCGACCGGAAGCTCGAGGCGCAGGTCGCGCCGTATGAGGCTGCGCTGCGGGAGCTCGGCAGGAAGGCCGACCCGTCGAAGCCGGCACCGGAGCGCGACCGCCTGCGGTGGATGATCGAGGAGTTCCGCGTGTCGCTGTTTGCCCAGGAGCTGAAGACGCTGGCGCCGGTGTCTGCCAAGCGCCTCGACGAGCAACTGCGGCTCGCCCGCCGGGAGTAGGGGACACTCTCCTGCCAGGAGAGTGTCCCCTGCGTATAATCTGTGCCATGCCCCTTTCGATCTCGCGATTCCTCAGCCTGCTGTTCGCTGCGCTCTATGCCCTGGCCCCGGGCGCAGTTCACGCGCAGGCGCCGTCCCAGGCTGCCGACGCGAAGGCGCCGATCAAGGTGCAGCAGGTGCGCCCCGGGTTGCACGTCCTCTCCGGCCAGGGCGGCAATGTCGCCGCATGGACGGGTCCGGACGGCATCGTGCTGGTAGACGACTCGGTGTCGCAGGCTGCACCGCAGCTCGTTGAGGCGGTCGAGAAGATCGCGCCCGGGTCGATACGTTTCGTCGTCATCACGCACTGGCATCCGGATCACACTGGCGGCAACGAGGCGATGGGCAAGGCCGGTGCGGTCCTCATTGCGCAGGACAGTGCTCGCAGCCGCATGAGCGAGGCACAGTTCGTCGAAGCGTACGACCTCAAGGTGCCACCAGCCCCGAAGGCGGCGCTGCCGATCGTCACGTTTGCCGATTCCTTGTCGCTGCACTTGAATGGCGACGACCTGGAAGCCATCCACGTCGGGAACGCCCACACGGACGGCGACACGATCGTCTGGTGGGACAAAGCCAACGCGGTGCACCTCGGCGACCTGTTTTACGCCGGTGGATATCCGTTCATCGACCTTGGCAGCGGCGGTTCGCTTGCGGGCGTGGTGGCTGCGATCGAGCAGGTGCTCGCCCGTGCGGACGCGAAGACCGTTGTCATCCCGGGCCATGGCCCGGTATCGAGCCGCGCCGACCTCGCAGCCTATCGCGACATGCTGGTCGCGGTGGGCCGCCGCGTACGGCAACTCGTGGAGGACGGCACGAGCGAAGAGCAGATCCTGGCGTCCCATCCGACCGCCGAGTTCGACGAGCGTTACGGCAAGGGCGCCGTGGACCCAGACCGCTTCGTGCGCATCCTCTACGCCGATTTCTCTGGCCGTCGGTAGCGCCTCAGCCTGACACGTCGAAGCTGATGCCCTGCGCCAGCGGCAGTTCACTGCCCCAGTTCACCGTGCAGGTCTGCCGTCGCATGTAGGCCTTCCAGGAGTCGGATCCTGACTCACGCCCGCCGCCCGTGTCCTTCTCGCCGCCGAATGCGCCACCGATCTCGGCGCCCGAGGTGCCGATGTTGACGTTGGCGATGCCGCAGTCCGAGCCCGTCGCGGCAAGGAAGCGCTCGGCGTGCTGCAGCCGGTCCGTGAAGATTGCGGACGACAGGCCGTGCGCCACGTCGTTCTGCATGGCGATCGCGTCGTCCAGCGACTTGTAGGGGATCAGGTACAGGATCGGCGCGAACGTTTCGGTGCGCACGATCTCCCAGTCGCTGCGCGCGATCACGATCGCGGGCTCGACGAAGAAACCGGGGCGGTCGAGGGGCTTGCCGCCGCAGACCAGCCGCCCGCCGCTTGCGACGGCCTGCGCGACCGCCGCCTCGAACTGCCTGACGGCGCCCGGATCGACCAGCGGACCCATCAACGTTCCAGCCTCGAGCGGATCACCGATGCGCACCTGCCGGTACGCACGGGCCAGGCGCTGCTCGAGCTCGGCAAGACGCGACTCCTGCACGAACACGCGTCGCGTCGTCGTGCAGCGCTGGCCCGCGGTGCCGACCGCGCCGAAGACGATTGCCGGCACGGCGAGGTCGAGGTTCGCGAACTCGTCGACGATGATGGCGTTGTTGCCACCGAGTTCGAGCAGGCTCCTGCCAAGCCGGCGTGCGACGCGCTCGCCCACGTCGCGTCCGACGTGCGTCGAGCCCGTGAACGACACCAGGCCCACGCGCCGGTCGTCCACGAAGCGCGTCGCGAGGTCATGGCTCGCGTCTACGAACAACTGGAAGATGCCGGGATAGCCATGCCGCTCGAGAACTCGATTACAGATCTGCTGGACGGCCACCCCGCAGAGCGCGGTCTTGAGCGACGGCTTCCAGACGGTGACGTTGCCGCAGATGGCGGCCAGGAACGCATTCCACGCCCACACCGCGACCGGGAAGTTGAAGGCACTGATGACGCCGACGACGCCGAGCGGATGCCACTGCTCGAACATGCGGTGGTTCGCGCGCTCCGAGTGCATCGAGAGGCCGTAGAGCATCCGCGATTGACCGACCGCGAAATCCGCGATGTCGATCATCTCCTGCACCTCGCCGTCGCCCTCGGCCTTGATCTTGCCCATCTCGAGCGAAACCAGGCTGCCGAGGTCGGATTTGTGACGGCGCAGCTCGTCGCCTACGAGTCGGACCGCTTCGCCACGTTTCGGGGCGGGCACAGATCGCCAGGCTAGCGCGGTCTCATGCGCCGCCGCCATCAACTGCTCATACTGCGCGGACGTGGTCGCGAGCACGCTGGCGATGACCTCGCCCGTGGCGGGGTTGATCGAATCGACCCGTTTCGAGGCCGGATCCGCGAGCCAGCCTCCGTTGGACGACCAGGTGCCCGGGTTGACCGGCTGCAGTCCCAGGTTGGCGAGTACGTCGTTCATCGTGCACCTCCATTGGCCGAGCGCTGCTGACCCGTCTGGCCGGCGACCACCATGCGACCCGAGATTTCCTTCGTGCCGACGTCGGCGTAGTAGCGGCCGAAGCGATTCTCCAGCACGTCCACGAGCCGGAAGTCCTCCTGGCGGACGAAGCCGCGGTAGCGGCCGGGCGTGCGCAGCACGAGGTCGACGACCGCCGCGATGCCCGCGGCCGTCGTCACCTGGATCGCCGACCAGAGCCGGCCCGCGATCATCTGCGGATAAATCTTGCTGACGTAGTTCTCCTCGCGAAGCTCGCCGCCCTGCCGGCCCGTGACCGCGACGTAGACGATCACGACGTCCTGCAGCGTCTGCGGGACCGCGTTCTCGAGCACGCGTTTCAGCGTCGAACGGTCCTCGTTGAGCTTGAGATCGTTCATCAGCAGGCGCATCTGGCTGCAGTGCCCGGGATAGCGGATGGTCTTGTAGTCCATCGATTCGGCGCGCTGGCCATAGGTGTCGCCGAGCGAGCCGAGCCCGCCCGAGGTGTTGAAGGCCTCGTAGGGAGTGCCGTCGATCTCGATTTCCTCGAGCCCTTCGAGCGGGGCGACCTCGGTCGTGCGGCCGTTCACGATCGCCTCGCAGGGGTTGCCGTATTCGTTGATGAGCCCCTCGGTGGACCACGTGAGCGAGTACTTGAGCACGTTGTTCGGGTGCTGCGGCAGCGCACCGACGCGCAGCTTCACGCTGCGCAGCTCGTCGAAATGTGCGATCAGCGCGTTGGCGGCGATGCTGATGAACCCGGGCGCGAGGCCGCACTGCGGCACGAAGGCAGTGTCGGCGCCGTCAGCGATACGGCGTACTGCCCGTGTGACTGCGACGTCCTCGGTGAGGTCGAAATAGTTTGCGCCGGCCGCGCGCGCGGCCTCTGCGACGCCTTCGTTACAGTAATACGGCAGGCTCGAGATCACAGCCTCGACCGGGTGCGCGCGCAGGTGTGTCGCCAGCGCCTGCTTGTCGCCGGCGTCGAAGCCGTGGGCGTGCAGGTTGTCGAGCCCATGAGCCTCGACGACCGAGCGCGCGACGCTCGCGTTGACGTCGGTGACGTGGACGTCGTAATCGCCCGACTCCGCGAGCAGGCCGGAGATCAACGAACCGATCTTGCCTGCCCCGAGAATGAGGACCTTGTGCATGTCGAAACTCCTGGTTGGTCGGCTGCCTGGCCGGGGGATCAGCCCCGCTGCCGGCCGGCAGCTCGTTTGAGGTGCGCGATTCTGACGAAATGGCCGCGACGCGTCACGTCCGGGACGCGAGTGGCGTTCTATTGCAATGCAGCGATACGGGTTAGGATTGCCAAATGACGTACCGCGCCGCCCCTGACTGGTCGCCGACGAGCTGGACGACCCGACCTGCCGAGCAGCAGCCGACCTACAGGGATCCGGTGGCGCTCGCCCGCGCAGTAGAGGCGCTCGGACACCTGCCGCCGATCGTGGTTTCGTGGGAAATTGAGGCCCTGAAACGCCAGATCGCGGATGCCCAGGCGGGCGGGCGCTTCCTGCTGCAGGGCGGCGACTGCGCCGAGTCATTCGCCGACTGCGAGTCCGGCCAGATCGCGCGCAAGCTCAAGATCCTGCTGCAGATGAGCCTGGTGCTGCTGCACGGACTCAAGAAGCCGGTCATCCGCGTCGGCCGGTTCGCAGGTCAATACGCCAAGCCGCGCTCCGCCGACACCGAGACGCGCGACGGCGTGACGTTGCCCAGCTACCGCGGGGACCTCGTCAACCGGCCGGCCTTCACCGCGTCGGACCGCGAGCCCGATCCCGAGCTGCTGCTGCGCGCGTACGAGCGCGCCGCACTCACGCTGAATTTCATCCGCGCGCTGATCGACGGCGGCTTCGCCGACCTGCATCACCCTGAGTACTGGGATCTCGGGTTTGTAAGCCATTCCCCGTGGCGCGACGAGTACCGGCAGATCGTCACCTCGATCTCCGATTCGCTCGATTTCTTCGAAGCGATCAGCGGCAACCGCGTGCACGAGGTGAACCGCGCGCCGTTCTACGCGAGCCACGAGGCGCTGCATCTGCATTACGAGCAGGCGCAGACCCGTTTCATCGAGCGGCAGGGGCGCTGGTACAACCTCTCGACGCACTTGCCGTGGATCGGCATGCGCACGGCCGACCTCGGCGGCGCGCACGTCGAGTTCTGCCGCGGCATCTCGAACCCGGTCGGGGTCAAGGTGGGCCCGGCGATGGACGCGAAATGGGTGCAGGGGCTTTGCGAGGTGCTCAATCCCGGCCGCGAGCCGGGACGGCTCGTGCTGATCCACCGCATGGGCGCCAAGGCGGTTGAGGCGAAGCTGCCGCCGCTGGTCGAGGCGGTGCGGTCCACGGGCATCCCGGTGCTGTGGGTCTGCGATCCGATGCACGGCAACACGGAGTCGACGAACTCGGGCGTCAAGACGCGCCGGTTCGAGAACATCGTGACGGAGCTCGACACGTCGTTCCGGATCCATCGGGATCTCGGCACGCACCTCGGCGGCGTCCACTTCGAGCTGACGGGCGAGGACGTCACGGAGTGCATCGGAGGGGCGCGCGGCCTGGTTGAAGGCGATCTCGCGCGTGCCTATCGCACGCAGGTCGATCCTCGGCTCAACTACGAGCAGGCCCTCGAACTCGCGATGCGGATCGCGACGAACGCCCGCTCGGGCTGATCCGGCCCGCCGCCAGCGCCCGTTCCGCGTCCTCGAAAGGCAGTTCCCGCCACTCGCCGGGCGCAAGGCCCTGCACACTCCAGGGGCCGACGGACAGTCGAATGAGCCGCAGTGTCGGGTGGCCGACCGCAGCGGTCATGCGACGTACCTGGCGGTTCCGTCCCTCGCGCAGTTCGAGCTCGATCCAGGACGTCGGGATTGCCTTGCGCACCCGGATCGGTGGGTCGCGGGTCCACAACCAGTCCGGTTCCGGGACGGATCTCGCCCGGGCGGGCAGGGTGGGGCCATCATTCAGCACGACGCCGTCCCTGAGGCGCTGCAGACTGGCATCGTCCACGACCCCCTCGACCTGCACGAGGTAGGTCTTCGGGAACGGCGAGCGCGGCTGGCTGATGCGAGCCTGCCAGGGACCGAAATCGGTGAGCAGCAGCAGGCCTTCGCTGTCGTAGTCGAGCCGCCCGGCCGGGTAGACCCCATGCAGTGGGACAAAGTCGCGCAGGCAGCGCCGGCCGTCCGGACTGGTGAACTGCGGCAGGACCTGGAATGGCTTGTTGAGGAGGATCAGGCGCATTGTGGAAACTAGCGCTTGCCGATGGCGTAGGCCCAAGACTATTCTCCTTATTGCGCTGCAACAATGGCGTGCCGGGCTCGCATCCTGCGTGGGCACGCCCGCACCCTGGAGCCTGACTTGAACACACAGCCGAAGCTCGATCTACCGCCGGGCTGCGCGGTATCGGCAACATTGCGACCGGGGTTCGAGACGATCCTGACACGCGAGGCGATGGATTTCGTCGTCGAACTCGCGCGGAAGTTCGGGCCGCGGGTCGAGGAACTGCTGGCGCGTCGCGAGGCGCGACAGAGAGAAATCGACGCGGGCTCGCTGCCCGATTTCCTCGTCGAGACGCGCGCTGTCCGCGAGGGCGAGTGGCGCGTCACGTCGATCCCTGCCGACCTGCAGGATCGCCGCGTCGAGATCACCGGTCCGACCGACCGCAAGATGATCATCAATGCGCTCAACTCGGGTGCGAAGGTGTTCATGGCCGACTGCGAAGACTCCATGACGCCCACCTGGGACAACGTCGTGCAGGGGCAGATCAACCTGCGCGATGCCGCGGCCCGATGCATCGAGTTCTCGAGCCCGGACGGCAAGCAGTACCGGTTGAACCCGACGATCGCCACGCTGATCGTGCGGCCGCGCGGCTGGCACCTCTACGAGAAGCACATTCTCGTCGATGGCAAGCAGGTCCCGGGTGCGTTCGTCGATTTCGGCCTCTACCTCTTCCACAACCACGCCGAGCTGAAGCGCCAGGGTACCGGCCCGTATTTCTACCTGCCGAAGACCGAGAGCCATCTCGAGGCACGGCTGTGGGCGGAAGTGTTCCGGCACGCCGAAGCACGCCTCGGACTCGCGCAACAGACGATCAAGGCGACGCTGCTGATCGAGGTGATCCTCGCGGCCTTCGAGATGGACGAGATCCTCTGGGAGCTGCGCGACTACATCGTGGGGCTCAACTGCGGCCGCTGGGACTACATCTTCAGCTTCATCAAGAAGTTCAGCCGCTACCCGGACAAGGTGCTGCCGGACCGCTCGCAGGTCACGATGACGACGCACTTCCTGCGCTCGTACTCGAAGCTGCTGATCAAGACCACGCATCGTCGCGGCGCGTTCGCGATGGGCGGCATGGCCGCGCAGATCCCGATCAAGGGCGACCCGGCC
>Ga0315283_10004780_pt1 | contig 11855 bp, 9 predicted proteins | sample YL17G09_0_MG_FD_204541 | JGI IMG/M metagenome (GOLD analysis project Ga0315283, IMG submission 204541) | Sediment microbial communities from Yellowstone Lake, YNP, Wyoming, USA - YL17G09_0 | ecosystem: Environmental > Aquatic > Freshwater > Lake > Sediment | place: USA: Wyoming | collected...
TGGTCATGGCCCCGGTGTACGCGCCGCGCTCACGGCCGAAAAGCTCGCTCTCGATCAGGGTGGAGGGAAGAGAAGCGCAGTCGACTTTCACCATCAATCTCTCCTTCCGCTTCCCCAGGGCATGAATCGCTCGCGCCACCAGCTCTTTCCCCGTCCCGGTCTCGCCCGTGATCAGGACTGTGCTCTCTGTTCCGGCGACCTGCTCCACCTGGCGCAGCACGCTCCTGATCGAGTCACTCTTGCCCACAATTTCCTTATGCGATTGCGAAAGGCCAATCTCCTTCCGAAGATAGTGGGTCTCGGCCTCAAGCTGTTCCGTCAGACGTTTGATTTCTTCTTGTGAACGCCTGGCTTCCTCCTCCGCGTTCTTCCGTTCCGTGACATCGACCGAAACGCCCAGGAAGTGCCTTCCTCCTCCGAATGAGGTCGGTGACCGGTCTCCCCGAACGGCAAGCCACCGTATCTCTCCCCCGGGAAGCACAACACGGTATTCGGTTTTCAGAGCGGTCCCCTCCTGCAGTGCATTCTCCAAATCCCGTTTCAGGGTTCCCACGTCATCAGCATGGACGATGCTGAACAACTTCTCAAGATTGACCGTCTCATCCTGGCCAACTCCATAGAGTTCGCTCGCACGCGCCGTCCCCCAGAAGGTGTTACTATTCAAGTCGAGGTCCCACAGTCCAGCACCGGCCAGTCCTGCCGCGAGTGCAAGCCGGGCCTCCACCTCCTGCCGGGCCACGATCGCCCTGTTCCGCTCCAGTGCTGTCACCAGGACTTCCGCGAGCACTCGCAATCTGGGGACATAGAGCGCTAGGCAGGGGGGGCCGGGCCGCGTAAATGCAAGATGGAGAACATACTTCGTCACACCTTCAATCGACACAGGTATGCTCAGGTACGCTTGAATCCCCATCGCTTCGCTTGAGCGACGGTCTACATCTGCTTCCCCCGGAAGCTCGTCAAGACTGTTTACGAGAATGATCTCCCCTTGAAGCAGCTTGACGAACCTCCAGGGACTCCGGGGAGCATAGTTAAGCTTCTCCGGCATCACCGGTATGTCCTCAGTGACCGCCACGTGTGACAGAACCAGTTCTCTGGCCTCCGGGTCGATCCGGAACAAACCGCACATATTCGCATCGAAGAACTCACGGATCTTCCCCAGTGCGCCGTCGATTTCTGCGTCGACATCGTGAGGGTTCGTGCTGAGGAAACGGGCCGAGATGTCGGAAAGAAGTACCTCAAACCGCAGCTGAGCTACAGTCCCTTCCTCTCGTTCGTTCCTATCGGGTGCTGCCATTCTGGTCCTGGCGGTCTGAATCGAGGTTTTTGTTGGGATATCTGAAAAGCTAATGGATCAAATGGAGCTCTGGAGGGACATCTGCTCGCAGGAAACTATTCAAAAACCATGGGAAAAACAATACAGTCAGTCGGACGCTTGCACGGACGCTTGCAGGGATCAAAATCTCGCCGAAATGCCAAAACGCGACCGGAAAGAACCCGGTCCGGAAGCAATGGACAAGGGGCGAAAGGACGAAGACCCGAAACCACCATCATCTGGTGGTTCCGGGTCTTCATGTCGAATGCACACGACTCCTCGTGAGCGGTGCGCCTGGATCACTTTGCTTCTTCGATCTTTCTGGAAACTTCCGCATTGGCCTTACTGGCCGCGGCCTTCTCTCCCGCTCCCATCTCCTTCACGTCGACCGTGATCTTGAGAATCTTGCCAGTGAACGTCGCGTCGCGTGGCTGGTAATCTTCGACCACCGGCGTTCCTTCGTCCATACCAACATCCGCGGCATCGTCCACAGAGAAGGCCATTGGCTCTGTGCGCTCGATCCTTCCCTCGGCGACCTTCTTGTCGTTCACGTAGATCGTGCCGAGGCCCCCCTTGGCGAGGCCCCCGCCGTCATACGCAAATTCGAAACGGACGGTCGCCTTCCCTGCCGCAACCGCCTGTGGCGAGGCCACGGTGAATCGCTGCAGGCCGAGGAAGTTGTAGGAGTAGATCGGTTTGCCACCCTTCATATGGAGGCTCCACCCTCCGAACCGTCCCCCTTGGGCCAGGATCACGCCGTTGGCGCCCCCCGCAGGGATAACCAAGTCCGCGGTGATGGTAAGTGAACGGTTCTTAACATTGATGAACGCGTTCTCCGACATCCCCGTCATCCCTTCATGCAGCGTGAGCGACGTCCGGTCGCCCATCAGGTCCGGCCGCCCGGCGAGCTTGGGATTGAGACGTTCGATGCCGCGGTCATCGATGGGGAGCACATGGTACTTGGCCCCCACCTTCATGAAGAGCTCCTGGAGCTCCTTGAGCTTCGTCGGATTCTGAGCGGCCAGGTCGTTCGCCAGGCTGAAGTCGTTACGTGTGTCGTAGAGCTCCCACTTGTCGTCGAGAAGCGCCGCACGGGGCTTCGCATCCCACGGCGCCCTGTGGATGGTCCCCGCGAACCACCCGTCGTCGTAGATGGCGCGGTTACCAAACATCTCGAAGTACTGCGTCTTGTGGCGACCCTCAGCCTTGGCATCGTCGAAAGTGTAGACCATGCTCACCCCCTCGATGGGGGTCTGGACCGTGCCGTTGACGCTCGTCGGCTCAGGGAGCCCGACTGCTTCAAGGACGGTGGGAGCGACGTCGATGACGTGGTGGAACTGGGACCTTACTTCGCCCCTGGCTTTGATCCGCTTCGGCCAGTAGACGACCATCCCGTTCCGGGTGCCACCGAAGTTCGAGGCCACCAGCTTGGTCCATGAGAAGGGCGTGTCGCCCGCGATCGCCCAGCCGGCGGCCATGTGGGGATACGACATCGGCCCCCCCAGCTCCTCGTAGCGCTTAAGAATGTCCGGGACGGTTTCTTCCACACCGTTGAAATACGTCATCTCATTGAACAGACCGTTCATGCCACCTTCTGCGCTCGTGCCGTTATCGCCGACGATGTAGAACACAAGCGTGTTGTCGAGCTGGCCCATATCCTTGATGGCGTCAATCAGCCGGCCGATCTCGGTATCCGCGTACTCACCGAAGGCGGCGAAGATTTCCATCTGGCGGGCGAAAAGTTTCTTTTCATCGGCGCTCAGCGTCTTCCAGTCCTTGATAGCCTCAGGCTTGGGGGCGAGCTTCGTGCCCGGCGGCACCACGCCGAGCTTGATCTGGCGGGCGAGGACCTCTTCCCGCATCACGTCCCAGCCCTGGTCGAACTTCCCCTTGTACTTCGCGATCCACTCCTTCGACACGTGGTGCGGCGCGTGGGTGGCGCCCGGCGCGAAGTACATGAAGAACGGCCGGTCCGGTGTGAGCGATTTCTGGTACTGCATCCAGCCGATCGCTTTGTTCGTCATGTCGTTCATGAAGTGGTAGTTCGGGTCCTTGGGGACCTCCACCCGGGTTTCGTTGTGATAAATCAGCGGGGCCCACTGGTTGGTCTCCCCCCCCATGAACCCGTAAAACTCGTCAAACCCGGATCGGTTCGGCCAGCGGGTGGTCGGGCCGGAAGGGCTGACCTCCCAGGCCGCCGTCTCGTGGTTCTTGCCGTAGAAGCTCGTGCTGTAACCGTTCAGCCGCAGCATCTCGGCGAGCGGCGCGACGCTGTTCGGGCGTTGACCCGTATTGCCCGGAAACGCGGTGCCCGTCTCTGCGATCGAGCCCATATTGTTCGTGTGGTGGTTGCGCCCGCTGAGCAGTGCCACGCGCGTCGGTGAGCAAAGCGCCGTCGTGTGGAACTGGTTGTACCGGAGTCCCTCGTTGGCAAGCCGTTCGACGGTGGGCATAGTGATCGGTCCGCCGAACGCGCTGGACATGCCGAAGCCCATGTCGTCGATCAGAACGATGAGCACATTCGGCGCTCCGTCGGGAGCCTTCACCTCGAAGCGTGGCGGCGGCGTTACCTTGCGCGCGTCGAGCTCCGTGATGGCCGGATAGGTCGGCTCCGGGATGGGAAGAACCGTGCGGTCCAGGAGACCGGAGGCGCTTGAAGACTGCTTATGCTCTTCTTGTTTGTGTGAGCAAGAATAGAGCATGGCAGCCGACATGAGAATTGTCAGCAGCTTCATGTTCATAGTTGTCCTCCGAGTTTATTGGTGTTCAATGTGCCTGGATATTCAGGACAGATGAGAAGGATGTGCAACGAGCACGCCGTCCGGAAAGTAGCAGTGGTACGGGCTCAATTGACTATCTGTGGATTCTTGATTACTGCAAGTTTAGGTAGAAGAAGGCGAAAAATCAAGCCATCGAAAGGATGAATATGAGATTTGTTGAATATGAGATTACCCACTTCGTCAACTCGCCCGTCCGGTTCTCGACGAGGGTGACGGGAAAGATGGGCCACGAGCGCGGAGTGGGTCATTCCATCCTCTGGCTCAGCGAGGAGATGACTCTCCGCTGCACACGCTCCTGAATTCCTTCGGGATCGGAGCTGGCTTACGCGTTGCATAGTCAAAGAATACGATCCCCGTCTTTACCCGTGCGACCTCCTTCCCTGATCCTTTGTTCACCATACGGAATAGAAAATCGAAGCCGAGCTGTTGCAGGTCTGCCACCGCGACATCAATCGTGAGGACGTCACCGTAGAAAGCCTCCGACCGGTACACTACGACGGCATCCGTCATGATGATCCCGACACCCGCGACATCCAGTTCCGACCAACCATGGGAACGCAGGAAACGTACCCGTGCTTCCTGTGCGAGCGAAAGCACGGCATCGTTCCCAAGATGCCCTCCGTAGTTGATGTCGGACACTCGTAGCGGTACTTCGGCCGTGAATAGAAAACGTTCTGGCAGATCAAGTCGCGACCTGGGCACGGCGGTGTGGTCCTATAGTCTGAGGTTCCCCGATTCAGCCTTCTTACGTCAATTCAAGGACACGACCACACGCCCCCACGCGGTTTGGCTTCGCAGGGCTTCAACATGCAATTCGACCCTATTTTAAGGTGTCGGGTGGGTTCACGATGGTGGCGCCCGTGCGGTTGCTGAGTCCGTGCGGCAAAGTAGCTCGAAACAAAAGGAAAAGCAATTGCAGCCATCATCCTGGCAGCTAGAATTGCGGTTCAGATGCTGCGGCGATTTCGGGCTCACCTCGGCGTCGCTGCTGCGAACAGCAAGGCCCTCAGGTTCGACCGCCTGAAATATGGGATTCCTCACAGGGATAGTCAAGCGTGGGGACCGAGTGGCATTGGCAGAGATGCACTATGGCGAATTGACCGGAAAGAGAACCCCCCACGCTCACCACGTGGATGTTCGCGGATTGTCCAGCCGCCTTCGGCCGCCGCAATTGCCAGGTTGCGGGGGCGTCCCTCCGCCAACCGCGACGTTCCTGCAGACGAATGAGCGCTGTGGCCGCAATGGTCAAGGGGGGAGCGTTGCAGGGCGTACTTGATTATGTCATAATTAAGCATAAATTGTGGACAAAGAGGAGGGATCCACATGCCTGTGATCAAATCTATTTCCAGCCTTCGGAACCGCACGCGGGAGATCACCCGGATTTGCCATGAGCAGGACGTGCCGGTATACCTGACACGAAACGGAGAAGGAACGCTCGTCGTCACTAGCATCGATCACTACGAACGCCTCAGGGCACAGGCCGAGCTGTTCTCAAAACTTGGCGTGGCACAAACACAAGCCGCGTCCGGAAAGAAAGGGATTACCCACCGTCAGATGATAGTCAAGCTCAGACAGCGTCTCAATGCCCGCTGAGTTTCCAATTCGCTACCTGCCTGCAGCCCAGGAAGACCTGCTGAACATCCTGGATTTCATCGCGCAAGACAACCCGGGACAAGCGACCGGATTCGTCATAGAGTTCGATCGCCGGATCGGTCGGCTGGGCCGTCACCCTCTTCTCGGGCGCGTTCCTCGAAATGCGACTCTCCGAAGTGCAGGGTACAGGGTTCTCGTGCTGGAATCCTACCTTGTATTCTACCGCATCCGGCAACGTGCCATCGAGATCCACCGTGTCGTTCACGGGTCCCGCGATCTTGATCACCTCTTGTGATTCTCCCCGTTCCGCCGGCAGGATCTGCACGCCTTCCTTGCGCCTTCTCTTCCTGGGTGCTCATGCTGACTCCGGCGCGACGTCGTTGCCCGGCCCTATGACACCCCGGGACGCACCGCCAGAGTCGCCGGACTCAGCTCACCTCATGGTCGCCCCGACATCCATCAAGGCCCGGTCGAATTCGACGATGCGGATCAAACCAATTCTTGGAAATTCCATGTCGATGATAACATAGACCGTGAGAGTGAGGATTGCGGCGAAGGCGACTATATGGATCCAACTGCGCGCTCTGCCTCCTGCCATGCCAAACCCGGCAAGGAGCGAGCAGACCAGAGCCAGAGTGGCCAGAAGTGCGAAGATGATAGAAGGGGGATGAATCTGGGTTGCCCAGAAACGTGTGTTCGCGATATCGAACATTGCATTCAGCGCCGGGAGCAAAAGCAGTGCGGCTTGCGGGTTCGTCGTCTCCCTGCAAGCGGCGACGGACTGCTCCCAGATTTCTCGTTGGAGTTCAGCGGCTGTCGTCATCTGAGGTGACGCCCCGGCGACAGCCGAAAGAGACCGGTATGCTTCAAGGCGGGCATCGACATATCGGCGAAACTTCTCACGGAGTGGTGGTCGGGCTGCCTCAGGGAGCAGGTCAATCCGAAGGTACGCCGTGCCGATGTTATTGGCCTCCTCCACGATGAGCTGGCGCTTCGCATCAAACCGTGAGGCGGCTCCTGAGAATGTAAACGCTATGACCAGCCCCATCAGTCCGAAGAGCGCCCCTTCGACCACGTTCAAACCCGCAATGGTTTTCTCGGTATCCTTTTCGATCATTCGCAACCTGAGGCTGCGGCCCAATTCAAGAAAGAGAACCATACCCAGAAAGAGCCCGACGAGAGTGCCCACGCCCAGAATCATGGAAGCCTGCATATGTCCTCCGGTTTCGAATGTGTTGTCCTGAAGTTCAACGGTCTTCGAGCTCGTTAGGTCAGCATCGCTCTGGCCGGCTGTATGCCACTCGCGCCGATCACACCGGATAACGAGGTGGAGATCCGAAGTGGAAAGAAGGTTCGAGAGAAAGCACCGAAAAATTACCTCGCCATCGACAATGGACACAGGGTCCGGATGAGGGGTGCGCTGGAAAGTATCAAGAGAGTATTGATTCTCCGGAGGGGCTGTCGTATTTTACTACCATGAGCGTTCTTAAAAAGGGAGGCTTCGCATGATACTGCGCCGGCAAAAAGCGCGGACATTGGACATCCCCGAGTGCCACGGTGGCAAGGGAGTAGTGCGCTGCACGGAATATCTTGGGGAATACGATAAAGCGACTTCCGGGTTCAAATTTATTCACGACAACACGCTCGAGCCCGGGGTGAGTATCGGCGAACATCTCCATTCTGGGGACGAGGAGATCTACATCATCCTTGACGGCCGCGGCACGATGCTGGTGGACGGATCCAGTGAAGACGTTTCTGCGGGCGATGTGTGTATAACCCGGAGCGGGCACAGGCACTCCCTTACAAACACCGGATCGGCACACATGAGATTACTGGTCGTCGGGACCGCACTCGGCGGGAGATAGCCCTGCTGTTTTCCTCCTGTTCCACGGGGAAGCGTTAGACGTTCTTCCGCGGATGAAGTTCTTTCCTGTTTTCGGTGTACAGACCCACCCACCGTGCAAGTCGTTCTCCCAGTAGTTCGCATGAGGCTTGTTCACGGGCATCGCGCGGTGCACCCGCCGAGACGGCGCCGTAGTGGAGGGTAAACCGGTCCGCGACGTAGTCCGGGAGCCCGAATATCAGGAATCCGAAGTTGACCAGAACGATCAGGAGCGAAAGGCAGGCGATTTCGTTGCCTCCCCCCCATCCTCCGGACGAAGAGAATGCGCAGCCGATCTTGCCATCGACCTTTCCCCAGAGCGCATCTCCTGCGTCATCCCAGAATTTCTTCATTTTCCATGAGAGGATCCCCATGTGTGTGGGTGATCCGAGAGCGATGCCGTCGCACCAGAGGATGTCGTCCTGCCTGGCCTCATCCACCGATTTCAATCTGACCTCCATTGCTGGGATTTTTCCTGCTCCGCGGGCAACGAGTTCGGCCATCAAGCGGGTATTTCCCGTTATGCTATCGTACAGGACAAGGATATGGGCCATGTCAGGAGTCTCCCCGGCGGGCGCGCTTTCCGCTCGCGAGAAACGGTTCCGCGAGTCCTTTCAGATCGCTCTTCATACAAGGACCGCACCATGCGCTCCACGGTGTGCCCATAAGATCCCCCTCTCCTGTCGGACATTCCAGTACCTCTGGCACATGATCCCTTCTGCACCGGTCGGCGCCGGGCCCGCCATTCAAAGGCCTGCCACAACGCCGAAACTGATCATCGGCTGCCAGGCTTCGTACGGGGAATTCGAATCCTGAAGCACATCAAAGAGAACCTCCACAAAGAGTGCTGTCGACGGGGAGAGGGAGTAATAATAACCCGCTCCCAAATAAATGAACGGAACCCAAATCCGCTCTGTCTCGAGGTTGGGGGTCTTCGCGCCGTAATTGGCATACGCGAATTCGGCGTGCAGGTATGCTTGCGGAATGAACCGGAGACGGCCGAAGACGCTCGCCCCGTAGTTATTCCAGGTCACGGTCGGGTTGTTCCGCGAATCTTTGATGTACTCATACCCCAACTTTACACCCCCGGATAACATCCGACTGAAGTTGTAGCCGACGAGGGGCTGAACGCTCACGCGAAAATAGCTGCCAAAACTCAGGCCGATGGTTCCCCCGTAGAATACATTTCGCGGGGCGGGTGACCCCGCGGGAGCCTCTTTCGCTGTGGAGTCCGGCTGCTGGCCAGCGGCCGGTAGCGCCAGCAGGAGTGTCAGGACGAACGCTGCAACGAATCGCTTCATGTCATGAGCCCTTTCGGTGTGGGAGAGATTGCATCCGTGCTGCGGAAACCGGAACAAAGTACGAAGCGCTCGGGCAGGATGCAACCGGCATGTGCACCGCTCACGTTTTCGCGATTGCCGAAATCTTCGCAGAGGATTCGGGCCTCTATTCCAGGATCGCCGGAGCTTCCTCCCTTCCGTCCTCCGGTCCTGTCAGCTCATATCCGCCGGCTGACCGGTGGAGGCAAGCACGCTGCTCCAGAGCGCCCCCTTCGGATCGATCTTCTTCCGTTCAGACACGGCGAGCGGAATCGGGACGTGCGTGAATCGGTGATTCCAGAACCCCACAAGCATGTCCGTCCGACCCGCCATCCCCGCGTGGACCGCACTCTGGCCGAGGAGAAGGCAGAAGGCGGAATCGTGAGCATTTGCCGGGACGCTCCGGATTGTATAGCTGGGATCGATATACTTCAGTGTGATCGAATGCCCCCTCGACCGGAAGTGGCTCGTTATGGCGTCCCGCAGAAATAATCCGATGTCCCCCTGCTTGAGATTTCCAGAGGCGTCCCGCTCATCGATTCGCCGCATCAGGTCCTGGCCCGCCCCCTCAGCCACAACAATCAACGCGTGACCCCTCCGTTCAAGACGATCAGCCAGGGCCGCGAGGAACCTCTCGAGCGTGAAAGGGACTTCCGGAACGAGGGAGAAGTTCACCTGACTGTTGACAAGGACCGTGAACGCGGCAATGAAACCCGAATCCCTCCCCATCAGCTTCACAAGCCCGATGCCGTTGCGGGCTGCCTCCGCTTCCGTGTTCGCCGCATACGTTGCCCGCTGGGCTTCCGCCACGGCCGTTTCAAATCCGAACGTCGTCTGCACGAAGGAGATGTCGTTGTCGATCGTCTTGGGAATTCCGATAACACCGATTTCCAACCCCTGCCGAGAGACCTCCCCGGCAATCCGCCCGGCACCCTTCAGGGTCCCGTCCCCGCCGACCGTGAAGAGAATCCCGACGCCGAGATCCTTCAGCGTCTGGACCATTTCTGCGGGATCCTGGGGACCCCTTGACGTGCCCAGTATCGTCCCGCCGGCTTCGTGAATCCGGCTAACGCTTTCCGGGGTCAGCAGAAGTGGCTCGTGCTTGAACGGGCGAATGAGCCCTTCGTAGCCGTACCTGAAACCGAGGATCCTCCGGACACCATAGTGGTGATGAAGGCTCAGCACGATTGACCGGATGACATCGTTCAATCCCGGACATATCCCGCCACAGGTGACGATACCGCAGGCCAGACGCGCTGGGTTATGAAACAATCGCTTCCGCGGCCCGGCCATCTCCAGCGACGGCGGTTCCAATCCCATGGCCATCATCCTTCGGATGTCGCCCATCTCGGCGTGATAGACCACCCGCTCAGCATCGTCGGTGAAACGAACACCAATCATCGGTGAGTCATGCCGGCCCTCGCCAAGTCTGGTTATCGAGAAATCAAGCGTCTCATTGCTCATTTAAGACAACTCCTCCTTGTCAAACCTCCGGGGCGATATAGATTCGCACATCACCAAAGTCCATCGTCACCCGGTGAATCGACGATGAAGCCCCTCCTTCGACGGGACGCATCGGAGAAGGAAAAGTGAATGTGCGTTCGCCGGCGGCCGTGGCGATGACGGTAACTGCGTCGCGCGTCCCGTAAACAATGTCCGGCTGATCGCTCCAGAGCGCCACCCCCGCTTCAGAGGCGATCCCCCGGAGGATATCGGCAGTAAGGGGTGCGGCGCCGACGTACACCGACGTCCACCCCTTCTGGACCTTTCGGACGAACGCCGGGCGTTCGTTGTCGATCCATCTCCCGAGAATCTGCACGTCGCTGTCGAGCACGACGAACCTAGGCTTCTGGGGTTTGCGCGTGCCGAAGATCGTGGTGCCTCCTGCGTCGGAATTTTCGACCCGGATCTGCATCGGGCCGGGAGAGTGGAGTATCTCGAACCGGAACCCGGTCAACTTCTCCATCTGCTCGAGGTCCAATCTGTCCGGCGTAATAAACCCCGGGGCATAGTACCAGACGACGGTCGTCCCACTTCCTTCCAGGATATTCCTGATTCGGTCAGCTTCCGCGCGATCCATAGTGAAGAGGTTGACCATAAAAAGAAGCTGATAACGTCGCGGATCCGCGGAATTGAGATCGAAACTGTAGAGGGAGTCGAAAGGAGCTCCCATGCGTGAGAATGTCCGCTGCTGGCTGTTGATGAACCAGTGATCGATGTGGTCGCACACTGATATTCCGTACCCCGTCCAGGGCTCCTCGGCCTTCCAGTGCTCAGTGGCGAAGAACGCTTTCGGATCGTAGACCGCCGCGATTTTTGCAGCGCTGGAGATGTCCAAGCGGGCGCGCTTTTCGCCCAGTGTCGCGAATGGCCGGATGGCTTCAATAATAGGTGGGTCGTCGTACCAACCGCGGTTGGCCTTGTAGGGGGGGCAGAGATGCCCGAAGTCAAAGAACCAACCCCCGACTCCTCGTGCGAACATCTGTCCGAGATCGCGGCGGATAATCCTCACCGTTCCTTCCACCGAATCGTGCCCTGAACCCCCTTCCCCCGCTTTCTTCGGCTCGAGGTACGTGGTCGGGTCTATCTCAACGAAAAAGAGTTTTCCATGTCGGTGGATCGATTCGACGAGGACGCGGTACCCCCCATCACCGCCGACGCCGCGGGCGCGACCCAGCCAGTTCCCGGCATCATCCACCATGTCGCTTTCCCAGCGTTCCTTCGACGGCATGTTAGTATGCTGGTAGGTGTACGGCGACGCCAGGAAATCAATGTCCTCACTCGCCAGAACTCGCTCGGGAGAGAGGTGCCCCCCCTCCTGGATGTGAACGTTCTCCAGGAGGTACCCGTAGAATGCTCCGCAGAGGATGCGCCGTCCCGTAACGTGTTTCGTGATCCCCGCAAAGTAAAGGAGCGTGTCAGCAATGTAGTCGTGGTGCCGACGGTAGAATGCGATGACATCCCGCTCA
>Ga0315283_10004781_pt1 | contig 11854 bp, 12 predicted proteins | sample YL17G09_0_MG_FD_204541 | JGI IMG/M metagenome (GOLD analysis project Ga0315283, IMG submission 204541) | Sediment microbial communities from Yellowstone Lake, YNP, Wyoming, USA - YL17G09_0 | ecosystem: Environmental > Aquatic > Freshwater > Lake > Sediment | place: USA: Wyoming | collected...
CGCCTGGCAAATCCGGCGCGCGAGCGCCAGCATCAATCCGATCGTCAGTTCGGCCACAGCGGCCGAGTTTGCGCCCGGCGTGTTGGTGACCACAATCCCGCGTTGGGTCGCCGCCGCCACATCCACACGGTCAAAACCCACCCCGTAGCGGGCGATCACCTTCAACCGGTCGGCTGCCGCAATGACGGAGGCATCGATTTCGTCAAGGCCTGCAATCCAGCCGTCGATGCCTTTGACCAGGCTCGTCAACTCCGGCGCGGTGAGAGGCCGTTTTTCAGGGCTGTAGCGGATGTCGCCGACCGTTCGCTCGAGCTCGGATCTCAGCGTGGGGTCTTGTATCCCGAAGGTCGTAGACGTCACCAGCACGCAGCAGACACGCAGATTCACCAGATTTCGTTGGGTTACCGCCATCGACAAGGATCACTCCACCTCGATGCCGAAGTAAGCCGCTGCATTGCGAAAGCAGATGTCCTTGACGATGCCGCCGAGCAGTTCCATGTCATCCGGAAGTTCCCCGTTCTCCACGTCGTTCCCGAGCAGATTGCACAGCACCCGCCGGAAGTACTCGTGCCGCGGATAGGACAAGAAACTGCGCGAGTCGGTCAGCATGCCCACGAACCGGCTCAGCAGCCCCATGTTGGAAAGCGTGTTGATCTGCCGCTCGATGCCATCCTTCTGATCGTTGAACCACCACGCCGACCCGAACTGCATCTTGCCGGGGAGGCTGCCGTCTTGAAAACACCCGATCGCGGTGGCGACCACCTCATTGTCGCGCGAATTCATCACGTAGAGGATGGTTTTGGCCAGACGACCTTCCCGTTCCAGACCGTCCAGGAACCGGGCGAGAGCCCGGGCCATTTCGAAGTCACCGATAGTGTCGTAGCCGGTGTCGGGTCCCAGGGTCGCCATGGCTTTGCTGTTGACGTTCCGCAGCGCCCCGAAGTGAAACTGCTGGGTCCAACCCCTTTCGGTGTCCATCCGCGCCAGTTCGAGCATTACGGCCGACTTGTATTTGAGGGTTTCAGAGGGTGTCGGTTTCCTGCCCTGGCGCGCCTTTTCAAAAACTTTGCGAACATCCTTCAACGTGAAGCCTTGCGCATAGGGGTGCTCGATTCCGTGGTCCGAAAGCCGGCACCCTGCCTGGTGGAAGAAGTCGTGCCGGCGGCGGATAGCCTCCAGGAACGAATCGAAACTTTTGATGGCAAGACCGGCGGAAGCCTCCAGCCGACCGACCCATTTATTGAAATCCCGCGGGGATTCCACGCCCAATGCCTTGTCCGGGCGGAAGGCAGGCAGGACTTTTACAGTGAACCCGCGCTCGGCTTCCAGCTTGAGGTGGTGTTCGAGGCTGTCGGTGGGATCGTCGGTGGTGCACACCACGCGGACGTTCATGCGTTGGAGGATGCTCCGCGTGCTGAAATCAGAGGTCTGCAGCATGCGGGTGCAGGTGTCGTAGATGTCTTTGGCGGTCTCAGGATTCAGGAGCTTTCCCGCAACGTCGAAGTAGCGTTTCAACTCCAAGTGGGTCCAATGGTAAAGCGGGTTGCGCAAGGTTTTGGGCACGGTGCCGGCCCAGGCCTGGAACTTTTCGAAATCGCTTGCATCCCCGGTAATCAGCCGCTCGGCGATGCCGTTGGCCCGCATGGCCCGCCACTTGTAGTGATCGCCCCGCAGCCAGATGTCGGTGAGGTTCTCGAAGGTTTTGTTCGCGGCGATTTCCGCCACCGGCAGGTGGCAATGGTAGTCGAAGATGGGCATGTTCTCGGCGAAATCGTGGTAGAGCGCCCTGGCCGTCTGGGTCTTCAGAAGAAAATCTTCAGTGAGGAAGGGTTTCATGGGTCACTCCTTTGGCGTGGGCTGTTCCAGGCGGTGGAGGATCTCGCCAGCGTGGTCCACAAACAGAATCCCCTGGTCTTCCTGGTTCATTGGAACCGGGAGAGGTGCCGGTCGAAGTGCGCCTCCACGATCCGGGTGTATTCTTCCTCGTGCCGCTGCAACGATTCGAAAAAACGCGCTCGGAAACGGGCCTCGTTCAGCACCGACCCATAAGTGACGTGCAGCACTTCTCGGGTGTGAAAGTCTTCCAGCAGGCCCGGCAACTCTTCATCGCTTAAAGCAGCGGCATCAGGCATGCGCGCGATTTCCGCCGAAACGTGGTAGGAGGCCCGATCCGTTGGGTAGCGTTCCACGGCGAACCCGTGGATCTCCCTGAACAGCCGCGGGTTGCACCGGCCGATGGTCCGCAGGGCTTCGAGGTAGCTGGTCCCGGCCGTTTTAAGGTGAACCAGATTCCCGGCCAGCCGGGCTGCAATGGGATAAACGCTGAACTTGTCGGACCCCGAATGGAGGCTCAACTTGTAAGGCCCGTAGGTCTTGGCGACCGCCACATGCCCGGCAAAGCTTCTTTCAAACTCGTCGAGGTCGCCGATGTAATCGACACCTTTTTCGAATGCACCGACGTACCGGGGGGCGAGGCTAACCCATCGGACCTTTAGCCGTCCCAGCTCGCTAGCGATGTAGACGTGCTCGGCGAGGGTGGTAGGGCTGTCGGTTTCATCGACGCTCATCTCGAATTCAAACGGTCTTCCCGCGCTGACATGCTCCAGGTGGCGGTACATGCGCACCGTGTGGGCAACGGCTTTGCCGTATTTGGCCGCAGCGCGCCCAATGTCTTCTGGACTGAAGGTGGCTTTCAATATCCCCAGGTCGATCGGCTTCTCCGCCAGAGTTCGCTGCAGATCCGAGGAAGTGGTTTCCAGCTCAGCCCAGGGCAGTGCCTGAAGCTTTTGCTCGAGAATGAGCGCCGGCACCTGCGAGGCCTCGTTGTCGACATACTCCCCAGGGTCGATGGTAAAAAACGAGTACCCGGCGGCTGCGAAAGCAGAAACGTGTTCTGCAGTCTTGAGATGATCCGCATCCGCTCCGAAACCATCGATCCACCCTTCCTGGAAGGCGCCCCACATGGCATCGTCCAGCACCTCCTGGGGTGAACGGCGCGTGCGTTCGTTCTCGCGCACCGACTGCTGTGCGAAGATGGGCGCCAGGTTCGTTTTGCGGACCGACCGGACGTGGCCCGGCGTGGCCAGTCCCAGGCGGTCGCCGAACCCCGCCGACCGCTTCAGGCCGAGCGGCCGCGCATTCAGGTACGGAAGAAGTCCGCGCAGCCAGGCGGCACTGCGGGCGGTCGTTTGAACGGTCCGCATCCGGGCCCGAAGCCCCTCCAGGAGGAGTTGATCCTCGGACCCCTTCAGTTCGTCAATAAGCCCGGGGGCAGACGAAACGATCCCGAGCCGCTTACCCCCATCACCCGTGCACAGGAAAACCAAGGAACGACTGACGGGGGTGATGGAATGGAGATGGACCTTCGCTCGGCAGGATGTACCCAGCACATCAGCCAGTCGCCCCCGTTTGTCGTCGGATAGCACCGCTGCCGATTGCACGGCGTTAAAACACTGCTGCAGAAAATCTTTCATGCCTGTCTCCGAAACGATGCATGTCCTGCAAGGTTCCAAAAGATGAACTTCGTTGGAAATTTCTATGCCATAAGCCCTACCCTGTCAACTTCACCGTTTTAACAGGGTGTTGAAAAACAAGCATCAAGCCGTCAGTCAAGGCGTGCGGCGTTTTGGAAAGCGCAGCCTATTCAGCGATAGGTGAGCATTTACAATAGCCGCACAACGCCGGCTCACGGCGTGAGGCGCAGTTTTTCAACACCCTGTCAAAAAATCCTCACGGATCGGGTTGAAGGCATCGATCAAACGGACGTGCGGGCTGAGCGTTTGAACGGCATGCGGAACATTGGCGGGGACAGTGAACAAGTCGCCCGCAGACAGGCGTGTTTTTTCTTCGCCCATGACCAGGATGATTTCGCCTGCGGCCACGTAAGACACCTGCTCGTGCGGGTGCGAGTGCGGAGGGTCGGGGGTAGATGCCGGCCCGTCATTAAAATCGACCACGACCGCCATGAGGTGATCTGTGTGGGCGAGATAGCGCGAGCGACCCGCGATGATGGGGGTAACGGTAACCTCGGATGACTTCACTATTCCCATGGTCCTGCCTCCTCATGCATATGGACGATTGACGTGATGGTCGTTCTTGACCCCGTTAGCCGGGCTCAAGAACGTGAACGCCGTCATGAGCTCATCCTTGGAAATCTCCTTCATCCAGGAAAACCTCGCGCCGAAGCTTACCGAAACGACGTTCACCTTGACTCTCCGGCCCTCACTTCACGAAGCTCGGGAGCCACATGGTGAAGGGGGGGTAGTAGGTGATCAGGAACAGCACGACCATCATGGCCAGGAAGAAGGGCATCATCGCCTTCGTTCCGGCGTTTACACTCACTTTGCCGATGGCGCAACCCACGAAGAGGACCGTGCCGACCGGCGGTGTCAGCAACCCCATGCCCGAGTTGAAGATCAGGATGAGGCCGAACTGGATAGGTGACATGCCGAGCTTCACGCAGACGGGCAGGAGGATGGGCGTCAGGATGACGATCATCGGGGCCATGTCCATCGGCCCGCCCAGGATGAGCAGAAGGATGTTGATCATCAGGAGGATGACCCATGGCGTGCGGGATATCTCCAGGAAGCCCTGTGTGATGAGATCGGGGAGGCGGAGAATCGTCATGGCATACCCGAAGGCGCCCGAGGCCCCGATGAGAAAGAAGACCATCAGGACGGTACGGAAGGTTCTCACCAGAACCGGCCAGAGATGCTTGGGCTTGAGCTCGCGATACCCAAAGAAGCCCAGGCAGAAGGAGTATACGACAGATAGGGCGCCCGCCTCGGTGGCGGTAGCGAGGCCGCCGATGATGGAACCGAGGATGACGAATGCCGGGGTCAGCGAGAGAAAGCCGTGGAACATGATCGAAGGAATCTTGCGGCGGTCGACCGGATCGGCCTTCGGGTAGTTGCGCCGGATGCTGATGATCACACCCACGATGCAGAGCGTGAGCAGGAGCAGGAGCCCGGGCACGATGCCTGCCATGAAAAGCTTCCCGACGGAGAGACCGCCCACGACTCCCGTCGCCACGATCGAGTAGAGGATGAGGTTATGGCTCGGAGGAAAGATGACGCCCTGGATCGCCGAAGAAATCGTGACACCCACCGCGTACTCGGCCGAATAGCCCTTGTTCTTCATGATCGGGATCATGACCGACCCGATGGCGGAGGTGTCCGCAACGGCAGATCCTGAGAGGTTTCCGAAGAACATGCAGGCCACCGAGTTGACGATGGAAAGCCCCCCGGGGAGTCGTCCGACAAAGACATTGGCAAAATCGACGATGCGGTTCGCCAGTCCCCCCGCCCCGAGGAGCTGCCCTGTCATGATGAAGAAGGGGATCGCGAGGAGGGAGAAGGCGTTGATCCCCTGGAGAATCTGCTGGGCCACCACAACGATGGGCATCTGGAGATACCAGAGCGTCGCGAGGGAGGAGAGCGCCAAGACGAGGGCGACGGGGAACCGCAGGATGAGAAAGACGGTGAAGCTGACGCAGAGCATCCAGATGGCGACCGTGTTGTCAGGCATCGCGCTTGATCTCCTCTTCGATGGTGTGGTAGCGGCGCAGGTCCTTGCCGAAAAGCTGGAGACCGGAGTACACGCAGGTCAGCACGCCCGTGATGGGCATCACGATGTACTGTACCATGTTCGGGAGCTGCGTCGCGGCGAGGAATGATCCCTTCATCATCATGCTGAAATCCCATCCGTAGGTGGCGAGGTAGAGGCCGAAGAGGAAGGTGACAAAGTCGACCAGTTTGTCGGACGCATCGAGCACCTTCTTGGGCAACTTCTCGAAGAGGTCCATGCCGAGGTGGAGCCGCTCGCGAAAGCCGATGGCGATGCCCATGAAGGTGAACCACGTCAGGCACAGGAGGGTGACTTCCTCGGACCAAGCGAAGACGAAACCGAAGACTTTGCGGGTGACGACCGCCACGAAGACAATCAGGATCATGGCGACCAAAAGGGTGATGGCGAATCCCTCGATGATCTTGTCGACCATCAGGAAAACCTTCCCCAGGCTGCCTTTCTTTTCGGGCACGTGGATTCTCCTCTGTGGTAAAGATGCAACAGGAGGCGGGGCGAAAAGGAGCGGAGCCCCCTAAGGAGCCCCGCCTCATCCTCGCAACAGATCCTTACTTTTTCGGCCGGACCTCATCGATGGCCTTGAGCGTTTCGGCGAACTTGGGCGACTCTTCGGCGAACAACTGCTTGACCGCGTTCTTGAAGGGCGTCTTGTCCGCGACCGGGACGATGATCTCGCCGTCGGCCTTGATCTTGTTGAGAGCCTCGATCTCGTAGGCATCCCACTTCTGGCGCTGGAAAGCGACGGTCTCCGCGGCGGCCTTGCGCAGGGCGGCATGCTGGTCCTGGCTGAGCTTGTCCCACACGATCTTGCTCATGAAGAGGACCTCGGGCAGGCGCAAGTGTTCGTCGAGGAGATAGTGCTTCGCGACCTGATAGTGGTTGAAGGAAATGAGGGAAGGAGCGTTGTTCTCGGCGCCGTCGATGACGCCGGTCTGTATCGCGCTGAAAACCTGACCGGCGGCCATGGGGACCGCCGAGGCCCCCATCGCTTCGACCATCTTAACGAGGAGGTTGTTGGGCATGACGCGGTACTTCTTGCCTTTGAGATCCTCGATCTTGTTGATCGGGTAGTTGGCGTAGAAGGAACGGGCGCCGCCGTCGTACCAGCAGAGGCCGACGAAGCCGGAGGGCGCGAGGTCGGCAAGCATCTTCTGGCCGGCGGGGCTGTTCAGGAAGGCCCACATGTGCTCCTTCGAATCGAAGAGGTAGGGAAGGCTGAAGACGTTGAGCTGGGCATTGAAGGAGCCGAGCGCTCCGGAGCTGACGCGGGCGATGGCGATCGCGCCGATTTTGACCTGCTCGATGACGACCTTCTCGTCGCCGGATATCTGCCCACCGGGGAAGACGTCTACCTTGATCTCCCCCTTGGTGTAGAGATTGACGAGGCGGGCGAACTCCTCGTCCGCCAACTCGGTGGGGTAGCCCTGTGGGTGGATCTCAGAGAGTTTGAGGACCATCTGGGCCTGCGCGGTCAAGCCGGCGCAGAACACGAGGGCCATCACGCATATCACTACCAATGGAACCACATACCTGGAATTTTTCATAGATGTCCTCCCTTCCCTTATGGCAACGGTTTCTGGAAAGCAAATTCGCTATTTTCGATACTTGACACTAGGCTTCCTTCGGCACTGCCCCCAAGACCATTTGTCGCCAATCTCTGGAATCGATCACCTCCCCTCTCAATTCGTGTTGGCCTGCCCGGCATTGGCCGTCATGCCCGAAATGGCCGCTGCATGTCGTTTGATGGCCTCGATATCCGATTCAATGCCACGTTCTTCAGCAAGATAAGTCGGAAAGGTGACGCTGATAGCGCAGATGATGTCTTCCTGCGGCCCGAATACCGGTGCGGCAATGCAGATGATCCCGCGGGTGATCTCTTCGGAATCCAACGCGTAGCCTTGTTCGTGGACCGTTGCCAGCTGCTGCATCAGCCGGCGGGCATCGGTGATGGTTTTGGGCGTGAAGGGCTTCATGGGCCGTGAGAGGACCCGCTTTCTCTCGGCCGCCGGGCCATAGGCGAGCAGGACTTTGCCCAGCGCGGTGCAGTAAAGAGGGAATGTTTTGCCGACTTCCGAAAAGAGCTTGATGCCGTAGTCGTGGGACTCGATCTTGTCGGTGTATATGCCCACGTCTCCCTGCTTGATTCCCATGTTGCAGGTGTGCTTGGTTTCCTGGTGCATTTTGACGAGCTGGTGGTGCACGTGGTTGCGGAGGTCGAAGTTGGCGATGACCCCCGCTCCCAGCGAAGCGAGCTTAAGGGTCGCCCGATAACGCTTGCTCTCGGGGCTGAAGGATAGGACCCCTAATTCGGTCAACTCGCCGAGAAGCCGATGAACGGTGGCCTTCGCGATTGCCGTCTCTTCCACAATTTCAGCGAACCGGATGCCGGTGTGCTGATGAGAAACCACGGTTTCGATCACCCGGATGATTCGCTCGGAAGAACTCATCAGGATCGTCCCGCTGGAAAGGGTCAAGTGGTCCATATATGGAACTTGGTTCTATATTTTGAACTATTTCTGCCCGGAGTCGAACCAAAAGTCAAACGAAAAATTAGCAACGATAAACGCGGCAACCAGTGCAAGCCCTGACGTCCCGTTGCCGTGGGCGAAATGGCTTGTTATTATGAGCCGTCTGTGGTTTTCTGTTTAGCGAGTGAACTACGGAAAGTTGGCAGATTTAGTTGCAAGACGATTAACAGGGTGTTGAAAAAGGGCGCCTCAGGCCGTCAGCCAAGGCGTGCGGCGGTTTGGAAAGCGCAGCATATTCATAATATGTGAGCATTTACAAAAGCCGCCCAACGCCGGATCACGGCGTGAGGCGCGGTTTTTCAACACCCTTTTAAACGCCCGAGCCGTAAAGCCAATGGATGGGACTCCATGAAAATCGCCTTCCAAGAATTGGAACAACTGAGCGAGGCCAAAACCTTTCCGGACAAGACCCCTTACAAGAGCCTTTCCGTCGCGAACGTCTTGAGTCTTGCCGGCCGGTCGGGCATGAGCGGCCGGGAGATCGAAATTGCCGCTCTGGAAAACGGCATTGTCCCCGAACGCTACGCGCGCAACATGCGCACTTTCTCCCTCGCAGACCAGACCGCCCTGCTCCAGGCGCGCGTCGGCGTCGTCGGCCTCGGCGGCCTGGGGGGCACGGTGACCGAGATTCTTTCGCGCCTCGGGGTGGGACGTCTGACGCTGATCGACGGCGACCGCTTCGAGGACAGCAACCTCAACCGGCAGCTGCTCTGCACGTGCGAGCAGCTGGGCACTCTCAAGGCCGAAGCCGCACGCCGGCGGGTCGGGCAGACCAACCCGTCGGTTTCCGTCATCATCCGCATGGATTTCCTCACCCCCGAAAACGCAGAGAACCTGCTCACGGGGTCCGATGTCGTCGTGGACTGCCTGGACAACCTGCGCACCCGCTTCCAGGTGGAGGACGCCTGCCGCAGGCTCGGCTGCCCGCTGGTCTCCGCGGCGGTGGCGGGCTCATCCGGCCACGTCACGACCATTTTCCCCGAGGACACCGGGCTGCGCCTGATCTACGGGGAACCGCAGAACGCCCCGCTGAAGGGCGCCGAAACCGCCCTGGGCACCGTCCCGCACGCGGTCACCTTCCTGGCGGCCCTCGAGTGCGCGGAGGTGGTCAAGGTCATCCTGAAAAAAGGCAGCCTCCTGCGCCACAAGCTGCTGGTGGCCGACCTCATGGACGGGATCGTCGAAGTCATGAACCTGCGCTGATCCTAAGCCCGGTTTTCTCCATATCCCCAGAATTACTACCATTGCCGCCTCTTTTCCTTGACACGCCCAGCGCTTTTCGCCATACTGCTAGTGCGACCACGGTCCATGAGACAGGGGTTGCTGCTCATCAACGCCAGTATTGACCGCAGGCGCAAAGTTCGCAAAAGAAAGGGCAGATATAATGAATAGACGTCATGTCGCGAATCGCTGGTTTCTGGGAGGGGCGCTGATCCTCGCCCTGGCCGCCGCCTGTGCGTCCTCGAACGTGCTGAGCATCAAATATCAGCTGCCTCCGCCGGCCGGCGAAACCCTCGCGCGCAGCGTAACCATCGCTTTCGTGGATGACCGCAAGACCGATGCGTTTCTCACCCCGAGCGCCCGGAACGAGCTGGAGGGTTTTGCCGGCGTTTACGCCCTGACGGTTACGAGACCCGGCGGCGGCGCAGAGCTGAAAGGAGCCTATCCGGTCGACATGCTGTTCAGAGAAGTGCTGCGTTACCGCCTGGAGAGCGACGGGGTGAAGGTGGTCCCCCCCGGCACAAAGGCCGACGCGGAACTAAAACTGGCGTTGAAGGAGTTCCAGCTGGATTTCGGGGACCGCAAATGGGGCGCCGCCGTCGCCTACACTGCCCAGCTTCTCAGAAATGCAACGATGGCCAGCCAGCAAAATATCAACGGCAGCGCGGAACGCACCTTTCTGATGGGCAAGAGCGATGCGGACAAAGTGGTCGGAGAACTGGTGAGCGACACGATCAACAAGCTGGATGTGGCGCTGCTGTTCAAGCAGGCCGGCATGTAGGAGGCCTCCCATGATCGAGTTGGACTCGCGCCCGAGCGTGGGGCGCTTCGGCGTCACCGCCCGCCTCTTCCACCTGGTGGATGAAATGCCCAAGGACAAGCAGCTGATCCTGCTCAAGCAGCTGCTGGGGGAGCGCATCACCAGCCACCTGTGCAAGCTCATCGTCGAGATGACCGACGACCAGCTCCAGCGCCTCTGCGAACAGTTGGAGGAGCTGCCGTTCGAGGACGCCCCGGTCACCACCATCAACCTGGACGAGGATGGCGCCCCCATGCGGCAGATCTCCCGCACGTCCTGCCAGCTGAAGGCGATCTGCGTGGCCGATGGCCACACATTCGAAAGTGTCATCACCGACATCAGCACCGTCGGCATGTTCATCAAGTCGCCACCCGCGGCCTATCCGGCGGGCAAGCCGATCCGCGTCAGCTGCCGGCTTCCCGGCCGCGACAAAGCCCTGGTGCTGAACGGCGAGGTCCTGCGCAGCGAAGCGGCCGGCATCGCCGTGCGGTTGACCGGCTTGAGCGCCGAGCAGGAAACCGCCATCCGCCAGTTCATCCTCAACCGGCCTTAGAAGAGGCCTGCAACGCCACCATCGGGTGTCAGACGGGGTTGTGAAACCACTTCTACCGTCCGTCTGCCTCCCGAACCGCCTCCTGATACTCAGCCCGCAGTGCGGCAATCAGCTCTTTGACCGAGACGATCTCCGTGGCCCGGTGGGCATTGGAGCCGCAAAATGCGAAGCCGTTGTCCAGGCGCCCTCGCTGGGCGTTGACCAGTGCCAGGGCGATGCAGTAGGGGCTTTTCGCGATGTCACAGGTGATGATGCAGTGGTAGGGGCATTTGAACGGCTTGCGGTTACCCGCATTGACGTCGTCGATAAAAGCGTTGCGCACGGCTCGGCCCGGCAAGCCCACCGGGCTCTTGATGATGACGATATCTTCCGGGCGGGCAGCCAGATAGGCCTGTTTGAACTCGATCGCGGCATCGCACTCGTGAGTGGTGACGAAGCGGGTGGCCATCTGAACCCCGGAGGCACCCATCTGAAGGAATCGATAAATATCCGCCCCAGTGTAAATGCCACCGGCGGCAATGACGGGAACGGGCTTTCCGTAGTGCTCTTCCAGCCGGCGCGCTTCTATTAAGACCTCCGGGAGCAGCTTCTCAAGGCCATATTCCGGGTCATCGATTTGCTCCAGCTTGAAGCCCAGATGCCCGCCGGCTAACGGCCCTTCGAGAACAAAGGCATCGGGTACATAGTTGTATTTTTCGGTCCAGCGTTTGGCGATGATGCGTGCCGCCCGCCCCGAAGAAACGATGGGCACCAGCTTGGTGGGCATGCGATCGGTTGCAAGCAACGGCAGATTGAGGGGCAGACCGGCCCCGGCGAAGATAAAGTCGATCCCCTCCTCGATCGCCGTCCGGGCCAGGTCGGTAAAGTTGGACAGGGCGACCATGATGTTGACGCCCAGGAGCCCCGGGCCGTTGGAAAGTTCCCGGGCCTTGCGGATCTCGTTGCGCAGAGCGCGGTTGTTCTTCTCGACGAACCCCGAGGAGGGCTCGAACTCTAACATGCTGATGCCGGCTGTGCCGATGACGCCGATGCCGCCCTCTCTGACCACGGCCGAGGATAGACCCGCCATGGATATGCCGACAGACATGCCTCCCTGGATGATGGGCAGTGGGGCGATCCGATCGCCGATTTTCAATGCGGGTAACGCGCTCACAAGTCCTCCTCGGTGGA
>Ga0315283_10004783_pt1 | contig 11852 bp, 12 predicted proteins | sample YL17G09_0_MG_FD_204541 | JGI IMG/M metagenome (GOLD analysis project Ga0315283, IMG submission 204541) | Sediment microbial communities from Yellowstone Lake, YNP, Wyoming, USA - YL17G09_0 | ecosystem: Environmental > Aquatic > Freshwater > Lake > Sediment | place: USA: Wyoming | collected...
CTCTGGTGCCAACACATTCAGGACGGTTTCTAATTGCTTCAGGAAATCCAAAGTATGCTCCCAGGCATCCATGATGTGAGGTGGAGATTGTTCGATATTCTTGAGACTGCAGACTTCAGGCAATATGTATTCGAGCGTACCGAATACATCCAGGATCCGTAGAGAAGTGTCGGAGCCTGGTTGTGATAAGATCCGAAAAAGCTCGTCCCGCAATCGTTCTGCAGATTCCTCTGGAAGCAAACTTGCTGCCTGCCGGATGAGTTGTCGGGTTTCGGTTGGAATACTGAAACCAAGCATAACTGAGAACCTCACCGCTCTCAGGATTCTTATTGGGTCGTCGAGAATGGACCGCGGCGAGCATACTTTCAAACGCTTGCTTGCCAGATCGGCTATTCCCCCAAATGGGTCTATCAGTGTATGCAGCTGGCGTACCTCCACAGCCATGGAATTCATCGTAAAATCGCGACTTCTCAGATCACTGATCAGATCCACCCCTTGAAAGGATGAAAAATCGATCCGCCTTATTGGATTTCCTGGACCACCGGGCTGTTCATCCGCATATAAGATTACCCTTCCCATATTCCGTTTTTTATCCAGCGGGAAATATGCCCCACCAAGCTCATTCGCGATCTGGCGCGCTAACTTCATTGCATTCCCTGGGGTTACAAAATCAAGGTCATAGACCGGTCGAAGGAGTAATGCATCCCGAATTGCTCCACCCACCAGGTAAACAGGTTCATCGCCTGGGATGAGGCGGATGATCCGATCCAAGATGGGGCTCCTTAATCTAGCTAAAAATTCATCCATGGGGGTTGAATATTTATATCCACATCCCAAATAGTCGGACCCTTATTCGCCAGGGTTATACTTCTCGGCGTCTAAAACGCCAATAAACGGCAGATTACGGTAATATTCGTCTGCGTCCAATCCGTATCCGAAGACGAACTTATCTGGAATCACAAATCCACAATAATCAATGGGGACATCCACCTCACGCCTCTCAGCTTTATTGAGTAATGCGCAAATCTTAAAACTTTTAGGCTGTCGGCCACTTAAAAACTCTAACACTGCTTTAACGGTATAGCCGCTGTCCACGATATCTTCCACCAGTAATACATGCCGGTTTCGGACATCGATATTTATATCTAAAGTAATTCGGGATTGTCCCCTGGAACGCCTTGCACCAACCCCATAGGAAGACACGGACATAAAATCGACCATGTGAGGTACAGTGATCTTCCGCATCAAATCAGTCAGGAACATGACGCCACCCCGCAGAATGCAGACCAGGATCAGTTCCTTACCCTCGTAATCGTGGCTGATTTCAGCACCTAATTCAGCGATCCTTTTTTGTAATGCCTCTTCTGAGATCAAGGTTTCTTGCAGAAATTCATGATAATCCTGCATAGTTCACTCCTTCGGAACCTCATGGTGCTTGCGACAGCGTGCTTCATACATCTCGGCTGCGCCAATGATCACTACAGGTTCTTCATATCGGGCAGGTTTTCCATTAATGATTCGTTGAGTGCGTGAGGCTGGTTCACCACATACCATGCAAATGGCTTGCAGCTTATCCACATGCTCAGCTTTAGCCATTAATACAGGCATCGGTCCAAATGGCTCACCCCTGAAGTCGGTATCGAGACCAGCCACGATCACCCGTAACCCCTGATCTGCCAGCCTCTGAACGATGTCGATGATCTGGTTATCGAAGAATTGAGCTTCATCGATTGCCACAACTGTCGTATCAGCATTCAAATGAGTTAGTACCTCACCCGCTTGTTCAATCGGGTGGGCTTCAAAATCATTGCCTGCATGCGATGTCACCTTGCGTACTGCGTAGCGGTAATCGATTGCTGGCTTGAAAACCTGTACTTTTTGACGTGCAATGGTAGCGCGGCGTAAACGGCGGATCAGCTCATCGGTCTTTCCACAAAACATTGAGCCAGTAATTACCTCAATCGATCCAGTACGATGTTCCATTATCTCCTCCTGAAGTTGCGAAAAATGAGTCAATCATAATTCCAATTTTAGCAAACAGGCAGACGTTGGAGACGTCTGCCTGTTAAGTGTAACTGAAATTAGATGAGTTGCAAGCTTAAACAACGATTTCCTGGGCAGCTTCAGGTAATTCATATCCGAACTGGCGCAGACGTTTTTTCAGATCAGCCAACGATTTCCTGCCAAAACCATCCACGGCGAGAATGCCTGCCTCACCTTTTTCTAGCAGGTCCATTACCTGCCCTACCTTGGTGATATTGGCTTTAGCAAGGGCTTCAGTGGAGCGTGTGCCCAATCCAAGTTCTGCAATTGGGCGTTCAGGGGAGGTTCGAGCGGACTCACGCGCGCTTTTATCGTCAATATATTGTTGGCGAACCTGCAGCTTCTTATAAAAGCGATCTACCTGTCCCTCAGAGTCAACGATACGTTGTTCTCCAGTGTAAAATGGATGGCAATTGGAACATACGTCCGTGTGGATTACCTTTTTTGTGGAACCAGTTGTCCAGGTGTTTCCACATGCACAAATGATCTGTGCGTCTGTGTAATACGCTGGGTGAATACCTTCTTTCATGATCATATCCTTTCAATAAAAATAAACACTTACGCTGCTTCGATTGGCGTAACACTCACCCGTTTTCGATCATCACGGATGGTCTCATAAACGACATATCCATCGACAATTGCGAACAGAGTAAAATCCTTGCCAACCATGACATTGTCACCGGGTTTGATGTGAGTGCCGTGCTGACGTACCAGGATATTCCCGGAACGCACAAACTCACCACCGTATTTTTTTACACCCAGACGTTGCCCCTGGCTATCGCGTCCATTACGGCTGGAACCGCCACCTTTTTTATGTGCCATTCTCTATCTCCTATTCCTCGGTGATCGCATTGACGCGCACGCGAGTATATTTTTGGCGATGTCCTGTCTTTGATCGGATACGCTCTTTGGCTTTATAGCGAAAAACGATAATTTTGGGGCCTTTAACCTGGGCAACGACCGTGGCTTGTATCTTTGCACCCTGGATGAATGGGGTTCCAACTTTGATGTTCTCGCCATCCGATATGAGGAGCACTCGTTCCATGTCGATCTCCTCGCCCACCTCAAGTGGATACTTGTCCACATCGATGGATTCACCAATGACGGCTTTATATTGTTTACCGCCATCTTCGATAATAGCATACTTCATAAGCTTCCTCCAAGCTTCACTTCACCAGATGGTCCGCGTTTATTCATCAAAACAACTGAATTAACAACCCAGCCAAACGCAGACGTACGGGGAAGTTGGGGATAGATTTTGCCAGTCAGCCCGGCAATTGACAAGACATTGCCCCGGAAAACCTGCCGGGGCAGTGAGGGCTGAATTATAATAGGGTTGTTTTTTCCTGTCAACCGGTTAATCTAAGTACTTTTGTATCTGGTGTAACGTGATGGTTTACACTGGTGGTAAGGGTTATAATTAGCGATAATCTTGGTTGAAACTATCCAAATTGTATTGTTTTCTTAGGAGGTACTGCAATGCCCGTTAAGGGATGGATCGATGTTGATGAGATTTTTTGTAAAGGTTGTGAGTTGTGCATCTATGAATGTCCCCAGCATGTGATGGCATTGGATATGGAAAGTCTGACTCCAAAAGGCTACCATCCCGTCACCCTGGTTATGGAAGGTTGCACGGGGTGTGGTATATGTGCGATCGTTTGCCCCGAGGCAGCTCTCACAGTCTACCGCGAAGCACCGATTAAAACGAACAAAGTCGTTCAAAATACGACAGTGACAACCACCTAGGAGAATATCCATGGCAAAAGAATTTCTCGAAGGTAACTTCGCCATGGCTGAAGCAGCGGTACGCGCCGGTGTGGAAGCATACTTTGGTTACCCGATCACACCCCAGACAGAGATTCTGGAGTGGATGTCTCACCGAATGCCTGAACTGAACCGTGCCTTTCTGCAAGCCGAGAGTGAAGTAGCTGCGATTAATATGGTCTATGGGGCAGCCTGCACCGGTGCGCGTGTGATGAGTTCATCATCCAGCCCCGGGGTTAGCTTGATGATGGAAGGCTTATCATACATCGCCGGCACCGAGGTCCCTGCAGTTTTGATCGATGTTGTTCGCGGTGGTCCAGGTCTCGGTAATATTGCTCCCTCCCAGGGAGATTACAATCAGCTTGTTCATGGTGGAGGTCATGGTGACTATCATCCCATTGTCCTTGCTCCCGCTTCCGTACAGGAAGCGATTGACCTGACCGTCCTGGCATTTGACCTTGCTGAAAAATATCGCAACATTTGCATTGTGATGGCAGATGGCAGCATTGGTCAAATGATGGAGCCTGCCGAGCTGCCTGAAATGCGACCATTACGTACAACCACCCCGGATTGGGCAGTAAATGGGTGCCTGAATCGCCCCCAGCGCATCCTGACCTCGATATTGATCGACCCAACCCTGGAAGAGATCTATAATCATAAAATTCTCGACACCTGGTATCGGATACAAGCAAATGAGATCCGCTATAAGGAATATTATCTGGATGATGCGGAATTCGTGGTAGTTGGTTTTGGAACAGCCGGACGGATTGCATTAACTGCTATTCGGAATGCTCGAGCGGAAGGCATCAAGGTCGGGTTATTCCGCCCCATCTCCCTCAGTCCTTTTCCTTTCCCTCAGCTCGAAGAGCTGATCAAGACCACCCAGGGCATCTTAGTCACCGAGATGAATACCGGTCAGATGTTGGAAGATGTTCGCATGGCTGTTAAAGGACGTGTCCCAATAGAATTTTATGCTCGCCTCGGCGGGATTGTCCCCTACCCTGACGAGATCCTGGGTGAGATAAGACGTTTAGTCCACGATCCGAAGTCATCGGATGGTGATCCACGTCGACGCTGGATGCAGCGATTAAAAGATGGCGTAATAACGTTGTCATAAAGTTGAGGATTTAATGATGGATATTCCAATACAAACTGAAGTACTAACTGTTTATTCACGCCCCGATTCTCTTTCCCGTACCCCTTCCCATTATTGCCCCGGCTGCACCCATGGCATTGCCCATCGCCTGATTGCCGAAGTGCTGGATGAGATGGACATCCGCGAAAAGACCATTGGCGTCGCACCCGTAGGTTGTGCCGTATTTGCCTACAATTATTTCGATTTTGATTGGGTTGAAGCCGCACATGGTCGTGCACCAGCCATGGCGACTGGTATCAAGCGCGTATTACCCGACCGTTTCGTCTTTACCTACCAGGGTGATGGCGATTTAGCCTCTATCGGAATGAGTGAGATCATGCATGTGGCGGGGAGGGGTGAAAATATCACTGTCATATTCATAAACAATGCCATCTATGGCATGACCGGCGGGCAGATGGCACCCACCACCCTGCCAGGCCAAAAAACCACCTCCTCTCCCCACGGGCGGGATGTGGAAACCATGGGTTATCCCCTTCATATGGCCGAAGTTTTATCAACCATGGAAGGTTCGGGCTATATCGTCCGCCGCAGTCTGCACGATCCCAAGAATATCCGCCTGGCGAAGAAAGCCATCCGCACCGCTTTTGAAACCCAAAAGCGCGGGTTGGGCTTTTCAATGGTGGAGCTGCTTTCTACCTGCCCAACCAACTGGGGAGTGTCGGTACAGGAAGCCTTAACCTGGCTCGTGGAGCACATGATTCCCGTCTATCCCCTCCAGGATTTCAAAGTCTCTTCTGCGCTCGATGGATTGAAGTTTTAAGAAAGGGAGATCACGAATGCAAACAGAAGTTATTTTTGCAGGCTTTGGTGGGCAGGGAGTCCTATTTAGTGGACAGGTGCTGGCATTTGCTGCCATGGATGCCGGCCATGATGTGACCTGGATGCCATCTTATGGTCCGGAAATGCGAGGCGGCACAGCCAATTGCACCGTCGTCATCGCAGATGAGGAGATTGGATCGCCAACCATCAAGCACCCCAGAGCGGCTGTGGTAATGAATTTACCATCCCTGGATAAATTTGAGCCCCTGGTTTCACCGGGTGGCGTGCTGGTCGTCAATTCCTCCCTGGTAAATCGCGATCCAATTCGCACGGATATAACCTGGGTGATGATCCCTGCCCAGGAGATCGCTGAAACCATCGGTCCGCGTCGATTGTTAAATATGGTCATGTTGGGCGCTTTGATTGAAAAGCTCCCGATTTTAACCTTGTCCGATATCAAGGCTGCTCTGGATGCACATATGCCGGAACGTCATAAGAAATTGTTCAAAAGCAATGTTGAGGCTTTGGAAAAGGGTGCTGCCTTTGCGCGTGGAGAGCTCACCATTGAAAAGACGACCGCCCCAGCTCAACAATCAGCCGAAACGATCGCCCCCACCTCTGTATAAGAATATTCAAATATTCACAGGGTCGCCAAATTATGGCAATCCTGTTTTGTTTTATAGATCGTCTCGAACACTCTGTAGATTACCAACTCCTGCGATGTTTGAGATATGTTCTTCTGGCTGGGCTCCATTCAGGTTGGGGTGGGCAGATACGATTTTCTACTAAACCATCTTAGGCACCAATCATGGCAATATCATAGCTTCAGGGTTAGGTAAAGTCGTATTTATTGGATAGTTTCCAGGCCTCTGGGTAACGATACATCATCGTTTCTGAGGCAGATGATCTCGTTAGTTTTTAGTGCAGCTTGTTCAATCTGTAGGATGAGCTGAGCCTGCTCCTGGGTGCCACTTAAGTCTAGAAGTCGCGAGACATTATGCCACACGGTTTCACGCCAGTGTGCGATGAGACGTGACAACAACAGTTCATCAATAGGTCCAAGAAGCTTATCGATAATATCCATGATTGGCATAGCGGGTTCGAGAACTTGGTCTTGTACTGTATCTACTGTGCGACCGATAACCTCGTTTATTCGACAATGATCCGCGTACCGACTGGTCCGTTGCTCCTCGGATAGATTGTTCCATTCGGGTCTGAGCAGATCGACCAGATTAAGCACAAGGTCGTAGCTGACGTGTGCATTGATACCTACAAGCATCTTCTGCAAAGGGGTGATTTTGGGATCGCGAGCTGCATTATGTGCTAATTGCCACACCATTGGTGCAGAAGCTGGGTCGCGTTCATACTCCTGGAGGGCCACAAAATAGTAATCCGCGAAGTGGTCTAAAACTTTATTAACCCATGCAGGGTCATTGAATTCTTGTTGGTTGATCGCAGTAAGTACATTGTTAGTCATCATGAGGTAGCAACGTAGGAATAGCACTTTATCATCCGATGTTTGTTCCCACTGCTGAATAAGCGATTGCATTTGTGAAATTACCCGTGGGTCAGATTTCAACAGAGTTTCCTCCTTGGTTGATCATGGTGAGCCAAAAGTATAACAATCAAGGTTGTTTTAGCCTAACCGCAGATTATACTCTGTATTCATAGGAGATTATGCTAATGATTGGGTCATAACGAATATCTGGATAGCGGATGACCTCGAAGCGCAAACCGGTGATCCGTTGGTAGCAAGTAGGTGTAGGTTTCAACCTACATCGGAGGTAAGGAATCTGCTATTCATCCTGGAGGGGGTCTTCTTGGATATTTCTTGGGTGAAGTTATCGGCTACTAGTAGGTTGGGTTGAGCTTCTTTACGAAACTCAATAACTTGCTCCTCCCCTAAATCCTGGTTTATGGGATTTGGTGGAGGCGGGAGGGGGCTGTTAGCGTACTTACGAAACCCAACCTCTTGCTCCTCCCCTAAATCCTGGTTTGGGATTTGGGGGAGGCGGGAGGGGGCTGTTAGCGTACTTACGAAACCCAACCTCTTGCTCCTCCCTCATATTGATTTTTATCAAGAAGCAGGGTTTGCGACAAAGCCTCGCGAATGATCTTTGTGAGAGAGGTTGGGAGAGGCTTATTTATCCGTTAGTTGGGTTGAACGGTTGATGTGAAACCCAACATCTCACTCTTTTTAAAACCCAACTTCTTTGTCCCTCAAATAATTAAAGTAGAGACGCCCCGGCGGGGCGTCTCTGTATCAGTGCACCTGCATTCCCACGTCCCCATTAGCCGGCAAAATCCCAGCGAACGTACGTGAAAGAATGGGGTGAAATTGCCTATCATCAGCCCTGACGGCTAGTTTGATAAGCCTCCTCTTTTGCATCATAGCACCAAGCAGTCCTCTACTTAGTCTGTTAAAGCTTAAGATAATAGCTCTATTTATGTATTATTGCGACTTTATGTCCATTTCTATTTCTAATTATTATTACCAAAGACGCAACATAAATGCCATCAATTTCAAAAAAGATAGGCAGTTTTATCGACTAACAAAAAAAACAAATATGCTAATAATAGATCTGCATTACGATCTCATCTGAACTTCGGATCAGACGGTTATGCCTAGTCCCGACCGTTCTTTGGAGGGAGGTCCGAATCCGAGGCAAGCAAAGCGGTTGAGGCTGCGATGAGCAGCCGAAGCAAGCGTCGCGCCTGCACCGAGAAATTCGAGGTGAAGCAAGCGGCCGAGGCAAGCGCAGCGCCTGCAACGAGTAATACGAGGTGTAGCAAGCGGCTTTTGCGCTCTTCAAAGCCGTGGATTTTAATCCACGTGGATATCAAAAAACAAAAAAAGACTGCCCAAATAGCTATGGACAGTCTCTGATTTTTTTTTTGCCGATCGTAGATATTCTTACTTATCCTCAGCCAACCCTGCTCCGCTATGCTTCAATGCCGCATGGGCAGCTGCCAACCGTGCGATAGGCACCCGGAAGGGAGAGCAGCTCACATAGTTATTCCCGATCAAATGGCAAAACTCGATCGAATCAGGGTCACCACCATGCTCACCGCAAATACCCACTTCCAGCTCGGGTCGTGTGCTGCGTCCATCCTTCACCGTCATACTCATCAACCGGCCCACACCACCCCGGTCGATGGTTTGGAATGGATTTTTAGGCAGGATTCCCTCCGCCACATACGTCACCAGGAAGTTTCGCTCAGCATCATCCCGGCTGTAGCCGAAAGTCATCTGGGTCAGGTCGTTGGTACCAAAGGAGAAGAATTCCGCATACTCGGCGATCTCTGCTGCAGTCACTGCGGCCCGCGGGATCTCGATCATCGTCCCAAATTTATACGTGAAGGAAACCTTCTTCTCTTCCATCACGTCATGCGCGATCTTGATCAGGCGCGGCTGGATCCACTTCAATTCGTTTACGGTTCCAGTCAGCGGGATCATCACCTCGGGTTTCACCACCACACCGCTCAAGGTGCAGTCAGCTGCGGCTTCAAAAATCGCCCTTACCTGCATCTCAACGATCTGTGGCATATAGATGCTCAAGCGCACCCCACGCAAACCCATCATTGGATTGCTCTCATGCATACCCCGGATATCGGCCAGCAACTTCTCTTTTTCTTCCAAACCCTTGGTTTCACCTTTCACCCGCATGGTGATCACTTCCTCGAACAACAGTTCCTCATCCGGCATGAATTCGTGCAATGGCGGGTCGATCAAGCGGATAATAACCGGGTATCCATCCATCGCCCGGAACAACCCATCGAAATCTGCCCTTTGATACGGCAATAATTCATCCAATGCAGCTTTTCTATCCTCAAGGTTTTCCGCAAGGATCATCCTTTGCACAATGGGCAACCGTTCTTTTTCAAAGAACATGTGCTCAGTCCGGCACAGTCCGATCCCTACCGCCCCATAGGAGCGTGCCCTTTGGGCATCTTTGGGATAATCCGCATTGGCCCACACTTGCAAACCTTTGGTTGGCCAACCAGGAGCGAATTTCCGTATGCCCGGTGTGGCGCAAATTTCATCTGCCCAGGTTAATAATTTCAGCAAGTCCGTTTGTTCTTCTATTTTGGGTGTGAAAGTGAGAATTTTCCCGGTATATACCTCGCCAGTGGTTCCATCCACCGAGATCCACTCGCCTTCTTTAACGATCTGGCCATCTACAGACATCAACCTGTTTTCCAGGTCGATCTTGATCTGTGAAGCGCCCACCACACACGGGATGCCAAACTGCCGGGCGACAACTGCCGCGTGGGATGTAGCGCCACCTTCACTGGTCAGCACGCCCTTGGCTGCGATCATGCCATGCACATCATCCGGTTTGGTAAATGGTCGAACCATGATCACATCTTGCTTATTCTGCTTGGCTTGTGACTCAGCAGTATTCGCATCGAAATATACCTGCCCTACTGCCGCACCAGGCGAGGCATTCACCCCTTTGGCATACCAGCGTCCTTCGCCATTCGCTGCCTTCATCGCATCGTTGGTGAATTGGGGATGGAGCAGCGTATCAACTTGTTCAGGAGAGACACGTAAAACTGCATCCTTTTTATCGATCAAGCCTTCTTCGACCATATCTAATGCGATCTTTACAGCTGAATTAGCCGTCCTTTTACCGTTCCGGGTCTGTAACATCCATAACTTACCGCGCTCAATCGTGAATTCAACATCTTGCATCTCAGTGTAATGTTCTTCAAGCTTGGCAGTAATATTCATGAATTGTTGATAGACCGCGGGCATTTCACTGCTCAGGTTCTCGATCTTTTCTGCATTTCGAATGCCTGCTACCACATCTTCGCCCTGGGCATTGATAAGATAATTTCCAAACATCTTTCGTTCCCCAGTGGAAGGATCACGTGTGAAAGCCACACCGGTGCCAGAATCTTCACCCATGTTACCAAAAACCATCGTCTGGATATTGACAGCTGTTCCAAGATCGTCTGGGATATTCGTTGCCCGGCGATAATCCACCGCACGCTTGCCATTCCAGGATTTGAAAACTGCTTCTGTAGCCAGCTCCAGTTGTATGTATGGATCCTGGGGAAAGTCAAAGCCTTGTTCCTTCTTGACAACTGCCTTGAATGTAGCAGTGATGGCTTTCCAATCATCCGCCGTCATCTCGGTATCCAGCTTGTAGCCTTTTTTCTGCTTATACTCTTTAAGCGGATCTTCAAAAGCCTCATCCGGGATACCCAGCACCACCGTGCCAAACATCTCTACCAAGCGTCGGTACGAGTCATATACAAACCTGGGATTGTTGGTTAATTTCACCATGCCATCCGCGGTTGTATCCGTCAGACCGATATTCAACACTGTATCCATCATTCCTGGCATGGAGAACTTGGCACCCGACCGGCAGGAAACCAGCAATGGATTGTTGGTATTTCCAAATTTCTTACCTGTCTTTTGCTCAACAATTTTCAATGCATTCAGCTCTTGTTCCCACATTCCTGCTGGAAACTTGCCATCCGCTTGGTATGCATTGCACGCTTCGGTTGTCACGGTGAACCCTGGTGGGACTGGCACATCAGCTCGGGTCATGTCCGCCAGACCAGAACCTTTCCCCCCGAGCAGTGCGCGCACTCCTTCCCAGCTTCCGCCGACATAATCCTCTGCCAGCTTCACTTCATCAAATGAAAAAACCCACTTCTTATCTTCCATTTCAATCCTCCAAATCGAATAATGCTCTACAGTACTCTGTAGTAGTTTTCACAATTAGGTTGCAAACCCAACCGCATAGTTTACCACAATCACTTTATATCTTGTTACATTCTTGGACAACTAACCCTACGCAGCCTGATTACCATCAACGCTTATTTTCATACATTGGCAAGATTGTATATAAAGGCATGCAATACCGAGCTGATTCAAGTTTTACAAATCAATTACCGAATACTGAAACTCCCCAGCCCTAAAGGGCGGGGGTTCTTGGAGAAATCTCCAAGCAACGATCGGACAACCGTCCGCGGCCTGTTTCAAAGGCTCTACTCCACCCCAAGGGACGGAGATACATAGTGGTCCGCGCTTGCACACGGCCATACGATCCATAACGGGCGCGGGAGCAGATGTTGCAGGCTCCATTCACGTCCCGATGCAGCACTGCGCCGCGAG